>Ga0302279_10000349_pt1 | contig 67535 bp, 66 predicted proteins | sample III_Bog_N3_3_FD_194541 | JGI IMG/M metagenome (GOLD analysis project Ga0302279, IMG submission 194541) | Peat permafrost microbial communities from Stordalen Mire near Abisko, Sweden - III_Bog_N3_3 | ecosystem: Environmental > Terrestrial > Soil > Wetlands > Peat | place: Sweden: Abisko... | reverse complement strand
GGGCGACCTCCGCGGTGGTGAGGCCGCAGAGCAACCGTAGCGTCAAGGCCACCTGGGCATCGGCGCCGATGGCCGGGTGACAGCACGTGAACATGAGGCGCAGGCGGTCGTCGACGATCTCGGCCACGTCGGCTCCACCGAGCTCGGCTCCCACCGGCTCGACAAGGAGGGGAAGGGTCCGCTGGCGTACGGAGTCACGGCGCGCCACGTCGATGGCGCGCCGCCGGGCCACCGTGGTCAGCCACGCCCCCGGTCTCTCCGGGATGCCGCCGGCGCCCCAAGTGGCCAGGGCACGGGTGTAGGCGTCCTGGACACACTCCTCCGCCAGATCGATGTCCCCCGTCACGCGCACCGTCGCGGCGAGCACGAAGGCCCACTCGCGGCGGTGCGCGTCGGCGACCGCGGCCTCGACCGAGGCGTCCACGGACCGGGCCCGGGTCAGAGCGGCCGGACGGGACGGACCTCGACCCCGCCGAACGGCGCCGGGATCTCCTTGGCCAGGGCGATGGCCTCGTCGAGGTCGGCGGCCTCGACGAGGTAGTAGCCACCGAGGGCCTCCTTCGTCTCGGCGAAGGCCCCGTCGGTGATGGCGAACCCACCGCCGCCGTCGCCGCGGAGTGACGTCGCCGTTCCCGACGGCTGCAGCGCGTTCCCACCCCGGATGGCGTCGGCGTGACGCTCGCCGAAGAGGCGGTGCCCCTCCATCATCTTGTCGACCGCCCCGGGGGCGGGGCGCTCGTATGCGGACTCGTCCTCGTAGATGAGGACCAGGTACTCGGCCATGACGGCTCCCTTCCGGCGGCCCGCCCTTCGGGCCGCTCCGTCACTACGACGAACAGGATTGCCGAGAATCGACAGGTGGTGGGGGCCGACACGGCCGACCGACCACGGGCTGCTTCACTGGACGCACCATGTCCCCCGCCCGACGCCCTCCGGCCGCCCAGGCGGACGCCTACGCCCGCGCGGCGCGACGGCGGAGCCGACGCCGACGTCGCAGCCTCCTCCTGGTGCTCGTGGTGGGGGTCGGCGTGTTGGTGCTCTGGCGTCCGGGCCCGCTCGGTCGGTCGACGGCGGACGGCGTGGCCCTCGACCCGGCGGCGTTCTCTCCCGGCGCCTGCGTGGCGTTCGCCCCGACGTCGGGGGACCGCCACACCACGGTCTTCCTCGACGCCGGGCACGGTGGCCTCGACCCGGGGGCCGTCGGCTCGACGTCGTCGGGGGTGGCGGTCGACGAGGGCACGGTCACCCTGCCGGTCGAACTGGACGCCATGCAACGGCTCCGGGGCGCCGGCTACCGGGTGGTGGTGTCGCGCACCACCGACTCCAACGTCGTCCGTCTCACCCCCGCCGACCTGTCGGGTGGGGAGCTCAGCCTCCAGGGCGCCCATGACGACGTGGCCGCCCGTGACGTCTGCGCCAACCTGTCCGGGGCGTCCGCCCTCATCGGGATCTACTTCGACAGCGGTGCCAGCCCGTCGGACGGGGGGAGCGTCACCACCTACGACGCGGACCGCCCGTTCAGCGCGGCCAACCTGCGCCTGGCGACGCTCGTGCAGAAGGACACGCTGGCCGCCATGGATGCCGCGGGGTGGCAGATCCCGGACGACGGGGTCCAGCCGGACTCGGTCGAGGGATCGCTCGTCCCGACGAGCTCGTCCAGTCCCATCGCCGTGGCCGCGGCGCACTACGGGCACGTCCTGCTGCTCGGTCCGGCCGACCCCGGCTTCTTCACCACGCCGTCGTCGATGCCCGGCGCACTCATCGAGCCGTTGTTCGTGACCGACCCGTTCGAGGGCACCCTGGCCGCGGGCCCCGCGGCCCAGCAGGTCATCGCCGGTGGCATCGCCCGGGCCGTGGAGCAGTATCTCGGGTCCGGGCCGACGGGGTCCGGGTCGACGGGGTGAGGCCGACGCCGGCGGCGGCGGGGGAGCCCCGTCAGTCGGCCGGGAGGGCGCGGGCCGCCGCCAGCGCGTCGGTCACCAGCCCGGCGAGGTCGGCGGGGTCCGCCACGTGCAGCTCGTCGAACCACCCGAGCGAGCGCCCCAGTCCGACCCCCAAGAGGGCCGCCACCGCCACCTGGGCCCGCAGCGTCGGCCGGTCGAGCCCGGCCGCCTCGTAGTCGAGGGCGATGGGCCCGACCATGCGCCGCTCCAGACGGGCCGTCGCCGCGGCCCGGATCTCCGCGGACGCGTCGTCGCGCACGAGGGCCTGGAGGATGGGTCCCGGTCCCTGCCTGGCCGTCCGTCGCAACACGACCTCGACCACCTGGGCCAGGTCGTCGAAGGGCGCGTCGGCCCGGCCGGGCGCCCCGACCTCGTCGTCGTCGAGGCGCTCGGTGGCGACGGCGGCCAGGTAGAGGTCGGCCTTGGACCCGAAGTAGCGCGAGATGAGGGCCGGGTCGACACCGGCGGCCTCACCGATCTCCCGGGTGGTGGTCCGCTCGTAGCCCTTGTGGCCGAACAGGTCCTGGGCGGCGCTCAGCAGTGCCTGTCGCGTGGCGTCGGCATTGCGTGGCCGCCGCGGGGGCGCGCCGTGGGCACCGGCTGTCGAGCCCGGACCGCTGCCGCCTGCGGCCCGGGTGGGTGTCATCCCCGGTCCCCGGCGTCCAGGTCGAGCTCGTCCACGAGCATGGCGCCGGTGGCGTCGAGCAGCGCCTCCTCCGCCATCCGCACCTCGACGTCGTCCGGGGCGGACCCGGCGCCGGAACGGTGGCCGCCGTGCGGGGCGGCACCGGACAGGACGAAGCTGAGCACGGCGGTCAGCAGTCCGAGCCCCGCGGAGACGAGGAGCGCCACGCGGAAGCCGTCGAGGTCCGGGAGGCTGGCGCCGTGGGGTGTGTAGGCGAGCAGGACCGCGGCCCCCAGGGCGCTGCCCACGGACAGGCCGATGTTGCGGAGCACCTGGTAGAAGCCGGTGGCGCTGCCCGTCTCGGCGGTGGGGACGGCCCGGATGATGAAGCCCGGCATGGCGGCGAACGTGAAGCCGATGCCGAGGCCGGCGATCCCCATGGTGGCGAACGCCTGCCACAGCGACCCGTGGTCGAGCGCGAAGTAGGTCGAGGCGGCCGCGAAGACGAGTGCCCCGAGAGGGATCATGCTGCGCACGCCGAAGCGCCGCTCGTAGGGGACGAGCAGGCGGCTCGCCAGGAAGGTCCCGAGGGAAAGCGGGGTGAGGACGACGCCGGACATGATCACCGTGGCGCCGAAGCCGAACCCGGTGGAGGTGGGGATCTGGATGAACTCCACCACGATGGGGACGACCAGGTACAGCGAGACGCTCATGAGGAAGCCGGCGACGTCGGCCATCAGCACCGAGCGGTTGGCGAGGTGGTGGAGATTGACCAGCGGATGGGCCGAGCGCAGCTCGTGGGGGATCCAGACGGCCAGCACGACGACCGCGGCGGCGACGAGCCCGAGCGAGCGCACCGACGTCCATCCCCAGCTGCCGCCCTCGCTGAGTACCACCGAGACGGCGGTCACGGCCAGGCTGAGCAGGACGGCGCCCGGCGTGTCGAAGCGGATCCGGTCCGCCGGCGTCCGGGCCGGCAGCACCACGAGCGCGGCGGTCAGGGCGCATCCCACCATGAGGGCGCCGAACCAGTAGGCGGCGTGGACCCCCAGCAGCTGGGCCACCGTCGCCGTGATGGGGTACCCGAGCCCGGCGCCGATGGCGGTGGACACCGACAGGGTGGCGATGGCCCGTCCGGCCCGCTCCCGGTCGAGGTTGCGCCGGGCGATGGCCATGTTGACCGGCAGCAGGCCGAGGCCGACCCCCTGGAGGGCCCGTCCGAGGACGAGGACCGTGAACGACGTGGCGAGGGCCGAGAGGACGCACCCGGCCAGCACCAGCGAGAGGGTGACCGTGATGACGTCCCGCTGGCGGGAGCCGTCGGCCAGGCGCCCCGTCACCGGGGTGGCCAGGGCCCCGGTCAGCAGTGCCGCCGTCAGCACCCACTGGGCCGAGCTGAGGGTCACGCCGTAGGTGTGGGCGATGGTCGGGATCAGTGGCGCGCCCAGACTGCTCACGATGGCGACGAGGAGTCCGACGGAGACCAGCGTCGGTACGAGCAGGGAGGTGCGGCGTCCAGAAGTCATCGGTTGATGACATGGTAGTCGCGGTCGCCGGCGGGTCGCCGGCCGGCCGGTCCCTGGGCACCGTCGGTGCGCCGGTTCGCGGCCGCCGGTGCGGACCGTGGATGGACACGGGACGGGCCCCTGAGCCGTCTAGGTTGAGCGGTCAGGGTCGAATTCCCGAGGAGCGGAGCTGCGGTGGCACGGGTCAACTTCGAGGGCGTGAGCAAGGCGTTCGATGGCGTGCTGGCGGTCGACGACCTCCACCTGGACGTGCACGACGGCGAGCTGTTGGTCCTGCTCGGCCCCTCGGGCTGCGGCAAGACGACCGCGCTCCGGATGGTCGCCGGGCTCGAGGACCCGACGGCCGGCACGGTGTCGATCGGCGATGTGGTGGTCAACGACGTCGAGCCGAAGGACCGCGATGTGGCCATGGTGTTCCAGTCCTACGCGTTGTATCCCCACATGACGTTGCGGCGGAACATCGAGTTCCCGCTCCGCCAGCAGCGGGTGCCGGCACCCGAGCGGGCCCGTCGCGTCGAGGAGGCGGCCGGCACGCTCGGCCTCCTCGACCTGCTCGACCGGAAGCCCGGGCAGCTCTCGGGTGGACAGCGCCAGCGGGTGGCCCTGGCCCGGGCCATCGTCCGCGACCCCCAGGTCTTCCTGATGGACGAGCCGCTGTCGAACCTCGACGCCACCCTGCGCATCCAGACACGCGCCGACATCGTCTCGCTCCAGCGGCGCCTCGGCACGACGACCATCTACGTGACCCACGACCAGGTCGAGGCCATGACCATGGGCCACCGCATCGCCGTCATGCGCGACGGCCGGCTCCAGCAGGTGGCCGCCCCCCAGGACCTCTACGAGCGGCCGGCCAACACGTTCGTGGCCTCGTTCCTCGGGAGCCCGGGCATGAACCTCGTCCCGGCGTCGGCCGAGCACGGCGCCATCATCATCGAAGGGACCCGGATCGGGCTGCCGGACGGGACGCCGACCGTGGCGGGACCGGTCACTGTCGGCGTGCGCCCCGAAGCCGCCACGCTGGCCCCCGAGGGCATTCCGGCTTCCGTGCTGCTCGTCGAGCAGCTCGGGGCCGAGACCCACGTGATCTGCGCGCTCGCCGACGGCTCCCGGGTGGTGGTGCGCCAGGAGCACCGGGCCGTCCGGCCCGACCTCGGCGAGTCCGTCGCCATCCGGGTCGATCCGCTCCAGCTGCACCTCTTCGACACCGATACCGGCGCGCGACTGGAACTCGGCCGGTGAGCGCGCTGCGGTCCCGCCGCCATCGCGAGTGGGGCCTCGCCTACCTCCTGCTCGCCCCGGCGCTGCTGATCTTCGCCGTGTTCACCTTCTATCCGTTCCTGCGGAACTTCAAGCTGGCCCTGTACCAGAACCCGCCGTACCCGGGGCTGCCGTCCCACTACGTCGGGCTGCATCAGGTGGGCTCGGTGCTGGCGTCGACGTCCTTCCACCAGAGCCTCGTGTCGACCCTGCTCTACGTCGTGATGGTGGTCCCGGTGGGTCTGATCGGCGGACTCCTCCTGGCCGTCGCCGCCCACAAGGCCATCCGGGGGATGGCGTGGTTCCGCCTCGTCTTCTCCTCGACGGTGGTGACGTCGGTCGCCGTGGCCGCCGTGGTGTTCGGCACCCTGATGGACCCGGTGGTGGGCCTCCTGCCGTGGCTGGGTGTCAACCCGCACCCGGCGATCCTGGAGAACCCGACCTGGGCCCTCCCCGCCGTCTCGCTGATCGCCGTGTGGCAGTTCCTCGGGCTGTCGTTCGTGATCATGACGGCCGGACTGCAGTCGCTGCCCGACGAGGTCCTCGAGGCCGCCCGGCTCGACGGGGCCGGCGGGTGGACGATGTTCTGGCGGGTGACGGTGCCGCTGCTGTCGCCGACGCTCTTCTTCGGCCTGGTGGTCGGGACGATCTACGCCTTCCAGAGCTTCGGGCAGATCGACATCCTGATCGGCCCCCAGAACTCGCAGTTCACCCACACCGACGTGCTCCTCTACTCGGTGTACCAGGCACTCTCGATCCAGGACAACCCCGGGGTGGCCGCCGTCCTGTCGATCGTGCTGTTCGCCATCCTCCTGGTGTTCACGCTGGCGCAGCTGCGGTTCCTCGAGCGGAGGGTGACCTATGCCGGCGACTGACACCGCCGTTCGGCCACCGGCGCCCGCCCCGCCCGCCGCCCGCCCCCCGCGCCGTCGCCACCGGCGCCTGCGCCTCGTACTCCGCTACACCCTGCTGTCGATCGGCGCCGTGGTGGTGCTGTTTCCCCTGTACATGGCGGTCGTGAACTCGCTGCTCGCCCCCAGCCAGATCGCCCACCAGCCGCCGCCGTTCTTCCCGCTCCACCCCCAGTGGGGGTCCTACCGCAAGGCCTGGACCGAGGGCGACCTCGCCGTCTACCTGCGCAACTCCGCCATCCAGACGACGATCATCGTCGCCGGCCAGCTCGTCACGTCGGTCCTGGCCGCCTACGCGTTCGCCTTCCTCGAGTTCCCCTTCAAGCGCACGTTGTTCGTGGTCTTCCTCATGACGCTCATGATCCCGTTCGAGGTGACGATCGCCACCAACCTGTCGACGGTGTCGTCGCTCGGGTGGTTCAACACCTTCCCGGGGCTGACCGTCCCGTTCCTGGCGACGGGGTTCGGCACCTTCCTCCTCCGGCAGGCGTTCCTGCAGATCCCGCGTGACCTGCGCGAGGCGGCCCAGCTGGACGGCTACGGGCACTTCCGGTTCCTCTGGTCGGTGGCCGTGCCCCTGGCCCGCCCGGCACTCGCCGCGCTCGGGGTGTTCAGCTTCCTGTCCGCCTGGAACCAGTACCTGTGGCCCCTGCTGGTGACCGGCAACGACAACTCGGTCCGCACCGTCCAGATCGGCCTGAAGCAGCTCATCAACACCCAGCTCGACCAGATCAACGTGTCGCTGGCCGGCACCGTCATCGCCGTGGTGCCGCTGCTGATCCTCCTGGTCGTGTTCCAGAAACAACTGGTGAGGAGCCTGACGTCGGGGGCCGTCAAATAGGACTTTGGTCACACGTTTTTCACCGTTCCGACAAGTGACCCGGTGCTACAACGGGTCCATGGTCCTGTCCCGACACCGCACGCTCCTGCCGGTTGCCGCGCTGGGGGCGGCCGCACTGCTCCTCGCCGCCTGCTCATCGTCCTCGTCCTCGTCGTCGACGACCTCGGGCGGGGCGTCCACGACGTCGGCGACGACGTGCTCGCCGGCGGCCCTGTCCGGCCGGACGTCACCGGTGACCATCAACTTCTGGGAGTCGATGCCCCGGGCGAACGGTCAGACCCTGCAGGCGCTCACCGACACCTTCAACCACTCGCAGACCAAGGTGCACGTGAACCTGGTGGTGCAGACCAGCTACGACGACACGTGGCAGAAGTACCAGGCCGGCCTCACCAACGGCGAGCTGCCCGACGTGGTCCAGCTGCAGGACACCGACACCCAGGGTGCCGTCGACACGCAGTCGATCCTTCCCGTCCAGAACTGCATCGACGGGTTCCACTACTCGACCGGCGACCTCCTGCCCCGGGCCCTGGCCTACTGGAACCTCGACAAGGCCCAGCAGGCCATGCCCTTCGCCGTCTCGGGCCCGGTCCTGTACTACAACAAGGCCGCGTTCCAGAAGGCCGGGCTCGACCCCGCCAAGCCGCCGGCGACGCTGGCCGACCTGGTCACGGCGGCCAAGGCGCTGAAGGCGGCGGGGCAGGGCGGCCTCGGGCTGAAGATCGACCCCTGGTACTTCGAGACGGAGCTGGCCACGGCCAACCAGGTCCTCGTCAACAACGCCAACGGGCGTTCGGCCCGGGCGACCAGGGCGGTCTTCGCCAACCCGACCGGCACCCAGGTCTTCACCTACCTCGATCAGCTGGTGCGGTCCGGGTCGGCGGGCACCAACTCGGCCAACGGCGCCGACGAGTTCGACAACCTGCTCGGGGTGGGATCGGGCAAGTACTCCATGGCCATCGACACGTCGGCGGCGCTGGGCACGGTGCAGCAGCTGCTCAGCCAGTACCCGAACGTGCAGCTCGGCGTGGCTCCGCTGCCTACGGTCGAGGCGACGCCCACCGGTGGCGTGCAGCCCGCCGGCAGTGCCCTGTGGATCTCCAAGAAGTCGTCGGCCGCGGCCCAGGCGGCGTCGTGGGAGTACATCGCCTTCCTCGACTCGACCGCGTCTCAGACGACGTGGGCCGCCGGCACCGGGTACATTCCGCTGCGGACGTCCGCCGCCCAGTCGTCGACCATCCAGACCCTGTGGTCGACCAACCCGGGGTACAAGGTCGCGTACACCCAGCTGACCAGCGGCATCGAGTCCGACGCCACCGCAGGCGCCGTCCTCGGTCCCTTCGACGACGTCCGCACGGCGGTGATCAACGCCGAGGACTCGATGTTCGTCAACGGTGTGGCCCCGGCCACCGCCGTGGCCCAGGCGCAGACGGCGTCGAACGCCCTCATCACCAGCTACAACCAGCGCATCGGCAGCTGAGCCGGGCACCCGCCCGGTCCGGAACGACGGACGGCGGTCGATGCGGGCGCGTCAGGCGGCGTCCGCCCGTCCGGTCCACCGGCCGGGACTGGACAGCACCATCGAGTCGTCGACCTTGGCGAACCGCAGCAGCCAGGTGTCCCGCAGGTAGTTCTGGTGGAGACGCCACGGGGTGGTGGCACCCTGCTTCGGCAGGTCGTCGGCCGCCCGCCTGACGTAGCCCGAGGAGAAGTCGATGAAGGGCTCGACCGGCTGTGACGGGTCGGGGGCCAACGGCGTGCACTGGCGCAGGCCGCGCCGGTCGAGCTGGTCGAGGAGGCGGCAGACGTACTCGGCCGTCAGGTCGGCCTTCAGCGTCCACGACGCGTTGGTGTACCCGAAGGTCATGGCCAGGTTGGGCACGCCGCACAGCATGATGCCCTTGTAGGCGACGGAGGCGCCCGGCACCAGCGGGGTCCCGTCGACCTCGAGCGCCATGCCGCCGAGCAGCTGCATCGTCAGGCCCGTGGCCGTCACCACGATGTCGGCGCCGAGCTCGACACCCGACGTGAGGCGGATGCCGTCCGGGGTGAAGGTGTCGATGGTGTCGGTCACCACGTCGGCGCGTCCGGAACTGATGGCCTCGAACAGGTCGCCGTCGGGGACCAGGCACAGCCGCTGGTCCCACGGGTCGTAGCGGGGGGCGAAATCGGTGTCGACGTCGTAGCCGGCCGGCAGCGCGTCGACCACGCCCTTGCGGATCCCCTTCTTCACGAGCTCCGGCGCCCGCCGGCTGAGGGCGAAGCTGAACTGGGTCAGCAGTACGTTCTTCCACCGGACGACGGCGTGGGCCACCGTCGCCGGCAGGTGGCGACGGAGGGAGTCGGCCACCTTGTCCTCGCCCGGCCGGGACACGATGTACGTCGGCGACCGCTGCAGCATCGTGACGTGGGCGGCCCCACCGTCGGCCAGGGCGGGCACCAGCGTCACGGCGGTCGCCCCGCTCCCGATCACCACGATCCGCCGGTCCCGCCAGACGAGGTCCTCCGGCCAGTGCTGGGGGTGGACGATGGTGCCACCGAAGTCGGCCTCGCCCGGGAATTCGGGGCGGTGGCCCTGGTCGTAGCGGTAGTAGCCCGTCGTTGCCCACAGGAAGCCGCAGGTCAGCCGGTCCCGTCCGCCGGAGGCGGTGTCCTCGACCTCGACGGTCCACCGGGCGTCCGGTGTCGACCACGAGGCGCCGACCACCCGCCGGTGGAAGCGCACCCGGCCCTCCACCCCGTGCGTGCGGGCCGTGCTGCGGATGTACTCGAGGATCGACGGTCCGTCGGCGATGGCCCTGTCGCCCACCCACGGCTCGAACGAGTACCCGAGGGTGAACATGTCCGAGTCGGAGCGGACGCCCGGGTAGCGGAACAGGTCCCAGGTCCCGCCGATGGCGTCGCGTGCCTCGAGGATGGCGTAGGACGTGCCGGGACGCCGGTCCTCGAGGTGGCAGGCCGCCCCCACGCCCGACAGGCCCGCCCCCACGATGAGCACGTCGACGTGTTCCACGGGCGGAGTCTACGCAGCGCCGCCCGGCCGGCCGGGGGGTGGGGCCGCCCGCGCCGGCGGGCCGGTGGAGTGGCGGGCTGGCAGAGTGGGACCCGTGAACGTCCTCTTCGTGACCCTGGACCAGCTGCGCGCCGACTGCCTGTCGGCCGCGGGGCACCCGCTGGTGGAGACGCCCCACCTCGACCGGCTGGCCGCCACCGGCGTGCGCTTCGCCAACCACCACTCCCAGGCCGCGCCGTGCGGACCGGCCCGGGCGGCCCTGTACACCGGCACGTACCAGATGAACAACCGTGTGGTGGCGAACGGCACCCCGCTCGAGGATCGGTTCGACAATGTGGCCCGGCTCGCCCGCCGGGCCGGCTTCGCCCCGGCCCTGTTCGGCTACACCGACCAGGGCGTCGACCCCGCCACCGTGGCCGATGCCGACGACCCGAGCCTCGACACCTACGAGGGCATCCTGCCCGGCTTCGACGTCGTCCTGGACCTCGACGACCACCTGACCCCGTGGCTGGCCTGGCTCGAGTCCCTCGGCTACGGCACGTTCGAGCCCTACCAGGCACTCCGGACCGAGCCCGAGCGGCCGGCCGAGCACAGCGCCTCGGCGTTCATGACCGGGCAGCTGCTGGACTGGGTCGACCGGCAGGACGGGCCCTGGTTCGCCCACGCCAGCTACTGGCGCCCGCATCCGCCCTACGCGGCGGCCGGTCGGTGGGCCACCCGTTACGACCCGGCGGACGTGGGCCGCCCCCTGGCCCCCGATCCCGGCATCCACGCGGTGGTCGACGCGGCGCGCACGATCGACCTGTGCCGCGCGCCCGACGACCCGGCGGCCATGGCCCGGCTGCGGGCCCAGTACTTCGGCATGGTGTCCGAGGTGGACGACCAGGTGGGCCGCGTGCTCGACCACCTCGAGGCGACCGGACGGGCCGACGACACCCTGGTGGTCCTGACCTCCGACCACGGCGAGCAGCTGGGCGACCACGGATTGATCGAGAAACTGGCCTTCTACGAGTCGACCTACGCCATCCCCTGCATCGTGCGCGCCCCGGGCCGGCCCGGCCCGGCGGGCCGGGTGGTCGACGAGTTCACCGAGGCCGTCGACCTGCTCCCCACCATCGCCGAACTGCTCGGCCAGGAGGTGCCGGTCCAGTGCGACGGCACATCACTGGTGCCGTTCCTCGACGGCGGCACGCCCGAGCGGTGGCGCACCTCGACCCATTGGGAGTGGGACTGGCGCGACATGGTGATGGGACCCCTGCGGACGGAAGGTGGACCCGACCCCTGGCTCGAGCGGACCAACCTCGCCGTCGAGCGCACGCCGACCCATGCCTACGTGCAGTTCGGCGACGGGACGTGGCTGTGCTTCGACCTGGCGGCCGACCCCACGTGGCACACCACCACGACCGATCCGGCGACGGTCCTCCCCCTGGCCCAGTCGATGCTCACCTGGCGGTCCCGGCACCTCGGTGGGACCTACACCCAGCGGTTGCTCGGTCCGGTCCGCCGGGGCCTGTGGCCGGAGCTCCGCACGGCCTGACGACGGTGCCGGTCCCGGGACGGGGTGCCGGGTGCCTCAGGCCGGTCCCGGTGGCCCGGACACCCGGGCGACGACCGCGTCCGGGTCGTCCACCGTCAGCACCCAGCGCTCGAACTCCTGGCCGTCGAACTCGACGACGACCGCCGGGCCCTTGCCGTGGACGGCGGCGAAGTCCTTGCCGAACGACCCCCGACGGGTGCCCACGGCGATGACGCCGGGCACGCCGGTGCCGGGGGCGCGCAGGCCCCGCAGTTCGGTCCAGGGGTCCGCGACCGCCCGGACCGCGCTGACGGAGGCCAGCGGGGCGTGCAGGTCGCCCCGGAAGCCCTCGAGGTGCTCCACCCGGGACATCGCCAGCGTGAGGGAGGTGCCGTCGGTGACGAGGTCGGCCATGCGCCGAGCCTATCGAAGACCGTCCGGCGTACCCGGCGCGATGGGTGGCGCGGTGGGTGGCGCGGTCAGGCGCCCTGGACGTCCCGTCGGGCGAAGGCCGCGCAGCCGGCGACGGCCGAGAGGACGCCCAGGGCCACCATCCAGCCGATCGCCGGCCAGTGCGGTGGCGCGGACGGGGCCGCCGCCATCTGGTGGAACACCGAGGTGTCGGCGACCCAGTGGTCGAGGGCGCCGATGCCGCCGATCACGTCGACCAGTACCGACCACGCCACCACGGCGTAGACGGCGAGCGAGGCGGACCGCGGGGCGATGCCGTAGGCCAGCACGCCGAGGCCGAGCACGCACACCGAGGGGGCCAGTGTGTTGAGCCCGGCGCCGACCACGGCCCCGCCGTCGACGTGGGCACCGCCGGCGACCGCCCCGGCCAACGTGGCCAGTCCGGCCACCGTGGCGCCGGCGGTCAGGGCCAGCACGGCGACGCCGAGCCGGCCGGCGAGCCACCGGGTCCGGGCCACGGGACGGGTCAGCAGCGGATCGAGCCGCCCGTCCAGCTCCTCGGACCGGGCCGCCGTGACCTGGGCGGCCGCCACGAACGCCAGCAGGACGGCGACCAGGAGGAACGTGATCCCGAGGTAGGCCGAGGCCCCGCCGCCGGAGGCGCCCAGTCGGGCGAACACGTCGTGCACCGAGGAACCGGAGAGCGTCGCGCCCGCACCTTCGGCCACCAGGCCGAAGATCAGGCCCGTGGCCGCCAGCGCCAGAGCCCAGGCCACCAGGGTCGGCCGGACGAGGCGGACGGTCAGACCCAGCTGGCCGGAGAGCAGGCGGAGACGGGGCGCGGCCCGGTCCCGGTCGGGGATCGTGCTCGAGCCGATGTCCCGGCTGGCGGCCAGGCGCACGGTCACCACGCCGACGACGACGGTGAACGCGCCCACGGGCACCAGGGGCAGCCACCGGGCCGACGTGAGCGGGTGGAGACCCTCGATCCAGCCGAGTGGCGTGCACCAGACGAGCCAGTGGAGCCCGGTGCCCGAGTCGGCGACCAGCCGCAGTGCGTAGCTCACGCCGAGGAACGCCCCGGCATACCCGGCGGCCTGGCGGCGGGTGGCGGCCAGCTGGCTCGTCAGGGCGCCGACCGCCGTGAACATCAGGGCGCCGGCCACCAGGGCCAGGGCGAAGAACAACGCGGCCCCGGGCCCGATGTCCACACGGGACGAGCGGCCGGCGACGACGAGGAGGAGCGCGGTCACGGCCCAGAGGACGGCGATGCCGGCGAGGAGGCCGCCCAGGGCCTGGGCGGCGGCCCGGCCGCGGGTGGTGGCCCCGGCGAGGAGCAGCTCCCACCGTCCGTCCTGCTCCTCGCCCCGCAGCAGCCGGGTGGCGGTCAGGAGCCCCCACACCGCCCCGATCACGGTCAACGTGAGGAAGGTCTTGAGCACGGTGAACCCGGCGACGGTCTCGAGGTGGGGTGCGGGGCCGAAGAGGGCGATCGTCGTGCGGTTCGAACCGAACGCCGCCGCCAGGGCGGCGCGCTCGGCCGGGGTCTTGTAGATGCTCGAGTAGCTCCACGCCGAGGACACGACGACGGCACCGAAGACGTAACCCCACAGGGCACCGGAGCGGACGGTGCGTCGGGCCGTGCGACGGAGGACGACCGTCGTCGGCGACCGTCCCGCGGGGGCCGCGCCCGGGTGGGCGACCGGGACCGTGGCGAGCTCAGCCGTCACCGGTGGCACCGTCGCCGTCGCCGTACAGGGTGAGGAACAGCTCTTCGAGCGACGGCTCCCGACTCCGTAGCTGACGCACGCCCGCAGCCGCCAGCACCCGGAGCAGCGGTTCCATGGGGCCGCGTACCTGCAGGCTGGCGTGGTGGCCGTGCGACGACGCCGACAGGACCCCGTCCACCGCCGACAGGTCGGGCGCGTCGCTCTCGAAGGTCACCTCGACCGTCACCGCGGACAGGTGGCGCATGTCCGCGAGCGTCCCCATCTCGATGAGCCGGCCCTCCCGCAGGACGGCCACCCGGTCGCACAGGGCCTCGACCTCGCTGAGCACGTGCGAGGAGAGGAACACCGTCTGGCCCCGCGTCCGGGCCTCGCCGACGCAGCGGCGGAACTCGTGGGCCATGAGGGGGTCGAGACCCGCGGTCGGCTCGTCGAGCACCAGCAGGTCCGGCCGGGACGCCAGGGCGGCGATCAGCCCCACCTTCTGCCGGTTGCCCTTGGAGTACGCCCGCACCTTCTTGGACGGGTCGAGGTCGAACCGCCCGACCAGCTGGTCCCGGTAGCCGGCGTCCACCGTGCCCTGCACCTGTCCCAGCAGGTGCAGGGCCTCGGCGCCGGTCAGGTTCGGCCACAGCGACTGCTCACCGCTCACGTAGGCCAACCGGCGGTGCACGGCCACGGCGTCCCGCAGGCTGTCGAGGCCGAAGACCTCGGCCGTGCCCGAGGTGGGGCGGATCAGGCCGAGCAGCAGGCGGATCGTCGTCGTCTTGCCGGCCCCGTTGGGCCCGAGGTAGCCGACCACCTCGCCCGCCGCCACCTCGAGGTCGAGGCCGACCAGCGCGTCGGTGCCGCGGTAGCGCTTGGTGAGTCCGCGGGTGCGGACGACCGGCGGGTCGGCCACGCTCAGGTTCCCTGCCGGAGGACGAGGACCGGGCAGTGCGCATGGGCCGCACAGTGCCCGGCGACCGAGCCGAGCAGCAGACCACCCAGCTCGCCGTGGCCCCGTGAGCCGAGCGCCAGGAGCTCGGCCCCCCGGGAGGCGTCGACCAGCACCGTGGCCGGGTGACCTTCCACCACCGTCGGGACGAATGCAACGCCCGGGTGGGCCGCGCCTGCCGTCTCGATGGCTTCGCCCACGATGCGGGAGGCGTCTCCCGAGGGGTCGTACCCGGTGGGGATCATCGGCCCGGCGCCGTAGCCGGTGGGCCACTGCCAGGCGGCGATGACCTCGACGGTGGCGCCGGTGGACTCGGCCATGTCGGCCGCCCAGCCGAGCGCGGCGGCGCCGGCCGGCGATCCGTCGCACCCGACGACGATGCGCCCGGCCCGCTGCGGTTCCTCTGTCGTCATCGTGTCTCCCGGGTGGGCGGCCCGACGGCCCGTCCGTCGGGCCCGGCTCCCACCGGGCACGCTACGTAGCCGGGTATCGGTCAGGTAGAGGATTTGGTCACGGTCGCGGTCACCGACCGTCGGCACCGGCCGGCTGCCGGTCGGTGAAGGTGGGCACCTGCCACACGACCGTGGTCCCACCCTGCGCCGGGTGCGTCACCTCGAACGTGCCACCGAGGCCCTCGGCACGGTGCCGCATGTTCAACAGTCCCATCCCGCCGTCGGTGGCCCGGGCGTCGGCGAACCCCTTGCCGTTGTCCGAGACCTCCATGCGGCAGTACCGCCCCACCATGGAGAGGCGGATCCGGGCCCGGCTGGCGCCGGCGTGGCGGCCGATGTTGGTGAGCGCCTCGCGCAGGGTGGGGAGCAACTGGTCGGCGACGGAGTCGGTCACGGCCGTGTCCACGGCCCCCGTGAACTCGACCGGCACGTCGAAGCCGACCACCGGCTGCAGCTCCTCGGCCAGGGCGAGCACATGGGCCCGGATGCCGCGACCGTTTCCGGCCCCACCGAGCTCGAAGATGGTGGCCCGCACCTGGCGGATGGTCTCGTCGATGTCGGCGATGGCGGCGTCGAGGGCGGGGCTCACGGGCCGGCCGGCCGGGGTGGCGGCCAGGCCCTGCAGCGACAGCCCGATGGCGAAGAGCCGCTGGATGACGCCGTCGTGCAGGTCCCGGGCCAGCCGGTCGCGGTCCTCGTACACCGCGACCTCGCCGGCGCGCTGGTGGAGCCGGGCGTTCTCCACGGCGATGCCGGCGGCGACGGCCAGGGCCTCGATGACCACCTCGTCGTCCCGGGTGAACTCGTCGGCGCCGATCTTGTCCGTCAGGTACAGGTTGCCGTAGACGCGGTCCCCGACCCGGATGGGCGTGCCGAGGAACGAGGTCATGGCCGGGTGCCCGGGGGGGAACCCCGTGCTGGCGGGGTGGTCGGCGATCACCCGGATGCGGATCGGGCGGGGGTCGGACACGAGCACGCCGAGGACCCCCTTGCCGGTGGGGAAGGTCCCCTGCAGGAGCCGCCTCTCGTCCTCGGTGTCGAGTCCGGAGGCCAGGAAGTCGATGGTGGCGCGGCCCCCCTCGTCCAGCACGCCGAGGGCCCCGTACCGGGCGCCGGTCAGTGACCGCGCCTCGGCGACGATGTGGTTGAGCAGTTCGCCCAGGTGCAGATTCGACTCCAGCAGCAGGGTCGCCCCGAGCACCCGGCGCAGTGTGGCCGGATCCTCGATGCCGTCGTACGCCGCCCTCCGGTCCTCCGGGTCGTCACCCACGTCCCCAGGTTACGCCTCCCCGTGGGCGCCCCCGCCGACGGACAGGCCCCCGACGTGCTCAAATGGAGCCTCATGACCATCCGCGTCTTCCTCCTCGACGATCACGAGATCGTCCGGACCGGCCTGCGCTCACTCCTCGAGTCGACCGACGATCTCGAAGTGGTGGGGGAGGCCGGCACCGTCGCGGAGGCCCTCAGCCGGCTGCCGGCGCTCCGGCCCGATGTGGCCATCCTCGACGTGCGGCTGCCCGACGGCAGCGGGGTGGAGGTGTGCCGGGACATCCGGGCCCAGCTCCCGTCCACGGCCTGCATCATGCTCACCTCGTACGCCGACGACGAGGCACTGTTCGCCTCGATCATGGCCGGGTCGTCGGGCTACGTGCTCAAGCAGGTGGGCGGCAACAGCCTGATCGACGACGTCCGCAAGGTCGCCGCCGGCGAGTCCCTGCTCGATCCGGCCCTGACCGACCGGGTCCTGCGCCGGCTGCGGGACGGACCCGAGGAGGAGCCGCTGCTCGCCACCCTGACCCACCAGGAGCGCCGCATCCTCGACCTCATCGCGGAGGGCAAGACCAACCGCCAGATCGCGGAGGCGATGTTCCTGGCCGAGAAGACGGTCAAGAACTACGTCTCCAACCTCCTCACCAAACTCGGCATGGAGCGCCGCACCCAGGCGGCGGCCTATGCCACCCGGATCCACGAGCGGTCCGAGCACGAGCGTCGCACCGACGCCACCGGCACCTGAGCCCGGTCGTCCGGCCCCCGCGGCCTACGGCCGGTGCCGGTGCCGGTGTCACTCGCCGTCGGCCGACGGGACCCGGGGCGACGTGCGCCGGGGCAGGTTGACGCCCTTGGCGATCAGCGCGTCCTCGAGCGCCGCCCGGCCGTGCTGCGGCAACTCGAAGTCGCCCGGGTCGGCGGCGATCCCCCGCCGGCGGGCGAGCCGGATGAGGGCGGCGTCATAGGCGAGCTGGTCGGCGACCGCCTGCAGGGCCCACCCCGGGTCGGTGCGGGCGGCGTGGCGGTCCATCGTGTGGCGGAGCCGGAGCACGTCGGCCAGGGGCCCCTGGGAGCGCGGACGGACCTCCGGGTCCGCCTCGTGGTCGAGGACCGCTTCCAGTAGCTGCGAGTACATCACACTCACCTGCAGGTCCCGCCTTCCCGGCTCCAGGTCGTGGCGGGGGGTGGACACGCCGATCACCCGCGCCACCCCGGGCCCCTGCTACTCGCCCCGGCTCCGCCGGATGGAGGCCTCGGCGGACTCGTAGGCCTGGCGGATGTCATCGATCAGCTTCTCGACGCCGGACCGCAGTGACCCGAGATTGCTGCCTGCGTCCTTGGGGATCCGGGCGAGCTGGTTCTTGGCCGCCAGGAACGCGTTCTGGGCGGCGTTGGCCTGGGAGCGGACGGACTCCGACACGTCCTTCGACGCCAGGTCGACCTGCACGAGCAGCTCGTCGATGCGCCCGCGCCAGTCGTCGAGCAGCTGCTCCAGTCGCTCGACGGTGGCGCCGTCGTCCGACGCTGGCTGGTCATCGGTGGTGGTCATGGGCTCTCCTCGTCGTGGGGCGGTGTCGATCTTCTCTACGGCAAGGTTGGCGGCTGTCGGAGGGTCGCGGTAGGGCCGAACGTCACGTCGACCCCGGGCCCACCGTCACCCCACACCCCCGCCGGCGGAAGGTCGGGTGCAACCTGCGGGCAAGGGACTTTCGGCTCTGGGGATCGGGAAACGACTCCACGATCATGTGGGTGGCCGGATCGGGGCCACCGGAGGGAGTTCCGGGGGTCCCGACGCCGGGTGGGGAGCGGAGCGGCACCGAGCGGAGGTGGATCGATGGGGGTCGAGCGGGTCGGCACGGCGACGTCGTCAGGGACGGGTGGCCTGGAGGCCGCGGTGGCTGCCGCGGTGCCGATCGGCCTGGCCGACTGGCGCGGTGACGTGGCCCTGGAGCTCTGGGTGGAGTCCGACGCCGACCCCGTGCGCATCCGCATGGCGGGCCGGCTCGACGCCACCACTGCGGCCAACCTCGACGAGGTGGTGCGCGAGCTGCTGGCCGACGGCACGCGCCACATCGAACTCTGCACCGACGGCCTACGGGTCGTGGACGCCTCGGCCGTCGGGGCCCTGGCCGACGTCGAGCGCAGCGTGCGGCGGTCCGGCGGTACCCTCCTGCGGGTGGCTCCGGCCATCGGACCGTTCCCCCGGTCGCACCACGGGGCGCCGCCGGCACACCGGCGCTGAGCGTCCGACCCGGTGCGCGGGTGGACGCGCCGCCGGACCCAGGGCCTAGCATCAGGTCGATGCCCGACGGACCCGACACCGGACCGCCGGCCACCGACGGCTACCCGTCGGGGCTCGAGTCGACGGAGCGGCTGCGGGACGGCTCCGAGGTCCTGTTCCGGCCCATCCGGATGACCGACGGCGAGGCCATGACCGCGTTCCACGACTCGCTGTCGCCCCGCTCGGTCTACCGGAGGTTCTTCTCCGCACATCCCCACCTGTCGGTCGGCGAGGTGGAGCGGTTCACCCACGTGGACTACGTCGACCGGATGGCCTTCGTGGCCACCGACGACGGGCGCATCGTCGCCGTCGGGCGCTACGAGCGCCTGCCGGAAACCGACGAGGCCGAGGTGGCCTTCGTCGTCACCGACGAGTACCAGCGCCGGGGGATCGGCTCCCGCCTGCTCGTCCACCTGGCCGAGGCCGCCCGTAGCCACGGCATCGCCCACTTCCACGCCCAGACCCTGTCCGAGAACCGGGACATGCTGGGTGTCTTCCTGTCCTCCGGCTACCCGGTGACCACGACGTCCGATTCCGGCACGGTGACCGTCCGGTTCCCCATCGACCCCGCCGACGTGACGGGCTAGACGTCCCGGCGGGACGTGGCGACCACCCGGCCGGCATCGACGACGGCCACGTCGTCGAAGTGGCCGAGTTCCTCGTCGCGGTGGGTGATGTAGACGACGGTCGTCCCGACGGATGCGGTCACCACGTCGTCGACGAGGCGTCGTGCCGTGGGGCGGTCCAGGCCCGCGGTCGGCTCGTCGAGCACGAGTACCGGTGCGCCGGCCAGGAGGGCACGGGCCAGAGCCACCCGTTGCCGCTGGCCTCCGGACAGTCGGGCGCCCCGCTCGCCCACGGGGGTGTCCATGCCGTCGGGCAGCGCGTCGATCCACGGTCCGAGCTGGGCCCGCCGCGCCGCGTCGGCGATCTCCGCCGGGGTGGCGCCCGGGCGGGCCACGGCGATGTTGCCGCCGATGGTGGTGGGGAAGAGGTGTGCGTCCTGGCCGACCCAGCCGATGCGGCCGCGGACGGCATCCTGGGCCAGCTCGTCGAGCGCGGTCCCGCCGAGCCGGGCGGCGCCGGACTCCAGACCCCAGAACCGCAGCAGCACGTTGACGATGCTGCTCTTGCCCGCACCGCTGGGCCCGACCACGGCGAGGTGACGGCCTTCGGGCACCGACAGCGAGAGTCCGTCCAGCACCCGCGGCCCACCGGTCGTGTAGCGCAGCACGGCATCCTCGAGGGCCACCTCGCACCCGGGGGGGAGGGGCACCGGAGTGGCGGGGTCCTCCACCGGCACGGGCAGGTCGGCCACAGCCACCAGGCGGGCCGCCGCTTCCCGGTGGTCGGCCATCCTGGCCACGGCGTCCGCGGCGGGCGCCACCACCTCGAAGGCGCCGAGGGCCACCAGTGGCAGCACCGCAGCCATGAACCCGGGCAGACGGTGCTCGGTGATGGCCGACGTCGACACGGCCAGGAGCCCGATCACCGCGCCTCCGGTGCAGAGCATCACGAGGGCCGACACCGCGCCATCGGACCACGACCGGTGGCGCGCCCGTCGCTCGAGCGCGGCGTCCGACGCCAGGGCCCGCTCCAGGTACTCGTCGTCGCGGCCCATCGCCACCAGGTCCGGCGCCGCGGCCAGCAGTTCGACCACGTCCGCGCCGAGCTCGCCCCGCAGTGCACCCTCACCCGTCCCGAGGTGCCGCCGGCGGACCCAGGCCAGACCGGAGGCGGCGGCGCATCCACCGAGCAGGAACGTGGCCAGCACGAGACCGCCCAGGGGCAGGACCAGGGTCACCACGGCCACGGTGACCGTGGCGGTCACCCCGGCCACGAGGAGGGGGGCGACGCCCCGGAGGTAGACGTCCTGGAGCAGGTCCACGTCGGCCGTGGCCCGGGCCAGCAGGTCGCCGTCCCGCCAACCGGCCACTCCGGCCGGCGAGCGCGGGGCGATCTGGTCGTAGAGCCACAGTCGCACCCGCCCGAGTGCGCCCAGGGCGGCGTCGTGGGACACCAGCCGCTCGGCGTAGCGCAGTGGGCCGCGGCTCAGGGCCAGGAGCTGGACGGCGGCCATCAGCAGCGTGAGGGTGTAGAGCGGTGGACGGAGCGCCGCCTTGTCGATGAGGGCACCTGAGCAGGCCAGCAGTCCCACCGTGCACAGCGCCGCGGCCGTCCCCAGCGCCGTGCTGAGCAGGAACCGCGGACCGTCCGGGGCGCCGATGCGCAGGATCCGGGCCAGCGGGCCCCGTCCGCGGATCATCCGGTGCCCCCGGTGCCGAACGGACGGGCCGCCGCCGCCGCCCGGGCGACGTCGGGCGGTGCAGTCGCCGGGCGGGCGGTCGCAGGCGGACCCGCCACCACGTGTCCGGCCAGCAGGGTGACGGTGCGGTCGACCCGACCGAGGAGGCCACCCCGGTGGGCGGCCATCACCACGGACCGTCCCTCGAGCCAGGGTGCCAGCACGTGGCGCAGTTCCTCCTCGCGGGCGGCGTCGAGGTGGGCGGTGGGCTCGTCGAGCAGGACGACCGGCACGTCGCGCAGCACGGCCCGGCCGATGGCGATGCGCTGGCGCTCGCCGGCGCTCAGTGTCAGCCCACCCTCGCCGACCGGGGTGGCGAGGCCGCCCGGGAGGCGTGCCACCAGACCGTCGAGTCCGGACCGCTCGAGGGCACGACGCACGTCGCCCGCGCTGGCGTCGGGGTTGCCCAACCGCAGGTTGTCCTCGAGGGTGCCGCGCACGAGCGCCGGCCGCTGCGGCACCCAGGCCACCTGTCGGCGCCAGTCGCGCAGATGGCCCGGGGTCAGGAGGCGGTCCCCGACGAGGACCCCACCCGACTCCGGCACCACGAAGCCCATGAGCACGTTCAGCAGCGTCGACTTGCCCGAGCCCGATTCGCCCACCACGGCCAGGTGTTCCCCCGGGCGGAGTTCCAGGTCGACCTCGTCGAGGACCGCCTGGGACCGACCGGTGTGGCGGACCGTGATGTCGGCCAGGCGGAGCGGGTGCCGGGCCGGGTCGGGGAGCGGACGGACGTCGGCGGCGTCCGTCGGGACGACCACGGCGTCGGCCGCGTCGAGCACGTCGAGGATCCGGGCGGCCGCCGCCCGTCCCTCCGCACTCGAGTGGAACTCGGCGCCGGCCCGCCGGAGCGGCAGGTAGACCTCCGGGGCGAGGACCAGGATGGCCAGCGCCGTGCCCAGGGGGAGGGAGCCGTGGAGGAGGCGCAGACCGAGGAAGAGCGCGACCAGGGCGGTGCCGACCGAGGCCATGGTCTCGAGGGCCAGCGACGACAGGAAGGCCACCTTCAGGGTGGACATGGTCTCGTCGTGGAGCTCCCGGTTGGCCCGCGCCAGCGTGTGGCGTCCGTCGTCGGTGCGACCGAAGGCGCGCAGGGTGGGGAGCCCCTGGAGGAGGTCGTAGAACGTGGCCGCCAACCCGGACAGCCTGGCCCACTGGCGGTCGGCGTTCCTCGTGGCCTCGAGGCCGAGGAGGATCATGAACAGGGGGATGACGGCCACCGTCAGCGCGAGGATGACGGCGCTGAACCAGTCGCGTACGACGATGCAGGCCAGCAGGATCACCGGGGTCAGGGCCGACAGGACGAGGGTGGGCAGGTACCGGGCGAAGTACCCGTCGAGGGCGTCGACGCCCTGGGTGGCCGAGGCCGCCAGCTCACCGGTGCGTTCGCCGGCCAGCCAGGACGGCCCGAGGGCCACGGCCCGGGTGAGCAGCTGGCGGCGCAGGGTCGAGGTGACCGTGGCGGAGGTGCGGTGGGCCGCCACCTCGCCGGCCCAGGCCGCGCCGGCCCGCAGGGCGAAGGCGGCCGCCAGGGCCACCAGCGCCGGGACGGTGCGGCCCAGCCCCGCGTGCCCGATCAGGACCTCCTGGACGATCAGGCCGAGCAGGACGGCCTGGGCCACCAGCGCCGCCGTGCCGATCACGCCGACGGTCACGGCGGCCACCAGGTAGTGACGGGTGGCCCTGGCCCGGTCGAGCAGACGGGGGTCGACCGGCCGGCGGTCCTCCGGACCGGCGTCGCTCAGGACGCGCCGCCCTCGTTGTCGACGGTTCCGGTGACGGCTGCACCGGCCGGTGTGGCAGCGGATGCTGCAGCCCCGCTCGAGGGGGCACCGCCGGCCGGCCCGTCACCCACGGCCTCGACCGGGTCACCCGGACGACGCACGCGCTCCCGGAAGACCCAGTAGGACCAGCCCTGGTAGACGAGCACCAGCGGCGTGAAGATGAGGGCGACGATGGTCATGACCTTGAGCGTGTAGGGCGCCGACGCCGAGTTCCCGATGGTCAGGTTGAAGGCGGGCGAGATGCTCGACACCATGACCCGGGGGTACAGGTTGAGGAAGATCGTCGCCACCAGACCGACGAGGGCCACGGCGTTGGCCACGAAGGCCCATCCCTCGAGCTTCTCCCGCAGGAGCCATCCGACCGCGGCGACCGCGGCGATCGCCAGGATCGGCACGAACGGCGGCACGATGCCGGTGTCGTGGGCATGGTGGGCGTTGAGGTAGGTCCACGTCAGGAAGCCCAGCAGGGCGACGGTGGCCGCCGGGGCGAGCACCTTGGCGATGCCCTGGGCCCGCTCCTTGATCTCCCCGGTCGTCTTGAGCGTGAGGAACACGCTGCCGTGGAGGACGAACAGCAGCAGGGTGGTGACCCCGCCCAGCAGGCTGTAGATGTTCAGCAGGTTGAAGAACGAGCCGAGATAGTGCCCGTTGGGCCCGATCGGCGTGCCCCGCAGGATGTTGGCGAAGGCGACACCCCACAGGATCGCCGGCAGCAGGCTGCCCCAGAAGATGGCGTGGTCCCAGGCCAGCTTCCACTGGGGCATGACCCGCTTGGCCCGGAACTCGAAGGCCACACCCCGGAAGATCAGGGCGGCCAGGATCAGGAACAGCGGGAGGTAGAAGCCGCTGAACAACGTGGCGTACCAGTCGGGGAAGGCGGCGAAGGTGGCGCCACCGGCCACGAGGAGCCAGACCTCGTTGCCGTCCCAGACGGGGCCGATCGTGTTGATCATGACCCGTCGGTCGAGCTCGGTCCTCCCGATCACCGGGAGCAGGATGCCCACCCCGAAGTCGAATCCCTCGAGCACGAAGTAGCCGCTCCACAGCACGGCGATGATCAGGAACCAGAAGATCTCCAGTCCGGTGTACGCAGGTGCGACCGCAGCGATCGTCATCGTCGGTTCTCCCTCTCGCTCAGTAGATGAGGGCCGGGGCCCGGTCGTCGTGGTGCTCGGAGTCGCCGTCGAAGTCGGCGGACAGCTCCTCGGTCGATCCGTCGCCCCCACCCGGCTTCGCCTGGCCGTGCTCGTCGACGCTGTCGGGATCGAGCTTGGCGTAGCGGGCCATCAGGCCGAAGTCGATGATGGCCAGGATGCTGTAGATGGCGGTGAAACCGACCAGGGTGGCGACCACGTAGCCGGTGCCGATGGGCGACACGCCCTTCGCCGTCTTGAGGAGCCCGTAGACGACCCAGGGCTGGCGGCCCATCTCGGTGAAGATCCACCCGGTCGCATTGGCGATGAAGGGGAGCAGCAGTGCGGGCACCGCCAGTCTGAGGAACCACTTCGACGTGTCGAGCTTGCGCCGGTAGAGCAGGACCATGCCCCAGGCCAGGCCGAGGAACATGAGGATGCCGCAGCCCACCATGATGCGGAAGGTCCAGTAGGTCACCCACAGGACGGGGACGTAGCTGCCCTTGCCGTACTTGGCGGTCTCACTGGCCTGGATCTGGTTGATCCCCTGGACGGGGCCGTCCCAGCTGTTGTCCGACAGCACGGACAGCGCGTGGGGGACCCGGATCTGGAAGACGGGGTCACCGGACAGGTTGCCGACGGTGAGGAGCGAGAAGCTCGCTCCGTTCGTGGTGTTGTACTCCGCTTCGGCGGCGGCCATCTTCATGGGCTGCTGCTTCTCCATGAGTCGGGCCTGGTTGTCGCCGAAGAACATGGTGGCGACGACGGCCACGACGCCCACCACGAGGGCGAGCTTGGCCGAGGCGGCGAACACCGGGTGGGGGCCGTTGCCGGCCTTCTGGTCCCCGCGGAGGTGCCAGGCGCTCACGCCCAGCATCAGCATCGCCGCCGTGACCAGTGCCGCCGTGAACACGTGGAGGAAGGAACTGATGAGCGTGCTGTTGGTCATGACCGCCCGGTTGCCCTCGATCTTGTAGCCGACGGGGTGCTGCATCCAGGCATTGGCGGCGAGGATGAAGTACGCCGACAGCATGGTGCCGATGCTGACCAGCCAGATGGAGGCCAGGTGCACCTTGGGGGAGACCCGGCCCTTGCCGAACATCCAGATGCCGAGGAAGGTCGACTCGAGGAAGAACGCCAGGAGGGCCTCGACGGCCAGTGGGGCGCCGAAGACGCTGCCCACGTAGCGGGAGTACTCCGACCAGTTCATGCCGAACTGGAACTCCTGCACGATGCCCGTCACCACCCCGATGGCGAAGTTGATGAGGAACAGGCGACGCCAGAAGATCGTCATCTGCTCCCACTTCGCGCGTTTCACCGCGTCATGCCGCGACCGGTAGGCCGCGGTCTGCATGACGGCCAGCAGCAGGGCGAGGCCGATGGTGAGTGGGACGAAGATGAAGTGGAAGACGGTGGTGATACCGAACTGCCAGCGGGAGAGGAGAAGTGTCATCACCGATGATGAAACCAGCGAATCTCGGGGCGACCTAGGGCCGAAGGTCCTGATGTGAAACGACGCACAAGCGCGATCGTGGCGATCGGTTCCGACGATGCCCCAAGGGGTATCCCCGACCCGGTGTCCGGACCGCGGGACCGGTCCTCACCGCCGGACGAGGAACCAGAATCGTCAGATGAGGAACCAGACCTCGTCCTCGCCGTCCGGTGGCGCTGCCCGGCCGTCGGCATCGACGTCGTCAGCATCGCCGTCGTCGACATCGCCGCCCCGGTCCACGGCCGGCCGGGATCCGGCGCGGGGTGGGGGGAACCCGACCAGATGGCCCATCTCCAGGAGCGTCCGGTCGAAGACCGGGTCGACGTCGTCGATCACGTTGTGGAAGTGGCCGAACAGCTCGAAGGAGATCATCCCGAACAGCTGCGTCCACACCGCCACGGCCCGCACCGCCACGTCCCCGGGCACGTTCGGAAAGGCCACGTCGACGAGTGTGCGCACGGCGGCCTGTCCGGCAGCACCCAGCGGGGGCAGGGCCTCGGACGCGGCGTCCCGACGCAGCGCCCCCGCCGCCACCGCGTCGTCGACCAGACGGGCCAGGACCAAGGTGACCCGGCTGGCCGGGCCGACGGTGTCGTCGGGGGCCCGGTAGCCCGGAACGGGCGAGCCGTACACCAGCGCGTACTCGTGGGGGTTGTCGATCGACCACCGCCGGACGGCCCGGGCCACCGCGCGCCACCGTGCGCCGAAATCGTCCTCCGGACAGGCGGAGTCCGCCTCCTCGGCGGCCGCGCCGACGGCGTCGTAGGCGTCGACGATCAGGGCGGTCAGGAGGTCGTCGCGGCTGGGGAAGTAGCGGTAGATGGCCGACGAGGACATGCCGAGGGCGCGGGTGACGGCGCGGAGCGACAGGCCGGGCGCGCCCTCGGCCGCCAGCTGCCGACGGGCCTCGTCCTTGATCTCGGCGGTGAGCTCGGCCCGCATCCGGGCCCGCAGCCCGGTGGAGGGAGGCATGCCACCACACTTCCACATCGAGAGCAATAGATCAATAAGAGAGCAGTGCTCTTGCTCTTGGGCCTGAGATGGTGAATACTGATCACCAACAAGAGCAGTGCTCTCACAAGGGAGCACGACCGGGCCGGTGAACGGTCCACGGACAGGGAGGCACCACCATGGGAAGACACGTCATCGTGGGGGCAGGGCCGGTCGGGACGGCGACGGCGCACGCGCTGGTCACCGCCGGCCACGAGGTCACGCTGGTCACGCGCTCGGGCTCGGGGCCGGTGGGCCCCGGCATCACCCGGGTGGCGGCCGACGCCTCCGATCCGTTCGCACTCGCAACGGCCACCGGGACCGCCGACGCCCTCTACAACTGCGCCAATCCGCCGTACCACCGGTGGCCGGAGCTGTGGCCCCCCATGGCCACGTCGATGCTCGAGGTGGCAGCCCGGTCCGGTGCCGTCCTCGTGACCATGGGCAACCTCTACGGCTACGGGCCGGTCGACCATCCCCTCCGGGAGGACGACCCCCTGGCGGCGACGGGAGCGAAGGGCCGGGTGCGGGCCGCGATGTGGGAGGAGGCCCTCGCCGCCCACCGCGCCGGCCGCGTCCGGGTCACCGAGGCGCGTGCGTCGGACTTCTTCGGGCCGGGTGTCGTCGACACCAGTCACTTCGGCCGCGTCGTCGACCGACTCCTGTCGGGTCGGAAGGTCCGCGTGCTGGGCGACCCGGACGCACCCCACTCGTGGACGTACGTGCCGGACGTCGGGCGCACCCTGGCGGTGCTCGGGACCGACGAGCGGGCGTGGGGCCGGCCCTGGCACGTGCCGAGCGCCGCGGCCCTGTCGCAGCGCGAGCTGGCCGTCCGGTTCTGCGCCGTCGCCGGTGCGCCCGCGCCGTCGGTGGCGGCGTTCCCCGCCGGGTCCCTGACGCTGGCCGGTGTGGTGTCGGCGCAGATGCGTGAGCTGAAGGAGACCCGCTACCAGTTCGACCGGCCGTTCCTGCTCGACTCGTCGGACTGCACCGCCACCTTCGGCATCGAGGCGACGCCCCGGGACGCCGCCCTGACGGCCGTCGCCGACGCGGCACGGGCCGGGTCGCTGGCGGCGGCCGCCTGACCCCGACCCTCACCCGTCGGTGGTGACGGTGACGGGGCGCTTCCGGAGACCCCGTCACCGTCGCTAGGGTCGGGCCCACCTATGGCGGCCCCACGACGCAGCCGCACCGTCCCCTCGGTGCGGCCCCGGCTCTCCCGCACCGCACCGGTGGCCGCCGTGGCGCTCCTGCTGACGGGTTGCTCCGTCGTCGCCACCCCCGACTCGCCGACCGTCCCCGGCATCCTCCAGGCCACGGCCGGACCGGTGGGCTACGTGGCGTGCCCGGGAGCGCTGACCCCCATCGAGCTCCGGTCGCGGCTCGCCGAGGCATCGATCCCCCTGCCCGTCGACGGCACGCCCCCGCTGGGCGACTACGCGGTGGCGGTCACCCCGGACGGACGCCGCGCCTTCGTGGTCACGCAGTCGACACGGCCCGGCCGGCCCACCCGCAACGTCCTCATCCCCGTCGACCTGGCCAGCGGGCAGGCCGGCACCCCGATCGTCCTGCCCGGCCATGGCGCCTCGGGCGCGGTGGTGGTGATGCACGACGGGCGGACGGTCCTGGCGGCCAGCGGCACCATGATCGTGCCGGTGGACGTGGCCAGCGGCACGATCGGTCGGCCACTCGACCTGGGCGTCGGGCGGACCGTGTCGGGCATGGCGCTGAGCCCGACCACGGTCATCCTCTACGTGCTGGTTCCCGACGGCGTCATCCCGGTCGACACCGCGACGGCCACGGCCGGGGCGCCGATCGTCACCGGTCTGACCGTCTCGTCGGTGTCGTCACCCCACGGCCTCGTCGTCTCCCCCGACGGCGCCACGCTGTGGGTGGCCGGCCAGGGGCCGCCCGACTTCGGTGGCCGCGTGGTGCCCGTGTCGACGGCCACCGGTGCGGTGGGGGCGGCCACCAGCTTCGACGCCTTCGGCATCACCGACCCGGCCGCCCTGGCCATCACCCCGGACGGCACGCAGCTGCTCGTCGCCGACTCGGCCAACAACTGGATCGACGCCGTCCTGACCGCCGATCCCGCCCGGCCGCTGACGCCGGTGCGGTTGCCGACCGGTTCGGGCACGGCATCGGCGTCCGGCGCGGACCACCCCACCGATGTCGTGACCAGCCCGGACTCGGGAGGTGCGTTCGTGGTGACCGGCCTCAGCACCGTGCTGCCCTACCGCCCCGCCCACCGCACCTACGGCGTGCCGATCCGGGTGTGCTCCGGCGCCACGTCGATGGCCGTGTCCGTCCCGACCTGACCCGACCGGGGGGCGGTCAGGTCGACGGCGGCGCGAACGTGCCGGCCGCCTCGACGGCCTGGGCCGCGTGCGTCGAGCGGAACTCGGCCGGCTCGAGCCCGGCCGCGGCCAGCAGCTCGTCGAGCGCCAGGGGGATGTCGGCCGCCAGCTGCCACACCCGCGGCATCGTCTCGGGGCACGAGATGATGCCCCAGTAGAGGGTGCCGCGGTAGCTCATGATGGTGATGTTGAGGCCGAGCCCGTCCATGACCGGGCCGAGGGGGAACCCGGCCACCATCTCGGCCCCCGCCAGGTAGAGGGGGAAGTCGGGGCCCGGCACGTTCGAGATGATCAGGTTGGCCACGGGACGGTGACGGTCGGCCAGGCGCATCCGGCTGTACAGCCGGGCGGCGGCGGCGAACGTGTTGGGCGTGGCGTGCTCGGCCCAGTTGACGAGCATGTCGGCGCCCAGCGCGTTGTGCTCCTCCTTGGCCCCCTTGGTGCCCTCCCGGATGGCCACCAGGCGCTCGAGCGGGTCGTCGAGTTGGGCCGGCAGCTGCACGAACATGGAGGAGACCTTGTTGGAGCCGTACGGTGCCCCGATGTCGGGGTGGACCGAGACGGGCACCACGGCGACCAGCGGCTTTTCCGGGAGCTCGCCCCCGTCGACGAGGAACCTGCGGAGCGCGCCGGTGCACACGGCCAGGACGACGTCGTTGACGGTGGTGCCGGTGGCGTTCTTCAGCCGTTTGACGTCCGCCAGTCCGATGGCCGAGAGCGCCACCTGGCGCCGTCGGGTGAGCGTGCCGTTGAAGGAGGTGCGGGGTGCCGACAGCGGCAGTGCGGCCTTGGACTGCGGGGCGCGGTGCTCGGGCTCGTTGCGGACGCGGCGCACGTTGAGCAGCCGCTGGCCCGTCCGCAGGATGTCCCGGGTCATCTCGAAGGGACGGAAGACCCGGGCGGCCACCGCCTCGCTGATGAGCTCGGCGCTCGACGGGATGTGCGGGTCGCCGACCACTTCGGGCGGCTCGGGCTCCGGACCCGGGTCCACCTCGAGGTCGAAGAGGACCGAGAGCAGGGCCGCACCGGACATGCCGTCCACGGTCGAGTGGTGCATCTTGGCGATCACCGCGATGCGCCCCTCGTCCACGCCCTCGACGATCCAGATCTCCCACAGCGGCTTGGACCGGTCGAGCTGGCGGCTGGCGATGTCCCCGGCCAGGTCGGCCAGCTCCAGGAGGCCCCCGGGGGCGGGCACCGCGGTGCGCCGGACGTGGTAGTCGATGTCGAAGTGGGGGTCGTCGACCCAGACGGGATGGCCGAGGCGGAAGGGGACCTCGACCAGCAGCCGCCGGAAGACCGGGGCCTGGTGGGTCCGCGAGGCGATCTGGGCCTGCATCTTGGCGAACGAGTAGCCGCCGGGCACGGTGCACGGATCGAAGACGGTGACCATCTCCACGTGCATGTGGAGGGTCGGCGTCTCCAGGTAGAGGAAGCTGGCGTCGAGGCCGCTGAGTGGCTCCATCGGTCCCCCTCCTTCTTCGGTCCGCTCCCGACACCGGCCCGATCGGGCCCCCGCCTCCGGCCCGTCCGGACGGACGGGGGTGTCGCACCGGCCTACGGCCGGGTACTGATGATGCCCCACCTGAGCCGGGCGATCCACACCCGGTTACCCGACGGTGTTTGATGGTGGGGTGATCTGGGCATTCCTGGCATTCACCGCCATCGCTGCGGTCCTGGCCCTGCTGGCGCTGGCCCCGGTCCGCAAGGAGCCCCTCGCCGTCGTCACGTTCCTCTGCGCCTGGGTGGTGGGCGAGGTCCCCGTGCACGCCGCCGTGGTGGTGGTGGCCGGCACCGCGGCACTCGGCGGCACGGTCACCCCGCGGGGTCCCGTGTGGTGGCTCGCGCTGGGGCTCGGCATCGGGGCGACCGTCGGGTACGTCGTGCTCGCCGTGTCGGCCCACCGGTCCGCCGGTCTGGTCGACCAGGCGCTGAACACGGCCGCCGGCGGGCCCGTCGACGCCGAGGGTGTGGACCTCGCACCGGCGTGGCTGTCGTGGTGGCGGCTGGTCGTCGCCGTCCCGTTCCGCTTCGGTCGGATCCGACGGATCCGCAACATCGACTACGAGGGGGACGGCCTGTACCGGCACAAGCTCGACGTCCTGGTGCGGCGGGCGGACCCGCCGAGCGGCGCCCCGGTGCTCGTCTACATCCACGGTGGTGCGTGGGTCATCGGCGACAAGCGCGAGCAGGGCCTCCCCATGCTCCACGAGCTCGTCCAACGCGGCTGGGTCTGCGTGGCCATCAATTACCGGCTGAGTCCCAAGGCCACGTGGCCCGACCACATCGTCGACTGCAAGCGGGCTCTCGCCTGGGTGCGGGCCCACATCCACGAGTACGGAGGGGACCCATCCTTCCTCGCCCTGTCGGGGGGCTCCGCCGGCGGGCACCTGTCGGCGTTGGCCGCCCTCACGCCGCACGCCACCGGGTGGCAGCCGGGGTTCGAGGACGCCGACACCTCGGTCGACGCCTGCGTCCCGTTCTACGGCGTGCACGACATGACCGGGTCCCCGGAGGCCGAGGGCGCCCACGGCCAGGGCCTCATCGAGCTCCTCGAGAAGCGCGTCATGAAGCTGCCGTACGTCGACAACACCCCCGTCTACGACCAGGCGTCGCCGGATCAACGGATCACCCCGGACGCACCGGCGTTCCTCGTGGTCCAGGGGGCCAACGACACCCTGGTGCCACCCCAGGTCGGCCGACGGTTCGCGGCCCGCCTGGCGGCCACCTCGACGGCCCCGGTCGCGTACCTCGAACTGCCGTTCACCCAGCATGCGTTCGACATCCTGGTGTCGATCCGGTCGCGCCACACGACCCTGGGCGTGGTCCGCTTCCTCGAAGGCGTCCGGGCCCGGTCGTCGTCGGCGCCGGGAGTCACCGCGCCGGGGCACTCCGACCGGCCCGGCGACGGGGAGGACGCCCGGTCCGATGCCCGGTCCGGCGCCCGGTCCGACCGGCCCGCCGAGGGCGCGAAACAAGGCGAAGTTCTGGACACGGGGCAGAGTTTCTGACGTAGAGTCACATATTCGTGTTGGTCCGGCCTTGCGCCTGGGGGGCACGGTCCACCGTTCGAATACAAGGGATACAAGGGGGAGCATTGCGCTCAGGTACTTGGAAGCGTCGCACCACCGCGCTGGCGATGGTCATGGCTGTCGGACTCGGTGCGGCGGCCTGTAGCTCCACCAACACGTCGTCGACGACCACGACCGGTGGCTCGACCAACGCGGGCACCACCTCCCGACCGATCCCGTCGAGCGCCTTCTCGGACCACACCGGGGTGACGTCGAGCTCCGTCCAGATCGCCAACGTGTCGACCTTGTCGCTCGGGCTCTTCAAGGGCGCACAGGTCGGCACCCAGGCCTACGTCGACTACGTCAACTCGACCGGCGGGGTCAACGGCCGGAAGCTCGTCCTCAACAACGCCGATGACGGGTTCACCGGTGCCGGCAACAAGCAGGCCACGCAGAACGCCGTCCAGAACGACTTCGCCACCGTGGGCAACTTCTCGCTCGAGGACAGCTTCGGGGGCACGGTGCTGGCCGCCAATCCGGGCTTCCCCGACGTGTCCCAGGTGCTGGACGATGCCACCAACAAGCTGCCCAACGTCTACAGCCCGATCCCGCTGGCCGACGGCTGGGCCTCGGGGCCGATGACGTACTACGCCAACAAGTTCAAGGCGGACAAGAGCAAGGCGGGCGCCTTCCTGGCCGACTCGCCCTCGGCCGCGCAGACATGGGCGGGGGAGAAGTACGTCGCCGAGCAGGCCGGGTTCACCTTCGTCAGCGAGCAGACGTACGCCACCACGCAGACCGACTTCAACCAGCAGGTCATCGCCATGAAGAACGCCGGGGTGAAGATCATCTTCATGGACCAGATGCCGTCGAACTACGCCGGTTCGGTGCTCAAGGCCCTGGCCCAGCAGGACTTCCACCCGCAGGTACTGCTCGGCGCCGCCACGTACTCGAACCAGCTCGTCACCCAGTCGGGCGGGGCGGCCAACGTCGACGGGGCCTACCTGTCCCAGAACCTGGCGCTCTACCTGGGCACGGACCAGACCGCGGTGCCGGCCGTCGGCACCTTCCTTCAGTGGGTCCAGAAGGCCTCCCCGGGGTTCAGCCCCGACCTGTTCACCGCCTACGGGTGGCTGTCGGCCGACCTCTTCGTGCAGGGCCTGAAGAACGCCGGCTCGAACCCCAGCCGGGGCTCACTCCTCCAGGCGCTGTCCAAGGTGACGTCGTTCAACGGGAGCGGATTCAACGCACCTTCGAACCCGTCGGCCAAGACGCCACCGCACTGCTACCTGATCGCCACGGTCACCAACGGCCAGTTCGTGCGGTCACCGGACAATCCGCCGACCAGCGGCAGCAGCGGCGGCTTCCGCTGCGACGGGTCGTACATCGTGAAGCCCGGCACCTGAGCCGGACGAGCACCAGGCACTGACGAGATGGGCCCGGGGGGGATCCCGATGGAGATGAGGGAGATCGCATGAGCAATTTCCTCCAGTTCACGGTGTTCGGGATCATGCTCGGGGCGGGCTACGCCATCGCGGCGACGGGCCTGGTGGTCACGTACACCACGTCGGGCGTCTTCAACTTCGCCCAGGGTGCGGTCGGGATGATCGCCGCCTTCGGCTACTGGGAGCTGGTCTCCGCCCACCACCAGCCGACGCTGGTCGCCCTGCTGATCGTCCTCATCCTGGGCGCCTCGATCGCCGGGGCGTTCGTCGAACGGGTCCTGATGCGCCGTCTGCACGGCGCCTCGGCCGAGCGGCCGGTCATGGTGACCCTGGGGCTCATGGTCATCCTCACCGGCATGGCCACCGTGATCTGGTCGCCGACGGTGGAGCGGTCGGTGAACCCGCAGATCAACGGCCAGTTCCGCCTGGTCGGCATCAACATCGAGAACCAGTACGTCCTCATCATCGGCGTGGCCATCGCCGTGGCGATCGGCCTGCGGGTGCTCTTCCGGACCACCCGCACCGGCTACGCCCTGCGGGCCGTGGTCGACGATCCCGAACTGCTCGCCATGTCCGGCGTGTCCCCCAACCGGATGAGCCAGTACGGATGGATCCTGGGCTTCTTCATGGCCGCGCTCTCCGGCGTGCTGCTGGCCCCCACCCAGACCACCGGCATCAGCATCGAGTCCTTCACCCTGCTGGTGGTCAGCGGGTACGCGGCCGCCATCGTGGGCCGCCTCCGGAACATCCCACTCACCTTTGCCGCCGCGCTGGCCATCGGCCTCGCCGAGAACTACATCCTCAATTACATCGAGCCCCACCTCTCGTCCCAGCTCCAGACGGACGTCACCAGCGCCCTGCCGATGGTCTTCCTCTTCATCGCCCTGGTCACGCTCCCCTCGGTCCGCCTCCGGGCGGTGGGTCGCCTCACCTCGATGCGGGCCCCGCGGGTGGCGAGCGGCAAGGAGTCGCTCATCGGTGGAGGGGTGTTCCTGGTGGTCGCCGTGGTCGCCGGTCTGGCCTTCGCCGACACGAACATCAACGGGACCACGCTGGGCCGGCTCGGTGGCATGGTGATGTGCCTCGCCATCGTGGGACTGTCGCTGGTCCTGCTGACCGGCTACTCGGGCCAGGTCTCGCTCTGCCAGTTCTCGTTCATGGGGATCGGTGCCTTCGTGATGGGCAAGGTGGCCGGCGGCGGCTCCGTGCTCGGACTGGTGGCGGCCATCGCCATCTGTGCCGGCATCGGCGCCCTCGTCGCACTGCCCACGATCCGACTGTCCGACCTGTACCTGGCCCTCGCCACCTTCGCCTTCGCCGACGCCGTGGCCACCGGCTTCTTCGCCGACGGCCGCATCTACGGTGCCGGCGGACTCTCCGTCTACCGCATCGTGCTGCCCCACCTGTCCTTCGGCGGCGACACCGCCGAGTTCCTGCTCGTCACCGTGTTCTTCGTGCTGTCGGCCCTGCTGGTCCTCGCCATCCGGCGCAGTCTCTTCGGCCGCCGACTGGTGGCGGTCAACGACTCCCCGGCCGCCTACGCCACCGTGGGCCTCGACATCGGCTTCACCAAGGTGGCGGTGTTCGCCATCGCCGCCGGCATGGCCGGACTGGCCGGCGCCCTCTACGGCACGGTCCAGGGCGTCGTGGGCACCACCGACTTCGACATCTTCCCGGGCATCATCTTCGTGCTGTTCGTGACCATCTGGAGCATCCGCACCGTCTCGGGTGCGTTCCTGGCGGCGCTGACCTACGTGGTCCTCAACCAGGTGTGGCCGTCCAGCGTCGGCATCTTCGCCGGCATCGGCATCATCCTCATCGGTCGGGCCGCCAACGGGATCCTCGGCATCGAGGCGCTCCACTTCCGCCTCCCGTGGGTCAAGGGCGGAGGCCAGGTGGCCATCGGCGAGCCGACGCCGTCCTTCTCCGGTATGGCGCTCGGCGGGGAGGGCACCCGTGCCGTCGGTTGACCAGGAGGCCCCCGCGGCCGTCGGGGATCCGGGGGCACCGGCCCGGGCGGTGCTGACCGTCGAGGGGGTCGCCGTCCGCTTCGGCGGGGTGGCGGCGCTGAGCGACGCCAACCTGGTCGTCCACGAAGGCAGCGTGACCGGCCTCATCGGTCCCAACGGGGCCGGCAAGACGACCCTGTTCAACGTGATCAGCGGGCTCCAGACCCCCGACCGGGGGACGGTGCACCTCTACGACACCGACATCACGAAGATGAGGCCCCACCGTCGGGCCCGCCTCGGCCTGGCCCGCACCTTCCAGCGGCTCGAGCTGTTCGGTACCCTGACCGCCGGCGAGAACGTGCAGGTGGGCCTGGAGTCCTCCGTCAAGTGGTGGCAGTGGCGGCACGTCAAGCGCACCTTTCCCTGGGTGAAGCAGGGGGTGCCCGACGCCGACGGGGTCCCCACCGGCGAGCCGACCGGACCCGGATCGGTCGCCGTGGCCACGTCGGACCGACTGCTCGAGGGCGTCGGCCTCGGCGGCATGGCGGCCGACCAGGCGAGTGCCATGCCGACCGGCCTCGCCCGCATGGTGGAACTGGCCCGTGCGCTGGCCATGGCTCCCAAGGTCCTCCTCCTGGACGAGCCCGGCTCGGGCCTCGACGACGCCGAGTCCGAGACGCTCGGTCAGCTGCTGACGACACTCGCCCGGGGAGGGATGGGCGTGCTCCTCGTCGAGCACGACATGGAGCTCGTCATGCGCATCTGCGACTACATCTACGTGCTCGACTTCGGTGACGTGATCGCCTCCGGCACGCCCGAGGAGATCCGGAAGGACCCGATGGTCCAGGCCGCCTACCTCGGCGCCGTCTCCGAGGAGGAAGCACTGAGCGCGGCCGGGGCCGCCGACGGACAGCAGGCTGCCGGCGACGGACAGCAGGCTGCCGCCGACGGACAGCAGGCTGCCGGCGACACGGAAGCTGCCGGCGAGAGGGTCGGGACCGCCGACCGCGGCGACGCGGTGGACGACGGCGCTCCGGCGGACGCCGCCGGGGCCACGGGCGACGCGGTCGACGACGACGAGGCGGCCCAGGCATGAGCGACCGGACCACGGAGTCGGCACCCGCGACCCCCACCGTGCTCCCGCCCGGTGTGCACGTCCGGGGCGTGCGCGCCTCGTACGGCCGCATCGAGGTGCTCCACGGGGTCGACCTCGAGGTCCCGGCGGGCAGCGTGTTCGCCCTCCTCGGGCCCAACGGCGCCGGCAAGTCGACCCTGCTCAAGGTCATGAGCGGCCGCATGCGGCCCTCGGCCGGCGAGGTCGTGATCGGCGACACCCCCATCGGCAAGACCTCGGCCGAGAAGCTGGCCCGCCAGGGCGTGTGCGCCGTGCCCGAGGGGCGGGGGATCTTCCCGAACCTGACCGTGCGCGAGAACCTGCGGATCTGGACCTACCGGGGTGGGATCACGATGAAGGAGGTCGAGGACCACACCTACGAGACCTTCCCGGTCCTGAAGGAGCGCCGCCGCCAGCTGGCCGGGACGATGTCCGGCGGTGAGCAGCAGATGCTCGCCATCTCGCGGGCGTTGGTGACCAACCCGCGCGTGCTGTACCTGGACGAGCTATCGATGGGCCTCGCACCCCTCATCGTGGCCGAGTTGTACGAGCTGGTCGGGACCCTGTCCCGGCGGGGCATGACGATCGTGCTCGTCGAGCAGTTCGTGACGACCGCACTGGCCGTGGCCGATCACGCGGCGATCATGGTCCACGGCCGTATCGAGCAGCAGGGGACCCCGGCCGACATGGCCGACGCAGCGCTCAGCGTCTACCTGGCCTGATCACTCCGGTCGGCGTGGGTCACCCGGCGGAGGGCACCCGGCGTACGCCGCAGGGCGGGCCTACTCCTCGACGAGCTCGACGGTGACGTCCGGTCCGTCGCCCATCACCGTCAGCAGCTCGCGCACTCCACCGGCCTCGCGCAGGTCGCCCTCGGCGCCGGCCAGTGCCTCCAGGCGGGCGGGGGTGTCGGTGACGGTCAGCGTGGCCACCTCGGCCCGCATCGACCGCTTCGCCGTGGTCTTGGCCCGGCGCACCAGGCCGAGGACCTCGGCGGACACCTCGAGGACGGCGTCGGTGGTCGGCTCGACACCGCCGGCTCCCGGGCCGAGCTCGTCGACGGTGGGCCAGGATGCGGCGTGGATGGAGCCCGCCCGCCACCACGACCAGACCTCCTCGGTCACGAAGGGCAGGGTCGGCGCCAGCAGGCGCAGCAGGACCGACAGGGCGGCGGCCAGGGCGGCGCGGGCCGATGCCGTGCCGCCGTCAGCCGGGTCGCCGTAGGCACGCGACTTGACGAGTTCGAGGTAGTCGTCGCAGAACGCCCAGAAGAACGCCTCGGTGCGCTCGAGCGCCCGGGCGTAGTCGTAGGCCTCGTAGGCGGCGGTCGACTCCTCGACGACCACGGCCAGTCGGCCGAGCATGGCCCGGTCGATGGGTGCGGTGACGGCCTCGACGGGCGGGACCACGAGCCCACCGTCGTCGCCGGTCAGCCGGCCCAGGGCGAACCGCGAGGCGTTCAGCACCTTCATGGCCAGCCGACGGCCCACCTTCATCTGTCCCTCGTCGACCGCGGTGTCGGTGCCGGGGCGCCCGCTCGCCGCCCAGTAGCGGACGGCGTCGGCACCGTGCTGCTCCAGGAGCGGCAGCGGGGTCACGACGTTCCCCTTCGACTTGGACATCTTCTTGCGGTCGGGGTCGAGCACCCAGCCGCTGATGGCGGCGTCGCTCCAGGGCAGGGCGCCGTGCTCGAGCTCGGCCCGCACCACGGTCGAGAAGAGCCAGGTGCGGATGATGTCGTGGGCCTGCGGGCGCAGGTCCATCGGGAAGACCCGGGCGAACAGGTCAGGGTCGTCCTCCCACCCGCCGGCGATCTGCGGCGTCAGCGACGACGTCGCCCAGGTGTCCATGACGTCGGGGTCGCCCACGAATCCCCCGGGCTCGCCCCGCCGATCGGCGGAGTACCCGTCGGGCACGTCGGTCGACGGGTCCACGGGGAGCCGGTCCTCCGGCGGGAAGATCGGCGCGTCGAAGTCGATCTCGCCGTCGGCGTCCACCGGGTACCAGACCGGCAGGGGCACGCCGAAGAAGCGCTGGCGGCTGATGTTCCAGTCGCCGTTCAGGCCCTCGACCCAGGCCCGGTAGCGGTGGGCCATGTACGCCGGGTGCCAGTGCAGCTCCTCGCCCCGGGCCAGGAGGGCCTCACGGTGGGGGAGCGTCTCGACGAACCACTGGCGGGACGACACGATCTCGAGGGGCCGGTCGCCCTTCTCGAAGAACTTGACGGGGTGGGTGATCGGCCGGGGCTCGCCGATGAGGTCCCCCGATGCGGTGAGCAGCTCGACGATCCGGGTCTGGGCCTGCTTGACGGTGCGGCCGGCCAGCTCCGCATAGGCGGTGTCGGCGGCCACCGCGTCGTCGGACTCCCAGCCCTCGGTACCGAACGCCACCGGCAGCAGGCGGCCGTCGCGGCCGACGACGGTGCGGGTGGGCAGGTCGAGCTCGCGCCACCAGACCACGTCGGTCAGGTCGCCGAAGGTGCAGATCATGGCGATGCCGGACCCCTTCTCGGGGTCGGCCAGCTCGTGGGCCACCACCGGGACCCGCACCCCGAACAGCGGGGTGGTGACGGAGGTGCCGAACAGCGGCCGGTAGCGGGCGTCGTCGGGGTGGGCGACGAGCGCGACACAGGCCGGCAGCAGCTCGGGCCGGGTGGTCTCGATCTCCACGCCGCCGTCCTCGTCCACCCGGGGGAACCGCAGGCGGTGGTAGGCGCCGGGCCGCTCCCGGTCCTCGAGCTCGGCCTGGCTGACGGCGGTGCGGAAGTCGACGTCCCACAGGGTGGGTGCCGTGCGCTGGACGACCTGGCCGCGTCGGGCGAGCCGGAGGAACCCGCGCTGGGACACCCGTCGGGCGCGCTCGCCGATGGTGGCGTAGGTGTGGGACCAGTCGACCGAGAGACCGAGGGTCCGCCACAGGTGCTCGAAGACCTGCTCGTCCTCGAGGGTGAGCTGGTGGCAGAGCGCCACGAAGTTGGGGCGCGAGATGGCGACCGGGTCCTTCGGCGGGTCGGCCGGCGGCACGTAGTCCGGGTCGTAGGGCAGGTTGGGGTCGCAGCGGACGCCGAAGTAGTTCTGCACCCGACGTTCGGTCGGCAGGCCGTTGTCGTCCCAGCCCATGGGGTAGAAGACCTGCCGGCCGCACATGCGCTGGAAGCGGGCGACCGTGTCGGTGTGGGTGTAGGAGAACACGTGGCCGATGTGCAGTGAGCCCGAGACCGTCGGCGGCGGCGTGTCGATGGAGAAGACCTGGTCGCGTGCGGCGGTGCGGTCGAACGCGTAGACGCCCTCGGCCTCCCAGTGGGCCGACCACGTGGCCTCGAGCCCCTCGAGGCCCGGCTTGTCGGGGATGCCGCGCCCGCCCGACGTTGCGTGGGATGGTCCGTTCGTCTGCTCCGGCATGATCGGGTTACCGTACCCTGCGTGCTCACGCTCCACGACACCGCCACCGGCCAGGTGGTCCCGCTCCGGCCCCGTCAGCCCGGGAAGGTGGGCCTCTACGTCTGCGGGCCCACCGTGGACGGCGTACCCCACCTCGGCCACGGCCGGTTCTCGCTGGTGTTCGACGTGCTGCGCCGGTACCTCCTCTTCAGCGGCCTCGAGGTGACCTACGTCTCCAACATCACCGACATCGAGGACAAGATCATCGAGCGGGCCGCCGATCGGGGCGTGCCGATCGACGAGTTCACGGCGGCCAACGAGGCGCTGTGGTGGGAGATCATGGACGCCCTCGGCGTGCTCCGGCCCGACGAGACGCCCCACGCCACCGCCTACGTCGACCGGATGATCGACCTGATCCGTGACCTGGTCGGGCGTGGCGTGGCCTACGAGACGGCCACCGGGGTCTACCTGTCGGTCATGGACGTCCCCGGCTACGGACTGCTGGCCCGCCAGCCGCTCGAGTCGCTGCGGGCCGGTGCCCGCATCGAGGCGGACGAGGAGAAGCGGTCGCCGCTCGACTTCGTGCTCTGGAAGAAGGCCAAGCCGGGCGAGCCCAGCTGGGACGCGCCGTGGGGCGCCGGCCGACCCGGCTGGCACACGGAGTGCGTGGTGATGTCCCTCGATCTGCTCGGTGAGGGCTTCGAGCTGCACGGCGGCGGCCAGGACCTGATGTTCCCCCACCACGAGAACGAGCGGGCCCAGGCCGTGGCCGACGGCAAGGAGTTCGCCCGGCACTGGATGCACAACGGCTGGGTGACGGTCGGCGGCGAAAAGATGTCCAAGTCGCTCGGCAACTTCACCTCTCTGGCCGACCTCCTCGAGCGCTCCGACGCCCGCGCCTACCGCGTGCTGGTGCTGCGGTCCCACTACCGGTCGCCCATCGAGGTGACACCGGACACCATCGCCCAGGCCGAGGCGGGACTCGGCCGGCTCGACGAGCTGGCCCGGCGCTTCGCACTGTCCGACCTCCTGGCCGGCGGGCCGCTGACCGCCGCCGCCTCGCCCGACGGCGACCTCGACGACGAGGCCGTCGCCGCCTTCGTGTCGGCCATGGACAGCGACCTCGACACCCCCGGGGCGCTGGCCACGGTGTTCGATCTCGCCCGGCGGGCCAACGCCGCCGCCGACGCCGGCGACGACCACGCCGCGGGGCGTGCCGCCCGCTCGGCGGTCGTGCTGGCCGCCGCGCTCGGCCTCCGGATCGGGGCCGCGGTCGACGACGAGGTCGACGACTCGGCGGCCGCCCTCGTCACGGCCCGAGACGCGGCGCGGGCGGCCCGGGACTGGGCCCGTGCCGACGCGCTCCGGGAGGAACTCGAGGCCGCCGGTTGGCTGGTGGAGGACGGCGCCGAGGGCACGCGCATCCGGCGCCGGTGACGGTCACCGTTCCTCGCAAGCCGGTGATGAACGCCGTGTGAACACACACGTTTCGGACCGTTTGGCGGGCTGTCCGGCGAATCGGGACTGCTAGCGTTTTGGTCGTCGGAGAGTCCCCGTCGGTGGGCGGACGTCGGCCCGCCCCACGGGGTGGACGGCCCTCGAAGCCGGTGGTGCTCTGCGAGCACCCGCAGGTGAAGGAAAGGGGAACGCCGCCGTGGCTTCCGGAACAGTCAAGTGGTTCAACGCCGAGAAGGGCTTCGGCTTCATCTCGCAGCCGGATGGGGGTGCCGACGTGTTCGTGCATCACACGGCGATCCAGATGAACGGATTCCGCTCCCTCGAGGAGGGTCAGGCCGTCGAATTCGACCTGCAGGAGGGCCCGAAGGGCCTGCAGGCCGTCGACGTGCGCGCCGTCCAGGCGTAGTCCCCCCGCCTCCTCCCGGCCCGGCCGACGTCGGGCACGCGTGGCCGTCGGCCGGGCCCGCCCGCTCCGGCGGACCCCCTCCGGGTGCCCCGGCGCCGAGGTGGTTGCCGTCTGCGTCCCATCGTGGTTACTATTGAGTAACTACCAACGGCCCACCGGTGACGGTGCGCGTGCGGCCACAGCGCCGACACCGGTCGCATCCAGTGCATGAGGGGCCCCCGGGGCCAGAACGGAGCAGTGCACCATGTCTGAATTCTCCCTCGACCTCGATGAGGACCAGACCCAACTCCAGAAGTGGCTGCACGACTTCGCCGAGAACGTGATCCGACCCGCCGCCCACGAGTGGGACGAGCGGGAGGAGACCCCGTGGCCGATCATCCAGGAGGCGGCCAACATCGGCCTGTACTCCTTCGACTTCGTGGCCAACGCCTTCATGGACAAGAGCGGCCTGCTCATGCCCATCGCCGCCGAGGAGCTGGCCTGGGGTGACGCCGGCATCGCCCTGGCCATCCTGGGCAGCACGCTGGGCCTGGCCGGCATCGCCGGGAACGGTACGCCCGAGCAGCTGATGGAGTGGGGGCCGCAGTGCTTCGGCACTCCCGAGAAGCCGCAGCTGGCCGCCTTCGCCGTGTCCGAGCCCGACGCCGGGTCCGACGTCTCGTCGCTCCGCACCAAGGCCGTCTACGACGAGGCCAAGGACGAGTGGGTGCTGAACGGCACCAAGACGTGGATCACCAACGGCGGGATCGCCGACATCCACGTGGTCGTCGCCTCGGTCGACTCCGACCTCGGGTCCCGGGGCCAGGCCAGCTTCATCGTGCCCCCCGGCACCCCCGGCATCTCCCAGGGGCAGAAGTTCCAGAAGATGGGCATCCGGGCCTCCCACACCGCCGAGGTCGTCCTCGAGGACTGCCGGGTCCCGGGCCACTGCCTGCTCGGCGGCAAGGACAAGCTGGACGAGAAGATCGCGCGGGCCAAGGAGGGCAAGCGGAGCGGTGGCCAGGCCGCCATGAAGACCTTCGAGGGGTCCCGCCCCACGGTCGGCGCCCAGGCCCTCGGCATCGCCCGTGCCGCCTTCGAGTACTCGCTCGAGTACGCCAAGGAGCGCAAGGCCTTCGGTCGGGCCATCATCGAGAACCAGGCGATCGCCTTCAAGCTCGCCGACATGAAGACCCGGATCGACGCCTCCCGCCTGCTCGTGTGGCGGGCCTCGTGGATGGGTGCCAACGGCAAGGAGTTCACGTCGGGCGAGGGCTCCATGTCCAAGCTCTACGCCGGGGAGACCGCGGTCTACGTGACCGAGGAGGCCATCCAGATCCTGGGCGGCTACGGCTACGTGCGCGACTACCCGGTGGAGCGGTGGCACCGTGACTCGAAGATCTTCACCATCTTCGAGGGCACCAGCGAGATCCAGCGGCTCATCATCAGCCGGGCCATCTCGGGGGTGCACATCAGGTAGCTGAACTGGGCTTTTGTCGCGGGGCTCGTGTAAGTGCCTTCGGAAAGCGGGTCTGCTGCACGATCCGGTGACAGGTTGACCTGCACCCTGTTTGGTTTCCGCTCTTCGTGTTGAATCAGGCTGTCTGTTGGATCAGGGTGCGTTCGAACTCGATGGGTGAGATGTAGCCGAGCTGGGAGTGACGCCGCCGGTGATCCGTGCGCTCGATCCAGGTCGGGCTGGAGGACGATCCGGTCAGACGGCTGTCGTACTGCGTCCGCCGAGCACGCTGAGCACCTCGCCGATCGCGACGTCCCGCTCCGGGTCCTCCGGGAGGCGGAGGTCGTGGGTGATCTCGTAGCGGTTGCGGCGACCATCGCGGTACTTGGTGATGTAGCCGCCGTTTGCGAGGTCACTCACGATGGCATACGCGCTCCGTTCGGTCACGCCGAGTTGCGCGGCGATGTCGCGCAGGCGCACCTCGGGATCGCGACTGATGCAGAGGAGCGCTCGACCGTGATTGCTGAGGAAGGTCCAATGGGCCATGTGGCCAAGCTACACGTAGAAATCAAGAAATATATTGCTTGTTTCACATTTCGCATATAAAGTGGGTCCATACCCGGACGTCCGTCGCCGACGGTTATCCATTTCGGGTGATCTCGAAGGGATTCACTATGGGCCCCGCCCGTCGTTCCACCATCACTCCTCCTGATTCGTCACGCCCTCGTCCGGAGCGTCGCGGGGCCCCCGGCCACCGCCGTGCCAAGCGCCTGTGGAGAGGTGCGGCCGTCTGCGCTGGTGTGCCGGCACTCTCGGTGCTCCTCATCGGCTCGGTGTTCACGGCGACCGCGGTGGCGGCCCAGCCGGCGGTAGGCCTCGGAACGGCGACCCCGTTCGCCGTCCTGGGCGGGTCGACGGTGACGAACACCGGCGCGTCCGTCATCTCCGGTGACGTGGGCGTCTATCCGGGGACCGCCGTCGTCGGGTTCCCGCCCGGACTCGTCAACAACGGAACGATCCACGCCGCCGACGCCGTGGCGCTCCAGGCGCAATCCGATGTGACCACGGCCTACAACGACGCCGCCGGGCGCACCCCGGCCGTGACCGAGTCGAGTGACCTCGGTGGCCAGACTCTGGCCCCGGGTGTCTATCAGGCTGCGTCGGCCCTGAGCCTGACCGGAACGGTGACCCTCGACGCGGCAGGGGACCAGAGTGCGGTCTTCATCTTCCAGGCCGGCTCCACCCTCATCACCGCCTCGAGCAGCTCCGTCAGCCTCATCGGTGGGGCCCAGGCCTGCAACGTCTTCTGGCAGGTCGGCAGTTCCGCCACGCTGGGCACAGCGACTTCCTTCGTCGGGACGATCCTCGCCCTCACGTCGGCGTCGCTGGACACGGGGGCCACCCTGCAGGGACGGGTGTTCGCCCGCAACGGCGCGGTCACCCTCGACGACAACGTGATCACCCAGCCGGGATGCGCGACCACCACCCCGACGACGACCACCACGTCGACCACCGCGGGATCCACGTCGACGACCTCTCCGACGTCCGGTTCGGCGGGCGGCACCACATCGTCAGGGGCGACCGGTTCGGTCTCGACGACAGGGAGCGTCGTGTCCGGTGAAGGAAGCAGCGGAGCGGGGTCGGCAGCCGGGACGACAACCTCGGCGGTCATCCCCCTCGGCGCTCCCCATACAGGACTGGGCGGAGCCAGCCGTTCCCGCGATGACGCACTGATCGGGCTTGGCGCCGTCGCCCTGCTGGCCGCGGGAACAACGGCGGCGGTGGCCGGATGGCGTAGGCGCCGTGCCTCGCAGACCACGGCATCCGCGACGTTCCGGTGACCGAGGCCGGTCCCGCCCGGACCTGGCGGCGGGTACCTCGTTGGTCAGTCGTGACGGTGGGGCTGCTCGTGGCCGGCGTCGTGTTGGTGACGACGGGCCTGCAAGCTTCCGACCATCCGTTGGCGCTGCCCGCCTCATCGGCGGGAGCGCTGCGGGCGAGCGTGGTGGCGCCTGCTGTTCCCCGGGCGCTGGACACGAGCCGCTCGACCCCGGTGAGGCTTCGGATCCCGGCACTCGGAATGAGCACCTCGATCGGGACCCTGGGACTGAACGTCGACGGGACCGTCCAGGTCCCGTCCGGCACCACGCAGCCGGGGTGGTTCGATCTCGGGCCGACACCGGGTCAGCTGGGCTCCGCAGTCCTCCTCGGGCACGTCGACAGCTACCGCGGCCCCGGCGTGTTCTTCGAGCTCCGCACGCTCGCCACCGGCGATCAGGTGGACGTGGACCTTGCCGACGGTGACACCGCCCAATTCACGGTGAACTCGGTGGCCCAGTTCTCCAAGCAGGAGTTTCCGGACCAGCGGGTCTACGGGTACCACGGCTCGAGCGAGCTGCAACTCGTCACCTGTGGTGGGGTCTTCGACCACCAGACCGGAAGCTACCTCTCCAACGTCGTGGTCTTCACGTCACTCACTGCGGTGACACCGGCGGCGAAGCCGGCCGGATCACCTCGCGCGGCCTGACCGGCGCCGAACGCAGACGGCGCGGCCACAGATGCCTGTACGCAGCTGCCTCGGAGGCGTCAGGTCCGATCGCCTTCGTAGGAGCGCTTTTCGGGGTCTCCCTCACGGGGGGCGTGCCGACGTTCCTTCGAGGCCCACTCGGCCTTCGCGGCCTTTGATCGGCGCGCTTTTGCCGCGGGGCTGAACCGGTGCTCGGCGCCCTGGGGGGTGATTCCACCCACGGCCTCACCGATTTCGCGCCAACTGGCACCGGCAACTCGGGCTGACTCCGCCGCCAGCTGACTGCGGCGCTCGGCGGAGCGGCGCACCGAGTCGGCGAACGTGAGCTCAGCGAGCGCGGCGTCGTGACCCTCCTGTAGTCCTTCGGCCACCTCGCGGCACCCGCGCTCCACACAGCGGTCGGCCAGGGTTTCGACATCGGCGTCCATGTCCAGATCCTATCTCCGATGGCCATGTAATTCAACCATGTGTTGACAACCAGGTGTTGAGCCAGTAGGGTCAACACATGGTTGATACTCGGGAAGGACGACGAAGTGGCCGGACGGCGACCGGGTCAGCCAGTGCTGTCGCCGGAGAAGTCGTCCCTCGCGACTTCCCGCGGCGACCACGGCATCGTGTCCGGCTCCGCGGGTTCGGCGCTGGCGCGCTCGTCGCCGCCGCAGCTGCCGCTGTCGTCCTTGCCTCGGTGGTGGCGGGAACGACGCGGTCGGCTCATGCCTCGACGCCGGTGAGGGCGACGCCGTCCGTCCTCCGGGCCCCGGGTGGGGACCGCAGCGGCGCCGCGCGAGGGGCGCGACCGTCGGCCGTCCCGATGGCTGCAGCCACCACACCGACGACCTCGCTCCCGCACGTCACGCCCACGACCGCGGCGTACGGTTCCACGATCCCACCATCTGCGGCTTCCGCCGATGCCTCACTGGTGGCCCGGGTCGAGGCGTCCGGCATTCTGCCCGGTCCCGACTGGAGCTGGACGGTCGGGGATACGGCCGCGTCGTGTCACATCACTCCTGCCCCTGGACAGGGCACTGGGTGCACGTCCTGGTCGTCGGGTGCAGAGGCCACGGTGTTCGACGGTCCGATGACGCTGGCGCTCGTGGCCCACGAAATTGCCAATGCCGAGACCGAGACCTATGCGATTCCTTCGCTGCTGGATGAGGTGTCGAGCGCGGCAGGCGGGAGTTCATGGTCGCCCACGGATGCCGTTGCCTCCTGTCTCGTCGCGCACTTCCTGGGAATCCAGGACGGCGCCGCCGGGCCGTGGCAGTGCCCGGACACCTTGGCGGAAACGGTGGCCGCCCACATCCACGACACGGTCGTCACCACCCGGATCACCGCGACCTGTGGAATTGCGTCCGGAACGAGTTCGACGCTGACGTTCGGTGCCGGTTCGGGGGCGATCTCCGTGACCTCGACGGTGGCCGGATCCGTGCCGCAGGCCGCCTCGAGCGGAGGTTCCCTGCAGGTCTCGGGGATCGGAACGTTCACGGCCCAGGACATCGGTGGCACCGCCACCCTCACTGGAGTCTGCCAGGCGTGATGGGGTGGTCCGACTCCTCTCCTGCACCGCCACGTAGGGTTCTGAATGCGACGGCCGTCGAACGTCTGAACACCGTGTTCAGGGCGGACGGTGGCACCATGTACCGGTAGCACTCCGTCCGGATCCGTCCGGGCTCGGAGAGTCCTGTGGTCCGAACGTACCGACCGGCGGTCGCCCGCCACTCCCGGGGGAACCATGTCCTCAGACCGATCCGTCGAGTCGCACGCAACGTCCGATTCGGAGTCCTGAGATGTCCGACACGGGCCGGGGACGCGTGGCGGGCAAGGTGGCCGTGGTCACCGGTGGTGCCGGAGGCATCGGGTCCGCCACGGCGCATGCGCTGGCCCGGGAAGGTGCCGGGGTCGCCGTCCTCGACATCGACCGGGCCGGGGCCGAGCGGGTGGCCGCCGAGATCGTTGCCGCGGGTGGCGACGCACTCGCCGTCAGGGTCGACCTGTCCGAGGAGGAAGGTGTGGTCCTGGCCATCCGCCGCGTGGTCGACCGGTTCGGACGGCTCGACGTGCTGCACAACAACGCCGCGTTGACCGACTCCGGCTTCCTGGACCGTGACACGCCGGTGACCGACCTGGACCTCGATGTATGGGAGCGCACCCTGGCCGTCAACCTGACCAGCCAGATGCTGACCTGTAAGCACGCCATCCCCGAGATGGTGCGTGGCGGAGGAGGCTCGATCATCAACATGTCGTCGGGGGCGTCGCTGAAGGGCGACCGGACGCGCACCGCCTACGGGGTGTCCAAGGCCGGCGTGAACACCCTCACGATGTATGTCGCCACCTCGCACGGGAAGCAGAACATCCGGGTCAACGCCATCGTTCCCGGACTGATCATCACCGATGCCGTTCGGGCCCACCTCACCGAGGAGATCCTGAGTGGACTGGGCCGCGCCATCCTCACCACCCATCTGGGCGAGCCCGACGACATCGCCAACACGGTGGTGTTCCTGGCCTCGGACGAGTCCCGGTACATCACCGGACAGTTGCTGTCGGTCGACGGCGGCATGTCCGCCCATGTGGGGAGCGGCGGCCGCGACGGATGATCCGGGGGCGCCTCGGTCAGGCCGAACCGAGGATGTACTCCCCGGTCACGGGGTGGTGGGTCCAACCGCCCGCGGCCTGCGTGCCCCCGTCGACGTGGAGGGTCTGGCCCGTCACGTAGCTGGACATGGCTCCGGCCAGGAAGACGGCGGCCCCGGCCATCTCGTCCACGTGGCCGGCCCGGCCCATCGGGATGGTGAGGCCGAAGTGCTCCTCCGCCCCGGGTGGTGCCACTGTCCGCATGCCCTCGGTCATGGTGATGTCCGGGGCCAGTGCGTTGACCCGGATGCCGTTCGGGGCCAGCTCGAGCGCGGCGGTCTTGGTGAAGTTGATCACGCCGGCCTTCGCGGCGGCGTAGGCGGCGTACCCGGGAGCTGCCCGTACCCCTTCGATGGAGGTCACGTTGATGACACTCCCTGCGCTGCCGGCGGCCACCATGGCGCGGGCCACCCGTTGGGTGCACAGGATGACGTGCTTGAGATTGGCCCGGTAGAGGGCGTCGAAGCCGTTCTCCGTCGTCTCGAGCAGCGGGGAGAGGAACACCCCGCCGGCGTTGTTGACCAGGATCGACACCGTTCCGAGTTCGGCGGCGGTCCGGGCCAGCGCGTCGTCGACGGCGTCGGCGTCCCGTACGTCGGTAGGGATGCCCAGGCCACCCACCTCGGCGGCGGCCGACGCCGCCGTGTCGGGGTCCCGCTCCCAGATGGCCACCTTGGCCCCGAAGGCGGCCAGCCCGCGGGCGATCCCCCGCCCGATGCCGGCACCGCCACCCGTGACCACGGCCACCCGGTCGGTGAGGAGTACGGAGGAAGGATCCATGGACACGTGCACCTCGATCGTTCTAGGTTCGGATCCGGACGTTGGTCATCGCGGGAGAAGCACGATCGGGCCCACCGGTCGAGGGGGAGTGTATGCCACGGATCGAACCGATTCCCATGGACCAGCTGGCCGACGAGCCCCGTCGGATCATCGAGGAGGGTGTGGCCGACGGGACGTACGCCACGCCGGTCCCGCTCCAGATCTTCGCCTACCGGACGGCCCAGATCATCCAGACCAACATGGCCCGCAACGCCTGGGGTCGGAACAGCCTCCTCGGGGGGAGGATCCTCGAGCTCATCCGGATCCGGAGCGCCCAGCTGGGTGAGTGCCAGCCCTGCATGCAGTCCCGCAAACACGACTCGATCACCGACGAGGACGTGGCCTGCCTGGTGTCACCCGGTACCTCGGGACTCACCGATCAGGAGCGGTTGGCCGTCGAATTCCTCGACCTCCTGTCGGCCGACCACCACGCCATCGACGACGAGACCTACCGCCGCCTCGGTGAGGTCTTCACCGCGGCGCAGATCATCGAGTTGGGCTTCACCTGTGCCACCTCGATGGGTACCCACCGGTTCATCCACACGCTCGACCCCTTCGGCACCGACCCTCCGGTGATCACCTTCGACCCCGACCAGGTGGACACGGCCCGCGCCGACTCGCCGATCGGGCGAACCGAGGTATGAGCGAGACCGTCCTCGTCACCGGCGCCACCGGCCTGGCCGGGGCGAACATCGCCAAGCTCCTCGTAGAGCGGGGCGATGCGGTCCGGGCCCTGGCCCGCACCGGGGCCGACACCGATCCACTCGTCGACATGGGGGTCGATGTCGTAACCGGGGACATCACCGACGCCGACGACGTGCTGCGGGCCGCCAAAGGCTGTGATTCGGCCATCCACTCCGCCGCGCTGCTGGGTGGTGCGAGTCAGGATCTCGAGCTGTTCCGGGCGGTCAACGTCGGCGGAACCGCCAACGTGCTGGATGCCGGCCAGGCCCTGGGCATGCGCCGGGTGGTCGCCGTAAGTACCGGGACCTTCTTCGACACCTCGGGCGCCATCGAGCGGGAGGACGCACCCGTCACCACGAAGCCCAGCTCGGATCCGTACACCGTCACGAAGATGGCCGCCTTCGAAGACGCCATGGCCCGGGCCGCAGCCGGCCAGGACGTCGTCACGACCCATCCCGGCGCCATCTTCGGACCCTCTCCGGTGGCCAGCAACGCCCTGGGTCGGACGAGCTTCAACCGGGTCCTCCTCGCCGGGCTCCGTCAGCGGATCCAGTCCTATCTGTGGTTCCCGGTGAGCTGGGTGTTCGCGGACGACATCGCACGGGGCTGCCTACTGGCCCTGGATCGCGGGGTGGCGGGTGAGCGGTACATGCTCGACGGCCGTCCCGAGGACATCGTCAGCACGGCTGAGGCCTGCACCCGGATCTGCGGGCTGGCCGGCATCGACCACAAGGTGGAGGACATCCAGCCGTCGGACGATCCGGGACTCGCCGAGGTGTTCGGTCCCTCGCTGGTGGCCATCGCCGCCCGGGCCGCCAGGACGGCCCGGGACGCACCCCCACGGCGACCGCTCACCGAGACAAAGACGTATCTGCGGTTGGGCTACGACCCGATCAGCCTGGACGACGGACTGGTGGCCACCACGGCGTGGCTCCGCGCCTTGGGCAAGTTCTAGTGACCGGCTGAGTGCAGTTCGCACCTGCCCGACCCCGAGGGTCTGGCGAGGGCGACGACGCCAGTGAAGGGCGGGATCCGGCGGCTCGTCGTCAGCCGGGTCGTCCCGGGCGACCCGCCGAGTCGCCGTCCGGCCGCAACCGCGACCATGCGGCCCCGTCTCCGGATCCCGCGGACCGGGCCGGTCGCGTCCGCCCGAACGGTCAGGCGAGCGCATCGACGAAGGCGACCCGGTTCGCCTCCCACCACGTTCGCCTCCGCTCGTAGCGCTCCATGCCGCCCATCTCGGCGAGCATCCGGATGAAATTCGCATCGCCGGCCTCGACCCGACGTTGCACGAATGCGCCTCCCCCGTGCATGGACCGGTCGAGGCGCCCGAGGAGCTCGGTGCGTCCGGCGGCCGGGAGGCCATAGGTATCAGCCACCAGGCGCAGACGGGCGGGGCGGTCGACGCGACCCCAGCCGAGGCGCTCGGCGCTGAGGTCGTCGTCGATGGGCACGCACATCCGGGCGAACGCGGCCAGGTCGTGCACGGGACGCCCGGGAGCGGCGAAGTCGAAGTCGAGCAGTCCGATCGCCTCACCATGGCGGAACACGACGTTCTCCAGGCAGACGTCGTTGTGACAGATGATCGGACCCCCGTCAGGATCGGCCAGTTCGGGGCTCCACTCGTCGCCGACGAGTCCGACCCGGTGGGACGCGTCGTGGAACGAACGGACCAGTCTGGTGATCGACGCGAGTACCCCATCCGACTGTGACCAGTTCGGGAAGGGTGGGACCGGCACCTCGCCGGCGATGTAGACGAGCCGTTCCCGGCCGTCGTCCTGGATCCCGAGCGGGAGCGACGCACCCCGGAACCCGATCGCCCGGAGCTCACGGAGGAAGCGGTGGACCGTCACCGAGTACGGAGTGGACGGGCGGAGGACGACGTCGCCGCGTCGGACGACCCGCCCGGCATTGGCAATCCCACCATCCAGGATCTCGTCCACACTCCAGTATTCCAAGTTCTCCTCCACCTGGCGGGTGAGCGGGCACCACCGGGGAGTCAAGAAGGCGGGCGATCCGGACGACAGTTGGTCATGGGAACGATCGGAGGGCGGGCACGTGGGCGATAGCGGCTATCCCGTCCGTGGGAGTGCCTACGGTTCGATGTGGCAGCTCACCTCGGTCAACCTGGTGGCGCTCGAGGCGCTCTTCGTCACCCTGGCGGCCACCAACGTGCTCGGATGGCGACCTCCCGTCGCCGTCGCCGTCTGCTCGCCCGTCATGGCGTACCTCACCCAATCGATGAGTCCGGTGGAGGTCTCGGCGACCGGCGTCTCCGTCTCGGTGGCGCGGGTCTCGATCGACGTTCCCTGGTCCAACATCGAAGCGATCGAACCGAGACGCACTGGTGTTCGACTCAGGCTTCGGGAGCCGCAGGACTTCGGACGACGCGTGACGTCCACGATCGGCCTGGTCCAATTCGATGTGCTCTGGCGGAAGCGGCCCACGGTGTTGGCGGTCGAGGCCTGGCTGGCCACCCATGGCGCGTCCACGGATTCCGGTCGGCTGGACTAGCGCCTCTGGTCCGTGGCCGGACGCTCGACCCCTGACGCTCGACCCCTGACGCTCGACCCCCGCCCTCGACCCTTAGGCTCCACCCGGACTGCCGGGAACGACCGCGACCGACTCCAGCACCTGGCGCTCCAGGGCGACCTGTTGGGCGGTGACGGAGCCGGACGTCGACTGCGGAGCGGGACCGATCGTGATCCACTGGTCCACGACGGGGTAGGTGGCGGACAGCGTCGCCGTCGACGGGTCCAGCGCCACCAGTACCCGGACCCCGTGGATCTCCGTCGGGATCCCGCCGGGCACGAGCCCGCCGTGCCCTTCGTAGAGGTGCAGGGCGGACGGCGCGGTGCCGCTCTCCATGGGACAGGAACACATCACCCCCGGGGTCTGCTGGCCGTTGCCGAGGGTGGCCGTGCCGGGCGCACCCCAACCGCATCGACAGGTGCCGTACCCGACCGCCCACGAGGACGGGAGGGCGAATGTCAGGCGCCCGGCCGAGACCACCTGCTGGAGGTCGCTTGTGGCGATCGGTCGGGTCGTCGTGGCGGGGTGGGTCGTGGCGGGGTGGGTCGTGGCGGGGTGGGTCGATTGCGCCGCTCCACCGCAGGCGGTGCCGAGGACGGCGATGCCGCACAGCACGGCTCTCCTCAGTGGATTCGAGACCACCGTCCGCCTCCCCGACGCCCCTCGCGCACAGGACCACGGTAGCGGGGCACCGGAGCCGGCCACCGTCACCGGCGAATTCGATCCGAACGGTGAGGCCTCAGGATCCGGACGTCCCGGTCTCGACCCCGGCGCAATGGGGCAGGACACCCGACACCGGAATCCCGATGGGTCCATAATGCAGTCTCGACGGCAGCGTGCAACGACCAGGCCGAGTAGGCCGGCCCGGACCTGCGTGCTCGTCTGCCCGACCCCAGTGGTACCGAGGACGCGAAAGGTCGTGAGTGATCGTGGGTGTTGTGGGTGACGGCAAGATGCGGGTGTTCCAGGTCGCAACCGGCAACGTCGGATCCGAGATGATCCGACGCATCCGGCACCAGCCGGATCTGGAGCTGGTCGGGTTGCACTGCTATTCGGCCGACAAGATCGGCCGGGACGCCGGGGAGATCGTCGGGCTGCCCCCGGTCGGCGTCACCGCCACCGGGACCGTCGATGAGATCATCGCCGCCCGGCCCGACTGCGTGACCTTCCACGGCGTGTTCCCCGACGTGGACCTGTACGAGCAGGTCCTCGAGGCGGGGATCAACATCGTGACCACTGCGGACTGGGTGACCGGCCACCACCGCAACGCCAACCATCCGCATCCGTCGGGCCGGACCGAGCAGGAGATCATCCAGGCGGCCTGCGAGCGCGGCGGCTCCACCTTCTACGGAACGGGCATGAACCCGGGCCTCGCCCAGATCCTCACCATCGTCCATTCGGCGGACGTGACCGAGATCGAGCGGGTGCTGTGCAAGGAGTCCGTCGACGTCTCGTGCCACCACTCGGTCGACACGTGGAACGAGGTCGGGTTCGGTCGTCCGGTCGATGATCCGGCGGTGCCGGGGATGCTCGAGAAGTACACCCGGGTGTTCGAGGACGCGGTCCGCCTCATGGCCGACTGCATGGGCCTGACCCTCGACGACGTGCGCTTCGAGAGCGAACTCGGCGCGTGCACGAAGGACGTCGACCTCGGTTGGTTCCGCCTGCCGAAGGGCTCGCTCGGCGGCTGCTACCTCAAGTACGTGGGCCTCGTCGCCGGTGAGCCCCGGATCGAACTGCACCTGGAGTGGCAGATGACGCCCCACACCGATCCGCACTGGGACATCCAGGGGTGCTACATCACCCAGATCGACGGGGACCCGTGCATCTACTCCAAGCACATGATCATCCCGAAGCCGGGGACGGACTTCTCGTCGCCCGAAGCCTTCGCCTCGGTCGGCATGACCGTCACCGGGATGCCCGCGCTCAATGCCATCCGATCGGTGGTGGCTGCGCCTCCCGGCATCGTCACCAGCGCCGACCTGCCCCTGCGTGCCTTCGCGGGACGCTTCGCCCCGGGGATCTCGGGGTAGTGACCGACGCCCCGTCGGCCGGCGTGGGCTCTGATCCCCGCCCGCCGTTCCCGGTCGGATGGTTCAAGGTGGCCGCCTCCGACGAGGTCGGGCCCGGCAGCCTGGTGGAGCGGACCTTCCTCGGCGGGCAGGTCGTGGTCTTCCGGACCGAGGGCGGACAGGCCGCGGTGGCGTCCGCGTACTGCCCCCACCTCGGGGCGAACCTCGCGCGGGGCGGCACGGTGGTGGGTGAGAGCATCCGCTGCCCCTTCCACAGCCTGCGTTGGGGCACCGACGGCTCTTGTGTCGGCTCCGAATACCCGGGAACTCCGTCCTACCCGGTTCGGCTCCCGGTCCACCCGACCATCGAGCGGTTCGGCTTCCTCTTCGCCTGGCACGACCCCGGCGGCGGTGGCCCCACCTTCGACATCCCCGAACTCGACCTCGACGGGTGGACGGTCCCCCGGACCACGACACTCCCCATCGCCGCCCATGTCGAGACGATCCACGAGAACGGCGTCGACGCCGTGCACTTCGGGATCGTCCATGGCTTCTTCCTGTCGGCGCCCTCGTATGAGGATCGGGGGACGTCGTTCCATTCCGAGTTCCAGTTCGCCACGCCGAACTTCCTGCGCGAGGGGCCCGACGAGATCATGACGTTCTTCGACACGGATACCTACGGTCTGGGATTCGCACATTCGCTCAACTCCGCCGAAGAGGTCGGACTCCGGTACCGGGTGCTGCTCCTCACCACGCCCACCACCGTCGACAGCGTCGAGTTCACCATCGTCACGACCGTCCAATGCCCGGTGGCGGGCGGCTCGATCGGGGGCGTGCCGGTGGACGAGGTCGCCGACTTCATGCACCGGGGCGCACTCGGCGGTGTCCGCCAGGACGTGCCGATCTGGGAAGGGCTGCGCTACGTCGCTCGCCCCCGGCTCGTCAAGGGGGACGGCCCGATCCCCCGATTCCGGCACTGGGCGCGGCAGTTCGACCCGGACCGGGACTGAGGGAGGCCGGATCGACCACCGCCCGGGCCATCACGGGCCAGCCCGGCGTCGGGTACCGTGACCCGGTGCTGAGCGACGGGTCGGGTCCAGGGGTCGGGGAGGGGCACGGCTTCACGCTCGTGACCCTCTGCACGGGCAACGCAGCCCGCTCCGTGATGGCCGGTGCGATGCTCGACAACGGGCCGCTGCCCGTCGTCACGGCCGGTACCCACGTCATCGAGGGTCAGCCGATGAGCCGTCGGACCCGGGCCGCCCTCGACGCGTTGGGCCTGTCGGCGAACGGGCACCGGAGCCACCAGCTCACCGAGGAGGACATCGACGGCTCGATGCTCATCCTGGCCATGGCGGCCGAGCACGTGTCCTACATCCGCCGCAAGCACCCGCACGCGGCCCACCGCACCGCCACCGTCAAGCGACTGGTGCGCGATCTGCCGCCCGGACCCGGTCCGCTGGCCGAGCGGCTCGGCGCACTCGGACTGGCCGATGTCGAGGTCGGGGAGTGGGAGGACGTCGAGGACCCGGCCGGTGGCGACGAAGCCGTCTATGTGTCGTGCGCCCGGGAGCTGGCCGACCTGTGCGCCCGGCTCCTTCCCCTGCTCGGCGGTCGATGACCGGTCAGAGCGGCAGGCGCATGGCGACCCGGGGCCCGAACCGGTCGAGGCCCTCGGCGCGCTCGGCGGCCCGGAGCTCGGCGAGACCCGGAGGCGGATCGTCCACCACCGTGAAGCCGGCCCGCCGGTAGAAGGGGGCGTTCCAGGGGACGTCGCGGAACGTGGTGAGGGTGACGGCGGCCAGCCCGGTGTCCCGGGCCCACCGCACGGCCCGGTCGAGCAGCGCCCTACCGATCCCCTGGCCGCCGTGTTCCGTCAGGACGGAGAGCTGGTCGATGTGGGCGCAACCGTCGACGACGTCGATGCTGACGAACCCGACCGGTGGGTCCCCGGCGGCGAACACCGCGGCGACCTCGTCGAGCCGGTAGTGGACGTCATCGGCCGCGAAGGGTCCGATCCCGACGGTGCCGTAGAGCAGATCGGCCTCGAGTTCGATCTGGCGCAGCCGACCGAACTCGCCGGGCGTGGCCGGCCGGATCGTCGGCGATCCGTCACCCACCGATGGCCACCGGACGGAGCGTCAGGTGCGCTCGGAGGAGAACTCGGGATGGCGGAGCGAGAGGTCGCTGCACTCCAGACACACCGACTCGGGGATGACCCCGGCCCGCATCAGCAACGCGAACCCCTTGCACCCGAGGCAGAGCCCGAACGCGGCCTCGAGGAAGGCAGCGCAGGCCAGCAGGCCCACGACGACGAACGAGGCGGTGTGCTCGCCGAACCCGTACCAGAGCACGAGTGCGGTGGTGGAGAAGACGACGCCGATCGCCTGAGCGAAGCGCTTCGGCGGCCCCGGCACCAGCTTCGGCTCGACGGGCAGGCGGGGGGCCACCACCCGGGTGGCCAGCTGGCCGAGCGGGCTGAGCGTGGGGCCGGTCAGGACGCGGGCCCAGAAGCCGTAGGTCAGGGGGATGAGGATCCAGGGCTGGTCGAAGGCGACGGTGGCCAGGCACATGAGTACGACGCCGGTGGCCACGGTGCGGGCCGCATAGTCGTTGACCGGGTTCGGGAACGAGAACACGCCAATACTCTACCTGCTTGGTCGGGAATTGGCGACCGCGCCGGTTCCGTCATCCGGGCCGGGTCTCGCTCCGAATAACGTTCTGTGCTGATGGATGTCGAACAGGCCAGCGACGCCAACCTCGTGGTTGCGGTGGGCCGCTGGCACGAGCCCGCCCTGGCCGAGGTCTACCGCCGCCACGGCGGGGCTGTCCACGCCCTCGCCCGGCGCATCCTGCGGTCCGATCCACCCGCCGAGGAGGTCACCCAGGAAGTCTTCCTGGACCTGTGGCGCCACCCGGAGAAATTCGACGCCCAGCGGGGTACCCTGCGGTCGTTTCTCCTGGCCCGGACCCACGGCAAGTCGGTCGACGTCGTCCGCTCCGAGGAGTCTCGTCGCCGGCGTGAGGAGCGGACGACGCGGGAGACGGCGACCGCCGCCTACGACATCGACCGCGAGGTCTGGGACATGGCTGTGGCCGAACAGGTGAAGGACGCCCTCGGTGCCCTGCCCGACGAGCTCCGTCAACCCATCGAGCTGGCGTACTTCGGCGGACGGACGTACCGGGAGGTGGCGGTGTTGTTGAACGAGCCCGAGGGCACGGTGAAGAGTCGGATCCGGTCCGGTCTCGGCCGCCTCAGGGTCCACCTGGCCGAGCGCGGCGTCGAGCCGGCGGGAGCGGGACTGTGAGCCCGTCGCCGGAGCCGCTGAGCCACGCCGAGATCGAGGAACTGCTGGGTGCGTACGCGCTCGACGCCGTGGAGCCGGAGACGGCCGCCGTCATCGAGGCCCATCTCGACGGATGCGTGCGGTGCGCCGCCGAGGTCGACCAGCACCACGAAGTGGCGGGGTTGCTCGCCAACTCCGGTGGTGTGCCGCCATCCGATCTGTGGGACGGGATCGCCGTCCGCCTCGGTGGGACGTCCGACGACTCCTGGGACCGCCTGGCGGCCAGGCTGGAGGTCCCGGAGGACCGGACGACGGGAGCCGGCCCTCGGGGCGGGGCCACCGGCGAGGCGCGGACCTCGGTCCCGGCGACCGGGGCTGGCCGTGGCGCCGCCGTGGTGCCCATCGGGACGACGCGCCGACGGTCCCGTCTGGTGGCGGCCGGTGCCGGGCTCGTGGCCGCCGCAGCCGTCGTCATCGCCCTCGTGCTCGGACTGCAGGTGCACCACCTGCACGGACAGGTCAACGCGTTGCAGGCCACACCGAACCTGTCTTCCGCCGAGCGGGCGGCCATCGCCGCCCCGGGCACCACCCGGGTCCCCCTGTCGGCCCCGGGGGCCGACAGCCAGGGATCCACGCCCGCGACCATCGTCCTGACGGCGGCAGGCACGGGGTTCGTCATCAATGATTCCGGAGACGGGCTGGCTGCGCTGCCGGCCGACCGCACCTACCAGCTGTGGGGCGTGGTCGGGTCGAAGGTGATCTCGTTGGGGCTCCTCGGAGCGCGACCGGGCATCGTGCCCTTCAGCGTGGCCGGTTCGCACGGGGTGTCCGCCTTCGCCATCACCGACGAGGTGGCCGGCGGCGTGGTGGCCTCGACGAACCATCCGGTGGCGGAGGGCAAGGTCCAGGTCTGACGCGGCATGGGCCGTGAGCGGCGCCGGTGAGGCGCCGGCGGTGGGCGACGGGTCGTGAGTGGCGGGGCGTGAGGATCGGGTCGGAGTGGCGGGGCGTGAGGCTCAGGTCGGAGTGGCCCGGTTCCCCGGGGCCGGGCCGCGTGCCGTGCACAGGGATCGGGCGTGATTCGATCCGAGGCCTGCCGTTCGGCGGTCCGGGCCCGTCAGATGCGGTGGACCTGGCGGAGACCGGCCCAGGCGAAATCGGCCAGCCGCGCGGCCAGGCGCGATGCCTCGGCGGCCCGGTCGACCTCGTCCTCCGGCGTGGCACCCTCCTCCGAGGTCCGGCGGGCGCGGTGGGCGTCCAACCAGTGGCGGCTGGCCCCTTCGGCCATCCCCACCACGGCGTGGGCGAGCAGCAGCCGGTGCTCGGGGTCGAGGCCGGCGTCGATCAGCGGATCGATGGCCTGGGCGATCGTCTCCTCGACGCGTCGGAGGGCCGCCCCGAGCTCGACGTCGTCCGGAGCGTCCCGGCCGTACAGGAGGCGGAAGGCGTGCTCGTTGTCGACCATGAGCTGGAAGTACCCGGCGAACCCGAGCTCGACCTGCTGGCGTGGGCCCTGGGCCGCCGCGGTCGCCTGCACGATGCGGTCGATCATGGAGTGGGAGAAGACGTCGAGCAGTTCGAGGTACAGGGCGCGCTTGGACTCGAAGTGCTGGTAGACGAGCGGCTTGGTGACGCCGGCGGCCTCGGCGATGTCGTCCATGGTCGTGGCCGAGTAGCCGTGCTCCGCGAACAGGGAGAGCGCCACGTCGAAGAGCTGGCGGCGCCGGGCGTCGGCGGTCAGCCGGCGGGCCGGTCGGGCGGCGGCGGGCGCCTCCCGATCCGGGTGGTCCGTGGCGGCGGTCGTCGACATGGCGGTCATGGTACCCCCGGGCCGGATTCCGCCCGGACGGGGTGGGCCCGGATCAGGGCCGGTCGTACCGCAGCTCGTCCGCCAACGGCTCGTCCCAGGCCAGATCGTGCCCCCCCTCCAGGGCGGCCAGCACAGCCAGGTAGTCCCGCGTCGCCTCGACGTCGTGGACCCGCAGGAGCGAGTTCGGCGCCAGGCCGACGCAGACCCCGATGGCGGCGAGTGTGCCGGCGGCGCGCCCCCGAGGTGGCCGGCCCGTGATGGCGCCGATGACGTCCTTGCGCGAGAGCGCCAGGAGGATCGGCCGTCCCAGTTCGACGATGGTCGGAAGGCCCCGCAGGACGGCCACGGTCTGTGCCGGCGTCTTGGCGAAGTCGGGTCCCGGGTCGAGAATCACGTGCTCGGGGGTGACACCGCCGGCCTCGAGCAGTTCGAGGCGGCTCCCGAGAAAGGACACGACGTCGTCGACCACCGCCCCGGGGGAGTCGTAGAACGCATCGTCAGCGGCCAGGCGGGTCTTGGGCGCCAGGCGGGTGTGCATCACGACGAGGCCGGCGCCGCTCGACGCCACGACCTCGATCAGGTCCGGGTCGGCGAGTCCGGAGACGTCGTTGACGATGCTGGCCCCGGCGGCCACGGCCGCGCTCGCCACCTGGGGCCGGTACGTGTCCACGGAGATGACCACGTCCGACGCCCGTCGGATCGACTCGATCAGGGTCCCGACCCGCTCGATCTCGACGTCTACCGGTAGCTCGGGCTGGTCGGTGCGGGCCGACTGCCCACCGATGTCCAGCACGTGGGCTCCGGCCTCGGCCATCGCCAAGGCGTGCTCCACCCGTTCGGCGATCCCGGCCGCCGCCAGGGCCTCGGAGTCGCTGAACGACTCCGGCGACGCATTGACCACCCCCATGATCAGGGGATGGTCGACCTCCAGGGTCCCGTGGGCGTGGAGGACCTTCATGTCGGGCCCCGACCGGTGCGCCGCCCGCCCCGTGGGCCTGTGGGTGCCACTGTGGTCATGGGTAATCAGTAGCAGACCGGCCGGGAGCACCGTTCCCGGCGACCCCAGGACGAACGGTTCGGACGGAATTTCGTCGGTGGCCGGTGGTAATCGGAGCGTCCCGGGCGCTTTACCTGGATGATGGATCACGTGAGCGACACCCTGGGAGATCCGGTCAGCCCGCCCCGGGGTACACCGAGCGTCGGCGCGGGCACCGCCGCAGCGGTGCCGTTCGAGGAGTTCGTGCGGGCGAACGAGCCCCGGCTCCGTCGTGCCCTGGTGGCCGCCTACGGGGGCCCGGCCGGCCGCGAGGCGACCGCGGAGGCCCTGGCCTACGCCTGGGAGCACTGGGAGCGGGTGCAGGGTTTCGAGAACCTCCCGGGCTACCTCTACCGGGTGGGGCAGAGCCGGACCCGGTGGCGGAGGGCACCGGTGACGTTCGCCCCCGTCGTCGACTACGACGATCCGATGGTCGAGCCCGGCCTGGGGAAGGCCCTCGCCACCCTCTCGGTCAGCCAGCGCACCGCCGTCGTGCTGGTCCACGGATTCGGTTGGACCCTCCGGGAGGTCGCCGACCACACGGGCACCAGGGTCACGACGGTGCAGAACCACCTCGAGCGCGGTCTCACCAAGCTGCGCCGCCAGATCGGAGGACTGTCGTCATGAGCGACCTCGACGCGGACCTGCGCGCACTCGTGGATGCCGCCGCCGCCCCGGTGACGCCGGGAGAGGTCGCCGAGCGCGGCCCCGCGTCCGGCGGGCCCTCGCGCCCGGCGTCACGCGTCCCCGATGGCTGGCGGCGCCCACTGGTGGCTACGGCGTCCCTCGTCGTGGTGGCCGTCGCCACGGTGGGCATCGTGGTGGCGACCACCGGCCCACCGGCGCCCCGCCCCCCGGGCACCCCGACGGGCACGACGCCGGCGGCACGATGGCAGCTGACCGCCTCGCTGTCCGACGCGGAGTACCAGCTCGCCACCGGGAATCCGGGCGCGATCTCCCAGGTCAGCTGCGGTGGACCCTCGACATGCTTCCTGTCCACCTACTACGGCGTGGGCGGTGCGTCGTCGGTCACCGGTGCGACGTACGTGTCCCACGACGCCGGACACCACTGGTCGCCGTCGACGCTGCCGACCGGCGTGGCCACGGCGACGGCCGTCTCGTGCGTGACCGCGTCCTGGTGCTCCGCCGGCGGCGGGCTCCTCGACCCGAAGTCCGGGGACCCGCTGGCCAAGAAGGAGCTGCGGGACCCGGTCCTGCTGACGACCACCGACGCCGGGGCGACGTGGCTGATGCACAAGGTGCCGATCCCCCCGGCGGTCGAGTACATCCCGGCGTACCAGCAGTTCCCCGCGGAGACGACCTTCTGGCCGGGTGTGCTCGACGCCGTCGACTGCACCTCCGTCGACGTCTGCGATGTCGTGGGCCACGTGCTCGACGCGTCGTCGTCGGCGGCCTTCACCCCCGATCGGCTGGAGTTCCTGCGGACCACCGACGGCGGGGTCACCTGGACGCGGACCGTGCTCCCCGAGCGGGCGTCGGAGTCGGGGTCCGAGGTCGACAGTGGGCAGTTCGGCACCGGCGCCGCACTGGCCTGCCCGTCGTCGACCCACTGTGTGGTGCTCGCCGGACTGTCGGACCTGGATCCGAATGACGGGGTGGTCGACGGCTGGACCTCGAGTGACGGCGGTCACTCGTGGCACGAGTCACAGGTCCAGGGGGCGCACCAGTTCTTCCCGGGCCTCTCCTGCCCCACGTCCCAGGTGTGCTGGGGCGGCCCGACGGGCGATGCGCTCCTGCGATCGGTCGACGGTGGGCTCGACTGGGAATTGGTGCCGGCGCCATCGGCTCCGTCGGCCGGGGCCCCGACCGGGACCGTGCCGGCCACCGGGACGACGGGCGGTTCCGGCTCGATCTGGCAGAGCATCAGCTGTCCGACGGCGCGGTCCTGCGTCCTGGGCGGCGCCGGCATGGTCATGACCGACGACGGCGGTGCCACCTGGGCGCCGGTCACCCTGCCGACCGCGGTGGGCGAGGTGCCCTCCGTGTCGTGCGAGCCCAGCGGCTTCTGCGTGGCCCTGGCCGACCCGGTGAGCAGCTTCGAGTCGAGCGGGGGTTCGCTGGTCCTCACCAACGGTCCCGCGCCGTCGGGGCGCTCGGGGTCCGCGGCCCCGGGGTGACGCCACCGACGCCGGGGTGGCGTCACCGGAGTACCGTCGGGACGTGCCCGACACCCCCAGCCCCGATGCCGCCGCCCGTGACGCCTCCGACGACCTGCTCGCCGTACGCGAAGGGTCGGTCCTGACGCTCACCATCAACCGCCCCGAGCGTCGCAATGCCATGACCTGGGACGTCATCGCCGGACTCCGGCGGGAACTGGCCCGGGCGAAGGCCGACCCGGCGGTACGCGTGGTGGTCCTGACCGGGGCGGGAGACCAGGCGTTCTGCGCCGGGGCCGATCTCTCGGGCATGGTGCCGAAGGACCCCGGGGGCACGTCGGACGAGTACCTCGACCACCACCTGGCCCGCGGCTGGTTGGCCCAGCTGTTCGAGGAGATGTGGCAGCTCGGCAAGCCCACCGTCGCCCGGGTGCAGGGCTGGGCGATGGCCGGCGGGTTCGGCCTCGCCCTGGCGTGCGACATGGTGATCGCTTCGGAAAGTGCCCGTTTCGGTGCCCCCGAGCTCAACGTGGGGCTCTGGCCCTACATGGTGACCGTCTCGCTGCTCCGTTCCATGCCCCCGAAGAAGGCCCTGGAACTGATGCTGACGAGCCGGGTCGTGGGTGCGGAGGAGGCCGACCGCATCGGGTTCGTGACCCGGGTGGTGCCGGACGCCGAGCTCGACGCCGCCGTGGACGACCTGGCCGCCGTGCTGGCCTCCAAGCCCCCCGGGGTGACCAGGCTGGGCCGCGATTCGTTCTACGCTGTCATCGACGCAGCGGCCTCCGAGGCCCTGCCCTACCTCCACGCCATGCTGACCGTGACCAGTCAGACGGCGGAGGCGAGGGAGGGGATCACCGCGTTCGCCGAGAAGCGGCCTCCCTCGTGGCAGGTGGCGTCGGACGACGGCACGGCCTGACCAGAATCCACGACCCACCCACCAGACCCGAGGAGCATCCACCTACATGGCGAAGCGAGCACTGATCACCGGCGTCACCGGCCAGGACGGCTCCTACCTGGCCGAGCTGCTGCTCGACGAGGGCTACGAGGTCAGCGGCATGGTCCGCCGCTCGAGCACCATCAACTTCGAGCGGATCGCCCACATCCAGGACCGGATCAACCTCGTCGCCGGCGACCTCCTCGACGAGGTGTCGATGATCAACATCCTGAAGGAGATCCGGCCCCAGGAGGTCTACAACCTGGCTGCCCAGTCCTTCGTCCAGACCTCGTGGAACCAGCCCGTGCTCACGGGCGAGACCACGGCGCTGGGCGTCACCCGGGTCCTCGACGCCGTCCGGACCGTCGATCCCGAGATCCGCTTCTACCAGGCCAGCTCCTCGGAGATGTTCGGCAAGGTCCAGGAGGTCCCGCAGGTCGAGACCACGCCCTTCTACCCCCGGAGCCCCTACGGCGTGGCGAAGGTCTACGGGCACTGGATCACCGTCAACTACCGGGAGAGCTACGACCTCCACGCCTCGTCGGGCATCCTGTTCAACCACGAGTCGCCCCGGCGGGGACTCGAGTTCGTGACCCGCAAGGTGACCCACGGCGTGGCCCGCATCGCGGCCGGCATCGACCAGACGCTGGCGCTGGGCAACCTCGACGCCGAGCGCGACTGGGGATTCGCCCAGGACTACGTCCGTGCGATGTGGCTGATGCTGCAGCAGGACCAGCCTGACGACTACGTCGTCGCCACCGGTGAGACCCACTCGGTCAAGGAGCTCGTCGAGCTGTCGTTCGCGGCCGCCGACCTCGACTGGGAGAAGCACGTGGTCATCGACGAGCGGTTCCTGCGCCCGGCCGAGGTGGACCTGCTCATCGGCGACCCGGCCAAGGCCGAGAAGACCCTGGGCTGGCACCGTGACGTCGACTTCCCGAAGCTGGTCCAGATGATGGTCGAAGCCGACCTGGCCCTGGTGAAGAGCCAGCAGGCGTAACGGTTGGCCATGGCCGATCTGGCGGCGATCCATGCCGACCCGCTCGGCCTCCTGGTCGCCTTCGGCGCCGGGATGCTGTCGTTCCTGTCGCCGTGCGTACTGCCGCTCGTCCCGGCCTACCTGTCCATGGTGTCGGGGCTGTCGGCGGCCGAGCTGACGGCGCTGCGGTCGGATACCGCCCGGCCGGACACGCCGGCGGTCGCTCCGGCGGGCGTTCCGGACATCGCCCCGGCCGCCGCCCCGGCCATCACCGTGGCAGCCGTTCCCGCCGCCGTCCGACCGGTTCCGGTGGGTGGGGCCCCCGGCCCGGGTACCGGGATGGCGCCCGAGGCCGATCCCGTCCCGTCGGCTTCCGGCGGCGTCGGGCAGGCCACGGGTGACGCACCGGACCCGGAGGAGCTCCGGCGGCACCGCGCCCGCCTGCTCCGGGGGATCCTGGCCTTCATCGCCGGGTTCACGGTGGTCTTCACCATCCTCGGCGCCTCGGCCTCTTCGCTGGGCCGGCTCTTCCTCGCCCACCAGCACACGCTCGAGGTGGTCTCGGGCATCCTGATCGTGGTGTTCGGAGCCGTCCTGGTGGCCATGGCCGCCGGTGTCGCCCTGCCCGTGGCGCTGTCCGGCGAGAAGCGGTTCAGCGTCCGTCCGTCGGTCCTCGGGGCCTGGGCCCCGCCCGTCATGGGAATGGCCTTCGCCTTCGCCTGGACCCCCTGCATCGGGCCGGTGCTGGGCAGTGTCCTCACCCTGGCCGCCGGCACCGGGGGCTCGGCCACCGGAGGGATCGCCCTCCTGCTGGCCTACTCGCTGGGCCTGGGCGTCCCGTTCCTGCTCAGCGGCCTGGCCTTCGGTCGGATGACCGACCTGCTGGCCAGGGTGAAGGGCCGATTGCGCATCGTCGACCTGGTCGGCGGGGCCGTCCTCATCGCCTTCGGGCTGCTGCTCCTGACCGGCAACGTCGACGTCGTCTCGGCCCACATCTCCACGTGGCTGCGGGACCTGCACCTGAACCGGCTCTCCTCCAGCTGAGCCTGGCAGGCGGTCGGACCCGGGGGAGACCCCCCCCGTCTGGCTAGCGCCCGCCGGCCCCCGTAGCATTGACGCCAAGCCCATGGCCCCCGCAGCTCTCCCTCCCTCTGCAGTCTCCCTCCGCGACGCGGTCGCGCTCTCGGGTCGGTTCCCGCTCCTGGCGGGGGTCGACCTCGAGGTGGCCGTGGGGGAGACCGTCCTGGTCGAGGGCCCGAACGGTGCCGGCAAGACGAGCCTCCTGCGGGTATGTGCCGGGCTCGTGCCCCTGGCCTCGGGACACCTGTCGGTCCTGGGGCTCGACCCGTCCCGCAACCGTGTCGGCGTGCGGCGTCGGGTGGGCCTGCTGTCGCACGCCGCCCACCTCTACGACGACCTGACCGTGCGGGAGAACGTGCGCTTCGCCGTGCGGGCCGCAGGCGGTGACGTCGCCCGGATCGATCCCGCCCTCGAACGCTGGGGACTGGTCGGACGCCTGGCCAAGACCTCGGCCGGAAAGCTGTCCGCCGGGCAGCGGCGCCGGGTCGCGCTGGCGGTGCTCACCGCCCGGTGGCCGGAACTCTGGCTGCTCGACGAGCCCCATGCCGGCCTCGACGCGTCAGCGCGGCTCCTGCTCGACCAGGCGGTGCGCGATGCGGCGGCCAGTGGCGTGACGGTGCTGATCGCCAGCCACGAGGCGGGGCCCGTGGAGGACCTGGCGGGCCGGGCCGTGACCGTGACCGGCGGGCGGGTGACCGGTACGCGGGATCTGGTTCCCGTGGCCTCCCCGGTCGCCGACCTCGGAGACGTCGCCCCCACGGACGGACCGGTGGCCCATGTGGCGTGACGCGATGCTCGTCGCCGGCAAGGACCTCCGCATCGAGGGGCGCTCCCGGGTGGCCCTGTCTCAGGTCGCCCCGTTCGGGATCGTGGCGCTGGTGCTCTTCGCCTTCGCCCTCGGGCCGGACCGCCAGACGATGGCCAGGGGCGCGCCGGGCCTGTTCTGGGTCGCCGTCCTGTTCTGCACGGTCCTGGCCATCCAGCGCAGCGTGTCGGTGGAGTCGTCCGACGGTGCCCGTGACGGCCTCCGGCTGTCGGGGATCGACCCCGCCGGCCTCTACCTCGGGAAGGCCGTCGCCGTGGCCGCCCAGCTGGTGGTCCTCGAGGCGCTCCTGACCGTCGGCGTGGTCCTCCTCTACGGCGCCCGCATCGAGGTGCCGTGGATGATCGCCGTGTCGTGCGTGCTCGGCACGATCGGCCTGGCCGCCACCGGCACCCTCTACGGCGCCCTGTCGTCCGGACTGCGGGTACGCGAGACGCTCCTGCCTTTCCTGCTCCTGCCCATCGCCGCACCGGTGCTGCTGGCCGGCACCCGGATCTGGCAGTCCGCCATGGCGGGCGGCGTCCCCGCGCAGGGCATGCAGTGGTTGCGGCTCCTCGTGGTGTTCGACGCCGTCTACCTCGCCATCGGCGTGGTCCTCTTCGGCCCCATCCAGGAGACGGCGTGACCCGCGACCTGACCGCCACGCCCGTCGACGGGTCGGCCGCCACCCATCCGCCCGCGGGTGCCGCCACGAACACCCGCGTGAGCGCACCCCCGACACCCTCGACGTCCGCCCGACGCACGGAGCGGACCATCGGGCTCCTCGCCCTCGTCGGGACGGCGGCCACGGTGTGGCTCGGCCTCTGGGTCACGCCACCGGACAAGGTCCAGGGGGACCTGGTCCGGCTGGTCTACATCCACCCGGGGGTGGCCTGGGTCGCCCTCTACCTCGCCTTCGGGCTGGCTGCGGTCGCCAGCCTGCTCTACCTGTGGCCCCGGACCCGGTCGCTGTTCTGGGACCGGCTGGCCGCCGCCGCCGTCGAGGTCGGCGTGGTGTTCAACATCTGCACCCTGGTGTCGGGCTCGATCTGGGGCAAGCCGACCTGGGGCGTCTGGTGGGCGTGGGACGCCCGTCTGACGAGCACGGCCGTGCTGCTGGTCCTCTTCCTCGGCTACCTGGCGCTCCGCCGGGTGCCGGCGGAGCCCGAGGTGCGCGCCCGACGCAGCGCCTTCGTGGCCCTGTTCGCCGCGGTCGACATCCCGATCATCCACTTCTCCGTCAACTGGTGGAACACCCTCCACCAGGGCGCCACCGTGCTCAACGCCAACCTCTCGCCGACCATCCACGGGTCG
>Ga0302279_10000348_pt1 | contig 67573 bp, 49 predicted proteins | sample III_Bog_N3_3_FD_194541 | JGI IMG/M metagenome (GOLD analysis project Ga0302279, IMG submission 194541) | Peat permafrost microbial communities from Stordalen Mire near Abisko, Sweden - III_Bog_N3_3 | ecosystem: Environmental > Terrestrial > Soil > Wetlands > Peat | place: Sweden: Abisko... | reverse complement strand
GTACGTGTCCGGCCAATTCCCGTTAAGGCAGGAATCCGAAGCGGCGTGACCACTTGCCGCAGCGCGGTCAGTTCTTCTTGAGCTGCGGTGCCAGCGATCGTGGCGTCAGCGTAGCCGGATCGGTCGCCGGTTCGCGGTGCAGTCGCTCGACCACATGGCTGAGGTACACGCGCGGATCGATCCCCTGGAGGCGGCAGCTCTCAATCAGCGTGTGCATGACCGCGGCCCACCCGGCGGCATCCTCGCTGCCAGCAAAGTACCAGTTCTTCCTGCCGACGACTAATCCCCTGATGCTGCGTTCAGCCGCGTTATTATCGATCGGTAAAGCGCCGCTCTGGGTATAGCGGGTAAAATCATCCCAGCGCTTGAGGAAATAGGCCACAGCCTTTCCCATGCCCTCTCGCGGTGCATAGGTCAGCGTCAGGGCCGTCAGCTGCGCCTTCAGCTTGTCCAGCAGCGGCACGGACTGCGCCTGGCGAACCGACAGATACAAGGCTTCGGTCCCAGCCTTATCGAGCTGCAATCGGGCTGATTCCCGCTTGGCCTCCCGCTCGATGCGGTAGAGGTCGTTGATCGTGACCATGATGGCGGCCGCATTGGGGTCGAGCTCTTCGTAGAGCTCAAATTTGCGTCGGCCATGGGCAAAACAGGCTTGCCGTGCGTACTTCCCAGGACCACAGGCCCGGTTGTATCCAGCATAGGCATCCGCCATGAGGAATCCGATGCAGGGCTTGGTCGGCTTGCCGTTGCGATCAGGCAGTCCGTCATCGAGCGGATCGGTCAGGGCGTCGGGTTCGAAGCCGAGAAGCCGGAGGATATGGCACTGTGCCCGCGACACTGCGAACTCGAAGTACGCCTGCTTCCCGGCAAGCACCTCGAGGAAGTAGCCGGTCTTGGTCCCCGTGCAGCGTCCCTCCTCGTTGCGGACCTGATACTTGTGCGGCGTCTCATCGGCATGGATGAACGGCTCCGCCAGGATCTGGTCCCGCACTGCCGCCGCGATGGGCTCCAGGGGTGCCACGGCGGTCTGCAGCTGATCGCTGACCGTAGAGCGCGACACTTCTGCTCCCCGGGCATTGAGCTCCTGGCACTGCCGGTTGAACGGGACTCCCAGCGAGAACTTGTCGAGCAGCAGCTTGATGATCAGGATATCGGTGAACTTGCCCCGCACCGACAACGCCGGCGGTATCGCCGCCGTCACCAGGGTGGTTGCCACGCCGTTCTCACGGATACCCCAGCGTTCGCGCAGCATCAGCAGCTGGACCACCTGCTCGGTGATCAGGTGCAGCCGGGAGCTCTCCTCATAGCCCAGGAAGACCATCGGGGTGCCGTCCGGCAGGCGACGCTCGGCCTCAGGGACGGGGATCTTCTGCTCAACCTTCTGCAAATGCGGTGGGACGGGGCGGCGACCGGAATGGGTGCGGTTCTTGGGCGCAGCAGGAGCCTTCCCTGACGATGTCTCCGTGGAGCCGGATGTTCCCCCAGGGGGCGTTCCAGCAGCCTCACCGGTTGTCGCCGGCTCATCGTTCAGCGGGGCTTCGGCCTCATCATCGGTCAAATCATTGTGAACGGGCGTCGCGAGCAGGGAGCCCGTGACCTGGGGCTCACCGGCAGCGGCCTTATCCCCAGCCTTGCCCTTCTTGCTGCGTTCGCTCTTGTTCCCGAAGGTCTGGCGCTGGAACCAGGCGAGCTTGGCAGCCAGGTCGAGTTTTTCGGCCTGCAAAGCTGCGTTCTCGGCGACCAGCCGATGAGCGAGGCGGCGCACATCTCCGACGTCCATCTCATCGATCTCCGGCGTATCCGCGGTCGCGAGCAGCATGCCGGGAAGGATGCGCTACGGTCGACGTGCGTCTACGAGAAGCCGGAAGATCCCGTGGTCAATGAGCGATTAACATGGGTTCGATGCGGGATTAACATCGATGTGCTCGGTGCGCCGATACCGGGACCGTTGACGGTAGTTGAGGATCTCGATCCCGGAGAGCAGGAGACGCCATTCGACGTCCGACACCATCACCGCCCCAGATCCACTCGCCTGCGCTGCCGAGGGGATGGCAAAGGTGCCCCGCTCAAGACGCCGGGCGAGGAGCCAGAAGCCTGCTCCATCCCAGAGGAGCACTTTGAGCTTATTGCGCCGCCGCCCCGTGAAAACGAAAGCATCACCTGACAGGGGATCTTCGCCGAGCTGGGAGCGCACCAGGGAGGCCAGGGTGTCGAACTGCTTGCGCATATCGGTCGGACCGCGTGCCAAGAAGATGCGCCGGGGGGAGACGGGGATCATGGGCGGCTGAGAGTCGCGACCACGGCGCGCAGGACGTCGGCATCGAAGCCAGACGACACCTCAACGCGTGCATTCCTCCCACAGATCACCGTCACCCCGCTTGTCCGGTGGCAGGGCGGCTGCACCTCGACGAATCCGGTCTGTTCTGGTTCGGTGACCGCCAGCGCAGCCGTCCAGTAGTGCAGTCGGTGGCTGGGCAGGTCATGCTCGCGGGCAAAGGCGCTGCGGGACTTCCCGCTCTGCCTCCAAGCGGCGACCCAGCGCTCGCCGTCGTCTCGCGTCCAGTGGGGAATGATCGCCATAACTCGGCCCTCCTGGGGCGGAGTATGCTCAGGTCATGGGCTCAGGGCAAAATGGCTTGGCCGGACACGTACGGAGAGCCGGGAGGCTGGCGGAACGACGCCACGAAGCCGTCGACGCTATGGACCAGGTTGTCGAGCGCATGCGCGGCCCGGTCGAGGGCATCGGCGGTCGCCTGGGCGCGGTCCAAGGTGGTCTGGGTGGTCTTCTGCGCCTCGCGGCTCTGATCGAGCAGCGCATTCGCCTCGATGCGCATGCGCACCGGCAGGTCCTTGGCGGTCTGCCCGAGGTCCTTGGCGCTGATGCTCAGCTGATGCAGATCGGCGAGCGCGGACTTCGCAGCATCCTGATCCTGGATCTCCACCGACATCAGCTGGATGTACCAGGTCAGCAGCCGGGGATAGCGCGCCGCCAGCTCGACCGCCCGCGCACCGACGCTGGCGAGTTCGTGCAGGGCATCGCTGCCCTTGCTCACCCCGTTGAGCGCGTCGAACGGCGCCAGCGGGATGGAGAGGATGGTCTGGAGATGGCTGACGCTCAAGAGGTCGGAGAGGATGTTGCCCTGCTCGATCTGCGAGGCGGCGAACAGCTCGCCCCGCCCGACTGCGCTGGTGATCTCATCCTTCAGCTTGGTGAAGCGCGCCAGCGGCAGCACCCTCTTGACGATGCCTTCGGCTTCGCCGCGCAGCTGGCGGATGGTGTCCAGGGCGATCACCTGATGGGTGCCGAAGAAGGCCGCACCCGGCCCCTTGCCATAGAAGGTCTCCATCGACACGCACAGGTACCACAGCTCGACCATCGAGACCACGGCGTTGGGCCGACCCAGCGATTCGCCGACGAATTCGGAGGTGCGGATGCGCCATTGCAGGGTCGCCCGGCGGATGTCGTTGCCGGCCCCCTGCAGCTCGATGTCGCCGGCCGCGCGGTCGATGCGCGCCTCGAGCCGATTGCTGAAGGCGATCAGCGTCGGGCTGAGCTCCTCGGGAGCGAGGGGTCCCTCGGCCTGCTGATCGGAGCCCGCTTGCGTCGTCCGGGTGGTGGCTATTCCCACGTCGCTGCCGCAGCTGACGAGCAGCAGCAGGCACACGGCGAAGAGACCCTTGCTGGGCATGGCGCTTGGAGGGTAGCGCGACCGCCTGCCCCGCAAACAGGCCTTCACCAGCCATCACCGGCCCAGCAGGCCCGCCTGGGCCCCAGGTCATCCCGCGGGCCCGGCCACCTGCGCTATCTTCCAGGTCAGACGGCAACTTCGTGCTAGTGGACACGCTGCACGGCCGGGATGGCCGTACTCCATTGACCTGGCCGTTCCATCCAGAGAACAGGCCACTCCACCACGCTTCAACGGGCAACGTCCCCGCTGCGAAGCGGTACCATCCTGCCCAGGCGCCATCGTCATCCCGGCGCACCAGGTCAGCGCAATCCAGGACCGGCTGCACCCGGCACGACCCACCCCCGATCGTCACCACCCCCCTCCTCCTGAGGATACCATCATGCTCAAGCCCCTTCTGTTCAGCTCCTTCCTCGGCGTCGGTCTGTGCGTCAGCGCCCTCTCGGCCGATGAGGCCAAGGCTGAGCTGCCCAAGGCTGATGCCGATGGCTTCGTCACCATCTTCAACGGCAAGGATCTCACCGGCTGGGGCGGCCTCGACGGCTTCTGGTCGGTCAAGGACGGGGTGATCAGCGGCCATGAGACCAAGGCGGGCTCCAAGCAGACCTTCCTCACCTTCACCGCTGCCAAGGTCGCCAATTTCGAGCTCCACTACCAGTACAAGTTCGCCACCCCGGATGGCAATTCCGGCGTCCAGTTCCGCTCCAAGCTGATAGATCCCGCCACCTGGCGCGTCGGCGGCTACCAGGCCGACTGCGATGCCAAGGCCGGGTATGATGGCTCGATCTACGACGAGGCGGGGGTCGCCGGCGGTCGTGGCACGATGAGCAATCGCGGCGAGAAGACCACCTGGGATGCCGACAACAAGCGCCACAACGACAAGCTCGCCGAGTCCGGCGATGCGCTCAAGGGCTTCATCAAGGTCGGCGACTGGAACGACGTGGTGCTGGTCGCCAACGGCAACCATATCGTCTACACCATCAATGGCCATGTCACCACCGACCTCACCGATGAGAGCCCCAAGGCGCTCAAAGAGGGCGTCCTGGCCCTGCAGCTGCATGCCGGTTACACCATGGAAGTGCAGTTCAAGGACGTGCGCATCAAGTTCCTCGACGACAGCAAGTAGGCATCCATACCGCCATCTGCGCCATCGTCGATGGCGCAGATGGCCGTTTCTGGAATCTGCCCACCTCGATGCATATCTCATTGCAGCAACAGGTTAGGGCCTGATGTCCAGGCCGGAATCCAGCCCGCGCCGCCGCTGGCAGCGGCTCGGCCGACCGGAGTCCGACCGTGTGGAACAAACCTACAGCATGCCGCAAGGTTCTCGGTGTACGATATCCAGCAGACACCCCCGCTGGAGACACCATGCGCACTGCCCTGATCCGCACCCTCGCCATCCTGGCCCTTGCCATCACCGCGGTCCATGCCGATCCCCCGCCGGTCGGTGATCCTGCCCGCCAGGAATGGTTCGACACCCACCCCGAGGCGCGCGAAGCCTGGTTCGCCACCCATCCAGAGGCGCGCATGGAATGGTTCGAGAACCATCCCAAGGAGCGCTGGGAGTGGCTCGAGAACCACCCCGAGGCCCGTGAGGCCTGGTTCGCCAGCCACCCCAAGGCGCGCTTCGAGTGGTTCGAGAACCATGCCGAGGCCCGTGAAGCCTGGTTCGCCGATCACCCCGAAGCCCGCCAGGAGTGGTTCGAGAACCACCCCAAGGCGCGTGCCGAATGGTTCGAGAACCACCGCGAGGCGCGTGAGGCATGGTTCAAGGACCACCCTGAGGCGCGCGAGGACTGGCTGGTCAATCACCGCAAGGACCGCTTCGAGTGGCTCGATGCCCATGAGGAGGCGCGCGAGGCCTTCTTCAAGAACCACCCTGAGCTGCGCGAGGAGTGGCGCAAGCACCACGAAGGCCGCGACCGCCGCTAGGCGCCGACGCCGTACGCCGGGCCACCCCGGCCGCAGGAATGCGCGATGCGCCGCGCGGTCACCCGCGCGGCGCCGCCATGCCGTCACATCGCCAGCGGCTAGAGGCGGGAGGCGCCGCCGGGCGCATCACGCCAGATCGGGCAGCGCCCGGCGTCCGTCCCCGAGGTGATCGATCAGGCAGCCGGCGCGACCGAGCATGGCGATCAAGAGGTCGCAGAAGTTGCCGGCGCAGTCCGGCACGTAGCGTCCGGTGCGCAGCCCGCCGCCGTGGCCCGCGAGGATGGTCGGCAGGTTCTTGTGGTCGTGCCGGTCGCCATCGCCCATGCCCGATCCATAGAGCACCAGCGCGTGGTCGAACAGCGTGCCCTCGGCCTCGCGGACGCCCTTGAGGCGCTTGATGAAATAGCCCAGCTGCTCGATGTGGTGGATGTTGATCAAGCGCACCTTCTCGAGCTTCTTCGCGTCGTTCTGGTGATGCGACATCTCATGGTGGTTCTCCGGCACGCCGATCTCCGGATAGCTGCGGCCGAAGGCCTGGCTGAACATCAGGGTCGACACCCGCGTGCTGTCGGTCTGGTAGGCGAGCACCAGCAGATCGAGCATCAGCCGCGCGTGCTCGGCGAAGTGCTCGGGGATGCCGGCCGGCGTATCGAGGTCGATGCCCTGGACCGAGCCCGAGCGCTCATGCGCCTTGCGCTCGACGCTCTGGATGCGCGCCTCGACCGAACGCACGCTGTCGAGGTATTCGTCGAGTTTGCGGGAATCGTCGCGGCTGATGCGCTTGCCCAGCGCCTGCGCGCTGCCGCTCACCAGATCGAGGATGCTGCGGTTGAGCGATGCCTCGCCATAGGCGTTGCTGCCGCTCAAGGCGGTGGAGGCGAAAAGGCGGTCGAAGACCGCCCGCGGATTCAGCTCGCGCGGATTCGGCTGCGTCGGCGATCGCCATGAGATGTGCGCATGATAGGCGCAGCTGAAGCCCTGATCGCAGTTGCCCGCCGAACGTGCCGCTTGGAGCCCGAGTTCGAGCGAGGGCAGTTTGGTCGACACGCCGATGCGCTGGGCGAAGAGCTGGTCGGCGGAGACCGCATTGCGCACGATGTCGGGTGCCGACTGGCATCCGGTCAGCCAGGTCGCGGTCTCGCGGGCATGGTGGGCGCGATTGTCGCCTTCGGCATTGAAATGGCAGAGCCCGCCCAGCACCAGCACCTCATGGATCTCGGTCGCGAGCGGATCGAGGATCGCCGGCAGGGCATCGCGGCACAGCGCCAGATCGGTCTGGTAGGGCCTGGGCCAGAAGTTGTCGTTGTCGACCCCATGCGGCACATAGATGAAGGACAGGCGGGTCGGGTAGTTCGCCGGCAGGGCCGCAGGCTGGTCCGCCCAGCCCATGGTCTCGAGCAGCGGCAGCGCCAATGCCGCTCCCGCGCCTTTGAGCAGGGTGCGCCTCGACAGCATCCAGGAACGGTTCATCGGCGGATCTCCCTGGAGGTTCAATGGGCCGCCTTGCGGTGGCGGAAGGGGAAGCTGAGCATGGTCTCGGCGATGATGGTATCGAGATGGTAGCTGGAGGCTGCGGCCGCGGCGACGATGGCATCGATCGCGTCATCATCGAAGTACTGCGGCGCACGGCCCAGGGCATAGGTCAACACGCGCTGGCTCAGCACGCGGGCGAGATCGTCGGTATGCTCGGCGATGATGTGCTTCAGCTCGGCGGGGCCGTTGAAGGAGCGCTTGCCGGGCAGCTCGCCGCTGACGTCGATCGCAACGTCCTTGATCGTGTCGCGCCAGCGGCCCTGGTTGTCGAAGTTCTCCAGCCCGAATCCGATCGGATCCATCACCCGATGGCAGGATGCGCATGCCGGCTTGGCGCGATGGATCTCGAGGATCTCCCGATCGGTGGCCTTGGGGTTCTTGGCACGCACGAACTGCAGCTGCGGGACATTGGGCGGCGGCGGCGGCGGCGGCTTGCCGATGATCTCCTCCAGCACCCAGCGGCCGCGCTTGGTCGGGCTGGTGCGGTCGGGATGCGAGTTGACCGCGAGCAGCGCGCCCATGGTCAGCACGCCGCCGCGCCGGCGATCGTCCAGGTGCACCAGGCGCATCTGCTCGCCAGTGACCCCGGGGATGCCGTAGTGCCTGGCCAGGGACTCATTGAGGAAGGTATAGTCGGGATCGATGAAGTCGGCGATCGAGCAGCCATCGCGCAGGATGTGGCCGAACAGCCCGGTGCCCTCGGCGAACATCGCCTGGCGGACCTCCGGGCTCAGGCCATTGAGCCCCTTGCCCTTCTTGCCGGCATCCTGCCCATCGCCCATCAGGTTGCGCAGGAGCAGCCATTGACCGGCGAAGTTGTCGATGAAGCGTTGGGTCCTGTCATCGGCGATCATGCGCCGGATCTGCGCCCGCTCGACCGCCGGATCATGCAGCGTGCCCGCAGCGGCGAGGTCGATCAGCTGCTGGTCGGGCGCCGAGGACCAGAGGAAGTAGGACATCCTGCTGGCGAGATCGAAGTCGTCGATCAGGTAATTGCCATCCTGGTCGCCCGGACGCTCCTGCTCGATGCGGAAGAGGAATTCCGGCGAGACCAATGCCGCCTTGAGCATCTCCTTGACCGCACGCGTGAAGCTGCGGCCCTGCTGGTCGGCTAGGTCGAAGACCTGCAGCAGAAGCGCGACCTGCTCGGCGTTCGCCGGCCTGCGGTAGGCCCGCGAGGCGAAGCGTTCGGCGATCTGGCGGGCCGCCTCGCGCTTGCCCAGGCCCGCTCCCGGCATCGCCACCAGGATGCCCCTGGTCTGCTCCGAGGCGGTCGGCGCAGTCGGTGCGAGCACCTCGACGCTCTCGATCACCACCGTTCGGCGATGCGCATGCTGCGCGATCGGCGTGCTCTGCAGACCTGCCAGCTGCGTGCCGTTCGCGTATGCGGGCAGGCGCACCAGGACCGCCAGGCGATGGGCGCCGGCGGAGAGCGGTTCGGTGCAGGTGATGACCCCGGGCTGGGTGGTGGGCGCGGCAACCGCGCTGTCGATGAGCGCCCGCCCATCGATCGAGATCGCCACCCGCACCGGCGCGTCGCCCAGCTGGTCGGCGCCAGCGCGCACCGCCAGGGTGTAGGAGCCAGCGGTGGGGCAGGTCAGCGTGCGGGTGAGCTCGCCTGGCCCGGTGAAGAGGCGCTGGCGCGCACCCGCGACACCCGGCTCGGTGCGGCCGTCCACCACCGCCTCCAGCTCGCCTGCGCCGGCGCGCAGCACCACGGTATCGCCGAGCAGCGCGCGATCGAGGATGGCATCGGCGCTGATCAGGTACTTCTCCATCAGGAAGGGCGAGAGCGACAGCGTATCGGCGATGTTGTCGAAGCCGTCGCTGACATCATCCTTGGGGAAATCTGCGCCCGCCTGGAAATCGATGCCAAGCAGATCGCGGATGGTATAGCCGTACTCGCTGCGGTTGAGGCGATGCAGGGTGGTCCGGCCCGGATCGGGGCGGTCGATGGCCTTGAGCGACGCCACCCAGTCGATGATGACCCTGCGATCGGCGTCGCTCGGCTGCTTGGACTCCTCCTCCGGCGGCATGTCCTTCTCGGCCAGCTTGCCGCTGATCGATTTCCATAGCTTGCGCGTCGTAAGCGCTGCGGTGGCGGTGCCATAGGAGGCGAGATTGAGATCGCCCTTCTGCTTGGCATTGCCATGGCACTGGTAGCAGAAGGTCTCGAGCAGCGGTCGCACCCGCCCATCGAAGGCCTCGCGCACGGAGTGCTCATCGCCAGCCTGCGCCGCGTGCAGCCCAGCCACCGGGAAGAGGGTGGAAGCCGCGATCAGGCCGAGGGCAAGCATGCGGGGCGTGCGGGGCATGGCATCATCCAGGCGGCGTTCGCAAGGCGGCAGCCCGAGGACCTGGACCTGCGCATCCCAGGTCATTCCCGGTCGACATGATACGTGCCCGCGCTATGGCTGTTGACGGACATGCCGGTCAAGCGTCGACATCCGGCAGGGATGCACACCCCCTTTGCGGACCGGCTGAAAGGATTTCCACTCGGGAAGCGGTTGCGGCATGGTATGATCCCATGGTCGGCGCCGATGATCCCAGCTACAACAAGGTCCGCCCCCCTCTGCCCCGCCCGGGCAGCCCCGGACTGGGCAGGACGGCGCGCCTCCGCCCGCCTCGGCAGCCGGTGCCGGCGGCCAACCGGGCGATCGGCCGGCTGGCGCGATGGCTCCCGGCCCCGCTCACCCTCCTCGTCCTGATCGCCGCCGCCCCGGGGGATGAGGCCTGGTATCCGGGCTCCGATCTCCAGCTCGAGGCGCATGGCTTCGCCAGCTTCGGGTACCTCGACACCTGGGGCGACAACTGGCTCGGACCCACGCGGGGCGGCACCACCCAGTTCTGGGAAGTCGCCACCAACGTGGTCGCACGTCCGCTGGACCGCCTGCGCATCGGCGCCCAGCTCTATGCCCGCGACCTGGTCGACTACGACAACGGCCGGGTGATGCTCGACTGGGCGTACGCCGACTACCGCCTCACCGATGAGATCGGCGTGCAGGTCGGACGGGTCAAGATCCCGCTCGGGCTCTACAACGAGAATATCGATGTCGATGTCGCGCGCGCCTCGGTCTTCATGCCGGTGCAGTTCTATTCCCTGGTCGATCGCGATCTCTACATCTCCATCGACGGCGCCAAGATATACGGCCACGTGGAGATGGGCACCCTCGGCAGCGGCGATTACGCGCTCTATGCCGGCAGAAAGCCGCTGCGCACCGATGGCGCCTTCGCCACCAACTACGCCGCCAGCGAAGGCCTGGGCGACCAGGTCAACGCCATCTCGACCAGTTGGGCGGCGGGAGGGATGGTGCAGTGGAATCCACCCCTCTCCGGGCTCGCGGCCCGCCTGTCGCTCGGCGATCTGCATGAATTCGATGTCCAGGCTTCATCGTCGACCACCGGGCTGAGCACCGACACCTCGGTGACCAACTACTACGAGGCGATCCTCTCGCTCCAGTACGACATCCACGCCATGACCTTCGCCGCCGAATACGAGCGGCTGCGCGGCCGGGGCCAGACCACCGTCCAGCCAATCGATCTGACCCAGCCCCTGCTCGACAGCGGGGAGCGCGCCTATATCAGCGCCACCTGGCATATGCGGCGCTGGCTCGAATGGTATGCCGCCTTCGAGCAGAGCTGGGCGGACATCCACCAGCCCTCCGGCCTGCACTCCTATGCCTGGGTCGGCGCGGTCGACGTCCTGCCGCTGGCGAACTGGTCGCTCAAGGCCGAGTTCCGCGAGGAGGAGGGCACCGAAGGCCTGCTGGCGAGCGACAATCCGCAGGGGCTGAGCAAGCATTGGCAGGTGCTCGCGCTCAAGACGACGGTGGATTTCTGATGCGGCTCGCGCTCCTGCTGGTGCTGTGCTGCGCCTGCACCACCCGCCTGGCGGCCCAGGTGGTGGTGGTCAATCCTGGCATCCAGGCAGCGGGCATCGATCGCGAGCGCATCATCAATATCCTGCTCGGACGAGTGACCACCTGGGCCGACGGCACCCCGACGATCGTCATCGTCTCGCTTGAAGCCAGTGCCGACCATGCCATCGATGAGCTGCTCGGGCGCGATACCGACCGCCTGCTGCGCGGATGGAAGCGCCTGGTCTATGCGGGTGCCGGAGCCATGCCGACCACCGCCCGCAGCAATGCCGAGGCGATCCAGCTGGTCGCCCGCCTGCCTGGCGCCATGGTCCTGCTGCCGCTGACCGCGGATGCGCCTGGCTGCCGGATCGTACCGCTCGCGGGCGCCAAGCGCTGAGACCTGCGCCCGGGTACCGGATACTCCACCAGAATCAGTGATGCTTCCGCCTGCTGATTCTCCATTCATTCACTGGCTCTTCACGGCGATGCCGCTGTTGACTAGATAAGCTCTAGCCAGCCGCGACCAGGCCCCACACTCCATCTGCGGGCTGAATGCTCCCATGCCTGTGAGGCGACCATGCCCATGCTGACCCAGGTCGACCGCGACCTTCCGCTCTGCACGCCCACCGTCCTGCCCACCATCGCGACTGACGACAGCGATCTCGAACTCATCGTCGCCCAGGTGCTGCAGCGCCATCCCAGCTTCGCCATCTTCACCGTCGATGGGAAGCACTGGATCGATCCCTATACCGGCGCGCGCATACCGGTCTCATCCGGCAGCCGCCAGGCCGCCCGCGCCTACCTGATGAAACGCCGCCCCTGGGTGCGCGACTCCCTGCACGCCAGCGAAGAACTCGAGCTCTTCCGCTGGCGCCTCTACCTCGGGGAGCACCTCGCCTCAGAGCGCCGGCTGCGGGTGTTCGCGCACGACGGCCGCTGGCAGAACCCGTTCTCCGGCGCCCTGACCACGGTGACCGCCCCGTCGGGGATGACCGATGCGGTGCTGCAGCAGATGGCGGCGGTGCTCGCCGCCTGCCCGCATGCCCGGCGCGGGCAGCTGATGGACCGGCTGCGCCTGGAGGCGGCGCTGGCATCGCAGCGCCTGGTGACCCCGCTGCCGCTCGACCCCCCGACGCGCATCACCACCCGCATCACCGGGCCGCGCTCGACCGGCAGCCGCGATCGCACCGCCACCGCCTCAGGGCTGGATCGCGAGCAGGTGCGCATCAAGACCTCCCTCGACAGCGTCCTCTCGCCCCTGCCGACCATCCCCGGATATGGCATGGCGCTGCATTTCGAGCCGATGTCGGGGGTGGGCGGGGACTTCTACGATTGCACCCGACTCGACCACGACCGCTGGTTCATCGCCCTCGGGGACGTCTCCGGCCATGGCGTCGAGGGCGCCCGGGTCGCGGTCGCGGCGGTGCGGGCGCTGCGCACCATCCTGCGCGATCAGCGGGACCTGGTGGCAATCGTCTCGCGCCTCAATGACGGCCTGCATCGCGAACTGCCGCGGGGCCATTTCGTCACCCTTTTCGCCGCGATCCTCGACAGCCGCAGCAACCGGCTCACCTGCGTCTGCGCCGGCCACCATCCGGGCCTGCTGGTGAGCCGTACGCGCTCCTGCATCCTGGAGCGCATCGGCAATCGCGGCCCGGCATTGGGACTGCGTGACGCGAGCGATTTCTCCGCGCAGCTGCGGCCAGCGACCACCACCCTGGCCGGCGGCGATACGCTGTTCCTCTACACCGATGGGCTGACCGAGGCGAAGAACGACCAGCAGACCGAATACGGATTGAACCGGGTGATGGGCAGCCTGGTCGCCAACCTGGAGTCGCCCTACGACCAGCTGGTCGGCGAGGTGGTCAGCGACACCAAGCGCTTCGCCGCCGGCGTCATCGACGATGACCTTACCGTCCTCGCCCTCTCCCTCGGGCAGCAGGCCTGAGGCACCCGGGTTGCCGGCGCACCGCGCCCGGCCCCGGTTCAAAACCCCAAGCGCTCGGCCATTCTGTGGCCCGACCCGCCCCTGCCGCAGGCCAGGGCGCCTGCTGGTCAGCGCCCCCTGGGATCGCGATAATGGATGCACGTCCTGCATCTGCATGGCCCTATCGGCCGACTCGAGCTGGCCTGGTCGGGACACCGGCTTTACCGATGGCTCGCCCTCTATATGATCGACATCAATCATATAACCGCAGGGCGGGAATCGTACACCGGCAGGCAGGCGCCTCAGGCCGGTTCAGCGCCGCCCCCTGCCGTCGGTATTACCCGAGACTCGAGCGAAAGCAGATGCCCATGCCCAAGCACACCTCCCTCGCCACCCAGCTCCCCGCCCCGAGGCGCCTCCCGCTGCTGGCGGCTCTCGCACTGGCCCTGTTCGCCGGCGAAGCGGCCCAGGCGGCGGCCGTCCCGATCGAGGCCGGCGACCGGGTGGTGCTGATCGGCGATACGCTGTTCGAGCGCGAAGGCATCTCGGCGGCGCTGGAGCTGCGGCTGCACCAGCATATCGCCCCGCTGGCGATCACCGTGCGCAACCTCTCCTTCAGCGCCGACCGCCCCGATGGCGTCTCGCGCGCCAGCTTCGACCCGCCCGCCGCCGGGCTGGTGCGCCTGCGCGAGCAGATCGTCCAGGCCAAACCGACGGTGGCGATCATCGGCTATGGCATGGCCGCCGCCCTGGAAGAGCTCGGCACGCGCAGCCACGATCCGGGCCTCGCCCTGGATGCGGCCCGCTATGGCGAGGATTTCACCGCCACGCGCTTCCGCCGCGATCTCGCCAACCTGCTCGACATCATAGCCGCCACCAGCACCGCCGCGCCGGTGCGCATCATCCTGGTCGCGCCGATCGCCCCGGAGGATCTGCGCGCCGATCGCCCCGCACTGCCCGATCCAGCACCGCTGCGCGCGCTCCTGGCGGACTACATAACCGCGATCCGCACCCTCGCCGACGAGCGCAAGGCGGTCTTCATCGACACCCCCGCGCTCTTGGCCGGCAAGCGCATCACCGACAACGGCATCCATCCCTCGCAGGACGGCCTCGAGGTGTGGGCCGACGCCGTCAGCGCCGCCCTCGGCTGGCAGAGCCCGGGAGCGCGCGCGCTGAGCGCCGCCGACGTCACCGCGCTGCGCGCGGCGCTCAGGCGCAAGAACGACCTGTTCTTCCATCGTTGGCGCCCGGCGAACCAGACCTACCTGTTCGGCTTCCGCAAGAATGAGCAGGGACGCAATGCGGTCGAGATGGGGCAGTTCGACACCCTGGTGGCGCAGGCTGACGGCGTGATCGCCGCCTTGCTGAGCGGCACCAAGCCGCCCGAGCTGCCCGCCAAGCAGGCGCCCTCGCCGTCGGCCAACCCGGTCGCGCCCCCGAACTTCAAGACCGATGCCGATCTCGAGGTCACCCTGTGGGCGGAGAATCCGCTGCTCTCCAAGCCGGTCGGCATGGCCTGGGATGCGCGCGGACGGATGTGGGTGACCTCCACCCCGCTCTACCCGCAGATCGAACCCGGCGCGATCGCCTCCGACCGCGTGTTCGTGCTCGAGGATGCCGACCATGGCGGCCATGCGACCACATCGACGCTGTTCGCTGACGACCTGCTCATTCCCACCGGGATAGCGCCGGTGGACCGACTCGACGGCAAGGCCCAGGCCTATGTCGGCGCGTCGACCGAGCTGCTGCTGCTGACCGATACCCATGGCGACGGCAAGGCCGACCAGCGCCGTATCGTCCTCAGCGGCTTCGGCACCGAGGATACCCACCACATCATCCATACCCTGCGCTGGGGCCCGGACGGTCGGCTCTATGTGCAGCAGGGCATCTATGCGCACAGCCACATCGAGACCCCCTGGGGAGTGGTGCGGCTGAACGCCGGCGGCGTCTACGCCTATGATCCGCGCACCGAGCGGCTCGAGGTGGTGGTCAAGGGCCTGTGGAACTCCTGGGGACTGCGCTTCGATGCCCTCGGCCAGATGTTCCTCACCGATGGCGCCGGTGGCACCGGCCTGAGCTGGGCCTTCCCGGGATCGGTCTTCACCCCCAGCGAGGGCGCACGCGCCTTCATGCCCGGCGCGAGCGCCGGCAGCTACCCGAAGTTCTGCAGCCTGGAGCTGGTCGCCAGCCCGGCCTTCCCACCGGCCTGGCAGGGCAACGCCATCACCTGCGATTTCCGCGCGCACCGCATCGTGCGCTTCGCCATCACCGACCGCGCCACCGGGGAGACGCCGCGTAGCGGCTATGCCACCAGCGACCAGCCGGATGTGATGCGCAGCGACAATGCCTTCTTCCGCCCGATCTCGCTCGCCTTCGGTCCGGATGGCGGGCTGTACATCGCCGACTGGACCAACGAGATCATCAACCATGGCGAGGTGGATTTCCGCGACCCCAGGCGCGACAAGCTGCATGGCCGCATCTGGCGCCTCGGCGTGCATGGCCTGCCGGCGGTCGCCTGGCATCCGCTCACCGAGCGCTCGGTGCCGGACCTCCTCAGTGCGCTGCTGTCGCCGAATGCCTGGGAGTTCGAAGGGGCCCGTCGGGTGCTGGCGGCACGCGCCGAGGCCCAGAGCGAGGTCGTCGCCCAGGTGCAGGCGTGGGCCGCCCAGGTGGCGACCAAGGAGTCCGCCTATGCCGCCGCCACCGTGCTCTGCTCCGCCGGACGGCGCGAGCTCGCGCTCGGCCTGCTGCGCGCCGACCAGGTGCAGCAGCGCATGATCGCAGCGCAGTGGATGGGCCAGTCAGTGCACCCGGACAGCTACCTCGCCAAGCTCAGCGAACTGGCCAAGGACGACTCGCCCAGGGTGCGCGTCGAAGCCCTGCGCGGCCTGGCCCGCATCCCCACTCTGGCAGCCGCCGAGGCGGCGCTGCCGGCGGTGGCCCGCCAGCCGGTGGATGACCCGCAATACGCCTTCGCCGTCAGCACCACCATGGCCACCCTCGGCGGCCGCTGGGCGGAGGCGGTCGCCAACGGAAGCTGGTCACCGGCCGGCAAGGAGCCGCTGCTGGTCGCCGGCCTGCTCAGTCTGCCGAACGACGTCGCCGGCACGGCGATCATCGCCGTGCTGCATGGCCAGGCGCATCCCGAGCGCTCGCCCTGGCCTGCGCTGGTGGCCAATGGGGGGGATGCCGATGCCGTCGCGCGGCTGTTCGCCGCCCTGCCTGGCAGTCTCGATGCCACGGCGCTGAGCGCCGCCCTGGATGCCTGTGCCGCCGCAGCGGGCCGCGGCGTGGTGCCGACCACCGACACCACCGCCCTCGCGGCCCTGATCGCCAATCCCTCGAGCGAGGTGCGCAAGAGCGCCTTGCGCCTGGTGGGCAGGTGGAAGCGTACCGAGCTGGTCGACCAGCTGCGCACCGCCGCCAACGATCCCTCCCTGCGTGCCGATGCCATCGCCGGCATCCAGGCCCTGGGCGGCGCAGTGGCGATCCGCGAGCTGGGCCTGCTGCTCGACGGCAGCAGCGATGCCACGACCAGGCGCGAGGCGGTCGCCGCCCTGGCGCGCATCGATGTCGCCGCCGCCCTGGCGCGCGCCTGGCCGCTGCTGGCCGCAAGCGACGAGAATGAGTCCGCTGCCCTGTGGCGCGGCCTGCTGCCGGCCGCCGGTCTGATCGACCGCATCGTGAAGGATGGCCTGCCGGCGCAGCTGCCGCGGCCGGCCCTCGCCGGCGGCCTGACCGCCGCGCGCGAGCTCGGCAACCGCGGCAGGACCCTGGTGATGCGCTTCAATTCCACCATCGCCGAGCTCGACAAGGCCAAGCCGCCGGTGCCAGCCGGGGCCGCGCCCAAGGACATCGCCGAGTGGGTCGCCCTGGCCAAGGCCTCGGGCGATGCCGCCGCGGGCGAGAAGCTGTACTTCTCCGCCGCCTTGTCCTGCGTCCAATGCCATGCCATCGGCGGGGTGGGTGGCAAGCTCGGCCCGGACCTCACCACCATCGGTGCCAGCGCGCCCCTCGATTACGTGGTCGAGAGCGTGATCGTGCCGGCGGCCAAGATCAAGGAGGGCTACCATGCGGTCGGCTACCACCTCAAGGATGGCAGCATGGTGGTCGGCATCCCCTTCCAGGAGGATGAGCGCTCGTGGCACATCCGCATGCCCGGAGCCGAGCAGGTGATCCCCAAGGGCGACGTGGTGAGCCGGGAGACGTTGGGCACGCTGATGCCGGTGGGCCTGGTCGATGCCCTGCCGGTCGCCGAGCGCGCCAACCTCTACGCCTTCCTCTCCATGCTCGGCCGGCCCGGGCCGTGGGACGCCAGCGACGGGCGGGTGGTACGGGTCTGGCGGCTGTACGCCGATCGTGCGCAGGCGGTCGCCGGCGCGGCGCTCGAGACCCGGCCGGCGGTCTACACCCTGGTCGATGGCCGCGCGCTGTCGGGCCACTGGCGCACGCCGCTCTCCGCCCTGCCCGGCACAGGCGAGGTCTACGCCGTCGCGCGCTTCAGCACCGCCAACTCCGGCAAGCTCGACTTGCAGGCCGAGGGCGCTCCGGCGATCTGGGTCGACGGCACGGCTTGGCAGAGCGGCGCCCCGCCGCCCGCCCTGCCGACCGGCGACCATGTGCTGGTGGTGGCCATCGATCGCGCCGCTGTGCCCAAGCTGATGCGCATCGCCATCGGCAGCGGCCGCTTCACCACCCCCTGAGCCGCGGCGGCGGGGCCATCTCCTAGCGCAGCTCGAGCATCCGGCCGACCAGGGGGTTGGCGCTGGTGATCCATACCGAGGGGTGATAGGCGTTGACGCCGCCCTGCAGCGTCAGCGCCACGATCGCGACCTGGGCGCCGACCATGCCGGGGGTCACCGGCAGGTAGAAGGTGTAGTCGCTCTTGGCGCGGCGCAGCTGGCCATCGTGCTCCCAGACATTGCTGTTGAACGACGGCGCACGGTCGGGGCAGCCGAGCGGGACGCCATTGAGCCGTGCCGCCACCACAGCGCCATCGATGCCATGCTCGCCATCGAGGGCGATGCAGAGATAGCTGCCGGGAGCCGCCTCGTCGATCTGGACGGTGGCGCTCCAGGCGCTCTCGGCCGGATGGAGGCGGTAGGCGGGGCCGAGATTGGAGGCCCGCCAGCCATCCCGCGCCACCGGCTTGCCGGCGGCTATGCCGTCGATCTCGGTCGGCTGGAGGGTGCCGCGATCCATGCGCAGGTAGCGGATCGCCTGGCCCGCCGGCGGCGTGATCACCAGCTCCTGGCCACGGGGGGTGATGGTGGCCGGCGACCAGGTGGCCAGGTCGGCCGAGCACTCGACCGGACCGGCGAGCTCACCTGACGCCGCGTGGATGACCAGGGAGTCGAGGTGCAGCGGGACCCCGAGGTCGAGGCGCAGCTGGCGCACCACCCGCGCATCGAGGGTGACGCCGCCTCGGAAGGGATCGGGCGCGACCGCCCAGGGGGTGGTGAGATCGCCATCGAAGAGCACCCGGTCGGTGCAACCGCGCGAGCGCAGCAGCGCCTGGCCGGTGAAGGCATCGCGGGCGGCCTGCACCGCCGGGAAGCGCGTCCGACCGGCACGCTGCAGCGAGCGCAGCTCCAGGCATTCGCTGTCGGCGGCGAAGCTGGTGGCCTCGAACAGCGCCTCGGCATCCGCCGGCACCGGGCAGGCCGTGAGGTCGGCGAGCTTGCGATGCCACGGCTTGCTCAGCGCCTGGCCGGGGAAGGACACCGTGAAGGCCGCCTGGGGAGAGCCGGGCAGCGGCACGCCATCCAGCGTCGCCGCCGTCACCGGCAGCCGCCCTGGGTGGAGCGTGACCGATGCGGTGGTGCCCGGCAGTCCGAGCAGGGTGAGGACCGCCGGGCGGCCCGGCAGGTCGCTGATGATATCGGCATCGCACCCGGAGACGCCGAGCTCTGCGCTCCCGGCGGTGCTGGCGAGCAGCAGGCAGGAACGGAAGGGCGCGACGTCGACCGGGACGGTCTCGCCCTGGTGGAAGCGTCCGAGCAGGCGCTCATGGGGATGGAAGCGCCACAGCTCGACGTCGCCAGGCTGGCTCAGGCCGATGCCGGCATCGAGGTGCACCTGGTAGGTCACCGGGGTCCAGCCGAGATTGCGCAGGGTGATGATGCGGGTCGATGCGTCCCCGCGGGCGACCGCCAGCGGACCGTAGGCCTTCTCGTCCAGGCGCATCCCTGAGACCAGGATCGAGCGGTAGCGGCGGTGCAGGTTGTAGATGCGCGCGAGCTTGGGGAACTCGTCGTCGCGCAGGAACCAGGGATTGCCGTAGATCTCGGGCGCGACCACCATCTCGCGGTTGAAGGCCTGGAGCACCAGGTCGTCGTCCCAGCCATCCAGGCAGGACGACAGGCAGACCCCGTGGTCCTCGAGCAGGCGATTCAGCTGGTCCGGCAGTCCGCGCGCCAGGGCACCGGCACGATGGTGGGTGGCGGTGCCATGGTTGGCCATATGGACGTCGATGTAGGTCTCGGCCCCCTCCCATAGGTTGGTGGTCACGTATGGCAGCCCCTTGCCGAGGTTGAGCCGGTGGTTGAGCACGATGAGATCGGGGCTGTAGGTGCGGCAGCCGATCATGGTGGCGACGAACTCGTCCTGCTTGTCCTTGCGCAGCTGGCCGCACACCCCATCGAATTTGAACAGCTCGAAATGCAGGTCGCGGCACAGCGAGACCAGCAGCTCCCGGCGCGCGGCGGCCTTCTCCGGCGTGTCGCCATAGCCGTCCGGGCCACCCCACAGGCCGAGCCGGCAGCCGATCGCGGCGGCGCGATCCGCGATCGGCTTCCAGCCATGCGGATAGTTGGCCTTGAAGCGTTCGCTGCCCATGCTGCCATAGCCGCCGGCGCCATCCAGGTTGCCGGCATCCCAGGCGTAGATGTCGAGCTGCATGCCGTAGGTGTCGCGCAGCCAGGCGAAGAAGCCGAGGTTGGCGATGGTCTGGGCCTCGGTCGAGCCTTCATTGGTGTTGTTGATCCAGCTGAAGTACTGTGCGCGCGAGGGCGTCTCCTGCTGCGCGCCCGGGATGACCGCCTCGGCCGCCATGGCGCGGCCATCCGCCAGAGGCACGGCGATGACGGCGATCAGCGCGACCAGCGCTGTGATAGGATTTCCGCTCCTGTGATGCATGGGGCCTCCGTCTCTCTTCGCCACGCTATCCCGGGCACGCAGCGCCGTCCATCCGCTATTCCTGCTCGTCGACATGTGGAATATTCTCATCCTCGGCGACCATCGCCGCTGCGCTCAGCGCTGGTGCCGGGCGCGGTAGGCGCTCGGCGGCTCGCCGGTCAGGCGGCGGAAGACAGCGCTGAAGTACAGCGGCTGCTGGTAGCCGAGGCACTGCGCGATCTCGCTGCAGGACATCTGGGAATGCGACAGCAGGTGCTTGGCCTGCTCGATGGTGCGCGCACGGGCGTAGCGCAGCGGGGACATCCTGAAGGTGGTGCGGAACAGCCGGTTGAGATGCGCCGGGCTGGCGCCAGCGGCCTTGGCGAGCTCGCCGAGCGCCACCTGCCTGCCCTGATGCGCCGCCAGATGGCGGATGGCGGCCGCGATGGCCGCATGGTGCCGCGCCGGCGCGGCCTGCTCCTGGGCGGTGGACAGGAGATCGGCGAGCAGCTCGTAGGCCGCAGCTGCGCAGGCGATCTGCCAGCCGGGAGGGCGCTTGGCGAACAGCCGCCGCAGCCTGCCGAACAGCCGGCGTACCCCCTGGGCGTCGCGGGGCGCCACGCGATCCGGGAGCGCGGCGGTCAGCTCCATCGCCAATGGTCCGCCCAGGCCGACGAACTGCTTGCGCACCACCGCAGCGTCGGCGCGGTACTCCTGGTCCGCATCGCGCTTGAGGATGAATACTTCGCCGCGGGCGATGCGCGAGGAGCGGCCGGCCTGGACCAGCAGCATGCTCCCGCTGAGCACTTGCTCCACCGCGATGATCGATGATCCCAAGCGCTGCAGCGCAGCGCCCCGCCGCCAGGTGGAAAGCCCGATCTCGCCGACCCACAACGGCAGGCGCAGCGGCACCTGATCGGCATACTGGTAGGCGTCTTCACGCAGATTCGCTCTCGCCATGCACCCCCATGCTGGGGCGTTCGGCCGCCAGGACAGGGGCAAACCGGCGCGCCAGGTGGGGCGGCTCGGCGCAGGGGCGTCTGGGTGCCGGAGCGCCGGCGCCCGTCAGTGGGCGGTCTCGCCGCCCTGGAAGATGCGCAGGTAGTCGATCCACATGTCGCTCTGGTTGCCGTAGCGCTGCAGATCGGCGTTCCAGCCGCCGCCGCCGATGGCCAGATTCACGATCACCGAGAAAGGTTCGCTTGCCGAGACCTCGCCCGAGGGATGGCGCAGCACCTCGATGTTGTCGAGGTAGTAGGCGGTCACCGTGGGGGTGATCAGCACGCCATAGGTGTGGAAGGTGGTGGACCAGGCGGTCTTCCCGCCCATGAGCATGGACGGCACCATGCGGTGCGCCGCATAGGGATTGCCATCCGGCCCCTTGGCCTTGTCCTTGATCCACACCGGATCGGGCTGACCCCATAAGTGGGTGGTTGCGTGGTAGGCGGTCCAGATCCCGCCTGATGTCGAGTTGGTGCCATAAGCCTCGATCGCATCGATCTCGTCGCATGCACCCTTGTTAGTACCGAGATCAGCCGCGTGCTTGGCGGTCATCCAGAAGCCCGGCCAGGTGCCCTTGGCGTTCTGGGCCAGGAAGCGGCATTCGATGTAGCAGGGCGCCTTGCCGGTGGCGTGGTTGGTGGTCAAGCTGCCGGTGATGCCATGGACGCCATCCGGCTTGGCGGCATGGATGCGCAGGAAGGACTTGGTCGCGCCCTTGACCAGGCTGAAGGGGGAGGATGAGCCCTCGTTCTCGCCGAAAGCCCAGGCGCTGCCATCGCCACCGCCCCAATGCGTCCAATACGTGCCTGACTTGTCCCGCGAGATGGAGAGCGGTCCGCTGAATTCATCAGTGAAGGTCGCCGTCATGCCCTGGGCGGCAGCCGGCGCGGTGGCGGGGATGCCCTGTTTCCATGCCACTCCACCCCGATTGAAGAGCTGCAGCTCGCAGTAGTCCTGATTGCTGCCACCATCCGTGGCGAACAGGCGCAGATTAATCGGGCCATTGGGGAACTGGTCGGCGTGGAATACGAAGCTGCCGGTGCCGTCGGGCCCGAGGGTGAGGTGGGGCGCCAGCTCCATGTCATGCCCCCCGGGGCTGGCATGGAGCTGGCGTGGGTTGCTGCCAGCACAGGGCATGGACGGTGGTCATGCCGGGGGCCTTGAAGGACACCGTGGTGTCACCGCTGATGCTGGTGCAATAACCCGGAGCGCTGACGGCGATGGCGGTGGTCCAGGTGGTCTTGACCTTGCCGCCGCCGCCCCCGCCAGCGGTATAGAAGGTGGACAGGAAGGCAGGCAGCTCCGTCTGCGATTCGACTGGTACGGCATCGTCCTGTGCCGTCGCCCGTGATGCCGCCGGCATCACCGCGAGGGTCAGCACGAGGGCCGGCAGGAGGCGCGTGACCAGGGAAGGGGCAGGCATGCGGGCTCCAGGCACGGCAAGGGGAAGCGGACGCGGGCGCCCTGTACCGGCGCTACGTATATCATTATGGTATAGTATTACGGTATCGCCTCCGCCATGTTGCCCGCTCTGCACCCTGCGCATCAGCCACTCCCCGCCGGCGCAGGTAGCGGGTTATCAGCATGCAGGGTGGAGCAGGCGGGAACTGGCAGCCGGGCGCATCGACGGCCGGGATGGCGGCCTGGTTTCGCGCAGCGGCGCGAATAAAAAACCCCGAAGCCTCACGGCCTCAGGGTTTGCAGGAGCGGAGAGGGATGGAAGGGCCGCCATCGCACAGGATACGGAATGTTTATCGGCCGTTTCCGCGATTCCATGGTCTCATCCCGGCTGAACGGGGTGATTTATGGCATTTTTGTGGCAAACACGAGCCCAAGACGATCACCTGGCAGAGTGCCGAAGTGCTCTGCTGCATGGTCAACCGACTCTCGGATCTGCAATGCCCGCCTCTTGACGGGCAGGACGAAGCATGGGCGGCAAACCCTTGCTATTGTACTTTATATAGTACAGTGATCCACGATGATACCGGATCCGACACTCTTCGTCAGGTTCTATCGTACCGAGGCCGGCGTAGAGCCAGTTCGACGCTGGGTCCTGGATCTGACCGATGAGGACTGCCGGAGCGTCGGCATCGCTTTGAACGAGATACAATTTCGCTGGCCGGTCGGGATGCCGCGGGTGCGCAAGCTGCAATCGCGCCTCTGGGAAGCGCGCATCATCGTGAAGGACGGCATCGCACGGGTCTTCTTCACAGTTGACCGGATGTACATGGTGCTTCTTCATGGCTTCATCAAGAAATCGCAGAAGACGCCTGACTATGATCTCGACACCGCGATCAAACGCCTCAAACTATACGGGCAGGAGAACGAGCAATGATCAAAGCCGCGAAGCACACCCGGCATACCAAGGCCAACAAGCATCTCGGCAGTTCCCTCGACGAGGTCCTTGCCGAGCGCGGCATGCTGGAAGAGGTCAGGGTCGCAGCCATCAAGCGCGTCATCACCCTGGAGATCGCGGACGAGATGCGGCGCCGGCATATCACCAAGAGCGAGATGGCCAAGCGCATGCACACCAGCCGCGCCATGATCGACCGCCTTCTCGACCCGGAGAAGGAGTCGACACTCGGCAGCATCGCCACCGCGGCACAGGCCATTGGCAAACGGCTGCATCTCGCATTGGTTTGACCGCCCAGCTGATGGCGGGCTCCTGTGAGCAGATTCGCATGCCCTGATTTCCCTGGTCTACGAGAGTCAGACCCATGAACCGATCAGACCCAGTCCGCGACAAGGTGAAACGGCACCTGAGCAGATTGTCCTATGCGAGCGTGTGCAATGATCGCCGGTGGCTGAAGATTATCCAGCTGGTTCACGGTCGGGCCATCCAGGTCAAACACTACGACCTGGATGCGGTGTCGAAGCCCGGTCCTATTTGATCGCCGGCGCGCTATTACGCCGAGACCTCATATGGACCGTTCCATGTCTGGTATATCCGAATCCATCACCTGACAGCCACCAGGGGCTGCATCCCTTGATGGTCGTGGTAGGGTGACGTCGCTGCTGGATAACGCGATTTTTGGCTTGGGGCATGACCCCGTTTGAAAGATTGCGTCTCCTGCTGCGAGGGACATGCCCGTGTCGGTACCTTGGGCCTCGAGCCCGCATTTGACCAGACCTGGTTCACCCTCGCTTTTGCAGGAGCTCTGGCGGCATCACCACGAATCCGGGAGGGATCATGGAGTGCATTGCCATCGGAATCGACATCAGCAAAGGCCGCTGCGATGTCGCCATCCTCAACCAGTCGGGTACCCTGCTCGCGGGTTCCGGCGGCTACGACGATATTCGACGCGATCATGAGCGCTTGCGCGATGTGCTGCTGGCGTTGCACGACAAGCATCCAGAGGTCCGCGTCGTGGTCGGCATGGAGGCCACTGGCGGCCTGGAGCGCAATTGGATGGCGTTCTTCCGCACGGAGAAGCGCTGGGAGAAGTTCGTATTCGCGCACCGGCTCAATCCGCTGGCAGTCAAACGATACCTGGAATCGGACTTGCACCGCAAGGCTGACGACGCCTCAGCGGCGCTCGGGATAGCGCAATTCGTTATGGAGAAGCATCAAGAACGGTCCCCTGCTCCCGATGCATTTGATGGGAAAGTGGCATTCTATCGTGTGGTGCGTACGCAGATCCTGCGACGGACTCAGACGGTTCAGCGTCTGCAATCATTGCTGCCCGCCGTCCACCCTGGATTGGTGCAGTACTGTCGTAAGGGAGTTCCGGACTGGGTGCTGTTTGTGATCACGCGATATCCGACGGCCGGCAAGCTCACCCGGGCCAAGGCCGAGAAGCTTGCCGATTTGCCACACGTGGATCTCAAGCGTGCGCAATCACTCATCGAGGGCGCGAAGGAGAGCGTCGCCGCATTGAACGACGAGGGGACCGCGTTGGCGATAGGTGCGATTACCGATGAAATCCGTGATCTGGATCGCAGGATCGACGATGGGAAGGAGCGGCTGAAGGCCCTCCTTTCTGATGATCCGAGGGTCGCGCTGCTTGACAGCATCATCGGGATCGGCACGTGGTCCGCTATTGCGCTGTCCCTTGAGATCGGCGACGTCAGCCGCTTCGCCACTGTCCGGTCACTCATCGCATTCGCCGGACTCGATCCACGCACGAGCGTCTCCGGGGATGGGGAGGTCAAGCACGGCATCAGCCATCGGGGCAATGCCAACATTCGCGCGACCCTGTTCATGGTCGCGCAAGTCGCGCTGGTCCACAATCCCGTCATAGCCGCGTTCTACCAGCGCCTGACATCGGGCGAAAAGCCCAAGCCGGGCATGGTGGCTCTGACCGCGTGTATGGCGAAAGTCCTGCGAATCGCCTATGCACTACTGTGTTCAGGTCGCACCTTCGATGCCGAATACGAGGAGAATCGCGCCGCCAGTGCGGCGGCAACACGTCAGGCCGGTCGTTCGGCGTCGGCATCAGCGACTCCGGCGCTGCTGCAGGAGCAGGCCCCAGCGCTCGAGCCGCAGCTGGATGCCCCGATCACCAGGAAGGAGGCGCGACGTCGGCGAGAGATGGCGGCCAAGAACGCAGCCGCCCCTGGATCCGGCAAAAACGAGGTCAGGCCTCAAACCGGAACAGGGGCGTCTGCGCCCCCATTATCTCGATCGCAAGCCGCTGCCAAGCGGCCTCTGCGTCGAACCTGATCAGGAGCAGGCGGGCACCATGCTCCACCCCGGCGCAAAGCGCCGGTCTTATTAAAACGTGACGCCCGGCCAGACGGTCGGGCGTCACGGACTGCTTGGCAGTCGGGCCTCCGGCGCGGCGCTCGGTCCCACCACCACGTGGGTGCCTCCCTCCGGCCGGCTCATCGTCGACTATAGCAGGGCGGATTCGATCCGCCATTTCTTCGTTGATTCGAATGTGGTATCTTTGAAATCGAATGGCTTGAATCCCCGTGGAATGACGACCTTCTGCTCGCCCTCCTCGAACAGAAGGCGGCGGTTTCCCGTGAAGGAGCCGCCATGCGCATATGGGGCCATGTGAAGCCGGGAACAGCACCGACGTTCATGACCATCGATCGGATTCCGACTCACCGGAAATGACAAAGTCCGGATTCCCGGTCAAATGGGACATCCAATGTGAAAAGCCAACATCCATCATGTGACCGATGGGTGTTGGACAGATTCTACGGAGTCTACGGAGAGGGAGGGATTCGAACCCTCGTAAGACTTTCGCCTTAACTGGTTTTCGAAACCAGCGCCTTCAACCGCTCAGCCACCTCTCCAGATGTTCAGCGGAGGGGAGAACATAGTAGCCCGTTCCAGGTCGGCAACCGCCGGGATGATGGCTCCGGGCCGCCCGCCACCCCCCGTCGGGCATCCGCCGACGCACTTGCCGAATCAGACGCACTGGGCTGCGCAGTCGGCCATGGCCTTCGCCACCGCCTTCTGCTGGCACTGGGCCGCGGCAGCGGTGAGCGCCTGGCGCAGAGCCGCCCGCAGCGGTGGCGGGCAGGTCGGCGCCGCCTCCTGGATCGCCGGTGCGATGCGGAACCAGATCATCGTCACATCCTCGCGCTCAGCGCGAGAGGACAGATCGCGCAGCAGGGCGATGGCCTCCATCGCCCGCGCAGAGCCCTGGGCCTCGAGCAGGCGACCGACATCCGAAGTCGGGACGGACATGCCGATCCCGAGCCGGCGGCGCAGCAGCACCACCACCAGCACCAGGAGGGCGATGGAGAGGATCACCGCCATGGCGGTGATCAGGGCATTGACGAGCGCCGGATTCATCGCCGCTCCCGGTGCCCCGCGGCTGCGCATCCCGCTCGTCGCACCAGGATGGACGCACGCGCCCCAGCACCAGCAGTGGCGCCGGGCACCGGGGTACGGTGGATCGCAGGGCTCGAGCGGCAGGCAGTCACAGTCACAGCTCCGTCGGTCCCAGTCTGGCGTCTGCCCCCATGCGCCAAGCTGCAATGGCCAGCCTCCTGCGCGGTGCGGCAACGGTGGATGCCACAGGTCCTTAGATATCCAGTGGTGGCCGGGCATAGCGGGCATGCGGGGTGACTCAGCGGTGTCGCTCCACCCTTGGCGGATATCCACTGGCTTCCCTTGCATCAGTGGCCCGCCGTGCGAGTCTCACCACGTGACCCAGCGCGGCCGGCCCTGGACGTGACGGGTGCACCCAGTCTCAGTGTCCGATCCTGGGCAGCTCCCGACGTCGTGTAGCTGGTCATTGTTTCCTGCCGTCAGATCCATGTCGGCGCGACTGCCATCACCTGGAGCCACGCATGCGCACGCTTGCCCTGCTGACCTTCGTGCTCCTGTCCGGTTATGCGGGTGAAAGCGTCCCTTTCGACACCCTCAGCTGGACGGCCGACAGCGCCTCACCCACCGAGGCCGGCATCTCCCACCGCGTGCAGATCTACTTCCTGGTCAACCTCGAAGATCCTGCCGGCATGAACCTCTACTGGGCCCTGCGTGGCGGTTACGGCCAGAGCTATCCCACCTCCTACAGTGCCCAGGTGTTCCTCATCGGCAGCAAGGGCACCGTCCCGACCCGCAGCGATAACGACGTTCCCGACTATTGGGACAAGGCCTATGACAATGCCGGCGCGCTCCTGCCCGCCTTCGCAGGCGGGGATGCCACCGGTGCGCTGGTGCTGGTCGATGGCAGCGGCAAGATCGTGCAGATCTCGCGGCTCGGCGCAAATGCCGACTCCGAGCGCAAGGCCATCGAAGGGCTGTTCAAGGACACCCAGCCGCTGGTCGACAATGAGGGCCTCTTCCCCCTCTCGCTCAAGAACGCCATCAAGTGGCTGCGCCTCGGCGACGTCAACCATGCCCTCAAGGAGAGCCAGAAACTGGGCGCCGATGGCATGACCATGGTGAAGACCGTCAGCGAGCAGTCCAATCGCATGATCGAATCCGACACCAAGGTGCTCGAGGATCCGGCTGCCAATGCTCCCACCCGCATGATCGCCTACCTGCGGCTCAACAGCCTGCTCGACGAGTTCCCCAACGTCCCCGCCCATGCCGCCGCGGCCAAGGCGATCAGGCAGGTGCGCAGCGACAAGCAGGTGGGTGCCGAACTCGCTGCCTGGGGCACGCTGCAGGACTACCTCCACGCCCTCAAGCGCATCCAGCCCAAGAAGGTCCCGGAAATGCAGATGCAATGGCTGCCCATGATCAACGCGAAATATGCCGGCACCTATGCCGCCGAGATCGCGACCATGATCAAGCACGCCTCGCGCCTGGACCAATAGGCGGCCAGCCGCATCGCCCGACTCAGCGCTGATCGCAGCTGGCGCAGGAGCTCGCCCCGCACCCGGACTGCATCGCCATGAACGTCGTAATGACCTATTCCTTTTGGCCTTACGATGTGCAAGGGAGACACCCAAGCCGCTCAGGCCGAGTCCCTGGCTGTCGATGATGCGGGGTGGCGAGGCCGGGTTTTCCCTTGGCAGTCGCCGGCGCATCGGTGATCCTGTCCATCCGATCCGCGACCGCGTGGGCAGGGTCGCTTCGCCAGGCAAGGACGTTGGGCATGAACATCCTGATCGCCGATGATCATGAAGCGCTCAGTCAGTTGGCTGCGGATCTGATCCTCGCCACCATCGTCGCCAAGCCGGCGGCCCAGCTCTGCCTGGTCGGTGGCGAGACGCCGATCCGCACCTATGCGGTGCTGGCGGACCGGCTGCGAGCCGCGCACATCAGCCACCATGCCGTGCGCATCCTCGGCCTGAATGAATGGTGCAATCTGCCGCATGATGATCCGGCCACCATGTCCTCCTACCTGGCCAAGCATGTCTGCACCCCGCTCCAGCTGCCACCGCAGCAATTCACCGGCTTCAACAGCGAAGCCGCCGATTGGGATGCCGAATGCTCCAAGATGCGCGCCCATCTGGAGCGCCAGCCCATCGACCTGTGCCTGCTGGGCCTGGGCCTGAATGGCCACCTCGCGCTCAACGAGCCGGGGGATTCCCTCGCCCCCTCAGTCCACCTCGCCGAGCTCGCTGAGAGCACCCAGCACCATTCCATGCTCGAGGGCGTCGAGAGCACGCCCGAATACGGCCTGACGCTGGGCATGGCCGACCTCATGCACGCCCGCCAGGTGGTGCTCCTGGTCAGCGGCGAGCGCAAGGCCGAGCAGATGCGCCGGCTGATGATGCGCGACATCTCGACCAACTTCCCCGCTTCGCTGCTATGGCTGCATCCCGGAGCTATCTGCCTATGCGACCGTGCTGCCCATTCCCTCTGCGGCTGAGCTCGGGCGACCGCCCGGGCAGGCCGCCGGCACGCCGTCCGCGGCCTGGGCGATGCAAGCCGCGAGCAGACCGGTCATGATCCTGACCCGGTGGCTGGCCCTGGTCGCGCTGATCGGCGTCGTGCCGTTGACGGCCGCCGATACCGCACCGGATGCCACACCGCGGAATCCGGCCCCGGCCGCTGCCAAGGCGAAGCCGAAGCCGGTACCAGGCGAGGCCGCAGTCGCCGATGCCCTCAGGACGCTGAAGGCCACCTACCGGGCGGACTTCGCCCGGCGCAAGCCCGAGGACCACCTCGCCTTCGCCGGCCACCTGCTCGACCTGACTCCTCCGGCCAGCGACGGCGAGGCGATGCGCTATGCCATCCTGCACGAGGCCTGCGAGCAGGCGGCCAAGGCGGGCGATGCGGAGATGATCCGGCGTGGCATCACCGAGCTCGCCGCCGCCTACACCATCGATCCGGTCGCCGAACGGCTGCGCCTGCTGATGCAGACCCGGGAATTCGTCAGCCTCGAGGCCATGCAGGCGGTGATAGCCAGCGAACTGGAGATCGCGGCCCAGGAGATCGACGGCGATGACTACGCCCTCGCGAGCAAGGCCGCGCATGCCGCTGAGGAGCTGGCCCGCTCGGGCTCCGACGCCACCGCCCTGGGCAACGCCAAGGCGACCTATGAGCGTTCCCGCTTCCTCGGCGAGGAGTACGCCAAGCTCGGCGAGCTGACCGACCTGCTGGGGAACATCAGCGATGAGGGCAGCAGCCACCTCGGGGCGTTCCAGTGCTTCACCAAGAACGATTGGTCCGCCGGCCTGGCGCATCTTGCCGCCGGCAGCGATGAGATGCTCAAGGCCCTGGCCGCCGGCGAGCTCATGCTCGCGAGCAGCGCTGCCCCGGCCGCCGAGCAGCAGTTCGCCCTCGCCGAGCGCTGGTGGGACCTCGCCCAGAAGCAGCGCGGCGATCCCCGCGATGGCATCCTGGCGCACGCTTATGGCTGGTACCGGCGCTCGCTCGACGGCGTGCCCCCGCTGGTGCGGTCCAAGGCCGAACGGCGCAGCGAGGAGATCGAACGCCTGCTGGCCACCAGCATCCGCCATCCGCTGATGCACTATCCTCCCGGTGCCGCGTTCCTGCTCAGCTGCGAACGCGACACCCTGATCATGCAGCAGGACCGGCTGATCGGCGTCCTCGACATCAGCGGCCATGGCGTGCGCGGGCAGGCCATCGGGGTCAAGCCGGTGTCTGGCGCCTTCGGCGGCGCACTGGCCTTCGACGGCCATGCCCATCTCGACTTCGGCAACCCCAAGAATCTGCAGATCACCGGCAGCCTGACCATCGCCATGTGGATCAATCCCACCGTGCTGGCCGAACGGCGCAATCCCCTGGCCAAGAGCTACGGCGGGGAGGGCACGCTGACCTTGGAGCCGAGCGGCGAAATCAACTACTACTACGGCACCGGTGGCAGCAATGCCCAGCCCTACAGCGCCTACTCCATGGGCGTCCCCCTGGCGGCAAAGACCTGGACGCATATCGCGGTGGTGCGCGATCTCACCTCCAAGCACATCCTCTGGTACCGCAATGGCGCCTTGGCCAGCGACAACCCGGCCCCCTATCCCTCTTCGGCGGTCTCGACCCTCCCCCTGCTGATCGGTTCGGGCTATGTCGAGAACTTCATCGGCGAGCTCGATGAGATCGGCATCTGGCCACGTGCGCTCAGCGAGGGTGAAATCAGGCAGATGGTCGAAGCCACCGCCGCCGGACGCCATTGACCGCGTGGCCAGGTGGGCGACCGCCGGCTATCAGCCATCGCGCAGGACCGCCAGCGGCGGCACGCGCAGCACCCGGATGCACGCCACCAGGCCCGCCGCAGCGCACACCAGCGCGACCGCGAGCGCGAGCGCGCACAGCACGCTTAGGGGGATGCTCAGCGGCAGGTCGAAGCGGCTGGTCAGCGCCCAGGCCAGGGGGATGGCCTCGGCCTGCCCGAGGATGCCGGCCAAGCCGCCGAGGGCGCCAAATTCAGCCAGCAGCGAGAGCACCAGCGTCCAGCGTCCGGCACCGAGAACCTTGAGCAGCGCCGCATCCGCGCGCCGCTCACGCGCGGTGGAGAGGGCGATCCCGATCAGCACCATCACCCCGGCCGCGAGGGAGAACAGGCCGATGAAGCGGATCGCCAGGGCGATGCGGCTGACCATCGAGCCGATGCGCGCCGCCGCCTCGGAGACATCGAAGGTCGACACCGTGGGGAAGCGCTCGGCGAGCCGGGCCTGGACTGCGGTGCGCGCCTCCGGCGGCAGGGTCGGCAGGGCGGCGATCCAGGTCTGCGGCGCGTCGCGCAGGGCATGCGGAGAGAGGAGCACCAGGAAGTTCGGCCGCAGGCTCGCCCAACGGACCGCGCGGATGCTGGTCACCGTCGCCTCGATGCATACGCCCTGGATGTCATATGTCATCAGATCCCCGAGATGCGCGCCGATGCGCTCCGCATAGCGCTTCTCAAGCGAGGCCTCGACGCGGTCGCCACGATCATCCATCCACTGCCCGGCGACCAGGCGCTCATCCGCCCCCAGTTTCTCGCGCCAGCTGAGACGCTGCTCGCGGTCCCGGCTGGCGCGGTCGCCGTCGCCCTCGTGGCCGGCGGCCGGGGCGGTGGCGGCGGACGCCGGCGAGGCGAGGCCGCGGAATCGGGCGAGCACCAGAGGTGCCATGCTCACCTCGTGCATGGCGAATTCCTTGGCGAGGAAACCCTTGAACTCCTCGCGCTGGTCCGGCTGGATGTCGATGGCGAACAGGCTGGGCAGATCGGCGCGGTAGGGCTCACCCAGCTCATGCTGCAGGCTCTCCTGGTAGACCGCCAGGGTCGAGAACAGCAATGACGCCAGGCTGATGGTGACCACCGCGGCGTGCGGGCGGAAGCCCGGCCGCGCCAGGTTGGCCAGGCCGTGGCGCAGGCCGAAGGAGGGCAGGTGCACCCGGGCGAGCGCCGCCAGGCCGGCGCCGCCGACCAGCCAGGTGGTGCCACCGCCCAGCACCAGCGAGGCGATCAGCATGCTGCCGACGGTCAGGGAGTGCGATTCGGCCACCGCCAGCGCGGTGAAGAGGGCGATCGCCAGCACCCCCCAGGCCAGCGCGAGCAGGCGCGACCGCGGCGGCGACTGGTCGCCGCGCAGCACCGCCAGGGGCTTCATCCCGCTGATCTCGATGACCGGCAGGGCGGCGAAGACCACCGTCACGCTCAGCGCCAGGATCATGCCCCAGGCGAACGCGCCGAGATCGAGGGAGTGATGGTCGGCCGCCGGCAGCTCGCCCTGCAGCAGCACCACCATCAGGTTCTCCACCCCGGCTCCGACCGTGCCGCCGAGCAGGCCGCCAGCCAGGCCGATGATGCCAGCCTGGATGAACAGCATGCCCATGATGCGGCCCAGCGGGGCACCGAGCACCTGCAGCGTGGCGATGGCATCGAGGCGTTCGGCGACGAAGCCGCGCACCAGGCTGGCGACGCCGATCCCGCCCAGGAGCAGCGCGATCAGCGACACCAGGCGCAGGTAGTCGCCGAGGCGATCGAAGACGCGGGCGACGGATTCCTGCGACTGGCGCGCGGTGCGGATGGCGATCCCAGGACCGCTCTCGACCCGTCCGCCAAAGCCGGTGGCCGAGCGCTCCGGCAGCTTCCAGCGCGTGCGCAGCGCGTTCGCCACACCCTCACCCTGGAGCGGGTCGGCGGTGGCGATCATGGTCAGGTGGCGCACGCGCGCGCCCGGACCGGCGAGTCCGGTCGACACCAGGGTCGCGGCATCGACCAGCACGCGCGGTCCGAGCACGAAAGGATTGGCGCCGAGGCCGGGATCCTCGACCAGGATGCCGGCGATGGTCAGCTGGGTGGCGCCGAGGGTGAGCGGATCGCCGACGTGCGCGGCGAGACGGGCGAGGAGCTCGCGCTGCACATAGACCGACCTGCTGCCGGCAGTCAGCGCCTTCGCCGGGCCTGGGCTGCGACCGGCCTCATCGACTGCCACCCGCAACTCACCGAACAGCGGATAGCCGCGCTCCACGCCCAGCACCTCGACCACCGCCGCGTGTCGGCTGCGGCTCGCCAGCGCCATGGTCACCAGGCCGAGCTCATCCAGGGTGCGTGCCCCGGTCGGCATGAGCTCCGACAAGGCAGCCCGTTGCTCTGCGGTGAGCGGCTGGTTGGCCACCACCTCGATGTCGGCGCCCAAGAGCGGTCGGGCCTGGTCGGCGAGCGCGCGCGCGACCGTGCCGGTGAAGGAGCCGACGCACACCCGGGCGGCGACCCCGATGGCGATGCAGATGATCAGCAGCCAGATCCGGCCGGATTGGCCGCGGCTCATCCACCATGCCAGGCGGCAGGGGAATGGCAGGACCGCTCTCCGGGGTGCGTCGCCCGCAGCGCTGGTCAATGCACACCCGCAGCGCTGCGGCTGTCGCTGACCAGCTGGCCATCGCGCAGCACGATGATGCGCCCCGCCCGTGCCGCCAGCCGCTCCTCATGGGTGACCAGGATCAGCGTCGCCCCCTGATCGACGACCAGCGAGAAGAGCAGATCGGCCATCTCCTTGCCGGTGCGGCTGTCCAGGTTGCCGGTCGGCTCGTCGGCGAAGATCAGCGCCGGCCTGGGGGCGAGGGCGCGCGCCAGAGCCACCCGCTGCTGCTCGCCGCCGGAGAGCCGGGACGGCAGGTGGCTGCCGCGTCCGGAGAGGCCGACCTGGTCCAGCCACAGCCGCGCACGCTGGCGCGCATCCGGCACCCCGCTGAGCTCGAGGGGGACTCGCACGTTCTCCTCGGCGCTGAGGGTGGGCAGCAAGCGGAACGATTGGAAGATGAAGCCCATGCGCCGGCCGCGGAAGGTCGCCAGCGCGCTGTCGCTCATGCCGGCGAGGTCCTGCTCCTCGACCAGGATGCGCCCGCTGCTGGGGCTGTCGAGTCCGGCGATCAGCCCGAGCAGGGTCGACTTGCCGCTGCCTGATGGTCCGGTCACCGCCACGCTCTCGCCGGCATCGACGCGGAACGACACCCCGGAGAGGACGTCCAGCTCGCCGGCCTGGGTGGCATAGCGCTTGCCCAGCCCCTCCACCTCGAGCACGGCCCGGGTCATGGTGCCCTGCCGGCGGGCATCACCGTCTTGAGGAAGGCGAACACATGCGCAGCGATGATGCGCTGCCCCTCGGCGGTGGGGTGGATGCCATCGGCCTGGTTGAGCGCGGGGATGCCGCCCACGCCGTCGAGCAGGAAAGGCAGCAGAGGCACCTTGCGCTCCTGCGCGACGGCGGGGAAGATCGCGGCGAAGGCGGCCCGGTAGTCCTCGCCGTAATTGGTCGGCAGGAGCATGCCGGCGAGCGCCGCCTTCACCTGGGCCCGGTCAAGGCGTTCGAGCATGGCCAGGAGGTTTGCGCGGCTCGCCGCAACCGGCAGACCGCGCATGCCGTCGTTGGCGCCCAGGGCGATGAGCATGAGGTCGGGCTTGCCCTTGAGCAGCCAATCGAGGCGCCGCAATCCGCCCGAGGTGGTATCGCCGGAGATCCCGGCATTGATCACCGTCCAGGACATGCCCTGGTGCTGGGCGAGGTCCTGCACGAGCGCCGGGTAGGCCTGATCGTCGCTCAGGCCCAGGCCGGCGGTGATGCTGTCCCCGAGGCAGACGATGGTGGCCCCCTCGACGCCGGGCGGGATGGCCAGCACGATGCATAAGGCGATGAGCAGACGCGATGATCCCATGAACGGCATGCTGCAGGGCCTGATGGGCCGGACCATGTGAAAAGCGGCAGGCCTCCACCCGCCCGCAAGCCCGGCCGCCGAGAGCCGGGGGAGCGCCATGCCGTGCCTGGGCGCGCGGACAGCCTGCTGCCGGCAGGCGGTCCCAGCACGCGGGAAGACAGCCGCAGAATCGCCCCGGCCCGGCTGCTTCCGATCGGGTTTTTGCCTGGGGGAGGCTGGCGTAGGTGGTCCTGGCAACAGTGCCCACCCGGTGGGGTATATCTGCCATGAACATGCTCCATCACTGCCATTTCCTCCTCCTCGCCGCCGCCCTGGCCGGTGCCAGCCCGCCGGCGACCGCCGCCGACCGCGATGACAGCGCCGCCGAGAAGCTCGGCTTCCACCTCGCCACCAAATGCTACACCTTCCGCGCCCTGACCCTGAGCGAGACGCTGGACATCACCAAGCAGATGGGCCTGCGCTACATCGAGATCAATCCTGGCCAGCAGTTCAGCAAGGATCGTCCGGACAAGGTTGACCCGGGTGCGACCACCGAGCTGCGCGAGGCGATCACGAAACGCCTCGCCGACCTCGGCATCACCGCCATGGGCTTCGGCGTGGTCAAGCTCGGCACCGACGAGGCCGCCGATCGCAAGATCTTCCAGTTCGCCAAGGATCTCGGCATCACCGTGATCGTCTCCGAACCGCCCGCCAATTCGTTCGCCCTGCTCGACAAGCTGACAGCTGAGTACGGCATCAAGGTCGCGATGCACAACCACCCGGAGCCATCGCCCTACTGGAAGCCGGAGATCGTGCTCTCGACCATCGCCGGCCACGGCCCCCTGATAGGCTCCTGTTCCGATGTCGGGCACTGGGCGCGCTCCGGGCTGGTCCCGGTCGACTGCCTGCACCTGCTCGACGGCCACATCATCAGCCTGCACCTGAAGGACACCAACAAGATCGGCAAGGGGGCGCACGATGTGCCGCTGGGTTCGGGCCAGGCCGATGTCAAGGGCATGCTCACCGAGCTCAAGCGCCAGGGCTTCAAGGGCCTGCTCTCGCTGGAATACGAATCGTCGTCCACCGGCGACAAGCTCATCGGCGAAGTGCAGCAGGGGGTGACCTATTTCGACCAGGTGGCCCGCGAACTGGCGAAGTAGCCCGTCCACCACCCTAGATCGTTAGCCGCCCTTCGGCATGCAGCCGGCGGAACACCGCGACCGTCTCGCGCACCCCATCGATGAAGGGGATGCGCAGCAGGCCCGGATAGTCGCGCCGCAGGCTCGCATCGTCGAGATGGGCGGCGATGGGCAGATCCCCGCCTGAGCAGGTCACCAGGCGCCCTGCGCCCGGGACCACCTGCTCGAGCGTGGCGATGAACTGCCGCGCATCGAGGACGTCGCCACCCACCGTGTAGACCTTGGCATCTTCGACGTCGCGGCGCGCGCAGGCGATGAACATGTCGGCGACCTCGCGCATATGGATGTAGGCGGTCTGGCCGCTGAAGGGGATGTCGAAGGCCTGGCCCATGACCGCGGCGGCGATCGCCCGCGTGGGGAAGCTGGTCACGCCGGTGTCGCGCCCGGGTCCGAAGACGGTGAGGGGCCGCAGGGCGACGCTCGGCAGGCGGTTGGCGATCCAGTAGGCCTTGGCGGTGTTCTCGTTGCACAGCTTGTAGGCGCCGTAGTGGGTGGTCGGGCGCGGCGCCGAGCTGTCGCCCACTGCCGGCTCGGCATATTCGGCGTCCGGACCGAATACCGCCGCGCTCGAGGCGTAGACGATGCGCGGCGGACGCCCAGCGGAGGCGCCGAGCGCCTTCGCCGCCTCGAAGACACTGAGGGTGCCGATGACATTGACGCGGGCGCCGGCGAGCGGATCGCTGCGGCAGGTGGGCACCTGCAACCCGGCGAGATGGATGATCGCATCAGGCCGCTCGCCGGCCACCAGGTCCATCACCGCCTCGGTGTCATCGATGCGCACGGCATGGAACGGCAGTGCCGCGATCTCGTCCCCGGACAGCGCGATCTCCCAGCGGCTGGTGGTGCGCGCCAGGTCGAGGATCACCGGACGGTCGCCATCGTCGAGCAGCCGGCGGATGATCCAGGTGCCGAAGAAGCCGCAGCCGCCGGTGATGAGGATTTTCGCGCTCACTCTGCTCGCTCCCTGCTGGCGTGGACGGCCGAAAGCCTATGCCTTGCTGGCGCTACGCCATACCGGGCCATGCGGGAAGCTGTTCTCAGCCAGCGCCGCGGGCCTGATCACCGCGCTGTAGCCCGCCTGCTCGGTCGGCCAGTAGCGGCTGCCGGAGATGCGCACCGGATTCTCGAGCTCATCGGCGAGGTGGTTGACGAATTCGATGACGCGACCCTCGAAGCTGGCGGACACCGAGATGTAGTCCCACATCGACAGGTGCTGGACGTATTCGCACAGCCCAACTCCCCCGGCATGCGGGCATACCGGGATGCCGAAGCGGCGGGCGAGCAGGTAGACGGCGAGGATCTCGTTGACGCCGCCGAGCCGGCAGCTGTCGATCTGGCAGTAATCGATCGCCTTGGCCTGCAGGAACTGCTTGAACATCACCCGGTTGTGGCAGTGCTCGCCGGTCGCCACCCCGATGCCGAGCGGCCGCAGCGCACTGGCGATGGCCGCATGCCCGAGCACATCATCCGGGCTGGTCGGCTCCTCGATCCACAGCGGGCGGAATGGTGCGAGCTGGCGCATCCAGGTGATCGCCTGCGGGACCTCCCAGACCTGATTGGCGTCGACACTGAGCTTGCGCCCATCGCCGATCTCCTCGCGGATGATGCGGCACCTCCTGATGTCGTCGTCGAGGTCGCGCCCGACCTTGATCTTGAGGTGGTCGAAGCCGCTGGCGACCGCCTCCCGGCACAGCCGGCGCAGCTTGTCATCGCCATACCCGAGCCATCCCGCCGAGGTGGTGTAGGCGGGGAAGCCCACCCCGGCGAGGGTGGCGATGCGCTCGCGCTTGCCCGCATGGTTCGCCCGCAGGAGTTCCAGCGCCTGTTCGCGGCTGAGGGCATCCTCGAGGTAGCGGAAATCGATGCAGCCCACCAGCTGATCCGGCTCCATCTCCGCGAGCAGGCGCCAGAGCGGCTTGCCCGCAGCACGGGCCCAGAGATCCCAGATTGCATTGACGATCGCAGCGGTGGCGAGATGGATGACCCCCTTCTCGGGTCCGAGCCAGCGCAGCTGGCTGTCGGAGACCAGGCGGCGCCAGAAGCGCGCCGGATCGGCGATCAGCGATGCGAGCGTGCAGCCCACCACCAGATGGGCGAGCGCCTGCACCGCCGCGCAGCACAGCTCGTTCCCGCGTCCGATGGTGAATGTCATCCCATAGGCCGTCAGCCCTGGCTGGTCGGTCGACAGCACGACATAGGTCGATGAATAGTCCGGGTCGGGATTCATCGCGTCCGATCCGTCGAGCCCGCGCGAGGTCGGGAAGCGCACATCGTGGACGGCCAGCGCGGTGATGGTGATGGCCATGCCTGCCGCTCAGCCCAGCCTGTAGACCCGGCGTGCGGTCGTCGCGCACACCTTGCGCCGCTCATCGGCCCCGAGGGTGGCGATCGCGGCGAGGAAGGTGTCGGCCCAACGCCGGTAGCTCGAGGCGAGCAGCACCACCGGCCAGTCTCCGCCGTACATGCAGCGATCCGGCGAGAAGCAGGAGATGGCATGGTCGATGTAGGGCTTGAGGTCGGATGCGACCCAGGCCTTGGCGTCCGCCTCGGTGACCAGGCCGGAGATCTTGCAGGACACATTCGGCAGTCCGGCGATGGCGCGCATGTCGGTGCGCCACGGCTCCATGGCATGGCTGCGGATGTCGGGCTTGGCGCAATGGTCGATCACGAAGCTGACCTGGGGGCAGCTGCGCACCAGCTCGAGGGCCGCCGGAAGCTGATCGGCGCGCAGGCAGAGATCGAAGCTCAGGCCGAAGAGGGCGAGCTCCTTCACCCCTGCGACGAATTGCGGCCGGGTGCAGAAGCGGGGGTCCTGCTCCCCCTGGATCAGCCGGCGGATGCCCTTGACCAGGGGGATGCGCGCGAGCTCCTCCACATGCGCCCGCACCGCCTCGCCGAGCTCGACCGGGGCATGGGCGACGATCCCGGCGATGCGCGGGCTCGCCTGCGCCAGGGAGGCGACCCAGTGCGCCTCCTCGAGCGACTGCGACGGGATGCAGTCGCACTGCACGAAGACCTGCTGCTCGACCTGCAGGCCGGCGATCGCGGCGTCGATGTCGACCGGCAGGTAGGGGCGCGACAGCAGGGGCACGCCATCGAGCCACGGATACCTCAGCCGCGAGGGATCCCACAGATGGAGATGGGCATCGACCAGCACCTCGGCCATCGCCTAGGCCCAGCCGCGCGAGGCGGTGTCGGCACCGCCTCGCGGGATGGGGGTGGGCCAGGGCGGTGCGCGCAGCGGCCTCATGATTCCGCCACCACCGGATTGCTCAACGGGCCGATCCCCTCGATGGTGATCGTCACCCGATCCCCGGGCTTGAGCCAGCGCGGCGGCTTGGATGCCATGCCCACCCCGTGCGGCGTGCCGGTGAGGATCACCGTGCCGGGCAGGAGGGTCGAGCTGCCGCTGAGGAAGGTGATGATGTCGGCGACCGGGAAGATCATGTCCGAGGTGGTCCAGTCCTGCACCTTCTGGCCGTTGAGGATGGTGGCGATGCTGAGCTTCTGCGGGTCGGGGATCTCAGCGGCGGTGACCAGCCAGGGCCCGAGCGGGCAGAAGGTGTCGAAGGTCTTCCCCCGGCACCACTGGCCGCCACCCCACTGGATCTGCCAGTCCCGGGCACTCACATCGTTCGCGCAGGTATAGCCGAGGACGTGGCTCAATGCAGCATCGCGCGAGACATTCTTGCAGGTCTTGCCGATGATGACCGCGAGCTCGCACTCGTAGTCGACCTGCTCGCTGGCGAGGATGCGCGGGATGACGATCGGACCGCCCGGATCCTGCAGCGTGTTCGGCCCTTTGGCGAACAGCACCGGCCGCTGCGGCACAGTGAGATTGCTCTCGGCGGCATGTTTGCGGTAGTTCAGGCCGATGCACCAGATCATGCGCGGCACCAGCGGGCTCAGCAGCGCCTGGATGACGACCGGCTCGGTGGTCACCCGGTAGGGGCCGAGGATGTCGCCGTCGATGCGCAGGGCCGAGCCATCCTGCTGGAGCGCGGCATGGCCGATGCGACCGCCGTTATCACGATAGCGGGCTATTCTGATGGGACACCTCTGTGGCTTGGGATCCGCCGGGATGGTGCATCCTGGCGCCCGGCCTCAAGCACCGTTTCGCACCGCTCGCCGATGCGGATCATCCTCCAGCCTGCCGCCGACGGTGGAGCCACGGCCCTCCCTGCCGGAGCCGTCGATACCCGCCGTCCTGAGCCGCCCCGCGGTGGCGGGCAGCGACCATCGTGCAGCCTACAGCGCCGGCGGCAGCCGGACAATGCAGCAGGCAGGATACCTCCTCACCTGCATTCCCAGACGCAGACCGTGCTTGACCTGCAGAGCACTCATGCAGTACAATTTGCGCAGAGCCCTCACCCGTGACCGACCCCCCTCCTCAGCCGCCCGCCAGCGACTCTCCAGCAGAGCGTATCGGCAACTATCGCATCCTCGGCCGCCTGGGACAGGGTGGCATGGCGACCGTCTACCGAGCCGAGCAGGGGTCGCTGAAGCGCCAGGTCGCCTTGAAGGTGGTGCTGCCTGCGCACTCCTCCGATCCCGCCTTCCGCGAACGCTTCCTGCGTGAAGCCCAGGCGGCAGCGGCCATCAACCATCCCAACGTCATCACCTGCTTCGATGCCGGTGAGGCGGATGGCCAGCTCTTCATGGCCATGGAGCTGGTCGGGGGCGGGGACTTGCTGTCGTTGATGGAACGGCGGGGCGGGCGCCTCGACGAATCCCAGACCTTCGCCCTCGCCTTCGACTGCCTGGCGGGGCTGGAGGCGATTGCGGCGGTGGGACTGGTGCATCGCGACATCAAACCGGCCAACATCTTCATCACCGATCGCGGCCAGGCCAAGATCGCCGACCTCGGGCTGGTGCGGGCGACCAGGGGCGACCAGAGCTCGGAAGCGGGGCTGATCCTCGGCACCCCGGCCTACATCTCGCCAGAGCAGGCCAACTGCGTCGCCGATATCGATATTCGGGCCGATCTCTACTCCCTGGGCGCCACCCTGTTCCACCTGCTCACCGGCACCACCGTCTATGCCGGCGATGGTCCGGTGGCCACCCTGATGATGGTGCTCAAGGAGCCGCTTCCCGACCCGCGCACCCGCCGCCCTGATCTCACCCCCGCCGCCACCGGAATCATCCTGCGCCTGCTGGCAAAGGACCGCGACCAGCGCTATGCCGATCCGGCCTCCGCCCGCGAGGATATCGGCCGGCTGATCTCGGGCGCCTCGGTGCCGGCCTCCTCCAATGGGCCGAAGGTCGGTGATGGCACCTCGGCATTCCACAAGACCGGCTCCTTCGTCCCCAACGAACCGCCGACCAGGAGCTCCGGCCGGGCGATCTCCGCCTCCACCTCGCGCCACAGCGCCGGCACCGCCGCCAGCGTCGACAAGGAGCGCCTGGCGGCGCTGGCGAAGCGCGTGGTGATCGACAAGGCCGGGCTCAAGGCGGCCATCGTCCTGGCCCCCAAGGCGAGCTTCCCCAGCTTTCTGCTCGAACGCATCCTGGAGAGCGCCGGGGTAACCTCCGGGCTGCTGCCGGAGGCGCTCGAGGAGGCCACCCGCTCGCAGACAGTGACCCGGCGCATCGTCCTCGCACGTGGCGAGCCGCCGCAGGCCGGCAGGCCGGGGCGCAGCGTGCGCGGCACCACCATCCCGCCGCCCCAGGTCGCCATGAGCATCCACGTCAGCGAGGACCACATGACTGCGGTGGCGATCGTAGGGGAAGGCCAGCTCGTCCCCCTCGCCGACCTCCAGCAGATCCTGCGCGGCACCGAGCTGCGCTACGGCTTCGATCCCGATGCCCTGCGGCGGCTGTGCGACGGACCCCCGGTGCAGGGCGGTCGCACGATCATCGCCCGCGGCCTGCTCCCGGTGCCAGAGTGCCCGGCCGGCTTCCACCTGGCCAATGCCAACACCGCAGACCTCGCCAGCGATGGCTCCCCTCGGCCGGTGAATGCACCGCTCATCAACCTGCGCCCGGTGGTGGCGGGCTCGGTGATCGCACCCTGGAGCCCGAGCGAGTCCGGGGTGCCGGGAATGGACGTGCTCGGCAATCCGATCCCGGTGCAGCCGGCACCACCGCGCACACCTGAATTCTGCTCCGGCGAGGGTACCACCATCGAACGCCTCCCTGACGGCAGCATGCGCCTGCTGGCAGCCTGCGATGGGGTGGTCCAGGAGCGCGAGGACGGCAATGTGCGGGTGGGCCGGATCCGCGAGATCAAGGGGGATCTGCTGGGCTCCGACGATCCGATCGACAGCGATGAGGTGGTCGTCGTGCGCGGCAACATCCAGGATGGCGCCAAGATCTCCTCGCGCAGCGATGTGGTGGTGCTGGGCAACCTCGGCAACGCCTCGATCACCGCCGGCGGTTCGCTCTCGGTCTCGGGCTCGATCCTGCCTGGCGACCAGCCGATCGTCGTCGGCGGGGAGCTCAAGGCCGCAGCCAGCCAGGGCCGCATCATGGTGGCCTCGAGCGTGAACATCTCCGGCGAGGCGAAGGATTGCGACATCAATGCGAGCGGCGATGTGCTGATCAGGCGCGTCGTCGGCGGCAAGGTCGCAGGCGGAGGGAGCATCACCGTCGAGATCGCAGGAGATGCCGACGGCACGGTCACCGAACTGTGGGCCGGCCACGCACTCTCCCCCGATCAGCAGCTGCACCTGGCGCAGCTGGTCGAGGCCCGCCAGGAGACCGAACGCACGCGCCTGCTCCACGAGGTCAAGTCCATCGAGAACGGCCTGGCCGACGCCGCGCGCACGCAGAGCCGCCTCGATGCCTCCACCTTCACGCGCCAGGATGTGCTGAAGAAGAACCGCGCCCGGCTCAAGCTGCTCGAAGAGAATCTCGCCAGCCTCTATCGCGCGGCGGAGAACTCGCGGCGCGCCTATGTCGATGGCAGGCATGCCCTGCTTCAGCCCGGCGAAAGCGACCCTGAAAGCGAGCAGGCGGTCCAGGCGACCCAGCTCGCCCACGAGGGCGTGGTGGTGCGCATCGCCGGAGGCCGGGATGAGACCGTCGCGATCTCGCAGGCAGGCTTCAAGCTGGGCAAGTCCTGAGCCAGCTGGTGGGCGTCAGACCGTGGGGTCGGTGAGCCGGCGCAAGCGCGCACGCAGCCCGACGACTTCCTCCTTGAGCTTGCGGAACTCTTCGCGCTGGATCTGCGACCGTTCACGCTCCTCGCCGAGCTCCCTGCTGATCTTCTCGCGCAGGGCGTCCATGTCCTTGCGCTTCTCATCGACCTGGGTGCGCCACTGCTCCGAGAGGCTGACCGCGTCCGCGAGGCCCGATTCCAGGTCGCGCAGCCGCTCGCGCAGCTGATCGCGATCGCCCTGCACATTCTTCAGTTCGCGCGACAGATCACCGCTGCGCATGGTCACCCCGGCATTGTGGCCATAGACCCCTTCCATCTCCTTGAGGCGCTCATTGGCGTTGGCCAGTTCCGCGCTGACGGCGTGCAGCTGCGCCTCGAGGCTCTTGGCGTCGACCCGTTCGGACACTGCCTGGTCGAGCAGGCGGTCCTTCTGCTGGATGACCTCGTCGCGCTCCTCGAGCCTCCTGGTGAACTCCTCGCGCTGGCGGCGCAGCCGGGCTTCCGCCGCCTCGGCGCTTACGCGCAGTTCGGCAAGCTCCTGATCGCCCTTCTCGCTGCGCCCCTTGAGGATCTCCAGCTCGTTGCGTAGCCGCTCGTTGTCGGTGGAGAAGTGGCCCGAAGCCGCCATCCCGCGCGCGCGATAATCGTCGATCTCTGCCAGCGCCAGCCGCAGGGACTCCTGCGCATGCTTGTATTTCGCCGCGATCTCGTCGCTTTCCGTGCGTACGGCCATCAGCTGGCCGAGGACCTTGGCCTGCTCCTCCTTCGCACGTGCGATCTCGCCGCCGAGGTTCTCGATCTCATGGTCGCGATCGACCTGAGCGGCCTTGAGCGCAGTCACTTCCACATTGAGCTGCTGCTCGTTGATCGAGCGCGACTGCAGCTCGGCACGCTGGGTGATGGTATCGTCCACCATGGTGGTGAGGCGATCACGCAGCGCCTGGGCATAGGCCATGCTCGCCGCCGCCAGCTGCTCCCCGCCCTGGGCGGTCGCGAGATCGAGCTTCTGGCCCGCCTTGCTGACCACGTCCGAGAAGTCCACCTCGGTGAGCGCACGAGCGAGCGTCGACGAGCCATCGCTGCGGCTGGTCAGCGAACGCAGCGCCTGGACCGTATGCGCCTGGGCGTTCTCGGCCTGCTGCGCCTTCGCCAGGGCGCCCTGGTGCTCAGAGCGCGTGCGCTCGAGTTCGCGGCGCAGCTCCGCAGACTGGCTGTTGAGCTGCTGGGACCTGCGCTCCAGCTCGGCATTGCGCTCAAGCATCACGCCGAGCTCGGCGCGTGCGCTGGCGATGTCGCTGCGCGCCGATCCGAGCTCCTGGATCTTGCCGGCCAGCGCCTGACCCTGCTCGCCGAGCTCCTTGCGCACCGCAGCCAGCTCCGCCTGGTAGCGCCTGACCGCGCCTTCGCGCTCTTCGTAGGCGCTGCGCACGGCATTGATCTCGCCGCGGACCTGCGCCAGTTCGGCCTCGAGCTGATGGCGCCGCTGGTGGGACGCCTCCAGCGCCTCGCCCAGCGCCCGCCGCCGCGCCACCAGCGCCTCGGCGACCAGGCGCGCGCCGTCCGCCAGCTGCATCGACAGCCCGCCTGCCTGCGCCACCCCCTCTTCGCCGGCCTGCGGGAGCTTCGAGAGCGTGAGTTCGAGATCGAGGCGCTGCTCCTCGATGCGCGGCAGGTTCTCCAGCTTCACCGCGCTCTCCTCGGCGGCGAGTGACGCCATCGATTCGGCGAAATGGCGCACCGCATCCTCGCCCTCGCCCAGCCGCACCTCCAGCACGCCGGCGCGTGCGCCGAGGGCCTCGTGCTCGGCGCGCAGGCCGTTGAGCTCGCGTTCGCGGGTGTCGCGCTGCTGGGTCAGCCTGGCGATCACCTCCTTGCCGCTGGCGGCGATCTCGTCGCGCTCGGCTGTCAGCTCGATCGCCTGCGCCGCTGACCTTTCCAGCTGCTCGCGCAGCTGGCGCATGTCGTTGGCGGAGCGCTCGAGCTTGAGCGCCAGATCCCGCCGGCGAGCCGCCAGCTGCTGGACGCCATCGCGCAGCGCGCGCGATTGCTCGCCTCCGACGCCCTGATCCTGGTGCTCGGACAGCGCCTGCATGCCAGCGCCCAACGCCTCGTCGCCCCGCGCGGCATCGCCGAGCAGCTGGATCAGCTCCCTCTGCGAGCTGCGCGCGGCCTCGAGCTGGCCCTGGATCGCGCCCGTCTGGCCGCGCAGATCCTCGATCTCGGCCTCCTGCTGCGAGATGCGGCTCGCCGATTGGGCGACCTCGGCGGCCTGGCGCTCATTGCGGCGCGTGAGCTCCTCGGAGCGCGCATTGGCGGAATGCAGTGCGCGGACGGTCTCGGCCGAGCGGTCGACGACCTCGCTGAGCTGGTTGCGCAGCGCTTCCGCCTCGGCCTGCCTGCGCGACCCCTCGTCGATGCTGGTGGCGAGCTGCGCCTGCATGCGGGCCAGCGCCGTCTGCTGCTGCTGATGCTCGCTGTCGCTCTCCGATAGGCGCGCCTGCAGCCCCTCGAGCGTGGCCTTGAGGCGGGCATTGTCCTGGCTCGCATCATGCTTGGCACGAGCCATCTCGCAGAAGGCGTCGCGGACATGGTTGCCGAGCTCCTCGGCGCGTGCGAGGTCGAAGCGCGAGAGGTCTGGGGCGGACTGATCGGACGTCGGCATGGGAGTATCCTCGGCTGCGGGGCGGCGATCATCCCTGCCTGGGCGGGCTGTCGATGCTTTCCCTGCGAAGGCACAACAGTTCATCTCACACGGAGGCGGGCAGGGCTCCGCCGTCCCTGGGCGAAGTGCTGCTCAGCCGTACAGACGGGCCGTCCACCCATGCCTCAGCATCCGCTCCGGGCCAGGCCCGGTGCCAGACGGGCGCCTGCCCAGGGGCTCGGCCGCGAGGCCTGCCCGCGGCGCCCTCGGCTGGTATCTCAGAAGCTGCAGCCCAGGCCCATGCTCACCTCATCGACCGTCAGGCTGATCTGCGTCCCGGCGCCATTGCCGCCGGCATCGGCGCCATTGTCGGTCATGGTGTTGCGGAAGGCATGCAGGTAGGCGAGCTGGACGCGATAATTGTGCGTCACATCCCAGGTCAGCCCGGCGCACAGATGGGCCTCGGTGATCAGGGGGGAGAGCGCGTTGTCGAACACTTCCCCGGGCCCGATCGGCGAGCGGCCATAGGAGAACCCGGTATGCAGTTCGAGGCCCTGGTAGGCATGGATGTTGGCACCGACCTTGAAGATGTTCTGGCTCCTCCACCCGAATCCGGTCGCCGCATCGCCATAAAGCGGCACGCCATGCCAATCGATGAAGCGGTAATCGAGCAGCGGCTCCAGCCATTCCACTGGCCGCCAGGCGAGGCCCAGCTGCAGGATCTGGGGCTGATCGAAGGATGCGGCGAGCAGATCGCGGTACATGTCGAAGCGCTGCATCCATTGGCGCGAGGTGTAGGCGGCCCCGACGCTGAGCGATGACCAGCGTTTGTGCACGCCGATGGAGAAGCCGGCGCCGAGGGCATGGTCGAGGGCATAGTGGCCCGAGGTCTCGGTGCCGGTGCTGGTCAGCCCATCCGAGCGGAAATCGGCGTAGTCGCCTATCAGCGACAGGCCGATCGCCCAGCCATCGACGATTTCATGGCCGTAGGCCGCCGCGACGCTGAGGAAGTCCGCCGCGGCGCGATGATCGAAGCCGCCGGCCTCGCCGATCGACGAACGCGATGCCGGCAGATCGATGGCCAGGCCGCCGATGGTGTAGAGGCCCAGCCCGAGCACCCCCCCTGCCAGCGGCTGGGCGGAGGTCAGATCCGGGATGATGATGTTCCGGCTGTCATCGAGGGTGCCGCTGCTGGTGTTCCCCAGCGCGCCCGCGGGGGTCACGCTGTCGCTCGGATGGACGACCTCGGCGTCGACATCGATGCGCTCACCCACCTCGATCAGGGCGGCCGGATTGAATGCCATCCAGGTCGAGTCCTGCGGACTGGCGATGCCCGCACCGGCAGTCGCCGTCTGCACCGGCCCGAAACCGATGACGCGCGTGCCCTCCGCGGCAGACAGAGGCAAGGCCAGAGACAGGGCCACAACTGCAGCAGTCCCGCACCCCGAGATCCTGAATTTCACCTGCACTGCATCACCTCCTGCGCATGGCCTCCCTGGACGGTCAGCCCCACGCCCCCCACTGTGGCCCCAGCGGCCGCCATCACAACTGCCTTTGATCCCACCGATGGTAGCCTGGAACGCCGCCCAGCGGCCGGAGCAAGCGCATCGGGCTCTCCGCACCGCCGGCTGCCGGCCGGCCGGCCGGCCGACAGCATGGGATTTGAGATTGCCTCCGGAGACCGGCGGACTACAAGCCAATAAGCGACTCCTCATGAACGAGCATCCTAGCTGCTGCAGAAAGGATGGCATCGTCCGGCCGGAGAGCATGCCCACCGCCCTCGCGCGCGCGATGCCCCTGCTCCGCGCGTGCTCCGCCGCATGTCTCGTCCTACCTGCATGACTGCGCCTACGCCTGGGTGCGACCGTCTATGAGCAAAGCCGATCTCAAGCGCTATGCCGTTCTCTATGTCGATGACGAGGAGCAGGCGCTCAAATACTTCCCCAAGCTGTTCGGCGGCGAGATGCGCTGCCTGACCGCCAACAGCGTCGCCCAGGCGCACGAGGTGATCGCGCGCGCAGGCGACACCATCGGGGTGGTGATCAGCGACCAGCGCATGCCGGTCGAGAACGGCGTCACCCTGCTGTCCTGGCTGCGCGAGCACCGCCCGCACGTGGTGCGCATCCTCACCACCGCATATTCCGACCTCGATAGCGCGATCAGCGCGGTCAACTCCGGAGCGATCTTCCGCTATGTCGTCAAGCCGTGGGAGCACCGCGAGATGTACGGGGTGCTCGCCAGGGCGATGGAATACCACCTGGTGACGCGTGAACGCGACGCCTTGCTCAAGGAGAAGCTGACCACCCTGCAGCGCCTGGTGGTGCTGGACCGCCGACGCGGCTGCGCCGTCCTCGCTGCCGTGCTGTCCCAGCGCCTGCGCAATCCGCTGCCGGCGCTGCGCAGCTACCTCGCGCAGGTCGCCGAGCTCGACGGACAGCGCCCGGACTGCGGCGCACCGGTGAGCGCTACCGATCTCTGGGACCTCGCTCAGCGCGAGAGCCGCGGCCTGATCCGCATGGCGACCTCGGTCTCCCAGCGCGTCCTGGTTGGCGACGGCCGCCTCACCGGCGGACTGGCTGCCGCGGACCTGCTGGCGAGCGCGTCCTCCGTTGCCCGGCAGGCGCTTGGGCGCGCGGCCGAGCTGAGCATCGATCCCGCCCTGGCGACCTGCACCGCCGACAAGGAGCTGGCGCTGGAGCTCATGGCGATCCTCGTCAGGCTCGCCCTGCGGGCCGAGGGGCAGGCCAGCCACCTGCGGCTCTCGGCCGCCCCGACCACCCTGGCGAGCGGCAGGCCGGGCATGCTCATCGGCGTGCTCGCCGGGCCAACCCCCTGGACCGCCGCCCAGCTGGCGCGCCTGGACCGCGCACCGGACGCCGCTGGCCATGCTGTCCACGATGATGCCGATCTGCTCACCGCCTTCCTGATCGCCCATCACCATGCAGGCTCCCTCTGCGCGCATACCGCCCCGCCGTCAGGACCGGGATTCAGCCTGGTGCTGCCGCTCGATCCGCTGGGCGAAGAGCCCCAGGCCGTGCCCCAGGACTGGATCGACGATATCATGACCTTCCAGCAGGAGCCGTGATGACGGTGGGGTGCCGCCGGCTGCAGCGCCGCCGGCGATCGCGTCCGACCGCCGAGGCGGGACCATGAAGACCGCCGATCATTGCCTGCTGTGGTGCGCGGCGGTCTCTTCCGCCTGGTTCTTCGTCAGCCTGACCAGGCTGTGGCCGCTCGCCGACTTCCCCTGCTTCATCGACAGCAGCAGCTGGAGGCAGGACGCCGGGGCGCTGTGCGAACGGCAGCGGATCTCCATCCTCGATGCCAGCGCTGCCCGCCAGCTGTGGGTCGACGAGCCGGCGATCGACTATGTCGAGCGCGCCTACGGCACTCCGCTGACCCAGGCGCTGATACGTGGCGGCCTGCCGGTGATCGCCCATCGGGTGGTATTCAAGGCCGCCGGCAGTCCCGACAACGTGGTGGTGATGATCGGCCGGGACGATCGCGTGCTGGGCTGGGACCGCAGCATCCAGGAGGATGCCCCGGGCGGGCATCTCGACGCCGATAGCGCGGAGGGGGTGGCGCGGCGCGCACTGGGCGAGACCAATGGCGCCCCCACGGACATCAGCCTGGTGGAGCGCTCGCAGAGCGAGCGCTCCAAGCGCCGGGACCACCGCCTGGTCTTCGAATGGCAGCAGCCTGAGGCCCATGGCCTGCGTGAGCGGCGGGAGATGGTCGTCGCCGGCGACCTGGTGATCAAATCGTGGGGCACGGTGGTGGTGCCGGCAGACGAGGAGCGTGCCACCAGGACGCGGCTGGCGCCTGTCGATGGCATCCAGGTGCTCGGCGAAGCCGGGCTGACCCTGGGCGGGCTGGCCGCGCTGTGGGTATTCCTCACCCGCCTGCCCCAGGGACGGGTGCGCCTGGGCCCCCCGGCCCGCTGTGCGCTGGTGCTCTGGCTGCTGCTGGTGGTGGTCAACCTGCTCCAGCAGGCACGGCTGTTCGAGCGCTGGGATCCGCTCTGGCCCCATTGGCTCGCCGACGGCTACCGGCTGCTGTCCTGGTCCCTCGACGATCTCACCGTGGTGCTGCCGCTGTTCGTCTTCCTCGCCGCTGCCGACACCCTGGATCGCGACCTCCCGGCTTCGCTCTCGCGCGGCGAGACGCTGTGGAAGCTCGGTCGCGGCGACCTGCGGGATGCCGGTGTCGTACGCGCCTCGCTGCGCGGCTTCGCGGTAGGCTGCCTGTGCGGGGGGGTGCTCGCCACCGGCGTGCTGCTGCTCGAGCTTTGCGGTGCGCGCGTCGGGCTACAGCCTCGGGGCTTCTTCTTCTATCCGCTCAATTCCGCCGCCCCGGCCCTCACCACCCTGTGCTTCTTCGCCCATATCGCGCTGTTCGAGGAGCTCGGCTACCGCTTCTTCGCCGGCACCTGGATCGAGCGGCTGAGCGGCCGCCGTTGGCTGGCGATCCTGATCCCGGCGCTGGTGTACGGTGCCATGCACTCGGTGTTCGGCTTCCTCCCGCCCTGCGAGCCGTTCTGGGCCCGGCCGCTTCTGCTGGCCCTGGTCGGCTGCGTGTGGGGCTGGGCCTTCTTCCGCTTCGATGCCCTGACGGTGGTGCTGTCGCACTTCACCGCCGACCTGTTCATCTTCAACTGGCCAGCGCTGGCCAGCGGCAGGCCGTTGCTGGTGGCCAGCGCCATCGGCACCATCCTGGTGCCGTTGATCCCCGGCATCATCGGCATGCTCTGGCCGCGCCGGGCGACTGCCATCAGCCCCCCGGCATGAGGCGGACGCCCCTGGCCTAGAACAGGCGCTGCTGGGTAGCCGAGGAGCGCTCGACCAGCTGGCTTGCGGTCAGCGCGAGCAGGCGCACGGGTGCCGACGGCGTGCCATGGCCGGCGAGCACCTCGAGGGCGAGGGCGTGGATGGCGGAGGCATCGGCGTATGCATCCCGCACCGTGCGGGAGCGCGTCACGGCGCGGAAATCGTGGTATTTCAGCGTCACCGCCAGGGCATGGGCGCTGAGCCGGTGCTGCCGCAGCCGCTCCGCCAGGCCATCGCCCAGCGCCGCCAGCTGGACATGGATGTCCGCCAGGCAACGCAGGTCGCTGGCGAAGGTCCTCTCGATGCCGACCGATCGTCGCGCCCGCTCGGCGATCACCGGGCGTTCATCGATCCCGCGCGCCAGGTCCCGCATCACCCAGGCGCGGCTGCCGAACAAACGGGCGAGGGCCGCCTCATCGAGGTCGAGCAGGTCCAAGGCCGTGCGCACGCCCAGCGCCTGGCATCGTCCCGCCGTCACCGCCCCGATGCCGGGCAGGGCCGCGATCGGCAGCCCGGCGACGAACTCCGCCACCGCCTCCGGCGGCACCACCACCAGGCCATCCGGCTTGCCCCGGTCGGAGGCCGCCTTGGCGATGAATTTGCTCGGCCCGGCACCGGCGGTCGCGGTCAAGCCCGTCTCAGCGCGGATGCGCGCGCGGATCTCCTCTGCCAGGACCGCAGCCGCTGGCGCTGCCGGGCAGCTCGCGCTGACGTCGAGGTACGCTTCGTCCAGCGACAGCGGCTCCACCAAGGCGGTGTAGTCGAGGAAGATCCTGCGGATCTGGTCCGAGGCGGCGACGTAGCGGGGGAAGTCCGGGACCTTGAAGGTCGCCTCCGGGCAGAGGCGGGCCGCCTGGTAGCACGGCATGGCCGAACGCACGCCACGTGCGCGGGCGCTGTAGCTCGCCGCGCACACCACCCCCCGGCTGGACGGAGGCCCGCCGACAATGAGCGGCCGTCCCGCCAACTCCGGATGGTCGCGCAGCTCGACCGAGGCGTAGAAGGCATCCAGGTCGACATGGAGGATCATGCGCGCCGCTGCTGCAACGGGCCGGATCACGCTCTCAAGGAGGCCGCCGCCAGGCACCATGCCGGCAGCATCCCCAGGGTGCTGTATAGGTCAATAAGAACCTACGTTGGGGCCGCTCAGGTGGCGGCGTCAGCCGCCGGAGCCTCGCCCTCCTGCTCCGGGGCGCCGGCTATGCGCGCCAGGCGCTCGCGAAAAGGGGCGGCGATCTTGCCTGCGAACTCGATGATCTTGCCGTGCTTGATCTCCGAGACACGTTCAGCCAGGACGGCCGCCATCTCGTCGCGTGTCATCGTGCCGAGTGCCTTACCATGGTCGAGAGAATGGAGCAGGAGCTTGGCGGCGGCTTGCTTAGGGGTCATGGCGGGTTCCCGGGGTGATGCGCAGAGCGTATCCTGCTGGGGCAAAAGCCAACTGCGGGGCGTGGTCATGGGCTTGACAGCTGCACGAATGCCAGTTGGCAGCGGGATAAACCCGGCAATATTCCCCCGTATGCCCTCGACCCCCATGGTACGGATGGCTCGGACGCGCCGTGGCTGGGACCAGCTACTGGCGGTGCCGGGATGAGGCCCGACGTCCGCCTGGTCGATGCGCCAGCCCAGCAGCACGTCGCTCCAGCGCACGACCCCGATGACGATGCTCCCACCCTGCGCATCCTGCCGCTCGCCGCGGACGACAGCGTCGCGTCAACCGGGCGGGAGCCGTCCATCGCCCCCGGCCTGCCGCCGGGCTCCTCGCGCTCGCTCTACCGCCTGTGCGGCATCGATCACGAGGATGACCTGATCACCCTGCTGTATGGCTGGACGCGATCCTATGGCGGCCTGCATCCGCGCTTCGCCTTCAAGAGCCGCCTCGGCGAGGGCTCCCAGGGCTACATCTTCGGCCTCTACGATCGCGATTGCCGCCGCGAGGTCGCGTTCAAGACCCTGAACTCGTCCGAATGCGATCCTGGCGATATCGCGCGCTTCATCAATGAGGCGCAGATCACCGCCCAGCTCGAGCACCCGGGCATCGTCCCGGTCCACGATTTCGGCGTCATGCCCAGCGGCGCGGTGTTCTACACCATGAAGCGCGTCCAGGGGCAATCCCTGGCGGAGTACTTCAGCACCCGCTTCGGGCACGAGGAGCACCGCTTCCATCTGCTCGAGATCGTGCTGCGCGTGTGCGAGACGGTCGCCTTCGCGCATAGCCGCGGGGTGATCCATCGCGACCTCAAGCCACGCAACATCATGGTCGGCGATTATGGCGAGGTCCTGGTCATCGACTGGGGCCTGGCCAAGGTGCTGCCGGGCGCCAACCGCGAGCAGGCGGTCACCATCACCCAGGATCACGGCGCCAACCGGGGCGACGACCATGGCACCCGCAGCGGACAGGCCATCGGCACCCCGGCCTACATGAGCCCCGAACAGGCGCGCGGCGAGGTGGTCGATCCACGCTGCGACATCTACTCCCTCGGGGTCATCCTCTACGAAGTCCTCGCCGGTAGCTCCCCCTACCAGCGCGGCGATGTCAAACGCACGCTCGAGCAGGTCTCCAGCAACGTGTGGCTGCGGCTCGACCATCATGTGCGCGGGCGGGAGCTGCCGCGCAGCCTGATCGCCATCGTGCACAAGGCGATGGCGCATTTCCCGCATCAGCGCTACCAGAGCGTGGACCTGCTGATCGCCGACCTCCAGCAGTTCATCGCCGGCCAGGCCGTCAGCGCCTACCGCGAGACCATCCTCGAGCGCATCGTGCGCCTGCTCCATGCCCAACGCCGCGTCCTCTGGGTGCTCGTGCTCGCTGCGATCATGGCCTGTGGATTCATTGCGGCGCGGGACCTCTACCATACCCACCTGGCCGTCCTCAGCGGCCACACGCTCCCATCCGGCGCCGACTATGGCGCGGCTGGGGATGCCGCCAGCCTGGGAGCCCCTGAGCGTCCCATGCCGGCCGGCGAGCCGCGCCTGGTGGCCGATCTCGCCCTGCGCAACGACGATGCCGCGAGCATCCACATCGCCCAGCTGCGCTACCAGGAGGAGCTCCAGCTCCATCCGGGCGACCCGCTGCTGCGCGACATGGCGCGTACGGCCGGCACGTTGTGGTCGATCCTGTCCGAGGGCCAGGCCCGCAGCGCCGGCACTGCCGCGAAGGATGGTGCGCTGGCAGGCGAGCAGGCGCTGATCCGCAACTATCGCAGCCGGCAGCTCGAGGAGGCACTCGAGCGCGCGCAGATCGCGCTGGGCCATGGCGCCCCGGAGGAGGCGCGCCTGCAGCTCGACGAGGCGGCGCTCTGGCAGCCCGGTGACGTGCGGCTGGAGGAGATGATGCAGCGCACCCAGGAAGCCCTGCGCCCGCCCTCAAGCCGCTGAGTCGCTCCACCGCGCTCAAGGCAGAGGACGGGGGTCACGCCGGCGGTATGGCGAGCGGAAGGTCGAAGACGACCTCCGTCCAGCGGTTGTATTCGCTGCGCATCTGGATGTGGCCGCCATGGTGCATGACGATGGTGCGGCAGATGGTCAGCCCCAGCCCCATGCCATCGACCGCCTCCTTGGTGGTGAAGAAGGGATCGAAGATGCGCGGGAGATTCATCGGCGGGATGCCGATGCCGTTGTCGTGGATGGTCACCTGCAAGCGCCGCTCGCGGCGGCGGGATGACACGGTGATCTGCGCCTGGCGCCCATCGACCACCCGCATGGTCGCCTCGACGGCATTGGCCAGCAGATGGCCGATGATGGTCACCACCTCGGCCTTGACCGCCAGCACCTCCGCGTGCGCCTGGCAAGCGACGGAGATGCGGCTGGAAAACGGCGCGATCGTCGGCTGCAGCAGGCTGCGCTCGATCGCCTCCTCGATGGCGAAGGCCTCGCGGTCATGGTCCCGGATCGGGTCGGCGAAGCTGCGCAGTTCGGCGACGATGCCCTTGATGCGGCTGATGCCCTGGGTCACCCCGTCGATCGCCTGGAGCATGTCGCTGTCGGTGTCCGGCACGCCGGACTTGGCGGCGCTCAGCGAGCGGGTGGCGAGATCGAGCGGGGAGGCCAGGCGGGACAGGTAGCTGCGCACCTGGTCGATGATGATGAGGCGCTGCAGCACCTCGGTCTTCTCCCGCATCAGCAATTCGCGATCGCATTGCAGCCGGTGCAGATCCAGCGCCCGCATCAGCGTACCGCGCAGGTCGCGGATGTCCCAGGGCTTGGTCACGTAGCGGAATATCGCGCCGTCGTTGACCGCCTCGATGGCGCTGTCGAGGTCGCTGAAGGCGGTGGTGAGGATGCGCACCGCGTGCGGGCGGGCCAGGCGAACCCAGCTGAGCAGATCGACGCCCTTGGCGCTGGGCATGCGCTGGTCGGAGATCACCACCGCGATCTGCCCGGTCTCGCGCTCGATGAGCGCGCGCGCCTCCTCGACGCTCTCCGCGGTGCGCACCGCGAAGTCGTCCTTGAAGGCCTTCTCGAAGTATTTCAGCGCCTGGGGCTCATCGTCGACATAGAGGACGATGAGCTGGTGCTGGTCGGCTTTCTTCGGCATCACCGGTCTTTCGCAAGGTCTGGCCCCCGGACGGGAGCGCTGCCATGCTGGGGGGTTCGGCCGATGAGGCAATTAGAGCTTGGGCCTGATGCCGGGTCGATCACCTCAGCCAGGTGAGGACCTGGGCCTCGATCAGCGACTCCTGCTCGATGTCGGTGCGCCCGAGGTTGCCGGACACCACCCGGACCAGGAGCGCATCGCCGCCATCACGGCGCACCTGCTCCTTGAGCGAGGGCACGTCCTTGCCGGCACTGCGCGACGCCGGATAGCGGTAGGTGGCGATCACCTGGTAGCGCTTGGTCGGGGGGATGTCGACATAGACCTCGACATCGTACGGCATGGCGTCGGTCCGCACATGCGTGCTTAGAGATGCGGGCGCGGACGGCGGCCCGGCCTGGGCTCGATCGGCATCCCCGCACCCTGCGAGCAGGGCACCCACGACCACCGCCACCATGGTGGAAGCCGATTGCACCCGGTTCCCGTGCCAAAGCCGCCTGTGCGCCATCGCCGTCTCCTCTGCGGCCGAGGGTAGAGCCGGCCCCGCAGCTTGTCACTAGGTGAAGCCCAGCGCCTGCCGGCCCTGGCTCACCAGGCTGCCGGCCATGCGCAGGCCGATGCTGAGCGCCGAAACACTGTCCTTTGACGCACCGCAGGTATCATCAGCCCCATGCCCACCCGCAGCACCCTGACGGCAACCAGCCACCAGCCAGGCCCATTCCAGGGCTCGCTTGGGGGTGTCGCCCTGACGCGCATCGAGGCCATCGGCAGACCGTCAGCCCGACATCGTTTTGGCCCACTGGGAGTCCCGCTTGGGGGGCATCGCCAACTGGGTGTCCGCCCGCCCAGGATGGGCGTCATCCCTGTGTCCAAGACCTCGAAGTTATTTGTAACTTCATTTAATATAAATAGTTGCGAAGTATCCTCCTTATGCTGCGTGGTGCAGCAGTTGACGTAGCCACTCCTTCCCGGTCAGGTAATCGACGTGAACACTGATCTTCAACAACAGCCCGTTGCCGCTGAGCCGCCGACCTCCAGCCGTCCGGCCAAGCGGAGTCGTGCCTACAACGAGATGCGTGGTCCCACCGGTGTCAGCCCGGCCTACCGGCCGCTGGCGGAATTCCTGCGCAGCGCCGATGCCAGCTCGCTCGAGCACAAGCGCACCGAGGCCGATGCCTTGTTCCGGCGCCGCGGCATCACCTTCAACGTCTATGGAGACGAGAGCGGCGAGGAGCGGCTCATCCCGTTCGATGTCATCCCGCGCATCCTCACGGCCCAGGAGTGGTCGGTGGTCTCGGCCGGCTGCTGCCAGCGGGTCAGGGCACTCAACCGCTTCCTCGACGACATCTACCATGATCAGGAGATCCTCAAGGCCGGGGTCATCCCGCGTGACGAGATCGTCAACAATGTGCTCTTCCGCAAGGAGATGGTCGGCCTCGACCTGCCCAACAAGGTCCATGCCCACATCGCCGGCATCGATGTGGTCCGCGTCTCCGGCGACCAGTGGTACGTCCTCGAGGACAACCTGCGCACCCCCTCGGGGGTCTCCTACATGATCGAAAACCGCGTGGCCATGCGTCGGCTGTTCCCCGACTTCTTCCGCCGCCAGCGTGTCGCCACCATCGACCATTATCCCGAGATCCTGCTGTCCAATCTGCGCGCCTGCGCTCCAGCTGGCATCGAGTATCCCACGGTGGTGGTGCTGACGCCCGGACCAGCCAACAGCGCCTTCTTCGAGCATGCCTTCCTCGCCCAGCGCATGGGCGTGTCGCTGGTCGAAGGGCAGGACCTGTTCGTCGATGACGGCCATGTCTGGATGCGCGATCTGCGCGGCCGCCGCCAGGTCGACGTCATCTACCGGCGCGTCGATGACGAGTTCCTCGATCCCACCGTGTTCCGCCCGGACAGCCTGCTGGGCGTCGCCGGCCTGATGGAGGTCTATCGCGCGGGCAAGGTCAACCTGGCGAATGCCGTCGGCAATGGGGTCGCGGATGACAAGGCGACCTATCTCTATGTTCCGCAGATGATCGAATTCTACCTCGGCGAGAAGCCCATCCTCAGCAACGTGCCGACGTGGCGGCTGGGCCGTCCGGACGAGCTCGCCTATGTCCTCGAGCACCTCGCCGACCTGGTGGTCAAGGAGGTCCACGGCTCGGGCGGCTACGGCATGCTGGTCGGGCCGGCCAGCACGCTGGCGGAGCGGGAGGCCTACAGGGAGCGCATCCTCTCGGACCCCTCCGATTTCATCGCCCAGCCGACCTTGGCGCTCTCCACCTGTCCGACCTTCTCGGCCCAGGATATCGCACCGCGCCACGTCGATCTCAGACCCTATGTCCTCACCGGCCCCGCCTGTACGCTGGTCCCTGGTGCACTCACCAGAGTAGCCCTCAAGGAGGGCTCGCTGGTGGTGAATTCCTCCCAGGGCGGAGGCACGAAGGATACCTGGGTGCTCGACGACCAGTGACTGCTCCCAGCCGGTGCTGGAATCGAGCAAGCACGCCATCCCGCCTCCCTTGACCTGGTTGCGCCACGCCGACCGTGCGTGGCCTGGATATTGCATGGACCATGCCATGACCTCTGATGAAGCGCCCGACACCACTGCGCCGCCCGCCCCATCGCCCGGGATCTGGAGGGCGCCATGCTCAGCCGCCTAGCCGTCCACTGCTTCTGGCTGTCCCGTTATCTCGAGCGTGCCGAGAACACCGCTCGGCTGCTGGCGGCAGCCAATGCGCAGGCGTTGGCACCGGAGGCCTCCAGCAACAGCCAGCGCCCCTGGCGGGTGGTGGTCGCGGTGGCCACCGACCCGCATCGCTTCGGCTCGGAATTCGGGCCTGCGACCGCCGAATCCATCGCCGCCCACCTGCTGGTCGATCGCGACAACCCCTCGAGCGTGGTGTCGTGCCTGCGTGCGGTGCGCGAGAATGCGCGCAGCGTGCGCCATCTGCTCAATGTCGAATCCTGGGAGGCGGTCAACTCCACCTGGCTCGAGGCGCGGGAGTTCGCCGGGGCCGTCCTGGAGCAGCGCGGCCTCGACCATTGGCTCGGCTGGACCCGCCAGCGGTGCCAGTGGATCAAGGGGGCGCTCGACGATCAGCTGCGCGATGAGCTCTACGCGGTGCTGATGCTGGGCCAGGCGCTCGAGCGCGCGGATTTCATCTCCCGCATGCTGGTCGCCGCCCTGCCCGCCCTGCTCAGCGAACCCAACCCCGAGCCCGGGACCTTCGCCCACCGCGACTGGGAGGCCCTGCTCGCCGCCGCCGGGATGGTCGATGCCTATTACCGCACCACCAGCCAGCCGCTGCGGCCGGACCTGGCGATGGACCTGCTCATCCGAGGCACCACCTCGACGCGCAGCCTGCTGAGCAACGTCGAGCGCCTGGCCTCCTCGCTCGCCGCGCTCGTTGCCTCCGTCGGCAACGATACCGCGAGCGCGATCGCGGCCCTGGCCGAGGAGCTGAAGACCTGCACCACCAGCGATCTGCCATCGGCGGCCGGACGTGCATTGACCAGGATCAATGCCATCGGCGCCGCCCTCCAACGAGAACATTTCATGCCGAGCGATCGATGACCATCCGCGTAGCCCTCAACCACACCTCGATCTATCGCTACAGCGAGTACGTCCAGCTCTCGCCGCACGTGATCCGGCTGCGCCCGGCTGCGCACTGCCGCACGCCCATCCTCAGCTATTCGCTGCGCTGCCTGCCCGAGAAGCACTACGTCAACTGGCAGCAGGACCCGCAAGGGAACTTCCAGGCCCGCGTGGTGATGAACGAGCCGACCCGGGAACTGCGGGTGAGCGTCGATCTGGTCGCCGAGATGACGGTCATCAACCCCTTCGACTTCTTCGTCGAACCCGAGGCTGAGCACTGGCCATTCGCCTATTCCCCCGAGCTGAAGCGCGACCTCAAGCCCTACCTCGAGACCTGCGCGGCCGGACCGCGCTTCGCCGCCTACATGGCCGGCATCGATCGCAAGCCCACCGGCACCACCGTCGACTACCTGGTCGAGCTGAACCGCAAGATCGCCCAACTGGTCGGGTACCTCATCCGCCTCGAACCGGGCGTCCAGACGCCCGAGGAGACCCTGACCAAGGGCAGCGGCTCGTGCCGCGATTCGGCCTGGCTGCTGGTCCAGGTGCTGCGCCAGCTCGGCCTCGCCGCCCGCTTCACCTCGGGCTACCTCATCCAGCTCTCGGCCGACCTCAAATCCCTCGACGGCCCGTCGGGACCCGAGAAGGACTTCACCGATCTGCATGCCTGGACCGAGGTCTACATCCCCGGCGCCGGCTGGATCGGCCTCGATCCGACCTCCGGGCTGATGGCCGGGGAGGGCCATATACCCCTCGCCTGCACGCCCGACTTCCAGGCGGCAGCCCCGATCAGCGGCGCGTTCAGCGCCGCCGATGGCGTCACCTGCGACTTCTCCGTCGAGATGCAGCTCACGCGCATCCATGAGGACCCGCGCACCACCAAGCCCTATCTCGAGAGCCAATGGGAGGCGATCCTCGCCATGGGCGATCATGTCGATGAGGACCTGCGCGCCGGCGATGTGCGGCTGACCATGGGCGGTGAACCGACCTTCGTCTCGATCGATGACATGGATGGGGCCGAGTGGACGGTCGACGCCCTGGGCACGCACAAGCGCCTGCTCGCCGGCAACCTGGTGCGACGGCTGCGGCGGGTGTTCGCACCCGGTGCGCTCTACCACGCCGGACAGGGCAAATGGTACCCCGGCGAACCGCTGCCGCGCTGGGCGCTGGGGCTGTTCTGGCGCCGCGACGGCATCCCGGTCTGGCGCGACCCGGAGCTGTTCGCCGACGAGGCCACCCCCCCCGGCCACGAGGCGCAGCAGGCCAAGCGCTTCGCTCACGAGCTCGGCGAGCGGCTCGGCATCGATTCGCGCTTCACCATGCCGGCCTATGAGGATGCCTGGTACTACCTGTGGAAGGAGCGCAAGCTCCCGATCAATGTCGACCCGCTCGACAGCAAGCTCGATAATGCCCAGGAGCGTGCCCGCCTGGCCCGCCTCTTCGAGACCGGACTCAACCGCGTGGCGGGCTATGTCATGCCCCTGGCACCGCTGCGGCGGACCAAGGAGAGCGGCGCCACCTGGCAGAGCGGGCCGTGGTTCCTGCGCCAGGAGCATCTCTTCCTGATGCCCGGCGATTCGCCGATCGGCTACCGCCTGCCCCTCGATTCGCTCCCCTGGGCGACCCCGGGCGATCTGGTGGGCGAGCAGGAGCGCGATCCGCTCGAGCCGCGCGGTGCGCTGCCGCCCACGCCCTACCAGTCCACTGCACGCTTCGCCCGGCGCGGGGCGCGCATGCAGAGCCCGGGTGCCTCCGGCGAGCCGTCGGGCGCGGCCGCCAAGGCCCCGGCGCCGGGCCGCAGCGCCGGCGGGCTGACCCGCACCGCCCTGTGCATCGAGCCGCGCAACGGCATCCTGCACATCTTCCTGCCGCCGGTGCCCCTGCTCGAGGATTGGCTCGACCTGGTCGCCACCATCGAGGACACCGCCCAGGCGCTGTCGATGGGCATCCTCCTGGAGGGCTATACCCCGCCGCGCGATCACCGCCTCAACCACCTGGCCGTCACTCCCGATCCGGGGGTCATCGAGGTCAACATCCACCCGGCGCACAGCTGGCGCGACCTGGTCAGCCACACCACGACCCTCTACGAAGAGGCCCGGCAATGCCGGCTCGGCACCGAGAAATTCATGCTCGATGGCCGGCACACCGGGACCGGGGGCGGCAACCACATGACGCTGGGTGGCATCACCCCTGCCGACAGCCCGTTCCTCCGCCGTCCGGACCTGCTGCGCAGCATGCTCGCCTACTGGCACAACCACCCCTCGCTGTCCTACCTCTTCTCCGGGCTCTTCATCGGCCCGACCAGCCAGGCGCCACGGCCCGACGAGGCGCGCACCGAGACCACCTATGAGCTCGAGCTGGCGCTCAGCCAGCTCCCTGATCGCAGCACCAGCCCGCCCTGGCTGGTCGATCGCGTGCTGCGCCATCTCCTCATCGACCTCACCGGCAACACCCATCGGGCGCAATTCTCGATCGATAAGCTCTACTCGCCCGATTCGGCGAGCGGCAGGCTCGGCCTCCTGGAACTGCGCTCGATGGAGATGCCGCCGCATGCGCGCATGAGCTGCGCGCAGCAGCTGCTGGTGCGCGCGCTGATCGCGCGCTTCTGGAACGAGCCCTACCACGCACCGCTCGCCAACTGGGGGACGCAGCTGCATGACCGCTTCATGCTGCCCTTCTTCATCGAGCAGGATTTCCAGGATGTGACCGATGAGCTCGGCGGGAAGGGCTACCAGTTCGAGCCCAGCTGGTTCGCCCCCCACCGCGAATTCCGCTTCCCGCGCATCGGCGAGATCGCCCACCGCGGCATCCGCCTCGATCTGCGCCATGCCCTCGAACCCTGGCATGTCCTGGGCGAGGAGGCCTCCGGCGGCGGCATGGCCCGCTATGTCGACTCGTCCCTGGAGCGCGTACAGGTCACCGTCCTGGGTGCGACCGGCGACCGCCACGTGGTTGCGGTCAATGGCGTGGCATTGCCCCTGCAGCCGACCGGACGAGCCAGCGAATTCGTCGCCGGCGTGCGCTACCGGGCGTGGCAGCCGCCCTCCTGCCTGCACCCCACCATCGGCGTCCATGCGCCCCTGGTGTTCGACCTCGTCGATACCTGGAACGGCCGCTCGGTCGCCGGGTGCACCTACCACGTCTCGAACCCATCGGGGCGCAACAGTCCGTCCTTCCCGATCAATGCCAACGAGGCCGAGGCCCGGCGCGGGGCGCTGTTCTCGCCGCATGGCCATACGCCTGGGCCGCTGAGCCTCAAGGTGCCGGCACGCGATCTCGATTATCCCTTCACTCTGGATCTGCGGAAGTTCGGATGATGTCAGTGATGGCCAGACCCGAACTCAGCGCATCCCCGCCGCCACCGACGACCCTCATTGCCGCTTATCAAGCGCCAGGCATGGGGGGATGGGATGAGCTCGTCGATGCCGATGGCGCGCTGCGCAGCCATTGGGGCACGCTGGCCACCCAGCTCGACCGCCTGGGGGGTGCCAACGAGCTCGCCCGGCGTGGCGATCATGCCCAACGCCTGATCCGCGAGAATGGCGTCACCTACAACGTCTATGGCGATCCCCGCGGCCTCGACCGCCCCTGGCAGCTCGACATCCTGCCCCAGGTCATCGCCGGAGCGGAGTGGGACAAGGTCGCTGCCGGGTTGGCCCAGCGCGCCCATCTCCTCGATCTCATCCTCGCCGACTGCTACGGCCCCCAGCGGCTGCTGCACGATGGCATGCTGCCGCCGGCGGCGGTATTCGCGCATCCGGGCTTCCTGCGCCCCTGCCATGAACTGCAGGTCCCGGGGGGCCGGCGGCTGCACTTCTATGCCGCCGATCTGGTGCGCGGCGGCGATGGGCAGTGGCGGGTGCTGGCCGACCGGGCGCAGGCGCCCTCGGGCGCGGGATACGCCCTCGAGAACCGCATCGTGCTATCGCGCGCCCTGCCTGAGGTCTACCGCGAATGCCAGGTCCGCCGCCTGGCCTCCTTCTTCGCCGCAACGCGCGACACGCTGATCCGCCTCGCGCCCCGGCACCGCGACAATCCGCGCATCGTCCTGCTGACCCCCGGCCCCTACAACGAGAGCTATTTCGAGCATGCCTACCTGGCGCGCTACCTCGGCTACACCCTGGTCGAAGGCGGGGATCTGACCGTACGCGACGACAGCGTCTTCCTCAAGACCCTCGGCGGCCTGCATCCCGTCGATGTGATCCTGCGCCGGCTCGACGACGACTTCAGCGATCCGCTCGAGCTGCGCAATGAATCGACCCTCGGGGTCGCAGGCCTGGTCCAGGCCGCGCGCAGCGGGAATGTCGCCATCGTCAATGCCCTCGGCAGCGGCCTGGCGCAGAATTCCGCCCTCATGCCGCTCCTGCCCAGGCTTTGCCGCCACATCCTCAGCGAGGAGCTGCTGCTGCCCTCGGTCGAGAGCATGTGGTGCGGGGATGCCGAAGGCATGAGCCGCACCCTCGGCCACCTCGATTCCCTGGTGATCAAGCCGGCCTTCGGCCCGGGCCGGGGCGAGCCGCGCTTCGGCAACCAGCTGTCCGAGGCCGAGCTCGCGGAGCTCGCGACGCGCATCCGCGCCCGGCCCTTCGCCTATCTCGCGCAGGAGCAGATCCGCTTCTCGACCACTCCGGTGTGGAGCGGCGGCGCGCTCCAGCCACGCTCGATGGCGCTGCGCGCCTTCGCGGTCGCCACCTCCGATGCCTATGCGGTGATGCCGGGAGGCCTGACCAGGATCTCCGCCGATCCGGCGCTGCCGATGGTGTCGATGCAGCGTGGGGGCGGGAGCAAGGACACCTGGGTGCTGGCGGATGGCCCGGTCGAGCACATCAGCCTGCTGCGCCCGGTGGGCGCGGCGGTCGAACTGCGGCGCGGCAGCATCGACCTGCCCAGCCGCGTGGCGGACAATCTCTTCTGGCTCGGCCGCTATGCCGAGCGCGCCGAGGACTGCGCCCGCCTGCTGCGGGCCGCGGTGCTGCGCCTGGCCGATGATCCCGGATCGTTCGCCGGCCGCGAACTCGCCGGGCTGACCGCCACCCTGCGCCGCGTCGGCCTGCTGGCCGCCGACGAGCCATCCCCGGCCAATCCCAGCGAGATCGAGGAGCAGCTGCTCACCCTCCTGCATGACGAAGAGCTGGATTGCGGCATGCCGGCCAACCTGCATCGCCTCCACCACGCCGCCTTCGCGGTGCGCGATCGGCTCTCCAATGACACCTGGCGGGTGGTCAACCGCCTCGACCGGGAGCTCGAATCCCGTCCGCCGATGGCGACCCGGCTGGGCGATGCGCTGTCGCTGCTCAACCGCCTGATCGCCAATCTCGCCGCCCTTGCGGGCATGGGCATGGAGAATACCACCCGCGGTCCGGGATGGCGCTTCCTCGACCTCGGCCGGCGTCTTGAGCGGGCGATGTTCACCGCCGATCTGCTGCGCGCGCTGCTCGCGGTCGAGGATTCCGATTCGGGGCTCGATCTGCTGCTCGACATCGCCGACAGCGGGCTGACCTACCGCTCGCGCTACCTGACCAATCTGCAGCCGGCCGCGGTCCTCGATCTGCTGCTCACCGATGTCACCAACCCCCGTTCGCTGGCCTTCCAGCTGCAGAGCATCTTCGACCATGTCGCCCACCTGCCGCGCGAGCTCGACCGCGCCCTGCCATCGCCCGAGGAGCGCCTCGCGCTGGCGATCGACACCAGCCTGCGCCTCGCCGATCCGCTGGAGCTGGCCGGCACCGACCATGGCAACCGCCTGGCGGAATTCCTCGATCGCCTGAGCGAGGATCTGGTGCTGCTCTCGGACGGCATCACCCGCACCTACCTCAGCCACCTGGTCAGCTCGCGCGCCAGCGACAACGGCCGCATCCGTGAGACCCCCGACAGCGCCTCGGCCAAGGCGGACTGATGCGCTACCGCGTCCGCCACACCACCACCTACAGCTACCGCGAATCGGTTGCCGTCTCGCACAACCTGGTGCATCTGGTCCCGCTCGACTCGTCGCGGCAGCGCTGCCTGCGCCATGAGCTGACCGTCAGTCCCTCGCCGGCGACTGCGCATGAGCGGCGCGACTACTACGGCAATCGCACCGGCACCTTCACCGTGCAGCAGCCGCACCGCGAGCTGGTGGTGCGCGCGGTCAGCGAGGTGGACACCCATTCCCTGGCACCGCCCGCCCTGGCCAGCAGCCCGCCCTGGGAGCACATCCGCGAGCTGCTCGGCGGCGGCGCCTGCAGCCGCTCGGGAGCGCGCTGCGCCGGCGAATTCGCCTTCGATTCGCCGCTGATCCAGAACAACTCCGAGCTGGCCGCCTACGCCCGAGAATCGTTCCCCGCCGGCCGCCCCATCCTCGAGGCGGCGGACGAGCTCAACCACCGCATCTACAGCGATTTCACCTACGACTCCGCGGCCACCTCGGTGCACACGCCGGTGTCGGTGGTGTTCGGCCACCGGCGCGGGGTGTGCCAGGACTTCGCCCACCTCGCGATCGCCTGCCTGCGCTCGCTCGGGCTGGCGGCGCGCTATGTCAGCGGCTACCTCGAGACCATGCCGCCCGCGGGCCAGGAGCGACTGGTCGGTGCCGACGCCTCGCATGCCTGGTTCTCGCTCTATGCCCCCAATCCGGACCTGCCGCGCGACCCGTGGTCCGATTTCGATCCCACCAACGACTGCCTGACCGGCGACCGGCACATCTCGGTCGCCATCGGCAGGGACTTCGGCGACGTCAGCCCGCTCAAGGGCATGATCCTGGGCGGCGGCCCGCATGAGATCCTGGTCTCGGTCGACGTGGTGCCGATCGCGGTCTCCGCCGGGCATCGCCAGCAGCAGAGCCAGTGACCATTCAGGGCTGATGCCGTCCAGGCAGCGGCCGATCGGCGCATGGCATGGTGGGACCTCTCGCCGTTGGACCCGGCACCGGGGATGGCGCATACTCTCGTCATGCACAAGGCATGCGTGCGTGCGCGTGCACTTCGCCTCAACTGGCGGTGGCGAGACCGATCATGGTCCCGCGGATCTGGCCATCGGGGTGATGGCCAGGGCGCGCCGGCCCTCGCGTTCGAGGTAGGTCACGGTCAGGGAATCGCCGACCGAGAGGGTGGCGATGCGGGCCAGCATGGCCTGCGGATGGCCTCCGGCGAAGTACGCGCGGTATTCGCTGGATGCCCCGGTGGCCGCGTCGATGAGGGTGAAGGAGCGGCGCTTCGCATCCACTTGGGTGACGACCCCCGACGCGGTCAGGTGCGGGCCATCGCCATCATCGGAGGCCGGGACGGTGGCTGCGGGACCGCCAGCGGAGGACGATGTTCCCGCGGGATCCGCCTGCGGTGCTCCCCCGGGGGCGATGCGCGCGGATGCCCCGGCGGCGATGCTGAGCTGGCCGGAGGCATTCGAGAACCGCACCTGGCCCCGATCGACCCGCACCCTGGTTCCCAGCGCATCGCGGTGCACCGTGAATTCTGTGCCGATGTCGGTCGCCAGCCCTTCAGGGGTGGCGATGGTGAAGGCCAGGCCCGGGATGGGCGAGGTGAGCGCATGGATATCGCCCTGGGCGAGGGTGATGGTGGCCTGCGATGGGCCGCCCACGGTCGCTTCGCTCTGCTCCGCGAGGCGGATGGCTACGCGATCCCGCCAGGAGAAGGACAGCTGGGATGCCGCATCAACCGATAGGCGATCGCCCGCGTGCAGCGCATCCCCCGCACGCACGTCCACCTCGATCCCCGCACGCAGGCAGTGCACCGTGCCGCTCACGGCGGTGATGGCCGGGCCGGCAGGGCCGGCCGGCTGGCGATGCCACAGCATGCCTATGAGGACCAGGGCGGCAGCCGATCCCAGCAGCACCAGGGGCCATCGCCAGCTGCGGCGCTGCAGCGCAGCCGCCGGGGCCCGGGGCAGATCGATGAACAGCGCCTGGAGATGCGCGAGGCGGACGAATTCACGGCGCGCCTGGTGGTCGCCGGCCAAGCGGGCCTCAAGCGCCGTCACCTCCCCTGGGGTCGCGGCGCCTTCGAGGTAGCGGACCATCAGCTCATCGTCGGCGCTGTCCATCACCCCTCCCCCAGGCGGTGCTGGATGCACTGGGCGAGACGCCTGTAGATGCGGCTCAGGCCGACATAGACGGTATTCACCGGACGGCCGATGCGGGCGGAGATGCCGAGCCCATCGAGATTACCCTCGAAGCGCAGGTCGATGAGCCGCTTGGCGGATGCCGGGAGCGCCTCGCAGCAGGCGCGCAGGGCGGCGATCCGTTCGCCATGCTCACGACCATCGCCTTCCTCCCGCCATGCATCCTCGAGCTGGTCCAGCACCTCGACCGAGATCGCGGCACCTCGCCCGCGGCGCCGCCATTCGGCGAGGGCGAGATTGCGGGCGGTCACGCGAATCCAGCGTCGGGCATGATCGGCATCGGCGAACTCCTGGTCCATCGCGAACATCAGCGCCTCCTGGAGGATGTCCTCCGAAGCGTGGAGATCCCGCAGCATGACGTTGATGTAGGCCAGCAGGATGCCGCGCTCGGCCAGGAGTGCCTGCATCGGCGGCTTGACCGCTGCGGCATGGGCATCAGATCCTGGCACGGGTGCTCCCGGGATGATTACGCCTGGCGCGACGATCCGTCGCGGCCTGCCCACTCATGATGCCACCAGCCCGTTGCGTGCGCCACCCAGGGCCGGGACAGCGGCGGCAGGGCGGACGAGGGCCCCTTGATGGAG
>Ga0302279_10000347_pt1 | contig 67614 bp, 45 predicted proteins | sample III_Bog_N3_3_FD_194541 | JGI IMG/M metagenome (GOLD analysis project Ga0302279, IMG submission 194541) | Peat permafrost microbial communities from Stordalen Mire near Abisko, Sweden - III_Bog_N3_3 | ecosystem: Environmental > Terrestrial > Soil > Wetlands > Peat | place: Sweden: Abisko... | reverse complement strand
ATTGAACTCCGAAGGACCCGCAATCACGTACCTCTTCACGACTTTCCCAAAGACGACCGAGATGTTCCTGCAGCGGGAGATCGCGGCCCTGAGGACGCGGGGGGTAAGGCTCCGGATCTACTCCATGTGGGGCGGCGGCGGATTTTTCCGCGGGATCGAGGTCGAGTCCTTCAACAAGTGGCGCCTCTTTGAGCTCCTGTGGCTGATCCCTTACGAGACCTGGCGGAGGCCCGACATCATGAAGCAGCTCCTCCGGGGCCTGGCGACCCGCCGGGCTCCCTCCTGGCTCAACTTCTGGGAGAACATGCTGGGGGCGGGCTTCGCCTGCATCTACGGGCGGAGCTTCCGGAGGAACCCGCCCGGCCTGGTGCACGCCGCCTGGAGCGGGGCGCCGGCCACGGCGGCGTGGCTCCTGTGGCGCATGAACGGTCACCCCTTCTCGGCCGGGGCGCACGCCTACGATGTCTTTGAGCACGGCGGCGACTGGTGGCTGGTCGACAAGCTCAAGCACGCGGTCCTCATCCACACCTCAACCGAGGTCGCCCGAAGGGCCCTCGTCGACCGCGGGATCGAACCGGGGAAGGTCGTGTGCATCAGGAGCGGCCTGGAGCGGCTGCCCTCGGTCAAGCCCCTGCACGCCTCGCGGGTCCCGCTCCACATCCTCTCGGTCGCAAGGCTCGTCGAGAAGAAGGGCCTCGACCGGCAGCTTCGGATCTATGCGGCCCTTAAGGAATCGGGGGTCGGCTTCGAGGCCCGGATCGTGGGTGACGGCCCGCTGCGCCAGAAGCTCGAGAAACTCGCGGGCCACCTGGGGCTAGGCGACCGGGTGACCTTCGTGGGGCAGGTGCCCTCGCACGAGGTCTGGGGGCACATGGACTGGGCCGACGTCCTCCTGCACACGGGGGTCGTCGCCCGGAGCGGGGACCAGGACGGCCTCCCCAACGTGATCGGGGAGGCGATGGCGGCGGGCGTGCCTGTCGTCACCTCGCCGACCGCCGGGACGACGGAGGCCGTCACCGACGGGGTCTCCGGGGTCGTGCTTCCCGTTGACGCACCAGAGGCGTGGGTGTCCGTCCTAAGGCGCCTGTCCTCGGACGACGCGTACTGCGAGTCGCTGCGCGGGGCCGCGCGGCTTTGGATCGAGGCCAACTTCGACGTGCGGGTGAACACCGACAAGCTCCTGAAGCGGCTCGAGGAGGCCGCGGCGGCGGCATGATCCTCTTTGACACGACGAGTGCCTCGTCCTGGAAGCACGCCTCGGGCCTGGCCCGGGTGAGCCGGCGCCTCCTGGAGGAGCTGGGTCCCGCGGCCAGGGCCGCCCAGTGGCCCGTGGTGCCCGCGCAGGCGGGCGCCAGCGACTGGATCCTCACCCCGGAGCTCTTCTCCGAGGCCGAGCGGCCGGGGCTCACCGCGTTCCTCGAGAAGCGGACCTTCCGGATCGCGGCCATCTACCACGACGCGATCCCGATCAAGCACCCGCTCATCACGTGGCCCAAGAGCGTCGAGCGGCACCCGGACTACATGCGGCTCCTGGCGCGCTTCGACCGGGTCTGGGCCGTCTCCCGCGCGAGCCGCGAGGAGCTCCTCGGTTTCTGGAAGTGGCAGGGGGTGCCGAGCCACCCGCCGGTCGAGGTGATCCCGCTCGGCGCCGACTGGCCCCATTTCCCGCGCGCGCGCGGAGGTGCCGGCAATCCGTCCCCGGTCCTCAAGGTCGTGGCCACGGGGATCCTCGAGCCGAGAAAGAACCAGGGTGTCCTCCTCGACGCGTGCGAGGCGCTCCGGCGGGAGGGTCTCGAGATCGAGCTCCACCTGGTCGGCCGCGTGAACCCGCACTTCGGGGGGGCGATCGTGAAGCGGATCAAGGCGCTCTCGGCCACGTGGCCGGGCCTCAGGCACCACAAGGAAATGGGGGACGCGGGGCTCGCGGCGCTCCTTCGCTCCGCGACCGTGACTGCCTTCCCGTCGATCGCCGAGGGCTGCGGGCTGCCGCTCCTGGAATCGCTCTGGATGGGGATACCGTGCGTCTGCAGCGACATCGCGGCCGTGGCCGAGAACGCCGCGGGGGGCGGATGCCTGGTCGTCAAGGGAAACGCGGCGGAGGCCTGGGCGGAGGCCCTCAGGCGGGTCGCGACGGACAAGGCGCTCTATGCCAGGCTCGTGTCCGAGGCGGCGGAGCGGGAGCTTCCTACCTGGGCGGGCGCGGCGTCGGTACTGCGCGGTGCGCTCGTCTGAAGCTGGCTTCGGCTTCCGCTAGAGCGATCCGCAAACTCTAACGCCCCTGGCGCTAAAGCTTTTTCGCCGCGTACGACATTGCGGCGGCGATCTTTTCAAGCTGCTCGTCGGTGTGCATCGCAGAGACTGCGGTCCGGATCAGGTCCTTGCCCGCGGGCACCGCGGGGGATGTCGCCATCACGGTGAAGATTCCCTTCTCGAGGAGGGCCTTCCAGAACGGGTAGACGCGCTCCTTCGAGCCGAGGACGATCGGGACCGCGGGGGTCTCGCTGTCCCAGAGATCGAAGCCGAGGCCCTTGAGCATCGCGCGGTACTTCTTCGTGTTCGACCAGAGTTTCTCCAGGTGCTGGGGCTCCGTCTGCATGATCTCAAGGGAGGCCTGCGCGCAGGCGGCCTGGCTCGGGCTTATGGCGGCGCTGAAGATGGTCTGCTTGGAGTGGGTCCTCAGGAAGTCGATCACTTCCTTCGACGCGGCGACGAACCCTCCCGTGCTCGCGAGCGACTTCGAGAGGCTGCCGCAGATCACGTCCACGCTCTCGTTCAACCCAAAGTGGTCCACCGTTCCCCGGCCCTGGCGGCCCAGGACGCCAAAGCCGTGGGCGTCGTCAAGGACCGTGAAGCAGCCGTTCTCCTCGGCGATCTCGCAGAGCTCCGGCAGTCGGGCGATGTGGCCCTCCATGGAGTAGACGCCCTCGACGACCAGCATCTTGGGGGCGGTCGGGCTCGCGGTGGCGATCACCTCGCGCAGGTCCTCGGGGTTGTTGTGCGAGAAGCGCTCGACCGTGGCGTTGGAAAGGCGGATCCCGTCCCAGAGGCAGGAATGGACGTTCTTGTCGGCGAAGATCACATCGCCCTTCTGGGCGAACGCGGCGACGCTCGAGAGGCACGAGAGGTAGCCGGCCGAGTGGATGTGGCAGGCCTCGCGCCCCATGAACGTGGCGATCTTCTGCTCGAGCTCAAGGTGGTAGGTCCGCGATCCGTTCGAGGGCCTGGCCCCGGTCGTGCTCGTTCCCCACTTAAGGAGCGCCGCCCGGCCGGCCTCGATCACCTTCGGGTGGAACGAGAGCCCGAGGTAGTCGTTGCTCGAGAGCATGATCATCTCGCGGCCGTCCAGCTGGATCGTGGTGCCCTTCTGGGCCTCCATTGCATGGTAGAACGGCGCGTACCTGAGCCGCATCTTGGTGGAATAGTCGTCGCTGCATCGGCCCAAGATAGGCTTCTTGTTCTTCAGGAAAAAAGTGATCGCCATGCGGGCCCGAAGGTAAGGGCGGGGTGGGCGTTTGCAAATGCAAACGTCGGCGCGCTAGGCTACGGGAAATCAACGCATTCCGATACTTTCATGCGTGGCGCCCCAGGGACTTCATCCACGGCAGAAGATCGTCGACGTACTCGGGCCACGTCCTAAACCTCCGCGACCGCGCGGCCTCGGAGAGGGCGGCGAGCCTGCCGGCGGAGAAGAGGAGCTCCTCGATGGCCGCGGCAATTGCCCGGGGCCCGGCGTCCGCGAGGTCGATGCAGCCACCCCCGCGAGCGATCTCCCCAAGGGCTCCCTCAAAGCGGCACAGGCAGGGCAGTCCCCGGGAGAGGCTCTCGGCCACGGGGAGCCCGTACCCCTCGGCAAGGGAGGGATAGACGGTGAAGGAGGCGCCCCCGTAGGATTCCTCGAGGGCCCGCTCGTCGGCGGGACCGTCGTAGCGGAGGGACCTTCCGGCGCCCTTAAGCGCCGCGATCCGCTTGACCGCCGGGCCACCCGTCTCGGCGTGGGCGAGGCCGACCAGGTGAAGCCGGAACTTTAGCCCGCGCGCCCACAGGGCCTCGCAGGCCTCGAGCAGCGCCACGTGGTTCTTGCGGGCCTCGATGCTCCCGACGCACAGGATCGTGGGTTCCCCCGCGGGAGCGGGCGCCGGCGCCGCGGCCGGCGGGTCGAGGCCAAGCGGGATCGCCTTGACCTCAGGCAACCGCGACACACCGAGCCAGCTCCAGTAGTCCAGGAGCGACTGGCGCGAGGCCTCGGAGACGGCCGCGATCCCGTCAAACTGGAGGAGTTCCTGGAGGTATGCGGGGAACCGGGCCACGGTCCCGCGCGGCGTGAACTCCGGGTGCTGGAGCGCGATCGCGTCATGAAAGAGCGCGACGCGGGGGCCCGGTGAGGCTGCAAAGAGCTGGGGGAGCGCGCGCGCCACCGCGGGCGAGAAGATCTCGGGCACAAGGACGCCGTCGGGGCCGCCTCCGTCCTTGGTCGCAAGCGCGGAGAGCGCAGCGTTCTTTTTCCTGAGGCGGCGCATCCTTCCCCTGAGGCTTGCCGCGAGCGACCAGCGCGACCCGCGCGCCGTCGCGGGCGCCGTCGAGTCGAGCGTAAGCTCCTCGGCCTTGCTGAGCGGCCGCCAGGCGCGCTCGTACGGGTCAAAGCACACGCCTAGCGCCTGCTCGCCCAGGGCCTTCCGGAGCGACCGCGCGACGCGCTGGACACCCGTCCGTGCCCGCGTGTGGCTCGTGTGCGAGAGGTCTAGGAAGAGCGACGGGGGCACGGCGGGATCAGTTCTTGGGGGGGCCGAAGTCGCGACGGTAGACGGTCACGTCCTCGACATTGCCGACCCGAGTCCAATGGCCCGGCATCCTCTTGTCCAGTACCCCCTCCTTAGCCACCTCAAAGGGGAAGAGGACGGCATAGAGGGGCCTTCCGGATGCGCGGATGACCGAGTCTATCCGACCGACGTTTCCCGCATCGAGCGAGTCCCAGCGAATGAACGTGAAGGGCGTGTAATACACGAGGGCCCCGGTCATCTGCATCGAGAGGCAGACCGAGTCCTTCGGGAGGTTTTCCTCCATCCAGTCGGCGACCCGCCCGTAGAGGCGCTCCTGGGTCCCGACGGAAAGGGCGCTTAGGCGCGTGTCCGCGAGAGAGAGCTGCGCCGCGGCGAGGACGAGCACCGCGGCACACACCGCGATCGACCGCCCCGGGTCCGCCCAGGCCGGGAGGCGGCCGGCAAGGCTTTGCAGCGCCAGGAGGCCACCGATCACGAGGGCCGGCACCGCGGGCAGTAGAAAGCGGAGGTACCACCAGGTCTCATGGGTGCAGATGTAGGTGCTGTAGAAGGCGCCGTAGGCGAGGATCCACGAGACGATGAGCCACCGGGAGCGGGCGGATTCCCCGCCCAGGAAGGGCAGGACGAGGTTAAAGGCCACCGCCGGCGTCAGGAGGAGCGGCAGCCACCGGCCGTAGTGGGCGAGGGTCGCCGGGACGAAGGCCAGGGAAAACCCGAGGCTTGCGTCCCCGTAGCCCGTGGTGGCGAGGCTCCCGTAGGTGGCCATGCTGTGGGCGAAGAAAAAGGCTGCGCCGGGGAGCCCGCCCAGCACAAAGAGCACCCACCTGCGGGGCGCGGTGCCGGTCGCAATCGCCGCGGGGATGAATGCGAGGACGTTGGTCGGCCTAAGGAGGACATCCAGCGCGATGGCCGCGCCCGCCGCGACGGCCCATCCCGCCCGCTCGCGGCTGCGGAGCGCAGCGAGGACCGCGAACGCCGTCCATACCAGGGACGGCACGTCGCTCATGGCGACGAGCGCCATGAAGAGGTAGAGCGGGCTTAGGGCCACGATCACCGCGCCTATCGTGGCCCAGGCGGGGCTGAGCGTGAGTTGGCGGCCCAGGGCGTAGACCACCGCAATCCCGGCCAGGGCATGGAGAAGGGCGGTCAGGTCGCCGGCATGGCGCCAGCCCGAGAGGGGTTCCAAGGCGAGGATCAGAAGGGGGAGGCCGGTGGGGTAGGTGGGGACGAGGGTTTCGCCGTTTGGGGACGGCTTAAAGCCCAGGGGCACGTAGAGGTGGTAGGGCGCCCCCGCCTGGGGGAGCCCGGCAAGGGACCTGGGCTCCATGTGGACCCGGCCCATAGCCAAGAGCCGCGCATGGTTCATGTACCCCGAGGAATCAGAGCCCGCTGCAACCGCGGCGACGTTCCTGCTTAATACCCAAGCATATACGCCAAGGGCGAGGATCGCCAGGCCCGCGGCGGCAAACCGGATCATGGGGCGGCCCCGGGGCGGCTTCGGTTCAGGAAAATCCATACTTGCTTTGCATCGGCGGTGGGAGTGGTTTGTCCCCTTTAGGTGGCTGGACTCAAATCATTTCTCAAAGAGCGACCCAACGCCCCCCGGTGGTTCGCGTGTGCTGCCCTGGTCGCCGCCTTCATCTGGAGCGTGGCGTTCTTCTACCTGCCCGGCCAAGGCTTTACGTTCCTGATCCAGTTTGGCGCCCTTGAGCACGAGCGGTACCTGCCCGAGGTGAAGGCGGTGAGCCACTACGAGATGGCGGACTCCGCGGGCTACGACTCCCAGTGGTACGCCCAGATCGCGATGCACCCGAGCCTCCGGGACAAGGTGATGAGGCATTCGGTGGACAGCCTGCCGTACCGGGCGCGCAGGATCCTCTTTGAGTGGACCGCCTGGGTGCTCGGCGGCGGCGACCCCTGGCTCGTGATGAACGTCTTCGCCGTCCAGAACATCGTCTGTTGGTTCCTCCTGGCGGCGATCCTGCTCCGGTGGCTTCCGCCCACGAACTGGGGGAACTGCTTCCGCTGGGGGGCCATCCTGTTCTCCTTTGGGCTCATCTTCAGCGTCCGGGGCGCGCTTCTTGACGGGCCGAGCCTGCTCATGACCGTGATCGCCATGGCGCTCCTTGAGGCCGACCGCCCATGGGCCGGCGCCTTCGTGATGGCGATCTCGGGGCTCGGCAAGGACACGAACATCCTGTGCGCGTCCGCCCTGAAGCCGGCCGACCCCCGGAGCCCGAAAACCTGGGTCCCGTGGCTCGCGCGGTGCGCCGTGGTCGTGCTGCCGCTCATCGCATGGATCATATGCCTCCGGCTCTGGCTTGGCCGCGGGGACGACATTGGCGCCCGCAACTTCGCTTTCCCGTTCGCGGGCCTTGCCAACAAGCTCGAGGATAGCCTTTCGAGCGTCCTGGCCGAGGGATATCCCTTCCGGTCGGTCGCGAAGTTCGACGTGCTGGTGCTCGCGGGCCTCCTGGCGCAGTTCCTCTTCTTCCTTTTCAGGATTCGCTGGAGGGACCCGTGGTGGAGGTTGGGCGCGGCCTATGCGGTCCTCATGGTGTTCCTTGGGGACGCGGTGTGGGAGAACTATCCCTCGGCTGCGGCGCGCGTGCTGCTGCCGATGACCCTGGCCTTCAATCTCCTCGTTCCCAGGAAGGGGTTTTGGCCCGTGCTCCTCGTGGTGGGAAACCTGGGCATCTTTGGCTCGGCCGACCTCCTGAAGCCCCCGGGACGCGAAAGCTACGTGGTCGAGGGGCCGAGGAGCCTCCGCGTCAACCCTCTTAACGGCAGGGGGATAGAGGCGATCTACGGGCCGGTGAATTGGTGGATGCCGGAGAAGTCGCGCTGGGAGTACTGGCGGTGGGCAATGGGCGACTGCAGGGTGACGCTCCGAAACCCCATGCCCTTCCCCGTGGAGGCCGACGTCACGTTCCGGCTGCGCTCCGTGGACCGCCGCGGGGCGATCGTCACGCTCGGGGGGAAACCGGCGTGGAAGGACACGCTCGAGCCGGCGGAGGTGAGGCCGGTGTCATTGGGAGGGGTCGTGCTCCCCCCCGGCGACACCGAGCTCCTGTTTAGGAGCGACAGGCCGCCGGCCTACCCTGGCAATGACGATCATCGGCGGCTCACGTTCAGCGTGAGGGACCTGGAGATCGACGTCCGGGCGCGCCGCTAGGCCCGCCGCGCCCACCCATGCCGGACGCCCCACGTCAGATGCGACTCTGGCAGCTCAGGCGCCACTGGGACGCCCTGGCAAGGGAGGACCCCTTCTTCGCGGTCCTGACCGATCCCGACAAGCAGGGAAACAAATGGGCCCTGGCGGAGTTCTTCTCCACGGGGGTTGCGGAGGTCGAAGGGGACCTGGCAAGGCTGCGCGTCCTTGCACCGGGGTTCTCCGGCCGGGCAGCCCTCGACTTCGGCTGCGGGGCGGGGCGCCTCACGCAGGCGCTCGGCGCGCATTTCAAGAAGGTGACCGGGGTGGACATCTCCGGGCACATGGTCGATCTCGCCCGCGGGCACAACGCCCGGGAGGGCGTGGACTTCATCCACAACCCGGGGCCCGACCTGAGGCTCTTTCCCGACAACTCATTCAGCTTGGTCTACAGCCGGATCACGCTCCAGCACATCGCCCCCAGGTACACGCGGCGCTACCTCCGGGAATTCATCCGTGTCCTGGAGCCGGGCGGAATCGTCTCGGTCCAGATACCGGAGAGGGTCCCGGCGGGCGATCCTCCCGACCGGCTGCGGTTCTCGGCTTGGCCGCCGACCATGATCATGCGGATCAGGCGCTTCCTGCGGTACCATTACCCAGGCTGGTTCCCGGGGACGCCCAAGATGCAGATGCACGCGCTTGCACGGGAGGAAGTGCTCCGGTGCCTCGCGGCCGCGGGCGCCCATGTCCTCTCGGTCGACAGGAGCGAGCACGGCTCGGTCGACAACCTGGTCTACATTGCCCGGAAGCCGGGCGGCCCTCCCGGTGCGTGACGGCCTCACCAACTGCCTTGTTGTGATTGTTCCGGGAAACACGCACGATCGGCTCCCCATGCGGTTCCCCCTGCGATGCGCCTTGGCCTGACACTCCCGGGGATCGCCGCGTGCGTGGCCTTCTCGGCCGTGGCGCTCCTGCTCCTTGAACCCTGGGCCAGGTCCCGGCCGACGCGCTATGCCTTCGAGATCGACGCCAAGGGCGACCAGTCCGGGCTCGTGCAGCTCTACTTTGACACGGGCCGCGGGATGAACGAGCCCGACTCCTCCATCGAGCCGATCCTTGCCGGCAAGCAGACGCACATCAGGCTGGCGCTGCCGTCCGGCCGCTACCAGGGGCTCCGGTTTGACCTCCTGGACCGGAGTGTGCGGATGACCCTAAGCGGAGCCAAGATCACGGACGGGGACGGAAGGACCCTGATTGCGTTTCCCCCGGGCCAGTTCGTCGTGGGGAACCAGATCCGGGTGCTTGAGGCAAAGGGCGACCAGCTCTACGTGGAGACCGAGCCGGAGGCGACCGACCCGCAGCTCTGGATCAAGCAGGACGGCCCCATCTTTGTCCCGCGGCCTTCGGTGGCGGGGGCGTTTGCCTCCGTGCTCGCCGTCATGCTGGTGGGCCTCGCCGCCGTGGGCTTAATCCGGGGCTCGCCCCGGCTTAGGGCGGACGAGAGGGCGCGGGCGCTGTGGCAGCGCGCCCTCGCCTCTCCCGGGCGTTCGCTTGCCCTGGCTTCGCTCCTTGCGGTCATCGTCGCAAATTCCCCGGTCATCTTCGGGGGCAAGAGCCTCGTCTCGCCGAGCCAGAACGTCGCGCTCCTCTACGGCCAGTCGCCATGGCTCCCGGGATTCCAGGGGAGCGAGGAGGGCGATCCCCACAAGGCCGACGTGGGCGCCGCCCTCTGGCACCACGTCCCGCTCTCGATGATCGAGCGCCGCGCCGTGTTCGGGGAGGGCGAGCTTCCGCTGTGGAACCGCTACGACTCGGCAGGCCTCCCTCTCCTCGGGCAGGGGCAGTCGTGCTTCGGGGACCCCCTCCACCTGATCCCGCTCGCCTTCAACGGGGCTGCTTGGTCCTGGGACCTGAAGTACCTCGTTGCCAAGTGGCTCTTTGGCCTGGGCGTGGGCGCGTGCGCGTGGCGGGCGTTCCGGAACCTGCCTACGGCCCTCCTCCTGGCGGTGTCGGCGTCGTTCATCGGGTTCTACATCTACCGGATTGATCACCCGGCGATCTTTGGCCTCTGCTACTCGCCCTGGATCCTCTACTGCTGGCTCAGGCTCGCCGGAGCCTCGTCCTTCCGTTCCGCCGTCCTGTGCCTGGCCGCCCTGATCGGGGCCAACTGGACCGAGATGAACAGCGGCACCGTGAAGGAGGCCTACATCCTCCTCCTCTCGCTCAATTTTTCCGGTCTGTGCGTCCTGCTCTGGAGCGCGCGGCCCTTCCAGGAAAGGCTCGGCCTCCTTATCGGCGCGGCCGGCGCGGGAATTGTCTTTGCCATGATCGGCGCGCCGGTGTGGTTCACGTTTCTTGAGGCGCTCAAGGCCTCCTACACGAGCTACAACGCCCCGCTCGCGTTCCAGATCCAGCCGGGGATGCTGCTCGGGCTCTTCGACGAGGCGTTCTACCGGCCGTTCCAGCTGGAGTCGGGGGTCGTGAACCCCTCGGCCAACGTGTTCGTCCTCCTGGGGCTCCTCTGGGCGCTCGTCCGCTGGCGGGCGCTCGTGGCCGACCGGCTGGCCGTGGCGCTCGCTGTGTCGTCCCTTCCCGCGCTCATGCTGGTCTACGGGGTCGTTCCCCCGGGGCTTGTCGCGGGCGTCCCCTTCCTCGGCAACATCCTCCACGTCGACAACACGTTCTCGTGCGCCCTGATCTCGGTCGCCTTCGTCCTTTCGGCCTTCGGCTGGCGGCAGGCCTGGGAAAGCCTGGGAAGCGGCACGGGACTCCGGGACACGGTCCAGGTCCTCGTGCTCCTCTTTCTCGTCTTCGCCGCCTACCTGGGCACAGCGCAGGCGGTCGTCAGGAGCATCTATTTCGCGAGCACCTGGGGAAAGCTCGTGCACCTGGACCCCTTCATATGGGGGTATGGGGCGAGCCTTTTCCTGGGCGCCGCGGTGTTCCTCGGGGCGCTCCACTGCGCGCGGCGCCGGGGATGCCTTTCACCGGCCCTGTTCCTGTTTGCCGTCCTTGGGTTTGGCGCCTTCCACTGGCGCGCAGCGCTCTCGTGGGGGCCCGGCTTCTCGGACTACGTGGTCAGGCCCACGGCGCGGATGGACTTTCATGCGGACTCGACCGCCGTGGACGCGATCAGGGAGCGGCTGGGCACACCGGCCCGGGTGGTCGGCTTCCACAACGACCTCTTCCCGGGCTGGTCGATCGCCTACGGCCTAGAGGGCATATCCGGGCCCGATGCGCTCATGAACCCCTTCTACCGGGCCCTGGTGGACGCCTCGGGGGTCAACCGGATCTGGGATTGGCGCTACATCATCGAGCCCCGCGAGGTGGCGGCGCTCAGGCCCGTCCTGGACGCCCTCGGGGTCCGGTTCTACGCGGGCTATCACCTGGGAGACCAAAGGCCCGGCAGCGAGCTTTCCCTCGTGCATTCCTCGGACATGGAGGTCTTCGAGAGCAGGTCGGCGTGGCCGAGGGCCTACTTCACGGACGCCGTGGCCGTCTACAAGGACCTCCCGCAGTACATGTCCTGGCTCAAGGCGGGCGATGGGCGGCCCTTCGCGGCGATCGAGGCCACCGACTGGAACGCGATAAAGCCCGCGCCGCTCATATCGGGAGACCTCGCAGGTCGGAAGGTGTCGGCCGCAAGGGACTACCAGCTTACGACCAACACGACGAGCTTCACCGTGGATGCCACGGGGCCCGGGTTCATCGTGCTCACCGAGTCCTACGAGCGCGGCAATTTCCAGGTGAGCGTGAACGGGAGGCGCGTCCCCTACGTCCGTGTAAACCACGCCTTCAAGGGGGTCTATGTGGACGGGCCCGGGACCTACCTCGTGAGCTTTGCCTACTGGCCCAGGGGGCTCACGGCGGCGCTCGTTGTCTCGGGGATCGGGCTCCTGATCCTTGCCTTTGGGGTCGGATACGCCATCGCCGGTGGGCGCGCGAGACAGGCGCCCTAGAGATAGGCGATCGCGGCCAGGCGCTTGCGGTAGCGCGCCCCTATGACTGCGGGCGAGAATCGCCTCTCGATCGTTTCCTGCGCGGCCGCACCCAGGCGTTTGGCGAGGGCGGGTTCAGACACGACCCTCCTCATCTGCTCGGCGGCGTCGGCGACGTCGGGGTCAGCCCACGTGGAGCCCTTGGTGTAGGGACCATTGTTCTCGGCGAGCGTGACGAGCGAGTAGCGGACCGGCAGGCCGTTGTCGCGGTTCAGGTACTCGGCGGTCGCCGACCAGTCGGTCGAGATGACCGGCTTCCCGAGGTACATGCACTCGGCGATGGCGAGCCCGAATCCCTCGGAGCGGTGGAGCGACACGTAGCAGTCACACGCCGCCTCCAGCGCGTAGACGTCGGCGCGGGAGAAGGTGCTGCTTAGGACCACCGTGCCGGGCAGGTCGCGGATCGACTCGGTGAGCGCGGCAAAGTCCGAGGGGTTCGAGTCGGCGTTGTGGACCTTGATGACGAGCGAGGCGCCCCGGGAATCGAGTTCGGAGGCGCGGAAGGCCTCGATCACGGCACGCGGGTTCTTGCGCGCCGAATAGCTGTTCAGGTCAAAGAGGCACAGGAAGAGGAAGCGGTCGGCCGGGAGGCCAAACTTCGCCCGGAGCGTGGCCGTGTCCGCCGTGGGGCGCTCGAACCCGATCGCGTGGGGCATCGTGAGGACCGGCAGCGGGGCCTTGAGCGCGATCGACTCCCGGACAAAGTCGCTCGGGCACCAGATCTCGTCAAAGTGGTCGAGCGAGGGCATCCACGAGTCCGGGAATTCCGGCAGCTCCCAGGCAAAGAAGCCGATGTTGAATCGGTCCCTCATGAACTCGGGCCCGTGGTGGTGGTCGATGTCCCGGGCCACCGGGGGATCGATGTGGATCACGTTCACCCCGTAGGGGTTCGTGTCCTGGAGGCGGTCGGCGTAGGTCAGGTCGCCCATCCGGTTCTTGCAGTTGAGCTTGAGCGGGACGAGCGCCGAGTGGATCTCGGCGGCGTCAGCCGCCCGTACCATGCAGCGGGCGGACTCGCCGATCCCCAGGTCGGCCGTCAGGAAGCCGACGATGTTCATACCGGTGCGCGTGTGCCTGCGTCCGAACTCGGCGCAGTAGGGGCTCTCCCGCTTCGAGAAGTCGTAGATCGCCTCGCCCGAGCCCGAGGTGACCGCGAAGAGGCGGACCTGCCGGTTCTTGTTCTGCGCCCTGTAGCGCTGGATGAGCGGGAACCGCGTCACGCGCCCGAGCCAGGCGAGCGCGTTGGTGATCTCCGTCCCGTGGAGCCTAAGGTAGATCACCGAGCCCTGCTTCGCGTAGTTGCGCTCGAGGGGGACCACCATGTCCCAGGGGCCGGGCGAGGTGGCGTTCAGCTGGCCCACGAGCTTCCCGTCGGCGAGGATCTGGAGCGTGGGGAAGCCCGACTCGATCCCCCGGGCCATCGGGTGCGCCCGGAATTCGCCCTTCAGGATGATGGCGTCCACGTCCTCGAACGGGGGCAGCTTGATGACCGCTATCTCGCGCAGCCACGCGGAGTTGGTCGCAAACTCGTCGAAGTAGAGCCCCGAGTACCGGGTGAAGCGCCTAGCAAAGGCGCCACCAAAGGGGGCGGTGCGTGGAAGCGTGGCCATATTCAAGGGGAGAACATTTTCTGCCAGCGGGCGAGCTCGAGATCGATCGCCCTCTGCTTGACGGCGACCGCGGTGGCGGGCGGCTGGCGCCGCAGGTGCAGCAGGTAAAGGGCGGTCCTGATGGCCTCGAGGGGATCGGGAAAGTCGCGCGGGTCCGGGAGCACCCTCAGGAAATCCTCGAGCGCTCGCTCGCGGCTCGCCTCCTCGGCCAGGCGGTCGCGCCACTTCAGGAAGAGCCGCTGGCTGTTCTGCTCGTCCCGGAGCTTGCGCCCCGGGGAGGCGCTCACGTGGTGCAGCACGCGGCTCGGGAGCGCGACGGCGTTCACAAGGCCGGTCTCCCGGGCCCTGAGGCACAGGTCCACGTCCTCGCAGCCGTTGCGGTAGCCCTCGTCAAACCCGCCGAGCCTGCGCCAGGTGGACGCGCGGACGAGGATGCACGCCCCGGTCACCGCGAAGGCGAGGCGCACGGGGCGGAACAGCCTCGCGGCGAGGCTCGGTGCCGCCCGGTCGTGGTGGGGCTTGCACTTCTCGTTGTCGACCACGATGCCGGCGTGGTCGACCTCGAGCGTCGAGGCGTCCAGTTGCACGTTTCCGACAAGGCCCGCCCTCCAGCCGAGGAGGCGGAGCGTCCAGAGCATCGGCCAGAGCCACCCTCGGCGAAGGACAAGGTCGTTATTGAGGAGCGCCAGGACCCTTCCGCGGGCGAGCGCCGCTCCCCGGTTCGTGGAGGCGCCAAAGCCCAGGTTGGTCTCGTTAAGCACGACGCGGAAGGGAGCCCCGAGGCCGGAGAGCCATTCGCGGGTCCCGTCCGTGCTGCAGTCGTCGACCAGGATCACCTCGTAGCTGACCCAGAACGGGATCGAGGCCTGGAGGCTTTTCACCATCTCCTGGGTGAGCGGCAGGCAGTTGTACAGCGGCGTGACGACGCTCAGGTAGGGTGTGGCGGGGCTCCTCGATCGCACGGGTGCCGGCCTCCTACTGCCCGGAGAGGAGCCTTTTCAGGTAGAGGGCGTAGCCCGACTTGCCGAGCCGCTCGATGTTGGCCTCAAGCGTCGCGTCGTTGATCCAGCCCTGGCGCCAGGCGATCTCCTCGAGGCAGGCGATCTTGAGCCCCTGCCGGTTCTCGATCACGTGGACAAACTCGGCCGCGTCGAGGAGCGACTCGTGCGTGCCGGTGTCGAGCCACGCGGTGCCGCGCCCGAGGACCTCGACGTGGAGGAGGCCCGCGTCCAGGTAGAGCCGGTTAAGGTCCGTGATCTCGAGCTCCCCGCGCTTCGAGGGCTTGAGCGTCCGGGCGAGCTCAACCGCGCGCCCGTCGTAGAAGTAGACGCCCGGAATGGCGAAGTTGGACTTGGGCTTCTTCGGTTTCTCCTCGAGCGAGACCACGCGGCCGTCCTTCGCGAACTCGACGACGCCGTAGGCCGACGGGTTCGCGACGTGGTAGCCGAAGATCGTCGCCCCCTTGGCCCTCTTGTTCGCCGCATCGAAGGCGTGCGGCAGGTCGTGCCCGTAGAAGAGGTTGTCGCCCAGGATGAGCGCGCTTGGCGAGATGCCCACAAAACGGGCGCCGATCAGGTAGGCCTGGGCGAGACCCTCGGGCTTGGGCTGCTCGGCGTACTCGAGCTTGATGCCGATGTTCGAGCCGTCGCCGAGGAGCCGCTGGAAAAGCGGCAGGTCCTGGGGCGTCGATATGACCAGAACCTCGCGGATCCCGGCAAGCATGAGGGCCGAGAGCGGGTAGTAGACCATCGGCTTGTCGTAGACCGGCATGAGCTGCTTGCTCACCGCGAACGTGAGCGGGAAAAGCCGGGTTCCCGAGCCTCCTGCCAGGATAATGCCTTTGCGCTTCATAGGGTTTAAAAGGATGTGACCGCCTCCTAGGTGCTCTTTCCGAGCCTTTCGCGGGCGTATTTCTTGGTCGTGATCTCGTTGCACCAGGGCCGGTGCGCGATGTACCAGTCGACGGTCTTGGCCAGCCCTGTCTCGAAGGTCTCCCTGGGGCGCCAGCCGAGCTCCTTCTGGATCTTCGCGCAGTTGATGGCGTAGCGCCGGTCATGCCCGGGCCGGTCGGCAACGAAGGAAATCTGCTCGGCGAAGGGCCTGCCGTCCAGGCGCGGCACGCGGCCGTCCAGGAGCGAGCAGATCAGGCGCACGACATTGAGGTTCGGCTGCTCGTTTATGCCGCCGACATTGTAGGTCTCCCCGACGCGCCCCTTCTTTAGGACGAGGGAGACGGCCCTGCAGTGGTCCTCCACGAAGAGCCAGTCGCGCACCTGCATGCCGTCCCCGTAGATGGGGAGCTTCTTCCCCTCGAGCGCGTTCAGGATCACAAGCGGGATCAGCTTCTCGGGGAAATGGTAGGGCCCGTAGTTGTTCGAGCAGTTGGTCGTGAGCGTCGGCAGGCCGTAGGTGTGGTGGAACGAGCGCACGAGGTGGTCGCTCGCCGCCTTGGAGGCCGCGTAGGGCGAGTTGGGAGCAAATGCGGTGGCCTCGGTGAACGCCGGCGCCGTGGGCGAGAGGGTGCCGTACACCTCGTCCGTCGAGACATGGAGGAACCGGAACGCCTCCTTGTCCTCCGTGGGAAGCCCCGCCCAGTGCCGCCGGGTGGCGTTCAGGAGCCTGAGGGTCCCGACCACGTTCGTCTGCACGAAGGGCTCCGGGGTGTCGATCGAGCGGTCGACGTGGCTCTCGGCCGCGAAGTTCACGATGGTGTCGATCTCGTGCTCGTAGAGGAGGCCCGAGACGAGGGTCTCGTCCCCGATGTCGCCGTGGGAAAAGACGTACCGGCCGTCCTCCCTAACGTCCGCCAGGTTCGCGGGGTTCCCGGCGTAGGTCAGCTTGTCCAGGTTCACGACCTTCCGCGGAAACGCCGCGTCGGCAAGGAGCAGCTGCCTGATGAAGTTGCTCCCGATAAACCCGCAGCCTCCGGTGACAAGGATGTTCATTTTGGGGCCGGGCTAGGCGGCCTTCCTCCAAGCCCTCAGGTCGCGCTCGATGGCCTCGCGCACGGGCGTGAGGGTGATCCCGGCGGACGCGAGCTTCGAGGAGTCTAGGACGCAGTTGGAGCGCGGCGTCTTGGCGGCGGTCTTCATGAACTCGCCCTCGCTCTCGAAGAAGTTGAACTCCTTCACGCACACCCCGGAGCGGCGGATGAGCTCCACCACCTCGCGCGTCGTCACCCGTCCCGGGTTCGTGACGTTGTAGGTGCCGAAGGGCACGCGCCGGGTCCAGCAGGAGAGGGTCGCCTCGACGAACTCGTCCAGCTCCGAGATCGAGTTGGTCGCCTCCAGCAGGCGCGGGTAGCGCATGAGCTTCGTCAGGTAGTTGCGGGAGTTCTCGACCCCGTCGAACGGGATCCTCAGGCGCCAGACAAAGAGGTTCGGGTGCCCGGCGAGGACCTCCTCGCCGAGGCCCTTTGTCCCGCTGTAGAACGAGCAGTGGTTCGACCGGAACGTGAAGTTCGGGGGGTCAAGCTCCGTGAATCCCTTCCCTCCCGGGCCGTCGCCGCTGTAGATGCAGCCCGAGGAGACGTGGCCCCAGGGCACCCCCGTCTCCTCGCATGCCTCGGCCACGATGCCGGGCAGGACGGCGTTCCCGAGCAGGCACTCGGCCTTGTGGAGCTCGCAGGCGTCGACGTTGGGCTTACCGGTGTATCCGGCGGCGTTAATGAGGAATTCGGGCCTGTCCTTACCAAGTGCCCTGCGGAGGGCATCCCCGTCGGCATAGTCGACCTCGGAACGTGCTAAGTTACGAAAGGGTATACCCTTGCGCTTAAATAGTGCCTGGTATGCGTGGCCGACATAACCGGAGCCACCTAGGAGATAAATCATCGAATTGAGAGGGGTTAAGCCAATCGAAGGATCACTGGGAAACAAGGGTTTTCAGTCCCTCCCAATCCCGATCAGGCCACCCGTGATGCTATGGACACGAGAATCGCGGTCAATCCGGCGCAATTGCCCGCGAGGGCGGCCCAGAACAGGGCTCCCCGCACGCTGCCGAGCCCGCCATGGAAGGCCTCGGCCACGGCAATTCCCAGTCCTGCCGCGGCCACGAACAGGTACCTCCCCATGAACGCCGGTATCCGGTCAAGGTGGGGAACCCCGAAGGCGAGCCAGAGGGTGAGGGCCGTGAAGGCGATGATCGCGAAGGCCTGCGCCACGTTCCCGACAGCCCACGCCCAATCCGCGTGCCGCTTCCAGTGGCCGCACCCGCAGAGACCGGCCAGGAAGAGGAGCGAGAGCTTCCCGAGAAACGCCTGGACGCCCGCCGGGATCCAGCCTCCCACGTCGCCGTAGAGGTGGGGCCACTGCGGTGCGAGGTCATGTGAGAGAAAGTAGAGGAACGGGTCCACGAACCTCAGGGGATGGGCCAGGAACCAGGCCTTCTGATCGGATGCCGGGGGATGCGCGGGTTCGAACCACCCCCCGACGTCGACGTCCAGGTTGGCCCTGTTCCACAGGTACCACGCGGCCAGGGCGCAGAGGAAAAACATCCCGAGGCCCGCGAACCACCTGCGCCGCGTGCCGAAGGAGCCGACGGGGAGCAGCAGGAGGCAGGTGAGCGCCGCGAGGGACGTGGGCTTTAGGAGCGCCACAAGGAGCCCGGCCAAGAATAGGCCGCCAAGCTCGACGGGCCGGGTCCCCGGCGCCCCGTCGCGGAGCCTCCACGCCCAGGCCAGGAGGAGCAGGGGGAGCGCTGCGTTGATCGCGTCCGTGCTGACCGAGGCCGCCTGGATGACAATCAGGGGATTGGTGGCGACCAAGAGGAGGCCCCGCTGGTACCGCGGCATGAGCTCAAGGGCGGTGACGATCAATGCAAGGTAGCCCGCGAGATTCGTGACGCAGGCGGCCCGGTGCGCCGCGAGGGGCGACGGGGTGACCCAGGACATGAGCCGCATCCCGAGCGCCTGGAGGGCGTAATTGGCCGGGCTGTAGACGGCCGTGTTCGTGAACTCGACGCGGCGGGTGCCGGTTTCTACGGCTGTCTTCCGGGACAGGGCCGCCCAGCGGGACGGGCTCCCGAAATCATGCCCGACCCAATATGAGCTCCAGAGCGTGTCGACAAAGTCGACGTGAGCGCTCGGGAGCTCCCCGCCCACGGCGCGGCTCGAGTAGCGCTCTGCCCGCCATTCGCCCCGCGAGACCTGGAGCGCCCTGAAGTAGTGGCTCGGCCCGTCATAGGTGATCGCTGGGGGGACGAAGACTACGGCCGCAAGCCCAAAGACCCCGATGGCGAGAATCGCCAGGAGCGACTCGCTGCGCAGGTGCGGCGTCATGACACCGGGGCCCCCGCTAGCGCCGCTTGTAGTCGCCGCGGCTAAAGTACTTCTCGAACCAGACGTACATGCAGATGAAGAAATAGCGGCTTCCCATCTCCTTGATCTTGAGCTTGGCGACGCCGTGCTTGCGGTTGTGCCAGGATATGGGGACCACGGTCCAGCTGTAGCCCCGAACGATGGCCTTGAGCGGCAGCTCCACCGTCAGGTTGAAATGCGGGGCCAGGAACGGACGGCAGCCCTCGAGCACGTGGCGCTGGTAGGCCTTGAAGGCGTTCGTCGTGTCGTTGAGCCTGATGTTGAACATGACCCGGATGAACAGGTTCGCGAGGCGGTTTACGAAGAGCTTGAGCCCGGGGTAGTCGACCACGTCGCCCTTTCTCAGGAAGCGGCTCCCGAAGACGCACTCATGGCCCTCGTTCAGGAGCTTCCAGTACCGCACCGCGTCCGAGGGAAGGTCGGAGGCGTCGGCCATCATGATGACGACCGCGTCGCCCTTTACGGCGTTTAGCCCGTGGATGATCGCCCGGCCGAAGCCGTTGGCGCCTGTGTTTTGGACCGGGACAAGGGTGGGGACCTCGGCCTTGAGCGCCTGCAGGACGGCCCACGTCCTGTCGCGGCTCCCGTCGTCCACCACCACGATCTCGTGGGGGACGGATTCGCGGACAAACTCTTCGTGGATCGCCCGGATTGTCAGGGGCAGCGACTCCTCCTCGTCACGCGCGGGGACGACGACCGAGAACAGCTTAAGGCTCATCACAGGGGTGCCGAGACCTCGAGCCAGTCGGGGTGGGTACCCGCGTGCGCGGCGATCTCCTCAAGGATCGCCTGGGAGGAAATCCGGGGCTTCCAGCCCCAGATGCGGCCCGCCTTGGACGCGTCCAGGACGATCCAGGGGATGTCAAAGGCGCGGACCGAGGGCTCGGATGAAACGGGATGGGCGCCAAACCGCTCGTCGCACCACTGCGTGAGCTGGAGAAGCGAATGGGCCGAGGCCACGCCCCCCGAGACGTTCACGATGCGGTCCGCGGGATCGATCTTCGGTGCGGCCATCTGGGCCACGAGAAGCGGGACCAGGTCGCTCGGGTGCAGGCAGTCCCGGACCTGGTGGCCCTTGCCGCCAAAGCCGATGTACGTGAGCGGCCGCCGGCGAAGGTGGCTGTTGATCCAGAAGGAGAATATCCCCTGGTCGGGCCTTCCAAACTGCCCGGCCCCGGCCAGGACTCCGCAGCGGTTGATGAAGACCGGAAGGCTGAACGCGTGGTTGTACTCGAGGGCCAGCGCCTCGCTGGCGAACTTGGTCGCCCCGTAGAGCGAGATCGGGGCCGCCGTGGGGAACGCCTCCGAGAGCCCCAGGGGGCCGACCCCCGGGGGGAGGGCAGCCTTGTCCGGCGCGAAGGCCCCGTTCTCCACCTTGAGCGCCAGGGCGGCGAGGGGGGCGATGCTGTAGACCCGGCTCGTGCTCAGGATCGTGATCCCCGCCGCATTGCGCTTGCAGTACTCAAGGAGGTTCACGGTCCCGCCGAGGTTGTGCTCGATCACCTGGCGGGAGCTCGAGAGGCCGTCCACCCCGGCCAGGACGCTCGGGTTTGCCGCGGCGTCGATCACCCAGTCGGCCGGGGGCAGGCTGTCGACGTCGCTCGCCGCCCTCACGTCCGCGTGGAAGAGCTTCACCCCGAGGCGCTTCAATTCGGCCCGGTTAAGCTCGCTGCCCGGCCTGATGAAATTGTCGAAGCCCTCGACCTCGTACCCGCCGCCCAGCCCCACAAGCCCGCGCGCGATCGCGTTTCCCGCAAAGCCGCAGATGCCGGAGATGAGGATGCGCACGCCGTGAGTCTCTGGTGCCGCTACTGCTGCGGCGGCTGGGCCGCCGCCTTCGCCTTGGCGTCCTGGTAGGCCTTGCGCTGCTGGACGCCGATCTCCAGGAGGTCGCTCACGAGCATTCGCGCCTCCCGCTGGTCCTTTGCCGTTGTCTCCGGGGTCGCCGGGGCAGGAGCCGCGGCCGCGGCTATCGGCGCCGGCGCGGGGTCGGCCTGGACGGCGACCTGAGGCGCGCGGGGCGCCGCGGCCTGTCCGGCGGACGCCACGACGGCCTTCCTCATGGCAAGCTCCCTGCGGGAGCCCCCGGCCGTGACCACTGCGGTGTCGTGGGCCGCGTCAAAGCTGATCACGTGCACGCCGTCCGCCTCGCCCCCGACGGGGATCCAAAGGCTGCGCTTGGACTGCTGGAGAAAGATGCAGACCGAGACCTCCGAGCCCTCCGAGGAGGATCCCGCAAGCTGGAAGGGCTCCTGGCTGGAGGCGACCACGCCGGCCGCGGCGCCCGCGGGGGCGAAGGGCGAGTTTGCGACCAGGGTCGGCCCGCCCAGCGCCGTCCCCGCCCATCCCAAAACGGCCGCGACCGGGACCCCGAGGTTCCGGAAAACGCGCTTAAAGGGGTAGTTTGGCACCATCAACTGCTTAAGACGCTACGGGATCTGCTTGGATACGTCAAACCTGCGGTCTCGCCCGCCAGGAGGCGACGATCTGGCCGATGGTGTCCCTGAGCGACTGGGTGATGTCCCACGCGGGGAAATGGCTGCGGATCTTCCGGAGGTCCGAGTAGTAGCAGATGTGGTCCCCGATCCGGTTCTGCTCCACGTAGGTGAAGACCTGCGCCTTGCCGGTGAAGGACTCCGCGATCTTAAAGGCCTCGAGGATCGACGTGCTATTGGCCTTGCCGCCCCCGAGGTTGTAGACCTCGCCCTTCCTCGGCGAGGCGACGAACTCGGCCATGAAGCGGGCCACGTCGAGGGAGTGGATGTTGTCGCGCACCTGCTTTCCCTTGTAGCCGTAGACCTTGTACTCGCGGCCCTCGAGGTTGCACTTGACCAGGTAGCTCAGGAACCCGTGGAGCTCGACGCCGGAGTGGTTGGGGCCGGTAAGGCAGCCGCCCCGGAGGGCGCAGGTCGGAATCCCGAAATAGCGCCCGTATTCCTGGACCATGACGTCGGCGGCGAGCTTTGAGGCCCCGAAGAGCGAATGGGTGGACTGGTCCACCGTGAAGCTCTCCGCGATGCCGTGCTCGTAGGCCCTGTCCGCATACTCCCAGCGCGTGGGCTGCTCCGTGAGGAGGATCCGGTTGGGCGCGTCCCCGTAGACCTTGTTCGTGCTCAGGTAGATGAAGGGGGACTCGGGACTGGCCCTCCGGGCGGCCTCGAGCAGGTTCAGGGTCCCGACGGCGTTCGTGTCAAAGTCGTCGAAGGGGATCGCCGCCGCGCGGTCGTGGCTGGGCTGCGCCGCGGCGTGGACGATGACGCTCGGGGCCACGGTCCTGACGAGGGCCCCGACGCCGTCGCGGTCGCGGATGTCGAGCTCATGGTGGACAAAGCCCGGGAGCTCGCGCCTCAGGCGCTCCTGGTTCCAGCGGGTGTCCCCCTGCGGCCCGAAAAACACCGCCCGCTGGTTGTTGTCCACGCCGTGGACCGCGTAGCCAAGCTCGCGGGCGAAATACAGGCACACCTCGGACCCGATGAGTCCGGAGGAACCGGTGACAAGGAGTGTTTTCGGCATTTCGGGTGTCTATATTCGGGTTTCAGAGGGGCTGGAAGCGATATTTTACAAGGGCATAGAGCCATGTGAGGGGATCCCGGATCATCGTGATCTTCTTGCCCTCCTTGAACGAGCGCGACCGGTACGATATGGGGATCTCGATCGGACGGTAACCCTTTCGGATGAGCTTGATGAGGAGCTCCCAGTCGAAGTCGAAGCGGTTGCATTCGAGCCTGAGCCCCTTGATGCAGTCCCTGCGGAAGACCTTGTACATGGTGAAGGGGTCGTTCAACCACACCCCCAGGGACCCGTTGATCATGAGGGTGAATGTCCAGTGGGCGACGTTGAGGACGAGGGCCCGCCCCCTCTGGTCCTCGAATTTCCGCAGGGCCCAGGCGCCCTTGGTGTGCCTTGAGCCTAGGACAAACGCATGGGTGCCCGCCGCGATGGGCGCCAGGAGCTTTGCATAGTCGTTCAGGTCGTATTCCAGGTCCGCGTCCTGGATGATCACAATGTCCCCGGTCGCTTCCGCCAGGCCCGCCCGGACGGCGTGGCCCTTGCCCCGGGGCGACTCCTCAAGGATCACGGTCACGTTCTCGCGGCCCCGGTAGCCCAGGACCGCCTCCCGCGACCCGTCGGTCGAGTTGCTCTCGATGATCACGATCAGGAGCGTGAAGCCCTCCATCCGCTTGGCCACCAGGGCGTCGAGCGCCTGGCGGACCGTTGCGATTTCGTTGTATACAGGTACGATGACCGAGACGGTGATCGCGGGTAAGGCGGTCGGAGCCATCTAGTTCCGGGGGGCCGGGTGGTGATCACGTTCGGCTGGTCTGCCTGTATTAATCATGCTAAGTCCAATAGATGGATTCTTTTGCGTCTCCGTCAATCCGCGGAGACAGGCCAATTTATAGAAGGGTTCGGCTCCTGGAAGCGGCGGTTCTGACGCTCGTCCTGGCCCTTTCCTTCGTGGGTGTCCCGGGCATGCCCGACGCGCGGCTTGACGGCTCGTGGCAGGAGATGCTGATGGTCGCCCGGTCGAGGGGCCTGCAGTTTGGGCAGGACATCATCTTCACCTGGGGTCCCTGGGGATTCCTGTGCTCGGGCTACCATATGGGGGGGCTTGAGGCCGTCCCCGTCATCCTGTGGCAGACGGTGGGCCAGGTCCTGATCGCGCTCGGGCTCGTGGTCCTGACCAATTCTCTTCCGCTGTGGCGCCGTCTCCTGTTCGTGGCGGTCACCCTTGCCGTCCACTGGCTTTTCCTGGACTCGATCTATTTTGTCCTCATCACCCTGGTGGCGATCGCCGGTCTCATGAGGAGGGACGCGCCGGTTTCTCAGCTCGTCCTCTGGACCGTGGCGCTCGGGTTCCTCTCACAGCTCAAGTTCACGTATCTTGTCATCTCGTCCGCGGCCGTGGCCTGCTCCGTCGCATGCAGCCTCATGCGGAGGCTGCCTTCGCGCGCTGCCGCGATCGCCGCGGGATTTGCGGGCTCGGTGCTCTTTTGGTGGGTCGCCGCCGGCCAGAACCCGGCGAACCTCTGCTCCTACCTGAGGCGTAGCCTTGAGATCTCCTCGGGCTACGGTGACGCCATGGGCTTTGACGAGACCTGGCTCGTGTTCCTCTGGGGTGCGGGAGTGGTCGCCGCCCTGGGCCTATTGGCGTGGCGAACGTGGAGGGACTGCCCCGAGGGGGCGTTTGGCCGGCCGGCGTCCGTCTTTCTGGCCTTCACGGTGTTTGTGATGTGGAAGGAAAGCTACACCCGCGCGGACATGGTCCCGCTTGGGGGCCACATCTTCGGGATCTTCACGTTCGCGCTGATCCTTGCTCCCGTGCTCCCCGGCCTTCTTTTTCCTGGGCGAGTCTGGCACCTCTTCGACGCTGTTGTCCCGGCCTGCTTCGTGGGGATCGCGTGCATGGACGTGGATTATTTCCGTCTCGCACCCCGGATCGCCTGGGAGCGGATCTACGGGAACGTGCGGTTCCTGAAGCACCTCGGGTCCATGCCGGGCGAATGGCGGGGCCAGTATCTTACGGCATGCGACGCGGTGGAGCTTCCCCAAGTCCGCGCTGCGGTGGGCACTGGCACGGCGGACGTCTATGATTTCAACACGGGTGTCGCCCTCCACTACCAGTCCGGCGAGGCTCCGGAATTCCTCCTATGGAGCCGGGAGACCGTGGACAACCGCTATCCAGGGCAGGACGACGCGCCGCTTGTCGCAGGGATGCCGGGGCATTACGAGCCGCTTTTCCTTGAGAAAGGCTACTGGCTCTTCAGGCGGGAGTCTCCGCTCTCGAAGAATCCGCTCGAGCGGCGCCTGGTGCTGAGCCGAAGCGTGAAGCTAAACGAGGAGGTGGATCTTCCCTCGCCCCTCGCCCACGCCCTCTGGCTCGAGGCGGACGCCGTACCAACGGGCCTCGGCCGCCTGAGGGCATTGCTGTACAAGCCGGCGACGCTTAACCTTGGGACCACCGACGACCGCGGGCGCCAAAGTTCCTGGCGCGTCCTTCCCCGGGTCGCGCGCGGGGGCTTCATCCTCGTGCCGACCTTGGCTGACGGCGCGGACCTTGTGGCGCTCATGCACGGGGAGGCCCGCTCATGGGTCGCGTCGCTCCACTTTGGGACGCCCCCGGGCCAGGAGGAGTTCTGGAGCCATGTGGAACTCCGCGCCTATGAGCTCCCGTCGCTCCCGATCCGCCCGGCGATCCCGATCGCGAGGCTTGTCGAGCTTGGCATCTTCGACCGCCCGGCGATCGACGTCACCTCCACGGCCGACCAGGAGGTGATTGAGATTCCCGAGGGACGGGCGTTGCTCCTGCATGCCGAGGGCAAGGCGGAGTTCGAGGTGCCCCGGGGTGCCTCCCATGTCTCGTTTGGCTATGGGCTTCGCGAGGGATCCTACAGCGGGGTGGGGCACACGGAGGGGGTTCAATTCTCCGTTGAAGGCATCTGGACCTCGGGCAGGCGGGAGAGGCTCTGGAGCCAATATCTGGATCCCGTGGGCCGCGACGGCGACCGCGGGACGCATCACGCGGAGCTCGCGCTGCCGCCCGACGGGCCCTCAAGGATCATCCTCCATATCGAGCCCGGCCCGCGGAGGGATTTCCGGTGGGACTGGTCGTACATCTCCGCCGTGCGTTTTGCCGTTACGGGCGACCGATGAGCGTCGCAAAGGAGACGCCTCCAGGAGCGACCTCCGGCGGCCGGGAACTCGGGTTACTCGCAGCTGGCGCGATCGTTTCCCTGGCACCGTTCCTTGTCTACCGGGGCCTCTTTTCACGCCTCTACTGGTTCGGGGACGAGTTTGACCTGATTGACCAGATCGACCGTCTTGGCTTCTGGCATTGGGTGTGGCTCGCCTTCGCCGAGAACTTTGTGCCGCTCTTCAAGGTCCTCTGGGGCGGTTCGGTCCTCGTCTTTGGCGGCTCCTATGCCGCCATGATCACGCTCGTGTGGCTTGCCCACGCGCTCAACGTGGCGCTCCTGGGGCGCATGATGCGCTCTGCCGGCCTGTCGTGGACGGCGGTCTTTTTTGCCCAGTTCCTGTTCGGCCTCGCGCCCGCAAACCTCGAGACCCTGGCCTGGTCGGTGCAGGGATCCTCGGTCCTCTCCATTACCTTCATGCTGCTCGCCATGGACGCGGGCCTACGCGGGCGTGGTCTTTGGCGGCAGGTGGCGTGGGTGGCGTTGAGCGCCCTGTCATTCTCCCGGGGTGTCGTGACCGGCCCCGTGGCCGCCCTGGGCCGCCTCATCGGGGCCGAGCGCGGAAGGAGCGTCCGGGTGCAAACCCGGACGCGGGCTGCGGCCGTCCTTCTCCTGCCCTCCATCGGGGTTGCGGCATTGATCGCGCTCCTTGCTGCGGGCAACCACCAGCACATGAGGGGGCATTGGGCGGAAGCGGCCCTCTTCGGGCTTTGGTACCTCTGCGCCAACCCCACCCACACGCTCCTTTCCGTGGAATCCCTGGGATGGCACACGGTCGCGATCCTGGGGCTGCTCAAGATGGCGCTCGTTGTGTGGTCGCTCGCGCGGAGCACGGGGCCCTTGAGGGTGCTCTTCCTGATGCTCGTGGCCTTCGAGATTGGAGACGCGGTCCTCCTTGGAATAGGCCGCTATCACACGGGCCTCGGGGCGGCGCTCGCGTCCCGTTACCAGTATGCGTCGCTCCTCGGCATCGCACCCATGGCCGGGTTTGGGTTCTCGCGCCTGTGCGCGGCGATCCCTGGCGGACGCGCGGCAGGCCGCGGCGTCGCGGCGCTCGTGTTGATCGTCTCGGGACTTGCGCTCGTCACGGCTTGGCCAACCGTGCTCGAACCCTTCACGACCTGGAGGGGAACCCAGTCGCGCCGGGTGCTCCTCGTCGATCCGGCTCCAAGGTCCGATGCCGTGCCCGGTATTCCGGCGATGCGCATGGACAGGGCAAGGACGTTAATCGAGAAATATGGTCTCCACTGACCCGCGAGGGTTATTTGGATTTCGATCTGGATAGGTGATCCGGTGCCTCGTTGGGGATTTTCCGGGCTGGGGGGCAAGATTGAGCGAGTTGCTCCAAGGCCCCACGGCTGGCGCCCGTTGGGGCAGTGGCGGATGCCCACATTTTCCCCATGGGGAATCCGCGCCATGGCATTTACCCGGAACCTCATTGACAAATCTGATTATCTGATTATCAGTATTCACTGTTATGTCTCCCAAACAAATGACTGTCACCGAGGCCGCCCGGAATTTCTCCGATTTGGTGAGTCGAATCCACTACCAAGGCGGGACGACGATCCTTGTCAAAGGAGGCAAGCCGATGGTCAAACTCATCCCTGCCAGTCGCCCAAGGACCGGGCGGGAATTGGCCGCGCTCTGGCCGAAGCATCCGATACTGAGCCCAGATGAGGCAGCGAGCTTTGAGGCCGACATGGCCGATTCCCGCAAACGCCTAGGTCCCGCGATCTCAAAATGGGAGTGATCCTAGATACTTCCGTTCTGATAGCCGCGGAAAAACAGCGATTGGACCTCCAAGCCCTTTTCGCCGCGCACGAACTAGAGACCTTCTGCATCGCAGCCATTTCCGCCGCCGAACTCCTCCACGGCGTCGAGCGCGCTAAACCGGCGGCAAGGAAGCAAGCTCGTGCTCGGTTCGTCGAATTGATCCTGGCCCAGGTCGAGACCATCGACCTCGATCTCGCCGTTGCCCGTCAGCACGCCGAGATCTGGGCAACATTGGAAGCCACAGGCAAGCTTGTTGGACCTTACGACCTTCTCATCGCGGCCACCGCGCTCCACTACGAGCATTCGGTCGCAACTCTTAACGTGGCTGAGTTTGGGCGGGTTCCTGGCCTGCGCCTGATCGACGTGGCCCGTTATCTCCGCCCCAATGCGACTGCGGGCCCCTCGAAACCTCCTAGATAGACGCCGTATGCAGCTTGACCGAATCACTGACAGATTCCGATCAGTGCAATTTCAATAGAAACGAGGGTATGTCCTCGCTTGATTGGGACATGATCACACCGCTAAACCGAGGCACGCTTGTAGAAGAACCGATGGCGTTTTCGGCGATCCGAATATCAGTGAGCGCGGAATCGTAAAACGGCTGCGTTGCCTCGAAGACGACCGAGCCGTTAAGCCTGACAAAAAGGAGCTGCTTGAGACGCAGCCAGTCTCTCTGCGCCACGTTACCGGGGCCCGAGGAGCCCGGATAGAACGAGCCGAGGCTGACCTCCAGGCGCTGAGTGTAGGGGTACAAGACATCGATGGGGGGGCTTGTCGGCCCTCCCACGCCCCAATGGTCAAACCCGAGCGCGATATGGCTCTTGTCGAGGTAGGTGAGGTAGAGGAGGTCCCCTTTGCCCGTCGCTCCCGTGGAGACCAGTGGCTCGCTCCTTTTGCCCGAAAAAGCCGGAAGCGTTACGACCAATCTAAGGGGGGCGGCCGCCAACGGGAAAACGGTCTGTAGCTCCGCCGCCGTTGCACGATGGTGCTCGACGATCGTTCCCGTGAAGGCGACACCGAGGGCGGTGCGGTCCTCGCCCCCTGTTCCGTACATGGGCTCCATGCGTATCGGGTCGTAGGCCTCCTCAGGGGTGTCGATATAGGGTTCGCCGTCGACGATGATCCTCAGGCGGTGCTTGAGCCGCCGGGCCTCCTCATCGCCAAAGCGTGCGAGGTAGGGATCGCCCTCCGGCGGATAGAGGAACCCGGCCTCAACCGTCACGACGTGCGGCTTGTCAAAGTCCAGGGGTATCGGCTCCGTCGTCGGTCCCCCATGGCTTGTGTGCTCGAGGCCCAGGGTGAGGAGATTCGGTGCGGGATAGGAGGCATACAGGTAGTCGGAACGGGAGCCGACCCCGGAAACCATGAGGGGCTCAAACGCCCCGACCATTCCCTTTGGAAATTTGAGGGTCATCGTTTCCGGACCATAGCGCGCCCCCAAAAGGGACCGGACCCAGTAGGAGGGGTAGTTGAAGACGCGGGCCAGGCGCGCATACGCGCGAGGGTGCTCAATCTCGAGAAGATTCTCGTGGGATATCGCCGCCAGCACGTTGAAGGCCGCCGAGACCACGAGAAGCAATATCCAGAGCCCGCACAGCAGGAGCCTGGGGCCCGGGGAGGCGGCGCGTACCAGGGCAAGGGCTCCGATCGAGGTCAGGAGCGCGAGCGGAAGCGCGAATTCCGGGAGGTAGCGGTTCGTCGAACCGCACAGGAGCAGGATCGGAAGGGCAACGGCCAAAAGGAGCGAGATGAGCGCGGCGATGAAGCGCCTTAGGAGGGGATCGAAATGGGCCACGCAGAGCGCCGCGATTCCGAGCAGGAACACGGGAATATTCGTAAGAACGCCGTAGGCGTCCTCCGATCCGAGATACCCCTGCGGCATCGGCGGCGTCGCGATGCCTTTGACATACGGGAAGTAGATGCTCAGGCGGGTCGTCTCAAGGAGGCAGACACGGACATTGTACCACAGGTTGGACAGGCTGAAAATCTGCGCCGCGCGGGCGTCCACGGCGGTGAGTTCGTAGCTGACCCCGAATTCCAGCGGGTTCCCAAAGCGGAGGAAATTATAGGCCAGCATTCCCGCGACGATGCACCCTAGGGGAGCGAGCGTGGCTGCTGCCACACTGAGAAGGTGCGCTCCCCGGGGAGAGCCCCTGTTTCCCTTCCAAATCTGATATCCGGGGAAGAGGAGGATGAGGGCCCCGAAGGCAGTGGAGGGCCGCGATGCAATGGCCAGGCCGTAGCAGAGGCTCCCGGCTGCGATCCACGCGAGCGGGCGCCTTCCATAGAGCGCCTGGAAGACGCACGCCACGGAAAGCGCGACGAATGCGAGGCCCGAGGCGATTGCGACCTCGTAGATATTTATCCGGCTTAGGAGGCACGGGATCATCGTGCACAGGCCGATGCCCAGGGCCGCGGCCACCCCGCTCCATGCCGGGGAGCCCTCAAAGAAGCGCGCCTTCACGGATCGCACCGTCCAGAGCGCCGCAGCGACCGCAGCGAGCGAGAAGATGACGCAGGCCTCGGCCTGGGAGAGGTAGCCCCCGGTGAGCGCGTGGTACGGCCAGAAGAGAACGAGCGCCGGAGTGACACCGAAGTAGAGGTAGTAGGCTCCGTTAAAGTAGCTCGCGTCGTGGAGCCGGTACGGGCCGTTCTGGAGCGGGTCGTAGGGATCCTTGAGCGCCTTGAGCGCCGCCGGGACCTCGACGTTTAGGCTCAGCTTCCCCGAGCTGAACCCGTCGACCAAAAGGTTGTAGTACTCCTTCTCGGGAGCGATCGGCCGCGAGAAAAGCCACGCCTCGGGGGATGCGATCCAGAGGTAAAGGGCAGCCACGATCAGGAACGTCCCCGCAAAAAGGAGCGTCTCGATCCGTGCTGCTTTGTGTTCCGTCATGGGATGCTCGGCCTTTCGCCCTAGGGCGCGTCCTGTTTTCCTGAGGGAGGCGCCGGGTGGTGTCAGGGAGCCTCCGGCTTGCGTCCCGTTGCCGCGATGAGTCCGTTCGGGAGGTCGTGCACCCTCACGTCCTCGAAGCCCGCCCGGGCCAGGTAGGTGCGCAGCTCCTCGCGGGACGACGACATGCTGATGTGCGCCGGCCGGCGGTCGATGGGGTAGCCGTAGCTCTCCATGAAGATCCTCCACCCGGTCTCCGTATCCACCGTGAAGTTGTCGACGTAGCACCGGCCGCCCGGGCGCAGGATCCTGAAGGCCTCCTCGACATAGCGGAAGCGGTCCCATTCGAGAAGGTGCATGAAGACGATCGTGCAGTAGACCAGGTCAAAGGAGTCGGCGGGAAACTCCTGGAGCCCCACGGTTGAGAGTTCGACAAGCGTCGTATTGGGTCTGGAGGCGAGCCTCGCCGCCGCGTGCCTGAGCATCCCGGAGGAGATGTCCGTGCCGACCCAGTGGAGGCATTCCCTGCTCAGGGGCAGGCCGACGCGGCCAATCCCGCAGCCGATCTCAAGGATCACGTCGTTGGCGCCGATTCCGACCGTGGACTTGAGCATGTCGATCGTGCCCCGCGCCGTGAGTTCGAGCGTGGCCTCGTCGGTGTGGCCGGCGACGGCAAGCGCCGCAAGGTCACCGTCCCCCGATTGGGCCTCCCAGACCTTCTTGTAGTTGGAACGGTCGCCGAGCGGGGCGCGGCTCGTCCTCCAGCGCTTCTGGGCTTCCGAGTCGCTCATTGCGCCCGCGGCTCGCACCAGATGGTTGTCCGCATCACCGAGCGCCACTCCTCGCCGGCCAGCTGGGCCTCGAGGCTGAATGCATGGCGGCCGGCCGGGGTCTCAAACGTGATTTCAAAGCCGGGGTTGGGGCTGTTGGCCCGGGCCCCATAGCGCGCCACGACCTCCGGCTCGGCGATGCCGGTGCGCCCGGGATAGAGCTTGCCGTCCACGTCGACCCGGACCGCCGTTAAGGGCCTCCCGTCCTCGGGCCACGCCCAGCCCCGGAGCGTGAACGCCTGGTCCCGGTAGATCCGGAAGGGGGAGGTGTGGAGGTAGTAGGTGAACGGCGCCCCTGGGACCGTCGGCCGTGCTGCAGGCGCGGGCGCCGCGGCTTTTCCCCAGCGCCCCTTGGGGGCGGGCGCCGCCTGGAGCTGGGCCTCGAGGGATGCGATTCGGGCCTCTGCATCCTCGATCTTTCGGGTGAGGATCTCCAGGTCGGCCGAGGCCTCCTGCTCGCGGCGAATGAGGGCGGCGCGCTCCTCCCGGAGGACGTGGAGGTAGGTGTTCCGCTCCCCTCGGTCCAGGAACTCCTTCACCATCGTCACGCGGTATTCGGCCTCGCGGCGCTTCACCGCCTCGAGCTCGGACTGGAGCGCAGCGATCCGCGGGTCGGGTGTGCCTTCGGTGCTCATGGGAGCGTGTGCAGCCAGCTCTTGCGGGTCCTGGAAAGGTAGGCGGGCGAGAAGTCCTCGCCGACCAGGGTGAGGTTCGGGTTGTAGTGGGGATCGGCCATCAGGAAATTGCCCCATGTGTTCATCATGTAGTCGATCTCGGCCTGGAAGCGGGCCTTCTTCTCCTCTGTGTCGTCCACCCCGCGCGTGGCCGACTCGTGATGATAGAGCTCTGCAAAGGGTGTCCACAAGTTCCGATAGCCCGCCGCCACGAGCCTGCAGCAGAGGTCGACGTCGTTGAAGGCGATGGCCAAGTCCCTCTCGTTGAACCCGCCCACCTGAAGGAAGCGGTCCTTTCGGATGACGAGGCATGCGGCCGTCACGGCGCTGTAGTTCTGCACCAGGCGGAGCCGGTTTTTCTGTCCGCTGTCGCCCCTCGGGAAATCCTTGAACGGGTGCCCCGCGACGCCTCCCAGCCCGAGGACCACGCCGGCGTGCTGTACCGTGTTCTGCGGGTAGTACAGCATCGCGCCCACGGCGCCTATCCCGGGACGGACGGCATGGCTCACCATCTCGGTGAGCCATCCCGGGTCGATGGCCTCGACGTCGCTGTTCAGGAGCCCGATAACGTCGCCCAGCGCCTCGCCCACCGCAAAGTTGTTGATGGCGGAGTAATTGAATGGCTTGTGGTAGCGGAGCACCCTTACCCGGGGGTTTGACCCGTTCGCGAGCGGCTCGAGCCAGGCGATGGTCGCAGGGTCGTCGGAGTCGTTGTCGACCACGACGATCTCGAGGTTCGGATAGGACGTCACCGACAGGGTGCTCTGAACGGCCTTCTGGACGAGGCTGAGCGCGTTCCGGGTCGGGATGATCAGGGAGACCAGGGGGGCGGGCGAGGGGACGGGGAACCTTACCCGCCAGTGGTCCCCGGGGACCGGGACGATCTCGACCGGTTGTCCCAGCCGGCTGAAGTGGTCCTCGAGCGCCCTCCGGGCGGCCTCGACCGGGTAGCTCTTCTCGGCCAGCTGGAGCGCCGTGGATCCGGGCGCGGCCCGCCAATGGTAGAGCAGCTTTGGGATGTGCCGGATCGCCGACTCGGGGATCCTCTCCACCGCCCGGAGATTCAGGTCCCAGTCCTGGCTTCCCTCAAAGCCCTTCCTGAACCCCCCAAGCGAGCGGATGAGCTCGGTCGAGTAGACCGAGAGGTGCGACGTGTAGTTCTGTCCATGGAAGAGGTCGGGGTTCCAGTCGGGCTTGAAGTACGGGTCGAACCGGCGGTCCTCCATGTCGATCTTGTCCTCGTCGGAATAGATGAACTGGGCGTCCGGGTGCGCGTCGAGTTCCGCGGCGACCTCGTAGAGGGCGGTCGGCGCGAGGACGTCGTCGTGGTCAAAGAGCGCCACGTAGGCCCCGGTGGCGAGCCCCAGGGCCGTGTTGGTCGCCTCGCAGATGTGCCCGTTCTCCGGCCGGTAGGCGATCGTGACCCGGGGGTCGCCCGCGGCGAGCCGCTCAAGGGTCTCCCTCACGTGCGGCAGGGGCGAAGCGTCGTCGGCGATGCAGAGCTGCCAGTGGGGATAGATCTGGTCCTTCACCGACTGTACCGCCTTCACGAGGAGCGCCTCGGGCGTGTTGTACACCGGCATCACGACCGAGATCACGGGCCTCGTGCGGAGCGAGGCGATGTGGAGCTGGATCGCGGCCTTGTCCGCGTCGTCGAGCCGCTCGTGCTGCTCGCACCACTTCTCGTAGTCGCTCAGGTCCGCGGGATCCCCCGCCTTGCCCACGTGGACGATCGTCTGGAAATACGGGTTCCAGCCGTCGTCATGCTGCACCTCGACGATCAGCAGGTGCTCGCCGATCACGGTCGGGACCTCGATCTTGATCCCGCTGTACTCGGACTGCTTCATCCCGGTCGAGGCCAGGACGTCCAGGCGCTTTGACCCGTAGATCCCCGCGATCGGGGTCTCCCCGAAGATCGCGCGGATCCCCCGGATCGGCGCTGCGCTGTTCTCGTAGCACCAGCCGAGGATCAGGAGCTTGTTCGAGGCCGTGCTCCAGGTCCTCGGGTGGTCGAAGTTGAAGGTGTAGTGGTGGGTGACCGGGGCGTGGGGCGGCGCAAGGGAGGGGGCCGCGGCGCCCGCCGGGGCGGGGGCCGGCGGGTCTGCCTCGGTGGGATTTGGGAGCGCGGGGGCTGCCACCGGCGCCGCCTTCCTCGAAAAATGCCTCTCCAGGTCCCGCAGCGGCGCGGAGAGCTTGTAGGACCAGGAATGGATGATCCCCTTTAACCGGGCCTCGCGGGCCTTCAGCTCGGCATCCATCTCGATGATCCTCGCGGACAATCGGGCGTGCTCCTTCGCCGCATGCTCCTCCCGCGCGGCGGCAGCGGCCAACGCAACGCCGGCCTCCTCCCGCTGGTCCCTCGCCACTTTCTCGATCCCCGAGATCCGGTTTTCCAGGTTCTGGATGTGCCGGTCGGAAAGTTTTTTGTGGAGCTTGAAATGCTTGTCCTGCAGCTCGACCTTCTCCTGGAGGTTCTGGACATGCTGCTTGGTGAGGTCCCGCTGCATCTCGAGGTGATGGACCTTCTCCTCAAGCTGGAGGCGCGCGGCATCGGTGCCCGCTACCGCCTTCGCGTTCCGGCCGTCCTCGGAGCGGACGAGGTCCGCCACCTCCTCGGCCAGTTGCAGGAGTTCCCGGGCGGGGGCACCCGCGGACTTGAGCGCGTCGGCCAGGTCGCGGGCGGCTAGGGTCAGGTCCGTCCCGGAGTCCCCCTTGATCAGGTCCCAGCGGGCCCGGCTCGGCATTGAAATCACCTGGGCATAGGTCGCGAGGAGGCCCGCCGTGACGGTCGCCTGGTCAAAGTGCCTGCGGGCGAAGGCCGAGCCGTTCTCCCCGATTCGGGCGGCGAGCGCGGGGTCCTTGAAGACCCGCACGCAGCAGTCGGCGATGTTTTCGGGCGAGCCGCTGGAAAGGAACATGGCCTCGACGCCGTCCGTCATCGAGAGGGCGATGTTGGTCGGCGGCAGGACGACGGGCCTGCCCGAGGCCAGGAACTCCGGCAGCTTGGACGGCAGGCGGTAGTCGTTAAACGGCCCGGGCCGGCCGGGCTGGACAAGGATGTCCGAGGCTTGGAGGAGCCCGGGAAGCCGGGACTTTGCGACAAAGCCGAGGTCGGACACATGCGCCGTGAGGTCCGGGGTGAGGCGCTCCAGGAATTGGGGTCGGTTGAACCCGGTGCGAGCAAGGCGGGTCGGCGTCCCCCGCTCATTGAGGACCGCGACGGCCTTGTAGAGGTCGAGCATCTCGGGCTCGTTCGCGAACGTGTTGCTGCCCGTGAAGACAATCAGCCTCCCGCCCTGGGGGACACCAAGCTCGCCGCGCACTTTCGGGTCGGGCTTGGCCGCCTTCAGGTACACCGGGTCGACCCCCGGGGGCAAAAGCGAGCAGGGCACGCCGGCGGGGACCAGTTCCCGGAGCCGGTCCACGATCACGGTCACGGCGTCCGCCAACCGCAGGAAGGTCTTGTACCTCAAGGGATGCGGCAGCCGGTCCGAGAGGTGGGAGTCGAGCTCCTCAAACCCCATCGCGCGGAGCTCCCCGATCGATTTCCCGGAAAACCCCGAGATCAGGTACTCCTCGTTGTCCTCCAGGTGGATGACCAGGCGGGCGCTCTTCTCCGCCACGCGCTGGTAGGAGAGGACGAACTTGCGGACGTACTCCCGGGGCGTCCAGGCGTGGATCACGTCGGCCGAGCGCCCGTCGGGGAAAAACGTGGGCTTCCCCAGGAGCTCGTTGAAGAGCGCCGGGATGAACGCGGGCCGCGACACCGACGAGACGGAGTCCTTTCCCGCGGGGACGGCGACCACGCATGCGTGACCCTTTGCCGTCAGCGCGTTCGCGAAGCCGCCTATGTGGTTAAGGCTGTTGGTGGTGAAGTCGCCGTAGTTGACGAAGAGTATGTTCACCGGTTCCTGGGGTACGGGGTGCGGCCCCTTCAGTAAGGCTTGAGCGTGCTGGCGGCGTCGCCCACGACGGCGGACTTCGGAAGCGGGAGGTTGTCAAAGCCGCCGGCGAACCGCGTCACGACCGGGTCCCAGGGCGTCTCGCCGCGCTGGGACCTGTTGGGCGTGAGCGCCCACTCCATGATGGCCGTCGCCATGACGCAGGGGTCGGCAATCGGAAGGTCGGCGAAGGTGCTCTTCCGCGCCACGAGCGGCAGGTCGACCGAGTCCATGCGACCCCGGAACTCGGCGAGCGCGGCGTCGTCCGCCCCCGGGGTGCCCGCCGGAGCGAACTCCAGGCGCGCCTTCTCCGCCTCCGTGGTCTGCCCCGCCTCGGCATAGAGCTCGATCGCCTTCAGCTCGCAGCCCCGCCGTACCCCCGCGCCAAGCCCGCGCGCATAGGAACCGGCCTCGGCCAGCCGGCCCATGTCGGCCAAATATTGGAGGAACGCGGCGTGCACCTCGAGCGCGGCGTCCTCGTCCGGCGCCGAACCCAGGGCGGCGCGGTAGAGCGAGAGGAGAGGCGCAGCCTTTTCCGGATTTCCCGGGTAAAGCGTAGCCGCCACCTCGCGGACGTTGTCCCTCAGCGCGGCGTTCTGGACGACCAGGTGGACGGTCTGGATGGCGTTCCGAAACGGGATCTTCAGGCGCTCGTACCGGGTAAAGAGGATCTCGCGCTCAACGACCCCCCTGAGCGCGGCCTCGCGCACCGCGGGGTCGGGGTGGCCGTTCACGAAGGCGTAGAGATCGCCCCTGGGCTTGCCCTGGAGCGCAAGTCCCTCGGCCGAGAGGGCGTCAAAGCCGGCCGCCGCCTGCTCCCCGGGCGAGGTCGAGGCCCTCAGTTGCTTCGCGATGGCATCGGCCCCATAGAAGGCCGCCACCCGGAAGATGCTCCTCAGGAGGATCGGCCTGTGGGCCGTGAGCACCGGGAACCGCAGCGCCTCTCCCCAGCGCTGGCGGCGCGCCAAGACCTCTAGGATGTTCGAGAGCGCCTCGTCGCGCCGGGCGTCGGTCCGGTTCTCGTTCCTGCCGTACAGGAAGATGGCGCAATTAACGTCGTCAAAGGCGCCGAGGCGCTTGAGCTCCAGGTTGTAGAGCACCCGCGTTTTGAAATAGTCGACCGAGTAGGGCCCGAGTTTCAGGTCGCCCCGCTCAAGGGCGTGCGCGGTCGGGGAGTCGGGGTAGACCCGCCGGGCGCGGTCGACGTTCGACTGCGCCCGCTTCCAGTAGAACTGGAGGTAGGCATAGGAATAGTCCCCCTCGGCCATGTTCTGCACGTAGGCGTTCGCCTCCGTGTAGAGGCGGGCGGCCTCCGCGTCGCCGACCGCCTGAGTGGATCCGTCCAGGTTCGCGGCCCTGGCCTGGCCCACTAGGGCCGCTGCCAGGCAGAGGAGACTCAACGGGCGTGTCCGAATTCGCATAAGAAACAGGCGGACCCTAAACCGTGCAGGAGTCCGCCCGCGTGGTAAATGACGAAGTGCCTGGACTAGAGCTTGAAGCCGCAGTCCACCGCGTCCTTCGCGAACATCTTGACGGTGTCGAGCGACAGCTCGGTCAGGTCGAAGCCGTACATCTTCGCGGCCTTTCCGAGGATGTCGTGCGGCACCGTGATGATGGCGCAGCCGCTCTCCTCGGCCTGGAAGATGTTGAGGACCTCGCGCGTGCTGGCCCAGAGGAGCTCCGCCTTGTCGTGGCCCTCGAGGAGGGCGCCGCAGGCGCGCATGAGCGGAACCGGGTCGACCCCGGTGTCGGCGATGCGGCCGGCGAAGACCGAGACGACCGAGGGAACCTTGGGGTTCAGGGCCTCGGCGACACCGGCCACCTGCCTGAGGGTGAGGAGGGCGGTGACATTCAGCTTAACGCCCTGCCCGGCCAGCTCCTTGATCAGGGGCAGCGAGGACTCGCCCTTGGAATTGGTGATCGGGATCTTCGTGTAGACGTTCTTCCCGAAGGCCGAGATCTTGAGCGCCTGGCGCCTCATGTCGGTGAAGTCGTCGGTGAAGACCTCGAGCGAGATGGGCTTCGCGGTCACGGTCTGCAGGATGTCCTTGGCGAAGGCCTCGTAGTCCTTGATCCCGGCCTTCTTCATGAGGCTCGGGTTCGTGGTGAGCCCCTTGATGTAGGGCTTGGAATAAAGGTCGAGTATGCCCGCCTTGTCGGCGCCGTCGGCATACAGTTGTATCTTCAGGTCATTGAGGGATTTCATGGTTGTTAATAGGGTTGATTGAGGTGACCGGGCTGATTCGGGCAAGGAGATTAGGCGCCGCCCGCGGGGGAGGGGACCTGGGCGAGGATCACGGCTGCGGCCTCCGGGAAGGTTTTCACCGTAAAATCGGGTTTTTGCGAGATGTCCTCCAGGTAGCCGTAGTCGATGAAGACGGTCCTGACCCCGGCCCGCTTGCCGCAGTCGATGTCGCGCCAGCGGTCGCCGACCATCCACGACGCGGCCAGGTCTAGGCCCAGGGCGCCGGCGGCGTCGAGGAGCATGCCCGGCTCGGGCTTCCTCCGGGGGGACTTCTCGCCGCGTCCCGGGTCGTAGGACACCTCCACCCGGTCGATCTCGGGGATCTGCCTAAGGAGTTCCCTGTGCATGGCCTCGATGTTCTCCCGGGGCACCAGGCCCCTGCCCACGTCGGGCTGGTTCGTGGCCACCACCAGCGCAAATCCGGCGGCCTTCAGCGCCCTGCAGGCCTCGGGGACCCCCTCGTAAAGGTGGAAGTCCTCGGGGCGCTCCGGGGCGTAGGGCTTTCCCTCGCGCACGATCTGCACATTCAGGGTCCCGTCCCGGTCGAGGAAGACTGCGGGCTTTAGGGCCATCCACCTAGGGCTTGGCGGCCACCGACTCCCACTTGGTCTGGTTCACCTTCAGGTCGGGGTGGGAGACGAAGAGGTGCCAGACGACGGCCTGGAAGGCCTCGCTGTGCGGAGTCACGTTGTTCGTGTTCACGGTGGGAACGATCACGCAGGCGTCGGCGACCTTGGCCGTGTAGCCACCGTCCTTGCCCACGATGCCGATGATGTGGGCGCCGACCTGCTTTGCCAGCTGGAGGGCGGCGACCAGGTTAGGGGAGACGTTCTTCTCGATGTTTCCGCCGCCGACCGACAGGATGAAGAGGCAGTCCTTGCTGTTCAGCTTGCTCACGCGGAGCCACTCGACGAACACGCTCGCCCAGCCGTCGTCGTTGGTCCTGGCCGTCAGCTCGGAGACATTGTCCGTGGGGGCGTAGGTCTCGATGCCGGTGATCTTGCGGAAGTCGTTCACCGCGTGGGACGCGTTCGCCGCGCTTCCGCCGACGCCCAGCATGAAGAGCCGCCCCCCGTGCTCCCTCACGGCGCGTAATTCGGCGACGCATTTCTCGCAGTCGGCCGGGTTGATCTTGGCCACGATCTCGGCCGTTTCCTTCAGGTGTTGTGCTGAATATGACATGGGAAAAGGTATGCAAAAGCCGCACTCGAATGCGAGGCGGCAATGGGGCTTTAAGGTGAATTCTTTAGGAGGTGGTCGAGTTCGCTCAGCCCCGCGTGGGAGCCGATCTCGTAGAATCGCTCGGTGATCTCGTAGCCCGCCAGCTCCTCCCGCGAGAGGAGCGCCTTCTGGACCTGCTCCAGGTCCACGACCTGGTCCCTCGGGAACCCGTCGAACGCCGCGGCCCGGAAGACGCCCAGGCCGTAGTCGATGTGGCGCATCGTGGGCAGCTTGTTCTTCTTGTCGTAGGCCCGGAGCGCGCCGTCCGCGAACCACACGTTGCTCGCGTCGTAGCGCTCGCTGTTCTCGTAGACCGTCATGAGGCCGAGCTTCCCGGACCTTAGGAAGGCCTCGCCCACGGCGAGGTAGTCGATCGGCAGGTAGCTGTCGCCGTAGAGGACAAAGAAGACGTCGCCAAGGAGGGGGAGCGCCCGGATCAGGGCGCCTCCTGTGCCGAGGAGCTTCGGCCCGTCGAAGGAGTACCGGATCTGGACGCCCCATTTTGAGCCGTCCCCGTAACCCTCGACCACCTTCTCCCCGAGGTATCCTACACACAGGACAAGCCGGGTGAGGCCCGCCGCCTTGAGGAGACGTATCTGGTGCGAGAAAAAGGGCTCCCCCGCCACCTCGACCAGGAGCTTCGGCACCTTCTCGGTGATCGGCTTAAGGCGGGTCGCCAGCCCGCCCGCCAGGATCGCAACGGGGAGTTCCTTGGGGCTCATGCTCGGGATGGCCGGGGGAGGCGCCTTTTCGGCTCAGTCCTGCGCCACGACCTTGGTGCCCTCGAAGTCGAAGCGGAAGCGCACCTCCTGGAGGCCCTTCTCCCGCATCGCGTGGCGGAGCTTCTTCTTGTCGCCCGCGTAGAACATGAGGAACCCGCCGCCGCCGGCGCCGATCAGCTTCCCTCCGAGGGCGCCGTTCGCCATCGCGTAGTCGTACCAGTCGTTGATGTGGGCGTTGCTCATGCCGGAGCTGCGCGCCTTCTTTCGCTGCCAGTGGACGTCCATCAGCATGGCGAACTCCTCCAGGTTGCCGCTCTCAAGGCAGGCCAGGGACTTGTGGCCGAGGTCCTTCGTGAAGTGCAGGTTGTCCAGCATGGAGCTGTCGTTCTTCTTCGAGCGGTCGTTCTGGTCCTTGAGGATCGAGGAGGCGCTCCGGGAGTAGCCGGTGAAGAAGAGGAGCAGGTTGTCCTCAAGGTTGTAGAGGGTCTCCTGCGCGATGTGGCAGGGCCGGTACTCGACGCGCCCGTCCTTGTGGAAGGTGAAGGCCGTGATCCCGCCCACGGCCGCGATGTACTGGTCCTGCTTGCCGATGGGCTCGCCGAGCTTGTTGATCTCGATGTCGCAGGCCTGCTCCGCCAGCTCCGCCGGCGAGACCAGGTTCTTCTTGTGGGCGTGGAGCGCCCTTAGGAGCGCCGTCGTGAAGCTACCCGAGGAGCCGAGCCCGGTCCCGCCCGGGATGTCGGCCATGGAGGTGAGCTCAATGTGGGGATCGGTGACCCCCACGAGCTTCAGGGCCTCGCGCACGATCGGGTGCTCGATCTGGTCCACCGAGGCGACGCGCTCCAGCTTGGAGTACTTCACGATGATCTCCTTCTGGAAGGTCGTGTGCTTGGTGATGTACACGTACTTGTCGATCGCGGCCGCCACGAGGAAACCCCCGTGCTCGGAATAGTAGCTCGGCAGGTCCGTACCGCCGCCGCCAAGTGAGACGCGCAGGGGAGAGCGTGTGATGATCATGGGAAGGTGGGGTAGCCGCTGGATGCGTAGATTGCCGAGACGATCTCGAGGGTCCGGATGCCCTCCTTTAGCCCCGGGGAGGGCGTCCTCCCAAGGCGGATGTCCTCGCAGAAGGCCTCGGTTTCCAGGGCCCACGACTGGTCCGCCCGGGGATACTCCCAGCTTGTCGTCTCCGGCGGGCCCATCTCGGGGAGCATCCGGTAATACGTGAGCTTCTCGGTCCCGTAGCTCCCCCCAAGACCCTCGACCGAGAGCTTCCCGTCCCGGCCGTAGATCTCGAAGGAGAACATGTTCTTCCACTCCGAGCAGCTCACGTGGAGCCAGGCGGTCTGGCCCCTTGTGGTCCTAAGGCTCAGGAAGGCGTTGTCGTCCACCTTCATGTCCCAGAAGAGGGTCGAGGCGTGGCCCTCCACCGTGGAAAAGTCCCCGAGGTAGGAGAGGGCGAGGTCGATCAGGTGCACGCCCTGGTCGATCAGCTCGCCGCCGCCCGAGAGCTTGGGATCGGCGCGCCACTCGCGGTCGTAGCCCTTTCGGCCGCCGTGGCCGTAGCGTCCCCGAAGGAACATGAGGGAACCCAGGGCCCCGGAATCCACGATCTCGCGGGCCTTGAGGAGCGAGGGGTGGAAGCGGTGGTTGTAGCCGATCCTCACCTGCACCCCCCGGGCTCGGGCGACCTTTTCCAGCTCGCGAAGCTGTCCGGGGCCGAGCGCGCCGGGTTTCTCCATCAGCACGTGCTTTCCGGACATGGCAGCCTCAAGGGCGATGGGTGCCAGGGAGGAGTTCAAGGTTGATACTATGACAGCATCGACCGCCGGATCCGCTATCGCCTGCCTAAAATCGACGGAAGACCGGCAGCTGGCATGTGTCTTGGCCACGTCCGCCGCGCGAGTGCCGTCGAGATCGCAGGCGTAGGCCAGCGTGGCGCCCCGGACCTGCGCCAGGGCCGCCGCGCGCTTTTTCCCGATCAAACCGCAGCCAACGATGGCGAAAGTAAGCGGTCGATCAACGGGTTGTGTCATGGAGCCGGAGTGGGGGAATGGCCTCCGAAGGCATTGCAGGGGAGGGGGCCCCTAGCAAGTGGAATTATTGGGAAAGGGCAGGCTTGTCAGCCGCGCCCCCCAACGGATTGTCTGGAAAGATGCCGTTGGAATCCAATCCGGAAGCCGTCCCCGCAGCACAGAGTGCCGGGAGGCGCCGGGCGGAGACGGCGGCATGCGTCCTTGTGGCGTTGCTGGTCGGCTGGTTTTACCTCTGGTCGGCGCTCCAGCCGGCCAACTCCTGGGTGCTTTGGGGCAAGACCCCGGAGGGATACTACCCCTTGGAGACGGCCGGGTTCCGCTCGGGGCACCTCTATGCCGCCCTGACCCCGCACCCTGCGCTCCTCGCGCTTCCCGATCCCTACGATCCCGTGGCGAACGCCCCCTACCGCGTCCACGACATGACCCTCTACAAGGGGCATTATTACCTCTATTTCGGGGTCACCCCCGCCGTGATCCTGTTCTGGCCTGTGGCGGCGCTCACGGGCCGGTACCTGGCCGAGCCCTCGGCCGTGGCCTTCTTTTGCATCGGAGCGATCTGGGTTGGCATGGCACTCCTCCTTGCGATCCGCAGGAGGCATTTTCCGGCGGCGCCCACTTTGGCGCTTGTCGCCGGATGGGTCTGCCTGGGGTGGGCCACCCCGCTTCTCCTCCTGGTGGAGGGACCCCAGTTCTACCAGGTGCCGATCTCGTGCGCGATCTTCCTTCAGGCGCTCATGCTGGCCGCGGTCTACGGGGCGCTGCATTCCCCGTCGCGGAAGCTCCTCTGGATGGCCGGGGCGGGCCTCTCCTTCGGCCTGGCGATCGGGGCGCGCCCCAACTACCTCGCCTGTTCCTTCGTCCTCCTTATCCCGGTCGCGGCCTATGCGCTTTCAGCGGGCACGGATCGGGGCCGGAGGGCCCGCGCATTATTCAAGGCGCTTGCCTGGACGCTCATCCCCGCGCTCGCCTGCGGCGTCGGCATCCTCGAATTCAACTACGCTCGTTTCGGATCGGTTGCGGAGTTTGGGATGCATTACCAGCTGGGCGGCGAGCGGTTCATGAAGCTCCAGGCGATCTCCCTCGCCCGGCTCATCCCCCACGGGAGGGAATACCTCTTTAGTCCCGGCAACTGGCAGTCGTATTTCCCTTTCTTCTCATCGCCCGCGGGACAGCCCTATGGGTTCCTCCGTTACCTTCCCTGGTCGTGGCTCATCGTCGCGGCGCTCCTGCGTCCGAGGAAGGGGGACCCCGGCGAGCGCTCCGGACTCTGGCCGGTTGCCTTGGCCATCGCGGGCGCGTCCCTGGCAAACCTTGCCTTTCTCTCATGCTTCTTCGGCACCACCTCCCGCTATCCTGGGGACTTTGCCCATGCGGCCTTGATCCTTGCCGGAATAGGGGCGCTGGCCCTCGGGCAGCGGATCGCGATCCTAGGGCGCAAAGGTTGGTTTCAGGTCGGAGCGGCCGCGCTTGCCGCGGTGTCCCTCGTATTCGGTCTCGCGGTCTTCGTGGGCGCATTCCCAAGGCCGGAGGTCTTTAGCAGCCTCGCGCGCGCGGTGAACTGGCCCGCGTATGCCTGGGAGAGCAGCCACGGGGCGAACTTTGGCGGTCTTCACCTGGAGCTCGCGCTTCCGGAGCATCCGCCGGCCGACGCCGAGCCGCTCTTTGAGACGGGGATCGAGAAGGACCGGCGGGACTGGCTCCAGATCACCTACCTGCCGGGCAATCGGGCGCGGCTCGACTTCTTCCACGCGGGGACCGGCATCTTTTCAAGCAGCAGGTTTCCGATCCCAAGTGACCGAAGGATAACGGTCGATGCGCGCTGCGGCTCGCTCCTGCCGCCGTTCACGAACCCGGTGTTTTCCTCGTGGTCGAGCGCCGAGTTCAACCTGGCGAGGAGGGATCTCCGGATAACCGTGAACGGCGCGGAGGTGCTACGCGCGGCGCTCGACTGCTATGAGTCCTCGCCCGCCAACCTGACCATCGGGCACCTCTCGTGGTTCACCGGGGGAATGCAGCAGGTCTTCTCGGGCAAGGTGCTGGCAGAGAGCCGGCTGCCGCTCGAGAAACCCGCGTTGCCCTCGACCTCCTTCGCGACCGCGGAGCCGCTCGAGCTGAAGCTCCTGCTGCCCGCGGCGCGGCCGGCCAGCGTCGATCCCCTCGTTGTGACCGGCGAGGCCAAGGAGAGCGACATGCTGTACTGCGCCTATGACGGACTTTACCATGTGAGCTTTGGGCTCGATCATTACGGCTCCGGCGGGCCGAGGAGCGAGCCGCTGCCCTATGATCCCCTGGTCCCCCACAGCCTCGTGGTCTGGATGGGGTCGATGGCGGGCCTCTTGTCCGGGCAGGCACCGGCCGAGGCTGATGCAAACTCGGGCCACCTGGTCGTCATCTTCGACGGCCATGTGGCGATCAACGCGGACCAGGTGTTTTTCCCGAGCAGGCGCGATCCGCCGGTCATTGGGCTCAATCCGTTTGGCTCCACGGTAGCAGGCGCCGAGTTCACGGGGCGGGTCATCCAGGTGGGCCAGCTACCCATGACGGCGCTTCCCGTCGTCAAGCGGAGCGGCAATTTTGGCACGGTCGCGATGACGGTTGAATTGCCGCTCGGTGCCGTGGGCACCCAGGAACCCCTGGTGGTGACCGGGGTCACGGGCGCCGGCGACATGGTCTACATCCGGTACCTGGACAACGCCCATGTGTCCGTGGGCTTTGACCATTGGGGCATCGGCGGCAGCGTGGGAGATCCGGTCGAGGTCGATTACCGGGCGAACCACCGGATCCTTGTCGCGTTCAAATCCCTCTTCCCGCCGGGCTCGGCGGCCCACGCTTCGGACCGGGTCCTCGTGCAGATAGATGGCAAGACGGCCCTTGAAAGGCACTGGGACTGTCACCCGTCGACCGCCGAGCGGATAACGATTGGCAAGAACCCCATCGGGGGATCGACCTGCGGCCCCGTGTTCACGGGGCGCATTCTCGACGTTGATCGCTCCCTCTCGCCGCCTCCCTGATTTGCCGGAAGCTTGCTGCTTGTCACAACCCTCCCGATACCCCTTTGCTCGCTAGGATGCTACCCCAAGTGGCGCTACCCCTTAAGCGGGCCCCATATTACGAGATTCTTCGCATTGTCCTGATGGTCGCGGCCGCGGTCGCGATCATGGCTCCCTTTTTCACGGGCAACCTGATCGGGGGTGTCGATGCCCGGTGGTACGGCTACATGCTGGGCGACTACATAGAGCAGGTGCGGCACGGTCGGTTCCTGGTGACGGTGGGCCAGGGGCCCCTCGCCTGGAATGGCTCCGTCCACCTTTTCCGCTCGGCCCCGGTCTACATGGCGGTGGCGCGGGTCTGGGACCTCATCACCTTCAGGCGCCTCAACCCCTTCGCCCTGGAACACCTGACGGTCGTGACGAGCGCCGTAGCCGGCACCCTTGGGTTTTACGCCGCGGCGGTCAAGGTGCTCCCAACGAGGCGCTGGTCGGCGATGGGCCTTGCGCTCCTCTACCTGATGACCCCGTCCTGGCTTGCGACCGTCCTCTGTGCGGAGGCCTACATGTCGTACATGGCGTTCGCGGTGGTCCCGATCGTCCTCTACGGGAATGTCCGCACGGCGCTCCACGAGGACGGGCGTGGCTACATCATACTGGGATCGGGGCTCGCGCTCCTCTGGATGTGCCACCCGCCGCTGGCGTTCAACTTCACGATTGCGACCGTGGTGATCCAGAGCGGCGTCCTCATGACCCGAGGGATCGTAAACTGGGGCAACCTGGTGGCGGGTGCGGTCACCTTCCTGGTGCTGGGGGCGTATTATTTCACCTCGATGGCCGAGCTGCCGCCAATGGACCACGCGCGCTCGAGCAGCGCCGAGCTCCAGCAGATTGTCGGGCTTTCCCTGTTTATTATCGGCATAGGCCGGTTCGCGCTCGTGCCCCGGTCCTGGGGATGGGCTGCGTGCGCGGTCGCTGGCGCTCTCGCCGTCGGCCGGGTCGACCGTCCCTGGCTCTGCTGGATCGAGGCGACGGCGCTTGTCTGGGTGCCCCTTGCCGCGGGCCTGCGCCTTACCGGGATCATCGACTTCAAGCGCCACGCCTTCGTGCTCCTGTTTTTTTCCACCCTGGTTGCCGCCGCGATCGCGGAGGCCTGGGTTGGACGGGACGGGATGTTCCAGGGGTCGGTCCAGACCCTGGCCGACAACACAGGCAACCTCCGGGAATTCTTCGCCCCGCTCCAGACGCCAATGCGGCGGATCCAGATCTTCCAGCCGGGCTTTGGGCTTATCCTGGCGCTCGTCATCGGGACGCTGGCGCTCTTTGGGTCGAGGCCCACCTGGGCGAAGATCCTCTTCGCCGCAATGGTGGGTTTGGCCGTGTGCACCCTGCGGGTGCCGCTCGTCAGCAATTTCCTGGTGGGACGCTTCCCGATTGATTTTGCATCCATGTGCGGCGTTCCCCTGGCGCTCCGTACGCTGCCCGTGTTCTCAAGCCTGGCGGCGATGAGCGCGGTGGCCTGGGTGGCCACGAGCGAGCCTGCGGGCCGGCTGGCCCGGGTCCTAACCAGGGTCGCCCTGGGGGCCGCGGTGCTCTGGGGCGGGTACCAGTCCACGGTGTTCGTGCGCCACTCCTACGACGTGACCGCGAACGCGGCCGGGACCGCCAAGAACCTGCGCCCCGAGAACACGGTCCTGGACGCCTACGCCTACCTGCTCCTGCCGATCCCGCTTTATTTCTCGCACGGGAAGACGGATCCCCTGCTTGAGAGCCGGCTGCTCGACTCCCACGAGCAGGTCCTGATCGGGCCCATGCAGGACGCCGCGGTGATGGAGGAAGGGGGGAGCAAGACCGTGCACCTGACCACCCGCCTGCTCCCGAACTCGCTCGCGTGGCTCGGGATCTCGCCCCATGTGGTGGTGGGGCCGGGGGAGCACCTGCTCCTCCGCTTCGAGTTCGACCCGGCGCTCAGCTACACGGGCTACCTCATGTTCGCTTCGGAGCACGGCTACCGCGAATACCACCTGCCAGAGTCCGGAAGGGACCGGTCATTTGGGTCGGGCAAGTCGTGCACGACCGTCCTTTCGCTTTGGAATTCCGGAGCCACGGCCGAGCACTACGAAATCTCCCTGAACGGGGAGCCCGGGAACACCCTGCCGCGCACGGGGGGGGGCGCGGGGAACCTCGTCATCTCGACCCTTGACCCGGCGAAATTGCCGATCCGCCTGACCTCCCTTATCCCCTACAGGGCAGAAGTGAAGACGGAGCAGGGCGGCTTGCTTGAGACCTTCCGGGTGTTCATCCCCGGCTATCGGGCGACGGTGGACGGAAAGGACACTCCCGTGCGCGAAACCCTGGAGCACCTGGTCGGGATCCCCGTGCCCCCGGGATCCCACACGGTCGAGCTCACGTTCGTGGGGTCAACCCGCCTGTGGGTGTCCGCCATCTTTAGCGGCCTCGGCTGGCTTGTCCTCGTGATCGCATGCCTGAGGAAAACGGTGCTTGGGGGGCAAGTCGCGGCGTGATTGCCTGTGGACTCAGGAAAAAGAAATGACGCTTTGCCGCCGCCTTCCCGTCGCCGCCTGGTGTGTCGCCCTGGCCTGCGCGGCCGTGATGACCTGGATTGCGGCCGAATCCGATGACAGGGGCCACGCCTTCCAATTTCGCGGCCAGAAGGGCGACTATTACAGCCTGCTTGTCGCCGGGTTCCGGCACGGGCACCTGTACCTGAACGTCGAGCCGGATCCGGGCCTGGCGAGCAGCGACCCCTATGTGAGGGCGCACACGCCGACGCTCCTCGATGCCGATTACTACAAGGGCCATTTCTACCTGTACTACGGGGTCGTGCCCGCCGCGCTCCTGCTTCTGCCGTACAACCTGGCGACCGGGCAGGACCTGGGCATCAATATCGCCTGCCTGGCATTCTGGCTCCTTGGATTCTCGGCCTCGCTTGCGTGGCTTCGGGCGTGGTGGAGGGACTCGGAGGAAAGGGGCGGCGCCTTCCTCGCCTCGCTCCTCGTGGCGCTCTTGGCTTTCTTCCCGGCTACGACCTTCCTCGTCCGCAGGTCGATGTTCTACGAGCTCCCGCTCGTCGCCGGTTATGCGTTCCTCTGCATTCTCTTTGCCGCCCTTTACGAGGTCGCCAGTGGACGGAGGGTCGTGGCGATGGTGGCCCTGGCGAGCGCCAGCGCGGGGCTCGCGGTTGGCTGCCACCCGAACCACATTCTACTCCTGCCGCTCGTGGCGTGGGGAGCGCTCCTCGCAGGCCGGGGGCCGGCGGGAGCCGGCCGAAATCCGTGGAGGCTCGCTGGGGCCGCGCTCCTGCCGGCGGCAGTGATCGGGGCCGGCCTTGCCTGGTACAACGCCGCGCGCTTCGGCGACCTCTTTGAGTTCGGGTTCAGGTATGGGCAGAACGGGTTCTTCGCGGTGAAGCAGAGCCTCTTTGTTCCCCGGTTCCTCTGGGCCAACCTGAAGTGGTACTTCCTGACGCCCCCGGCCCTGACCCCGTATTTCCCGTTCGTCTTCCCGGGAGACAACACGTTCCGGCCGGCCGGGTATGAGGGGGCCGAGGCCATGCACGGGCAGTTTCCGGCGACGCTTGCCCTCGTCTGGGCGCTCATTGGCCTTGCGGTTGCCCGCCGGGGCGGCGCCGGCGGGGTTGTCCGGCGCCTTGCGCCCTCGCTCTGCTTCGCGGCGCTCGTGGCGTTCCTCTTCATGGGCGGACTGCAGATCCGCGCCAACCGCTACATGGTCGATTTCGAGACCCCGCTCGCCTGGTTCATGGCCCTGTGCGGGGGCTATGCCTGGGCGGCCCTCCCTCCGCGTCTTTTCTCGAGGCTCTGGAAGGGCGTGTTTGCGGGCCTTGTCCTTGCGGGCAGCCTGTTCTTCATCCTGGCAAGCCTCCAGCAGTTTGACCAGTTCCGGAACACGCGGCCCGCGAGCTTCACCGCGCTCTCCAAGGCCCTCAATGTTCCCTACGCGTGGTTCTACAGGGCGGGGGTGGAGGAGCCGGCGCTTGTCTCGATGACGGTGCGCTTCCCGCCGTTAAGGGATCCGGTGATCGAGCCCCTGGTGACGACCGGCACGCCGGGTTACTCGGACTCCGTCTACGTCGCGCGGTACCCGAACAGCCTTGTTCAGTTCAGCTTTAACCACAAGGGCTATGGCGGGCCGACCGGGGCGCTGATTCCGATCGACCTGGAAAGGGAGCACACGATCGAGATCAGCATGGGATCCTTCTATCCGCCGATCTCGGACGCCTACCTCGGGAGATTTGGCGAACATTCCGCGAGGATCCTCAAGAGGCTCGCCTACCTTCGCCTTGACGGGAAGGTTGTCATGAGCGCGATGATGCCGTTCTACGAGTCCCCCCCGTGGGCGGTGCAACGCGGCTCAAACACGGTGACGCTCACCGAGTTTCGGCAGAGCTTCTCGGGGTCCCTGCTGGAGTCGCACCGGGCATCCCTGACGCCCCTTTTGGAGCAGCTGGAGAGCACCTCCGGCACGGGAATCCTCCGCTACAGGATCGAGTTCCCGCCGAACCAGCCGAACTCGGCGCTCCCGCTCCTGGGGGCAGGCGTCCAGGGGGACGGAAACCTGGTGCTGGCGAAGGCCGAGGGCGGCATCACGTACCGGATCGAGATGGATGACTGGGGGTACGCGGTCCTTAAGGGCGGCACCTTCGACGCCACACCGGGGGAGCACGACCTGGAGATCATCCTGGGGCCGGTCCTAGCCCGGGGCGCCGTCCCCGCCGCGGCCCGGCAGGCTGGAGACCTGTCGGCGCTCAAGGACCGCATCGTGGTGTCCGTGGACGGCGTGGTCCTCGGCAGCTTCCCCGTGACCCATCACCGGGGACGGATCGACGCCCTTACACCGGCCGCAAACCCGCAGGGGTTCTCCACCGCCAAGCCTGAATTTGGCGGGAACTTCGAGGCCTTCCCCATGATGGATTCGGAGGTCGGGGACCTCCTCACCCGGGCGCTCGAGGCGTCCCGGCACCAGGCGCCATGACCGAACCCAGCACGAGGTCCCTTGTTGCCGAGAGCTACCGGCGGATCTTCTCGGGCCGCATCATGCGGTTCGCGGCGGTGGGCGGAATCGTGACGGTGTTCTTCATGGCGCTAAACGCGCTGTTTGGGAGGGTGGCTGGCCTGAGGCCCGAGGTGGCCTTTTTGGTCTCCTATCCCCCGGCCCTCGCGCTGCATTTCCTCCTGAACAAGCTCTGGACCTTCGGGGACAAGACCTCGACGACCCACCACCAGCTTGGCGAGTACCTCTTTTCGGTCGTCGTCACCTTCCTCATCCAGTGGCCCGCATTCACGCTCCTCCAGAAGGTGCTGGGGCTGCCGGGATGGGTCGCCGCGGGCGGCGCTAATCTCCTTCAAATGTCGGCAAGCTATGGCCTTCTCCGTTGGAAGGTGTTCCACGGCAGCCCGGCTTCGGATCGCGGGGCCCCGTCAAACCCCTGGCACCGCCTCGCCCTGCTCTTCACAATCCTCGGGGGCTCGGCGCTCATCTACTGGACCGCTTTCGCCGGGTGGAACGCGCCCCAATTCGGAAAGGCGCAGGACGACTACTACAACTATCTTGTCTCCGGCTTCCGGAAGGGGTCGCTCGCGATGGACGTGCAGGTCCCCGATGCGCTTATACATGCCGAGAACCCGTGGGATCCCTCCAAGAGGCCCCCGGGAATCGCGCTCCACGACGCCAGCTATTTCAACGGCCACTATTACCTCTACTTTGGCGTCGTCCCCGCGGTCCTTCTTTTCTGGCCCTACAGGGTCCTCCTGGGCTCGGACATTTCCTACGCCTTTGCGACGTTCCTCTACATCGAGGGAGCCTTCGTGCTCTCGGCGTGGCTCTGGCTGCGGGTCCTGAGGGACCGGTTTCCGAGGGCGGGCCTCCTCATCAAGCTTGCCGGACCCATCGCGCTCGGGCTTTGCGCCGGTCAGCTGACGCTTGTGCGACGGATCTCAATCTGGGAGTTGCCGATTGCGGCCGGGCATTTCCACATGGTCTGCTTCCTTGTGTCGGCATACCTGGCGCTCCGGGCGCGGCGCTCTTGGCCTGCTCTAGCCGCGGCGGGACTCTCGCTGGGACTGGCGATCGGCTGCCGGCCGACGCTTGTCGCCGTGGGACCGGCCCTGGCGGTCCTAGTAATCGCCTCGGGTTGGGACGGGTCGTTCGGGGCGGGCGCTCGGGTGCGGCGCTTTCTCGCGTCGATGGCGGCCGCGGGAATCCCCTTTGCCGCCGTCCTCTCGGGGCTGCTCGCCTACAACTACCTGCGCTTCGGGAGGGCCCTTGAATTCGGCCTCAACTACCAGCTGACCGCCGGCTACGAGGCCAAGGCCCGGCATTTCGCTCTTTCCTTCGCACCCTTTAACCTGGACGCCTACTTTGCCCGAGCGCCCCAGCTCGGCCGCTACTTCCCGTTCCTCCACCCGATGTCCTGGGTGAAGCCCCCCGAGGGCTACTATGGGATCGAGTTCGTCTACGGGGCCCTTGTGGTGTGCCCATTGATATGGCTTGCCCTCCTGTCCCCCGGGCTATTTCGGAAGGCGGGCGAGAAGTCCGACAGGCCCCTGGTGCTCGTGGTCCTTGCGATGGCACTCGGCACGACCCTGATCCTCTCGTTCTTTAACACGGCAGCGGCTCGCTATGTGCCCGACTTCCTTCCGTGGTGGTTGTGGCTGGCGCTCCTCGGCTCCGCCTGGCTTGAGGGCTACCTCGAATCCCGACCTGGCGCATGGGCAGCGCTTTTCCGCTGGGCGTTTGGCCTGAGCTTTGGCGTCACCTTGGTGTTTGCGTTCCTCCAAAGCGTGGCGCTCCACGGGATCCTTGAGAACAAGGACCCCGAAGCCTATCGCCGACTCTCCCGAGTGTTCGACAGTCCCGCCGCGGCCTGGGAGCGCATGCGCGGCGAGAACGTGGGACCTGTCACGATGGACGTGACCTTTCCCGGAGACATGGGCCCGGTGCTTGAGCCCCTGGTCGTCGCCGGGGTCGAGTACGAGGCGGACTACTTTTTCGTGTACTACAAGGCGAAGGGCGTCGTGCGGCTAGGCTATGAGAGTTCGGGGGACGCCCCGGTGTTCAGCCCGGACCTTGCCGTCGAGCCCGGCCGGACCTACCACCTGCGGTTTGAGGCCGGCTGCCTGTTTCCACCCGAGGGGCACCCGGTGTATTCGGGTTGGTCCCCGCACCAGGTGCACGCCGCAAAGAGCTGGGTTAAGATCGATATCGACGGGAAAAAGGTGGTGTCCCAGCAGCGGCAGTTCCACGAGGGCAGCCCGGAATTCTGCCAATTTGGGCGCGACGAGCGCAGCGGCGCCTTCGGGCGCCGCTTCTCCGGCACCTTGACCCATATCACGAGGGAGGCTCTCGTTGCGGCCCAGGAGCCGAAAGCCTCCTCGGGCGACGTAATCTTAAGGGTCACCCTGCCCGATGAGATTGTCCCCGGGAGCCAGCCGCTTGTCGTAGCGGGCCAGGCCGGATCGGCGGAACTGGTGGGGCTGCGCCTGCTCGACGCGGGCACGTTTGTGCTGACCTATGAGAAGTGGGGCGGCGGCTATTGGGAGAGCGAACCCGTCGCGGTGCCGCCGGGCCGCGAGGCGTCCTTCAGGATCAGGCTGGGTGAGCTCCTTGCGGCTTCGGGACCGTATCCCCAAGGGCTCTTCAAGAATCTCCTCATCGTATGGATGAACGGCCAGCCCGTGTGGTGGCGCCGGGAGTTCGGGGGGCTGGGGCCCCATCCCGCGGTGGAGGTGCTCACCAATCAGATCGGCTCCTCCGCGATGAGAATCTCCTTCATGGGAAACCTCCTCGACTATGAAAGGGAGCCGTTGTCGGACTGGCGCCCTGGCCCGTTTCGGACTCTTGAGGCGGACCTCACGGGCCACGGCAAGGGAATCGAGCCCGTGATCACCACGGGAGTGACCGGCAGCGCTGATGTTCTCGCAATCGAGTGGCTGCCGCACGACCGGGCCCGGTTCCTCCTGGATCACTGGAGCCACGCCGCGTATTCGAGCCACGATTTCCCGTGGAACCCGAAGCTCATGCACCACCTTAAGCTCACGCTCCCGTCCCTGGCCGCGCTCGACAACATGGCAGAGCATAGTGGACACGGGGTCCTAACCGCGGACGTGGACGGGGTGAACGTGTGGACGGAGGACGTTCCCTATTACTCGGCGAGTTCGTCCACGGCCACGTTCGGGCGGAACACGGTGGGCTCCTCAATGGCAGCCCCCGAGCTAAGCTGCACGCTCGGGGACTTGCGCCAAGACTTTTCCGGCCGCCAATAGGTCGGCGAGGGGCTCCCTTTAGAACTTCATTCCCCGGTCCTCGGGAAGAATTCGCCGGAGGGTGTAAACGTCGCTCCGAATGAGGCTGTCGGCGTGCTCGGCCAGCCCGTGCCACGGATCCCAGGGGGCGCTCAGGAGTTTGCCCGTGATGCCGTCGCTCTTTGCAGAGAGAAGCCACTCGACCATGTCCAGGGCGTGCTCGATCGACGCGCCTCCTCCTGCCTTCTGCTTGAGCGCCGAGTCGAACTCGGCCTGCCCCGCGATGTCGGGTCCAAGGGATATGATCTCGTCCGTGAGCCGGGTCGCGATCGCCCCCGGGGCCACGGCATTGATGTCAAAGGGGGCCTGGATCTCCTCGCTGGCGATGGTCTCCACGAGCCTCACGATGCCGGTCTTGGCGACGCCGTAGGCCGAGAAATTGGAGCGGGCCTTGGTGGCGCCGCCGCCCGCAAAGCATACGATCTTCGCCCGTCGGGGTGCCCTGAGGAGGAGGCCGTGGCACGCGCGGATTGCGTTAAAGGTGCCGTCCAGGTTGGCCCTCACCGTGGCGCTCCAGCGCGCGGGATCCGCGCGGACGGCGGGCCCGACCTCGCCGTGGGATCCGGCGCAGCAGACAAGTCCGTCGACGTGCTTCCAGGTTTCGGCGACCTTCCCGAATGCCTTCTCGACCTGCGGCCACTCGGCGACGTCGCACCGCGAGGAGTTAAAGGAACCATTGGCACCGGCCACGAGGTCCGTCTGGTCCGACCGGGCCATGCCCCAGACGTTGTGGTATTCGCCCAGAAGGCGCAGAACCAGGGCGCGCCCAATCCCGGTGCTCGAGCCTGTGACTACGATGTTCATCATTCCCGCCTTAGCGGAACCGCAAAGCTGGCCATGATCTTGGGCGCCTCACCAGCTTTTTCCGGCGAATGGTCCAAGATCCAGAAGACATCGAGCCTCGGATATTTCCGGGATGCCTCATCCTGCAGGAGGACCTCGAAGGTGATGGTGGTTCCCTTGCGGCCCTCGTCGCGGCGGACCGATACAATGCGGAAATGGTCGCCCACGTGGATTACATCCAGGATGCGCACATCCGGCAGATCCGCGCCGACGTATGAAGCTTTCACCTCCGCTGGCAATTGCGGGACCGTGTCTTGCGACGCCAGTAGGGGCCAGTCGGTGTCGTGGGCCTTGAACTTGAAGACGTAGCAGTCGCGTTCCAGGATGAACTCGAGGCCCGGCAGGGTCGTGTACGGGGGCAGGCCGTTCACATACGTCGTCTTCACCGATCGAAACTGAAGGAATGCGAATGCCGCCACGAGGACCGCGGTCAGCGCGACCAGAAGCCATTTCATAGGCGAAAGGCTGCTTGAATCGGCTTCGCTTGGCGAAGGTTTTCGCTCGGAGATTGGGGGCGTCTGGACGCCTTGGCTCAGGTCTCCTCTCGGTGTTTTGCGGCGCATGACCTTGGAGGCGCAGTCGCTCTAAAAAAACTCGCATTTTCGAGCGCCGGACCGCGATAATGGACCCCTACAGACATCGTGACGAAACCCGTTGAGCAGCCCACCTCGCACCGCGTACTGATAGTCGGAGCGGGTCCCGCGGGCCTCACGGCGGGCCTTGACGCGGTCGCGGCCGGCTGGAACGTGACTGTTCTGGAGAAGGACGCCACCTACGTAGGGGGAATCTCTCGCACGGTGTGCCACGACGGCTACCGCTTTGACATCGGCGGGCACCGGTTCTTCAGCAAGAGCGCCGAGGTGACTCGGTGGTGGAAGGAGCGGCTGCCGGACGACTTCATCCAGGTGCGGCGCATGTCGCGGATCTACTACCGCGGAAAGTTCTTCGATTATCCGCTTAAACCGTGGAATGCGCTCAGCAACCTGGGGCTCGGCACCAGCATGGTGTGCGTCATGAGCTACGCCTGGGCGCGGCTGTATCCAAAGAAACCCGAGCGCTCGCTCGAGGACTGGGTGTCGAACCGTTTTGGAAAGAAGCTCTTCACGATCTTCTTTAAGACCTACACGGAGAAGGTGTGGGGGATACCCACGAGCGAGCTGAGCGCCGATTGGGCCGCCCAGAGGATAAAGGGGCTGTCCCTGTCCCGGGCAGTGTTGAATGCGTTCAAGGGAAAGCCCAAGGACGAGAACGCGGTCATCAAGACGCTGATCGACACCTTTTCCTATCCGAGGCTCGGGCCCGGCCAGATGTGGGAACGCACGACCGAGGAGATCATTGCGAGGGGAGGGCGCGTCATTATGGACGCTCGCGCGGTCCGGATCCGCCACGCCCATGGCACGGTGCTCTCAATTGAGACTAAGGGCAGGGAAGGGCGCCAGGAGACGCATGAGTCAGACCAGTTCATCATCTCGATGCCCCTCCAGGAGACCGTTATGGCCTTTGACCCGCCGCTCTCCGGGAAGGCCATCGCGGCGGCGCGGAGGCTCCGCTACCGCGACTTCATCACGGTGGCGCTCGTCGTCGAGGGTGAGAATCCCTTTCCCGACAATTGGATCTACATCCACGAACCCGGGGTGAAGCTCGGCAGGATCCAGAACTTTAAGAACTGGAGCGAGGCGATGATCGGCAAGGAGGGAACGACCTGTCTGGGCCTCGAGTACTTCTGTTTTGAGGGCGACGGGCTGTGGACCTCGCCGGACGAGGCCCTGGTCGAGCTGGGAAAGAAGGAGCTGGCCGAGATTGGCCTCCTCAAGGGCGGGAAAGTCCTCGCCGGATACGTGGTCCGCGTGGAGAAGGCCTATCCGGTCTACGATCCCGGCTACATGGAGAACGTCGCGCTGATCCGCGGCGAGATCTCCCCGTTCAAGAACCTGAGCGTTGTAGGGCGCAATGGGATGCACAAGTACAACAACCAGGACCATTCGATGATGACGGCGATGCTGGCCGTGAGGAACCTGCAGGGCGCCGCCTTTAACCTCTGGAATGTGAACACCGACGCCGAGTATCACGAGGAAGGCAGCACCGGCGAGGACACTTCCGGCCGCCTGGCGCCCAAGAGACTATAGGAAAGGGTTTCTTTTAGGGAAACGCCTCGGACGGGGCAATCCGGTCGACGAACTGCACGACGCCTGAGAATTTCGGATCGGCCGTGGAGCCCCCGATCCGGTTCTCGAAAAAGGTCACCTGGCCCGGGGTCGAGGGGTAGGGTTTGGCCTCCAGCGTGACGACGGGTTGCCCGTCGAGGGCGATGCGCACCTGGGATCGAATGCGACCCAGCTCGGAGTCGGGGCTCCTGGGAAGGTCCGGATAGAGGGGCGCCATGCTGACCCACACCTCATGGGGGACATGGTAGTCGATCTCAATCGGCGGGCTCAACGTTCCCGCGGTGGTTCCCCAGTGGTCGAACCCGAGCCTGATGTGGCGCGGGTCCGAATAGACCACGTAGATGAAGTCCCCGGCCCCGGTGGCGCCGGTCGTCACAAGCGGTTCCTGGCGCCCGGTCTTGTCGATCGGAAAGTTGACGACCAGTTCTGCCATCCCCCAGTCCTTTGCGCCCTTGGGCAGGGCGTCGTTTCTCACGAGGCTCATCTCCATCTCCGGCCCCGTGAACCGCGCCTCGACACCGGGAACCTGGCCTCCGCTCGTTGCCGACGCAAGGACCGGCATCTTCTCGGCGGAAGCGAAGGCGCTGGATCCCAGGACCCGGGCTCCGTCGAAGGTGCAGGTGAACATGAGCGTGAAGGCATCCTTCCCGTCGGTCGAGGGCCAGAACTCCAGGAGATGCGGCGCGGCTGGGTCATACCCAATGTCCCGCGACACAGCCTTCGGCCCGGCGTCCGATGCGAGTGAGAGCCTCAGTCGTCCCTCCGCAAGGTACGACACCGCGCATAGGCAGGTGTCCTTGCCGGCAGTCGCTGAGAGGAGAGGCTCCGTCTTGCCCTCCCGTCCCACAGGGAAACGGACGAGCATCCGGGCGTGGCGGCTCGCTGGGACAATGATGTATTGCGGCAGCGGCAGCCGTTCGAAGCGCAGGATCGAGCCCCGGAATTGCGGGTCCGTCAAGGAGCCGAACGTGGTCCGTCCCACAAGGACCTCGGGCAGGGTCGTCTCGTAGCATGCCGTGGTCTTTCGGATCACGGTCTTGCCGTCCAGTTCCACCACCAGCTCGCTGCGCAGGCGCTCGACCTTGTCAGGCGCTAGTTCTTTTACCACCGGATTATCCCGGGGGTACAGGGCGCCGTCAGATACGATCAGGGTGTGGGGTTCCGAGAAGTCGACCTCGATCGGGTCGCTCCGGTAAAGCGAGCCCCAGACATCGGCCCCGATGTCAATGTGCCGCTCATCGATGATGTGGGCGAAAATGACGACTCCTGCCGTCGCGTGCCCTGTCGCAAGGAGCGGTTCGTTCACCCCCCTCCTTCCGTAGGGAAGAAGGAAATCGATTCGCACGGGCCCCACAGCGCGTGCGGCGCGGTCCCGTCTTGCCCGCGCCACGAACATGGTGACAACAAAAGCCGCGGCGACCGCAGCCGCCAGGGCCCACCAGCGCCGCCGCCAGATCCACCGCGCCGGCACCCGCACCGCGGCCGAGGGATCAGCGGGACGCGGGGACCCCAGGATGCGCCACGCCCAGAAGCCGACCCAGCAGACGGCCGACAGCCAGAACGCCCGGCGCGCCAGCACGGGGCCGGGGAAACTCAATTCCACGGTGCTCGTGCCCGCGGGTATCGGGATCATCACCTGGCGCGAACGAGACATGAGCGGGATCGCCGGCTTGCCATTCACGAGCGCCACGTAGCCTGGAATAAAGCGCCGGGGCGTCTCGACCGTGCACCCCGCCTGGGGCGCGTCCACCGTGAAGCGGAGCGGCAGCAGGCTTTGGAGCCGGACGGGGAGCTTTCCCATGTCGACGTCCCTGAGCGCGTAGTCGGCGAACACCGTTGGGTTCCCCTCGATTGCCGCCCGATCGGTGAACCAGACCCTGATCTCCACCTGCTCGGGCTTGTCCGAGTCGGTCCACAGTGGAATGGCCTTCGGCTGACCGGCCATCATGCCAAAGCCACTGGCCTCGCCGGCCTCGGGCAGGATGTAGCCTCGGCGCAGCAGCGGACCCTTGATCGTCAAGAGGGCACTGACCGGGGGGATCCTGAAGGCGAATTCCAGGAGGTAGCGGTGTCCGGGGACGAGCGTCAGCTTGGGGGACACCACGGTCCTTCCGCGCCCAAGGCCTCCGTCCAGGGCTAGCGTGCCCTTCTGCACCACCGGGGAATCGGCGAGCGCGGACAAGAGCGGCGAGGAGATCTCGTCCCTTCCGTTCCTCAGGATCCGGAACTCAAACTGAGGGTCCATCACGCCGTGCACATAGGTGGGCGGCGGGCCCACGAAGGCGTAGGAGGTGATGGTCAGGTCCAGGTTCGAGGGGCGGTAGTAGGCCTCGGTCTCATCGAGCGCGATGCGGTCCCCGATCCCGCGGGCGATGAAGGGCCTCGCCTGGTTTAGGACCCATCCGAAGGCCGCGCACAACACCAGGGGCCCGAGCCAGCGGGGGGGCCCAAGCGAGGCCCACCTTCCCGGGAGGAGTGCAGCGGCGCCAAAGACGCACAGGCCGACCGCAACCAGATAGAGGCGCTGCATCGGCCATTGCGCGGTGAGCTCAAGGACCACGAAGGGCACGTGCTTCCAGGCCCAGAGCGTCACTTGGGGCATCGGAAGCACCAGGACGAGAAGGGCCGAGGCGGCGAGGGCGCAACCCGCCGCGGCCCACCAGGACGATCGATCCTCCTCCCGGAGGGGCTTGAGGATGAGCGCGACGATCACCAGGCCAAGGAGAGCCCAGGAGACATAGCCCAGCTGGAGGTCCGAGACCTTTCCCGCACTGGCGCTCACGGGGAGAATGCTCCCTGGAAACGCGCCGCGCAGCCCGTCAAGTATGGTGTCCGGGAAAGCCCTCCACACCTCGTTGTTGTTTGCGAGGTAGCCCAGGTCCGGGCTGAGCGTCGCGGCCGAGGCGAAGACAAAGGAGGCAAGCACCACCCCGAGGGCCGCCGCGAACAGGCCGCTCGCCAGGACGGCGATGCGGGGACGGGCCGCGAACGACACCAGGCGCACCAGGACCACGCTGGCCGTGAGCCACACGGCGACGGGAGGGTGGGCGAGCCAGGCCCCCGCCAGAGCCGCGGCAAGCCAGGCGTCGTTTGAAAAGGAGGGGTGCCTGATGCCGCGGACGCACGCGGCGAGCGCAAGCGGCACAAAGGCCGCCGCGTGGACGGTCATGTAGAGGTCAAAGGTGAAGGCGGCCCCGAGGAGCGGCGGCGCAAGCGCGTATACGCCGGCCAGGAAGACGGCCAGGGGGCGCGGGCAGCCGGTCGACCACCGGATCCCCAAGTAGCAGCCAAACAGGGCGCCGAAGAGGCTTAGGACAAGGGACACGTTCTGGATCTGCCAGAAGGTCAGGCGCTGCCAGGTCACCAGGTCCACGAATGCCGCAAGGTAGTGTAGGTACGGCGCGTTCCTAAGCGGGTGGATCCTGCCATTAAACGCATACTCGGTCTGGCCGGCCAGCGGGGGGTACACCCCGTGGCGCATCTGGGTCACCGCGTCGGCGACCGACAGGCTGTAGTTCAGGGCCTCACCCGTACCGACAAGACCCCGGTTGAAGAAGGGCGTTACGGCGAACAGGCCTATCGCCAGGAGCCCTGCCAGCGCAGCTAGTGACGGGCGTCGTAGACCCATGAATTGGACTCCAGCCACCTCAGGGTGCGGACGATGCCCTGCTCAATCGTGAGCTTCGGCGCCCATCCGGTTGCGCGGATCTTCGCCGTGTCGAGGAAGATGAAGGGATTGTCCCCAATCCACCCCCGGTTTCCGCCGGTGTACTCGAGCTTGGGCGAAAGGCCCAGGGCCTTGCAGATGAAGCCCACGCTGTCGTTCACCTGGACGTACTCGGCCGTGCCCAGGTTGTAGACCTGCGTGCGGTGCTTGGCCTCGAGCGCCGTCTTCTTACGGACCACGTGAAGGATGGCGTCGACGCAGTCCTGGACGTAGAGGTAGCTTTTCCTCTGCAGGCCGTCGCCCAGGATTCGGAGCGAGCCCGGGTGCTCCAGGAGCTGCTTGTAGAAGTCGAAGACGTGGCCGTGGGTGTAGCGCTCGCCAAGGATCGACACGAAGCGGAAGATGTAGCCCTCAAACCCGAATCCTTCGCAGTAGGAGGAGATCAGCCCCTCGCCGGCCACCTTCGAGGCGCCGTAGAGGGAGGTCTGGACGGGGAAGGGCGCCGTCTCGGGCGTCGGGATCACCTTGGCCTCGCCGTAGGTCGAGCCTGTCGACGAGAAGGCGATCCGCTTTATGCCCTTTAGCCTCATGGCCTCCAGGACGTTGTAGGTGGCGATCGTGTTCTGCTCCAGGTCCCGCCTCGTGTGCTCTGTCCCGAAGCGCACGTCGGCGTTCGCGGCCAGGTGGAACACGAAGTCCGAGCCCTCCATCGCCTTCGCGAGCGCGGGCAGGTCCAGGTTGTCGCCGTGGACAAACGTGAAGTTCCCGGACTTGCGCGCCTGCTCGAGGAAGCGTTCCTGGCCGGTCGACATGTTGTCCCACCCGACCACGGTGACGCCGTCCGCCAGCAGGCGGTCGACCAGGTTTGAGCCGATGAAGCCCGCACAGCCGGTGACAAAAGCTTTTTTCATTGGTGAGGGGCCTGTGCGCCTAGCGGGCGAGCGGAGCGGGCCTCGGCTTAAGCGACAGCCCTATGCACAGGTTGTTGAAGACGAAAGGCAGGAAGGGCAGGGGGAAAAGCACCTTCTTCTCCACCGTGAAATAGGGGTCCAATTCCGCCAGGATCTCATGGGGCCTGTTGATGTGCTCCCGGGAGATGAGCCAGGAGTAGCCGCCCTTGAAGTGGCGGTTGTAGACCCGCTCGGCCGAGATCTTCCGCGCGAGCGAATACGCGGGGCTTCCCTCGCACGGGATCACGACCAGGAGCTGCCCCGTCTGCCTGTTGAGGATCCGGTAGGCCTCGCGCACGCAGGACGGCAGGTCGGGGAGGTGCTCCATCACGTGGACGGCGATGTAGCGGTCGACCTGCCCGTCGCCGAACGAGAGCCGGGCCTGGCAGTCGCCGGTGATGGCCTTCACCCTGGGGAAGCGCCTGCGGATCTCCTCGGCCATGTTCTCGCGGAGCTCGACCGCGTAGTAGTTGGCCTCCTGCTCCGGCGTCAGCTTCTCGTAGTCCAGGTGCTCGCCGAGACCCGCCCCGATCTCAACCGTGGTCCTGAAGCCGGGATGGGAGTGCTTGACCGGGAAGGAGTGGTTGAACCTCTCGACGAACCCGTAGCGGCCAGGCAGGTGCTGGTGCCAGAGCTTCATGAACTCGTCGCTTATCTGCTTCTGCTCCGGTGTCATCGGAGGAAGGATTTTCGGCCACTTGGCAGTATGCATAAGGTGTTATTTTCCGCCGAAGCCCTCGGCGCGGTCTACGATGAAGCGGGGCCTGGAGCGCACTTCCTCATAGATGCGCCCGATGTACTCCCCCAGGATCCCGACGCTGATCAGCTGGATGCCTCCCATGAAGAGGACCAGGATCACAAGGGTCGGATTGCCCACGGGAAACGGGAACCCGCAGATCTTCATGACGCCGTAGGCAAGGGCGATAAGGAAAGAGGCGCCCGCGATCAGGAACCCGAGCTGGGTGCTGAGAGTCAGCGCATAGGTGGAGAAGCAGAAGATGCCGTTAAACCCGATCCGGAGGGAGCCAAAGAACCGGTTGTAGTTGGTCTCGCCGGAAAACCGCGCCGGGCGCTCGAAGGGCAGCAGGTACTGCTTAAAGCCCACGACGGCCACCATGCCCCTCAGGAAGCCGTGGCTTTCCTTCAGGTGAACGACCTCGTTCACGACCCTCCGGGCCATGAGCCGGAAGTCACCGGTGTTGGGGGGGATCCGGACGTCGGCGATCTTGTTGATGACCTTGTAGCCCGTCTCGGCCACCAGGCGCTTGATGAAGGGCTCGCCCGTCCTGCGGGTCCTCTGCGGGAGCACGACATCGTAGCCCTCCCGCCATTTTGCGACCATCTGGCCCACAAGTTCGGGCGGGTCCTGCATGTCGACGTCCATCACGATCACGGCGTCGCCGCGGGAGTACTCCATCCCGGCAAGGCTCGCCATGGGCTGGCCGAAGCGCCTCGAGAACTTAAGGAGCTTGATCCTGCCGTCCTTCGCCCGCTCCTCCAGGATCACGTCCTCGGTCCTGTCCGGGGAGGGATCCATCGCGAAGATGATCTCGTAGTCCGCCGTGATCGCACCCAGGATGGGGCCGATCCTGCGGATGAACTCCGGGATGTTCTTCTCCTCCCTGTACACGGGCACTACGAGGCTTAAAAGCATGGGTCAGGGGGACTTTGCGGGAAAATCAGTCGAAGTCGATGTTCACGACGCGGTAGGAGCGGGACCGGGTGTCCGGGGCGCCGAGCGGGAAGCTTTGTGCCGCCGAAAGCTCGGCGGAGGTGGCCCTCAGGGCCGACAGGGGGATCCTGAGGGTGAGGGTCTCCTCGAGGGCCATGGTCTGGCTCGTTTCCTTGCCGTCCACGACCTCCTTGAGGGTATAGTCCCTGCGGGTCGGATACCGGACGACCTGCACGATCGCCTCCCTGAAGCGGGTGGTCGGGGGGAAGCGCATCGAGAGCGTGTGCTCGACCCAGCCGTCCGTGTCGGCGCCGGTGATGTCAAAGAGGTAGCCCGACTTGTGCCAGCCCCGGGCGATCAAGTCCGTCTGGGTGAGGTTCTCAAATGCGATGTTCTTTATCGCGAAGGACCGCATGCGGCCGTCCGCGGGGAGGGGGAACACCGACCCCGCGTCCAGGTGCACCAGCCGCTGGGCCCCGGGAGGCAGCGGGATGTAGGCGCTCGCGAAGGTCTGCCGCGGCACCGCCTCCGACCGGATCACCCGGCTGTCCACCGAGGCCTTGAGCTCGTTGGAGGCTATGGGCGCCCAGCCCGGCATCTCGAGGTCGAGCTTGAGCACCTTGAAAGTGTCGAACGCGGGCGCCCTGAACTCCGCCGACCGGCCGATCCAGCCGTCGTCGTCGATCCCCGTCACGACGAACTTCTCCCCGGCGTCGTTGGCGATGTTTCGGAAGCTCGCAAAATCCGGGATGTCGCCGATCGAGACCTCATCGACGAAGGCCGACACCTCGCGCTTGTCCTTGTCGGTGTCATAGACCTGCGCGTCGGAGAAATGCACCGAGATCGAGGTGATGTCGGAGGTGTCCTTGATGAGGCGCGTGAGCGTGAACTTGCCGGACTTCAGGTTCACGACCTCCGTCGGGTGGTCGTTGATCGAGATCGTGGCGTCGATCCCCTCCTTCCGGAAGCGGGGGAGGTCGGGGATGTAGCCCTTGAAGTAGAGCACCTGGCCCGTGTGGGAGGCCCCGAGCTTGAAATAGGCGTCGCGGCCGATCCAGCCGTCCTCGTAGAGCCCCGAGTACTCGAGGCCCTTGTAGTTGAGGAGGTCGTCCGGGAACTTGCTGATCTTCGTCGGCCTGGGGAGCGCCTTGTACTCGTCGTCCGTCAGGACGGAGATGTCGCGCGTGAACCCGACAAGGCGGCGGTCGTCGAGCGCGAACTTGAGTCCGTACCAGCGCATGAGCCCCGTCTTCGGCTTGTCGATCACCCGGGCGAAGTCGCCGAAGTCGACCATCATGTAGGCCTGCCCCTCGTAGTACTCGGGCTTGATGACCGAGGTCACGACGCGGGCGGAGCCGGAGCCCACAAAGTTGAGCTTGTAGTCGTCGTCGCCCACGACCACGGCCTTCAGCGGCAGCCTCGTGCGGCCGGCGCCGAGGGAGGTGCGCGAGAAGTCCACGATCACGCGGAGGTTCGGCGAGGGGTTGATGATGTGGAAGACGGTGAAGCGGCCCGTGCCGTGGAAGTAGCTCGCTCCGTCCGAGATCGGCTCGGCCTCGCGCTGGAAGAAGGACGCCTTGAAGCGGGCCGACGAGTAGTAGTGGGGGCTCAATTCCGAGTGCACGAAGACCAGGTGGTCCTTCACCTGGCTCTCGAGCTTGTACTGGTACATGTTCTGGACGGTCCAGCCTGTGCCGTCGTTTAGCTTGTTGAAGTGGTCCAGGTCCGAGCGGATCGAGACAAAGAGGCGGTCCTTGTAGTCCAGGTGCCGCGAGCTCGTCTCGGTCCAGTTGTTCGCGTAGTCGACGCTGTCGGCCTCCTTGTGGATCGTCACGACCTTGTAGTCGGGGATGTCGTCCACCATGAGCTCGGGGGGAAGCATGAAGCGAAGGAGCGAGAGCTTCTCCACGATGCGCGCCTGCGGGCCCAGGTCCGGGTCGGGGGTCCTCAGGAACTTGAGCACCGCGATGTTCGCGATGTTGTCCATGTAGCTCCGGGAAAGGAACCGCGTGTCGATCCCCCGGGTGTACATGGAGAGCATCTTCGCGCTCACCACGTTCGAGATGTCGCTCTCTATCCCCTCGAACTTCAAGTCCTTGGGCGGCGTGAAGGACACGCCCAGCTGCGAGCCTTTCACGACCTCGGTCAGGCCGCCGCCGTAGGTGCCGAGCGAGGAGTAGGCGTAGTAGACCTGGGAGACGCTGGTCCAGAGGAAGAAGACCGCGGTCCCGATCATGGCCCGCCTGCGCACGACCGAGCGCTCGGCGAAGATAAAGGGGGTGATGCCCTGGGCCAGGCAGAGCGCGATCACGGGCTGCGCCCACATCGCAAGCTTGAAGAGGCCAAAGTCCTGCCCCTTCTGGAAGAGGTAGACGCCGAGGACGATCATGATCGTCCCGAGGTAGCCGCCCGGGGAGCCGTCCCTCAGGTTCTTCCAGGTCCTCCAGGCGAAGAAGGCTAGGAAGCCGACCCCGACCACGATCTGGAAGGAGATCAGGGGGTCGATGCCCACCTTGCCGAAGGGGTGGAGCCCGAAGAGCATCGGGATGAAGGACGGGACCAAGGTCCAGGGGAAGAGCACGAGGCCCCCGCTCTGGTCGTTGATCTCGGCCATGGCGCCGAGCCCCGCGGAGCCCACCGACTGCATGACCAGCGTGTTGATGAACTGGTAGGTGCTGCTCGCGATCAGGACGAACGTGAGGACCGCGACACCCAGGATGAAGACCGAATAGGGGCCGAACTTCTTGTTGTCGGTGTAGCGCAGGCGGGCGGCAACGAGGATGATTCCCATGGCCACGAACGGCGAGACCTCGGGGTAGAAGATGGCGAGGCCCGCCGTGAGGAGCCCGGCCACCGCCATGGTCCTAAGGGTCATCTTCCGCACCATGAAGAGGACCGAGGCGATGACCACGAGGAGGGCGAGCCCCCCCACCTGGGCGATCAGCTGGTAGAGCGTCCCCAGGCTAAAGAGCGGGCTTGTCGCCAGGAGGAAGAACGCGACGAGCGCGACCTTCCGGTTGCGGCCCCGCCACACCGCGATGGACCCCAGCCCGAAGAGCTGCATCAGGCTCAGCATCAGGATCGCCGGCATGAAGATCTCGTGCGCGCGGCGCCCCGTCAGCGAGCACATCCAGGAGATCGTGAGCTCCGATCCCGGCCGGATCTGCTGGAGCGCGTGCATGAACCAGTAGTGCTGGGCGTAGTCGCGGCCCTCCAGGTCCGTCTGAAGCGGGACGTCGTAGTAGCCGTGGGCAAGGAAGCGCTCCGCCGCCAGGCAGTAGTTCGCCATGTCGTCGTTGCCGTAGGAGATCCAGTTGAAGCCGAACTTGAGCGAGGGCCACCCCACGTACAGGAGGGCGCCGGCAGAGATGATGAGGAAAGGCGCCATCTTCCGGAGCGGCAGGATGGGCCGGCGCCACGCAAGGATCGCCCCGGAGATCACGAGGAGGACCAGCGTGGCCCAGGGGCCCGCCGTGCGCACGGGGATCCCCGCCACATTTAGCCTTGTAAGCACCACCAGCAGAAGGGAAAGGCCTACCGTGGGCGCCACGAACCAGCTCCAAAGGATCCCGATTCGCGGCTTGAACAGGCTGATGACGGCCTGGCCGAGGATCGAAAGGTAGATGAAGAGTCCTGCGACGAGAAGGAGCGGTAGCATTCGGGCTAAAGGGGAAAGGCTTTGGAAATCATGTGAAAAAACAAGCTCCTACCAGCGGATGCCGGCCGCCTGGAGGCGGGCCGAAAGGGTGCCCCGGAGCCGGATCCTCCGGGCATGGCGCTCGATCATCGCGGCGTTGTCCTTGTCGGAGCCGTGGAAGCGCAGGCGGATGCGGGCCATCTCGTCGGCGCCGGTCGTGTGGATCGCCTGGTTGGTCTTCTGCTGTGCGTGCACGCGGAAGCAGCCGAGGAAGTACGGGATCCGGACGATCCGGAATCCGGCCTTCTGGAACCGCGCGAGCAGGTCCCAGTCGAGCGCGAACTGGAAGCTCGGGTCTATCCCGCCGGCGATGTCCCAGGCCCTTTTCCGCCAGAAGAGGGTTTCCTGGGGGACGTAGTCGATCCACTCGATCGAGTCCTCCTCGTGCCGCGGCATGATCCAGCGGCCGACCTCTCGGTCCTCCTCGTTGATTATGATCCGGTGCCCGTAGATCACGTCCACCTCCGGGTGCGCCGCGAAATACCCCGCGACAAAGGCGAGGGCCCTGGGGGCCAGGAGGTCGTCCGAGTTCAGGTACGCCATGACGTCCGTGGGCCCGAGCTTGGGCTCGATGTGGGAAAACCCCTTCCGGACGGCGTCGGCCTGCCCCTTGTCGGGCTCCGAGACCCCGTGGGTGAGCCTCTCCGCGTAGCGGGCGATGACCTCCGGGCTCGCGTCCTTTGAGCCGCCATCCTGGACGGCGTAGTGGAGCTTGGGATAGCCCTGGTTGAGGATGCTCAGCATCGTGCTCTCAAGGAAGGCGGCCTGGCCGAAGCTCGGCGTCACGATCCCGATCGCGGGCAAGGCCTCCGGCGCGGCCTTGGGCGGGCGGCGCAGCCTGTCGTCCCAGACGATCGGCCTCGGCTCGTACTGCCTGAGGACGCCGATCTGCATCCAGTAGGACTCCACCATCCGGTGGAAGAGGGCCGTGCCCACCGGCCGCGTGATCCTCTCCCGGACAAACGCGGCCGAGGCGATCCAGAGCTTGCGGAGCGCCGCCGTGAAGCCGGTCGTGGACGCGGCCAGTTCCGCGATCACCGTCCCGCGCTCGATGCAGGCCCGGTTCAGTTCCTGGATCACGGCCTCCTTCTCCGAGAGAAGGCGCCCGTAGTGCTTGGCCTGCTCGATGTTCCCGTAGCCCGTGGCGTAGTTGGCGATCTCCTGCCGGAGCATCTCGATCTGCTCGTCGCGGTTCTTGACCATCGCCTCGATGTTGCCGATGTGGACGTCCTTGTAGCGGATCAGCTGCGCCCAGGTGGCCGCGTCGGGCGGGAGGGAGTTCAGGAGCTCCAGGCGGGCCTTGAGCGCCTCGCGGTCGGCCTCGAGCGCCGCGATCTGCTGCTCGCGGGCGCCCGCCGCAGCGATGTGGGCCTTGAGACCCGCATCGAGCCGGACGACAATCTGCTCCCTGTC
>Ga0302279_10000345_pt1 | contig 67942 bp, 56 predicted proteins | sample III_Bog_N3_3_FD_194541 | JGI IMG/M metagenome (GOLD analysis project Ga0302279, IMG submission 194541) | Peat permafrost microbial communities from Stordalen Mire near Abisko, Sweden - III_Bog_N3_3 | ecosystem: Environmental > Terrestrial > Soil > Wetlands > Peat | place: Sweden: Abisko... | reverse complement strand
AATGCCCCGCTCCGCCGGCGGCCCTGCCAGCATGCGGAAGGTCCAGTCCTCCTGCAGCCGTTGGTAATCGAACAGCCAGGGGACCCGGCCGGAACCGGCCGCCGCTGTCCGAAACGCCGCCAGGTCCGCCATCGGCCCGATGACCGTCAGCGTGTGCGGCAGCCACTCAGGGTTGGGCAGGCACAGCACATCCATCCGCTGCTGGCCGACGGCACGCCCGGCCGGCTCCGGTTCAGTGGCAGGCGATCGATCCGGGCTCAGCATGCCGTCCAGACGCGCGCTGAGCGCGGCGCGAGCGCGGCGTTTACCGCGATCGCTGCCAGGAACGAGGTGGGCCAGGCGCGACGGCCGGCCACGCAGCACCGTGGGCGTCGGGTCTTCCTACTTGGCGCCGCGGCGCCGCTTGCCTGGCGCGCCAGGGGCAAGACCGGCAGCGCCAGAGTTACCCGGACGGCGCTTTCGGGCCATCGGTTAAAGCCCCAGCAACTTGGCGGGACTCTCGGTCACCAGCTTGGCGCGCCGGACATAGCCGCGCATCGTCCGCAGGTCCTTCTGCCTTGTATGATCCATGATCTGCTCGTCGCGCGCGCCGTTGATGTATGCCTGGGTGATGAAGCCGGCGCGCAGGCCATGCGGGCTCAGCCGTTCCCCCGCCGGCAGGACCAGCCCGGCCATGCCGGCCCGTTTGACCAGGATCTGGCGGACCGCGTCCGGATGCAGCGCGCGGCGGTCGATCACGCCACGCGCGTCGATGCCACGAAACACCGGCCCGTGCCGGCAGCCCGATGTTTTCAGCCACGCCTCGACCGCTTTGACCGGACAGGTGTCGGGCGAACTGCCCTTGGGAATGCCGATGCTGACGCCCTTGCCAGCTTGGTCCCCCTTGGCCCGCGGGATCAGCAGCCGCAGGCCGTCATGGGTGAACGTGAGGTGTTCGTGCTGGATCGCAACCAGCTCGGAACGACGCAGCGCGCCGGCGTAGCCGAGCAACAGCAGCGCTCGGTCGCGCTGTCCGGCCGGCGTGGCATCGCAGGTCGCGACCAGACTGCGCACCTCGTCAGTCGCCAGCGCAGCAGCCTGCCGCGGCGGGCGGCCATACTTGCGCTGGATGCCGCGCAGCGTGTTGCGGATCGCCGGATGCGCCGCCTGCCAGGGTTGGCTGGCGAGCCGGTGCGCCCGGCTCAACGCCGCCAGCCGCCGCACCAGGGCGCTGCTGGTGTGGGTGGCGGCGAGCGAGGCGAGATAGGCGCCGACCGTCGCCGGATCGGCCGGCAACGGCGTCCAGCCGGCGCCGCGGCACCAGGCACAAAAATGCTGCCAATCCGAGCGGTAGGCGCGTAGCGTGGCGGGCGCCAGCGCCTGGCCGGCGAAATCGATCGCCGCGGCAAGGGCGGCGAGCGCTTCCGGCGATACCGGCGCGCTCGGCACGGGCCGCGCGTCGCCGCCTGCTCCGCCGTGCCCGGATGCCCGGTCGGGTGCGGGATCGGCTGGCGGCTGGGGCGGTTGCGGCGCGGTGATCATCGGTTTGGCAGTGAATTTCCTTGGCTGCGCAGTGGTTTAGCACCCTGCCGAGCCGTTCAAGGCACCGCTGGAAGGCTCCTCTGCCGCCTCCGTCGCCGGATCGGCACGCCCCTCCAGCGGCTTGCCGCCAGCGGGCAGCAAGCTGCTCGCACCAGGCAGATCACGCAGGCTCGCCAGCCCGAACTGGGCCAGAAACCGCGGCGTCGTGACCCACAGCGTCGGCCGACCGGCCGTCTCCTTGCGCCCCCAGGGCTCGATCAGCGCGGTCTCCAGCAGCTCATCCATCGTCCCCTGGCCCACGGCAACGCCGCGGATGTCCTCGATATCCGTGCGGGTGAGCGGCTGATACAAGGCGATCACCACCAGGGTTTCCATCGCCACCCGCGGCAGGCGGCGGGTTTCGCTCAGGCCGGTGCGAAGCGGTGCCGCCAGGTCAGTGGCAGTGCGGAACGCCCAGATACCGCCGGACTCGACCAGCACAACGCCCCGGTCGGCGCAGTGCCCCTGAAGCGCCTCCAGGACCGCCACGGGGTCGAACTGGTCCGGCAGGATCGGCCGGAGGGACTTCCAGGTCACCGGCTCGGAGCTGGCAAAGATGAACGCCTCAGCCAAGCGGAGAATGTTAAGCGGGATATCCTGACCGTCCATGACCGCCCAGCCTCTCGGCACAGGATGCACCAACGCGGTCAGTTTCGCAGCCTAAAGTTTGGCGGGCGTACTGCGCTTAGTGCTGCACTCTAAAGGCAAAAGTGCACTCGTTAAGGCAAAACGACACCTGCGGATTGCCGCGCGGCCCGAGCATGCGGATGAGGCTTTAGGCGGTGTGCCGGTTGCCTCGCCGAGCTTCTCGAAGCCGACGGTCGCCTTGATGTAGTCCCGCAGGATCGCCTTGCCGGTATCGACATCGCCAGCGAGCATGGTGTCGATGCCTTCGCGCAGCAGTGCGTCACCGAAGGCGGGATCGCGCGCGATCCGCTGTTGCATCAACTCCTTGAACTCTCGCGTCAATGCCATGGCCCGCCTCCGTTCATCGCGCGGGCGGCTTGCGCCGCCGCTTGTAGTCCGCCCACACGTCTTTGGCCCGCGCGCCCGCGCGATGTCGCGCTGCTGGCGCTGCTTGGTGCCGCCGGTGAGCAGAATCACTAGGGTGTCGCCGTCGCGTCCGAAATAGACCCGGTAGCCAGGTCCCCAATCGATCCGGTATTCGTGCACCCCCTCGCCCACCGGTTTGGCGTTCGGTCGACAGCGCACAGGTTGAGGGGTCTGCGCGTAATTCGCTTTCGATCGTTGCGGTCGGTCGCAGGGGCCGTAACAGCCTCCTCACTCCACCCCCGGCTCCGCCGTCACCTCCACCTGCACCGTCATCCCCAGAAAATCCCCGGTCAGCCCGGTGAACGACCCCGACAGCGGCACCGCCTGCCGTGGGTCGCGAGTCACCGCCACGCGGATCAGGTCGCGCCCGCCAACCAAGCCGTTGGTCGGATCGAACTCCACCCACCCAGCGCCCGGCAGGTAGATTTGCACCCAGGCGTGGGTCGAGCCAGCACCCACGACTGCCTCCATCCCGTCCCGGCCCAGGCTGCTGTCGTACAGATACCCGGACACGAACCGCGCCGCGAAACCCAGGCTCCGCGCCGCCTCCATCAGGAACAGCGCGTAGTCCCGGCAGGTCCCGGAGCCGGTTTCCAGCGTCACCAGCGGCTCCTGCGTGCCCATCGCGTCGCGCGGGTTGTAGTGGAACCGCTGCTTGATCGCCCGGGTCATCGCCACCAGGATCGCGACCGTATCGTGGTCCGCCTCGTCCACGAACGCGCGCGCCCAGGCGTCGATCCGGTGCGACGGGTCCGGGTAGTGCCGCTCGGCGGTCCGGCCGAGGTCGGGTATCTCCTCCGCGTCGTAGCTGAACGGGTAGCGCCGCGCGAACGCCTCCACCGCCAGCGCTTCTTCGGGCAACGGATAGTGCTGGGCGCGGAACCGGGAATCCACCACCAGCTCGGACCCGTCGGCGCGGAACGACGCCACCGCCACCGAGTTGCCGAACACGTCGTGGATCCACCGCACCGAGGCCGGCGGCCAGATCGTCAGCCCGGTCTCGATCAGCCGCAGGTCGTGGCTGTCGCGCGGCCGCATCATCAGCCGGTGCTCGCCGAAACGCACCTGGTTGGCGTAGCGGTAGGTCGTTCGGTGAAGGACGGTCAGAATGGTCATCGCGTGCCCTGTTGCGTGGCCGGCCCGTTGCAACGCCTCGGCAGCACATAAGATGCAGCCCGCGCCGCCGAAGCACGCAGCCGCCCCGATCAAAACATAATGGCGAACGCGGCCACCCGTAGCCGGTCGGCTCAGAGAGCCGGCTCCAACTCCACCCGCACCGAGAGTTCGTGTTCCCCGCCGCCCAGGATAATACCTTGCAGCGGCGTTACGTCACCAAAATCGCGTCCCCAGCCGAGCACCACGTGTTCATCCCGCACCACCAGGTCGTTGGTGGGATCGAGATCCACCCAGCCATGTGCCGGCCCGAGCCAGCAACCGACCCAGGCATGCGACTGGTCGGCACCCAGCCGGCGCCGCAACCCCTTGGGCGGCCGGGTGCGGATATAGCCGGAGACGTAGCGCGCCGGCAGGCCCATCCCGCGCAACGCACTGATCATGAGGTGGGTAAAATCCTGGCAGACGCCGTGCCGCCGTTCCATCACCTCGCGCAGCGTCGTCTTCGTCGTGGTGACCCCGGCCTTGAAGGCGAAGTCGCGCTTGATGCGGGCGTTCAGATCGAGCAGCGCCTCCAGCACCGGGCGTCCAGGCGGGAAGCTCGACGCGGCATAGGCGCGAGTCGAAGGGTCGGCCGCAACCATCGGGCTGTCGAACAGGAACTCCGCCGCCTCCCAGCAATCGGCGGCGCCGCTCCACGCTGCCGCGGCGACATCCTCCCACGGCGGCGTGGTTTCGGGCGCCGGCGGATCGGGGAAGCAGGTGTCCACCACCGACTCCGCCGTCACCTCGAACGCCGCGTGCGGCACGTCGAGCACCAACCAGGTCGCCAGATTGCCGAAATGATCGATCGCCTCCCGCCGCCAGGACAGGCCCGGCTCGACGTGCAGGCCGGCCGACAGCACGCGCTGGAAGGCGAACCGCCGCGGCCGCAGATGGGCGATATGCGCCCCCAGATCGACCGGCGTTTCGTAGCGGTACTCGGTGACATGGCGAACGCGATAGATCACGCGACCCCCTGCAGCGACGGCTCCATGCCGCTGAGCCCCACGCTTTGAACCACCGGCAGCAGGGCGAAGTAGCGGCGCGAGAGGTGATCCGACAGCTCGGCCACGCCGTTGCTCAGGGCGCGCACCCGCACCGGCAGGCGCAGCGCCGCCCGCGCCTGGTCCAGCGACTCGGCCACGTCGCGCACCAGAGCCCGCGCCTCGTCCAGCAGCGCGTCGGCTTCGCCCACCAGCGAAGCCTCCGCCGCTCCCGCGACGCCGACCAGCAGCGCGCGCGCCTCGATGATCTGGAACGCGAAGCCGCGCGGGTTGCCCTCGTCGGCCAGGATCAGATCGAGCGCCGGCGCGGGCTGCAACACGGACAGATAGCGACTGCGATAGGTGATCACCGAGTCCCGCAACTCCAGGGCAAGCCGCAAGCCATGCTCCACCTGCGCCGGCTGGGTGGCAGGGCCATCGAACTCCAGCGTGCAGGCAAGCTCGTCCGCCACCGCCTGCGCACGCTCCACCCGCCGCCCGAGATCGAGAAACAGGCGTCCGCCGCCACGCACCATGTTCTCCGCCGCGAGGCCGGCGACCGTGGCGGCGAACACCAGCACGCCCGTCATTGCCTTGGTCGCGGCGTCCAGCGCCTGGCCGTCGCGGCTCACCGGGATGCGCTGGAGCGCCGCTTCCAGGTTGCGAAGCCCGCGCGCCATCACGGCGTACATCTCCCCGGTCACCCGGTCGCGAACCAACCCGGCGAGCCGTGAGACACGGCCAAGCAGGGCGTGGATCGCTCCCCAGCCCGAAGCGGCCTTCAGGATTTCCTCCATCAGGCCCAGGCGGCCGAGGCCGGCGATGGTCTCGGCGTTCAACAGCCCTGCCTGTTCCAGGCAGGCGACCAGCACGCCAAGTTCGGCTGCTTCATGCGGAGTTGGCGTGGGCCGGGACAGCCGGACGATTGCAGCACGCAGCAACCGGGCCGCACCCTCCATCCGTTCCAGATACCGGCCAAGCCAGAAAAAGTCGTCGGCCGCCCGGCTCGGCAGGTCGCCTGCGGTGCGGCGGATCGGCAGAGCCGGCACCTGCACCGCGGGCGCGCCGACAATCTCGCCCGGACTGTCGGCCAGCACCCAGACGTCCTTTTCCAGCCGCGCCCCGGAGCTTGGCCAGACAACCGGGGCGCCATCCGGCAGCGCGCAAGCCAGGCCGCCCTGCATGGCGCGCCACCGCTTGCCATCGAAGGCCAGGAATACGCGCATGATCAGGCCTCGCGGCACCAGGCCCGGCGGACCATGCGAGGGACCAAGACACGGCGCCATCGACGCCGCCATCCGGGCCGTCGCGGCGAACGCCCACGGCTTGGCCGCGAGTTTACCCAGTATGTCGATCAGCGCCGGCTCCGGGAGGTCGGACAGCGCAACCGGAGGCGCCTTGCGGTCGAAGGCGGGGCGCAACAGCCAACCCTCCGGGACGCGCAGCACCGCTTCCCGCGCCGGCGCGTCCCCCAGCCAGGCCGTCGGCACACCGGGCAGCGCCAGACGCTCCCCCAGCAGTCGCTCCGACAGCGCCGGCAGGAACGGCAACAGCGCCGGAGCCTCGGCGAACCCGCTGCCCGGATCGTTGACGATGCGCAGCGCCCCGCCCCGCGCGGTGTCGAGCAGCCCGGGAACCCCGGCGCCTTCAGCCAAGAGTTCCAGCGGATCGACCATGCGGCCGTCGAGGGCGCGCAACAGTACGCCGATCGGCTGCAGCCCGCGCAGCGTCTTCAGGTACAACCCGCCATCGCGCACCGACAGGTCGCCACCCTCGACCAGCGCGCAGGACAGCTCGCGGGCAAGCAGCACGTGACCGAACCAGGACGGGTCGGCATGGCCCGGCGTCAGCAGCGCCACGCCGCCGGGTGCGCGCAACCCGCCATGGTGGACGCTGATCGGGGCCGAGCGCTGCAGCGCGTCCTGCCAGAGTTCCACGAACGGATCGAGCTGGCAGACGAGCTGCGAGGGGAACAGCTCCGGCAGCACCCGGCCCAGCCGGCGCCGGTTTTCCAGCGCGTGCGCCAGACCCTCGGGCCAGCCGGTGCGGTCGCCGAGCACGCGCCAGGCGCCGTCCGGCCCGCGCAGCAGATCGGCGGCATAGAATTGCAGCCTACCGTGGGTTTCCGCCTCGGTGTCGCGGCACGGCCGCAGAAAGCCCGGGTTGGCGAACACCAGGGCCGGCGGCAGGGCGCCCTCGGCGAGCACGCGCTGCGGGCCGTAGATATCGGCCAGGAGCGCGTCGAGCAGCCGCGCCCTTTGCGCCAGACCGGCCTCCAGGATCGCGAACTCGGCCTGCGGCAACGGCAGCGGGACCGGGTCGAATCGCCAGGGGTCCGGCTGCGCGCCGGGCAGCAGGCCGGTGATCCCTTCCTCCTCGGCGGTGCGTGCCAGGCGGCCGGCGCGCTCCGCCAGCACCTCATGCGTGAGTTCGGTCAGTACGGCGAGCAAGCTGCGCCAATGCGGTCGCAGCCCGCCCCTGCCGTCCACCATTTCATCGAGCGCCATATCGGCAGGCTGTCCGGTCAGCCGGTCCAGCGCAAGTCGCCGGTTTCGGGCGGGTTCCCGGTTCGCTGCAAGTCCTCGGCGCGGGACTCCCGGCGCGGGTCCCCGGCGCGGCGCAGGTCCAGCGTGCGCGGCTGTTCGCGCGATGGCGCGAGGACGGGTTCGGTCATCGGTCCAGGTGTGTGGCCGAAGGGGAAGAACCGCGCGCGCCGGCGTGCCTCCGCCTCGTTGCCGTTGACCGGGAAGCGCTCGTAGTTACGGCCGCCCGGGTGCGCCACGTGGTGGGTCAGCCCGCCCAGGCTGCGCCCGGTCCACCGGTCGTACACGTCGAAGATCAGCGGCGTATGAGCAGGGACCGTCGGATGCAGCGAATTGGGCGGCTGCCACGCCTTGAAGCGCACCCCGCCGACAAGCTCGCCTTCCCGATCCGTGCGGGTCAGCGGGACGGCGTGGCCGTTGCAGGCCAGGATGAAGCGCTCCTCCTCCCACCCAGTGACGCGTGCCTGCACCCGCTCGACCGAGCTGTCCACGAACCGCACCGTGCCACCAGCGGCCGGTTCCTCGCCCAGCACGTGCCAGGGTTCCAGTGCGTGACGCAGTTCCAGTTTGGCGCCGCGGATCGTCACATCGCCGATGCGCGGGAAGCGGAATTCCATGTGCGGGGCGAACCAGGCGGCGTCGAGCTGGAAGCCGTGCGCCGCCAGCTCGTCCAGCACGTCGCGGAAATCCTGCTGCACGAAATACGGCAGCATGAAATCGTCGTGAATGCGGGTACCCCAGCGGATCAGCTCCCGCTCGTAAGGCTGGTGCCAGAAGGCAGCCAGCATGGCGCGGATCAGCAGCAACTGGGCAGCAGCCATCCGCGCATGCGGCGGCATCTCCAGCGCGCGGTACTCGACCAGGCCGAGCCGTCCCGAACTGGTCTCCGGCGCGTAGAGCTTGTCGATGCAGAACTCGGTGCGGTGCGTGTTGCCGGTCATGTCCGCGAGCAGGTTGCGGAACAGCCGGTCGGTAAGCCACGGCGGCACTTCTACCCCGGGCTGCACGTGGGCGAACGCGATCTCCAGCTCGGCCAGCGCGTCCTGGCGCGCCTCGTCGATCCGCGGGTGCTGGCTGCTTGGCCCGATGAACAGGCCGCTGAACAGGTAGGACAGGCTCGGGTGGTTGTGCCAGAATCCGAGCAGCGACTTCAGCAGGTCGGGGCGGCGCAGGAACGGGCTGTCCTCCGGCCGCGCGGCCCCCATCACCACGTGGTTTCCGCCGCCGGTCCCGACATGGCGGCCATCCAGCATGAATTTTTCCGTGCCGAGCCCGACCTGCCGCGCCTCCTCGTAAAGTTGGTCACCGCGGCTGACGATCTCGGCCCAGTTCGCGGCGGGGTGCACGTTCACCTCGATCACCCCGGGATCGGGGGTGACGGAGAAGTGCAGCATGCGGGGGTCGCGCGGCGGCACATAGCCTTCCAGCACCACCTTGCGCCCGGTTTCGGCCGCGGTGTCCTCGATCGCGCCGACCAGGTCGAGCCAGTCTTCGGCAACGTAGAGCGGAGGGATGAAGACGTGGATCAAGCCGCCGCGCGCCTCGACGGCAAGTGCTGTGCGCACAAGTCCGGGCTCGGCGCGGCTGGCCGTGTGTGCCGCGTCTGTTGGCGCGCTTGCGCCGGCCCGGCTGCCCCGCAAAGACTCGTAGGACGGCAGCGGTGCCCGGGGCGCGAACGGGTCCGGCTCGGTCTCGTATTCGATCGTCTCCGGCTCCGCATGCGGCAGGCTGTCCAGCGGCAGGCGGTAGCCGATCGGGCTATCGCCCGGGATCAGCAGCAGCACGTCGGAGCGGAACGGCCATTTGGCCGACTGCCAGGTCCGCGTCCCGAGGCGATGGACGCAGCGCAGCGGCAGCACGCTGCCCACCGGCGCGCCGAGCCCCTGGCCGAACACGCGGGCCAGCCGGTCGCGCTCCAGCGGATCGCGGAGCTTTGCGTCATCCGTCAGGACGTTGGCCGGCAGGCGGTGCTCGCGCCAGAGGAAGTAGTGGACATCCTCGTAGGCCGGCTGGATCAGCGCCGGATCGACGTGCAGCCGCCCGGCCAGGATGGCGCAGAACCGCGCTGCATCGGCGGCGGCCGCGCCGCCGGCCCCGGTATTGGCGGCATCTCCGGCCCCGTCGGCACCACCAGCCGCGGCGCCGTTCGCATCATCGTCGGAGGCCAGCAGTGTGGCATCCCGCCAGATCGGCTCGCCGTCCAGCCGCCAATGCGAGAACAGCGCCCAGCGGGGAAGCTGCTCCCCCGGGTAGTGCTTGCCAAAGCCATGCTGCAACGCCGCGCCCGGCGACCAAAGCGCCGCAAGCCGGCGCAACAAGCGCCCCGCAAGCAGCCGCTTGGTGGGGCCGAGCGCGTCGGTGTTCCACTCCGGCGCATCCATATCGGTGGCGGAGATGAAGGTCGGCTCGCCGCCCATGGTCAGCCGCATGTCGCCGGCGACCAGCGCCCGGTCCACCTCGGCGCCCTTGGCCAGGATGTCCTGCCATTGCTGGTCCGTGTAGGGCTTGGTGACCCGAGGCGTCTCCCAGACGCGGGTCACCTTCAGGTCGAACGCGAATTCGACGTCGCACGGCTCGACCAGGCCCGAGATCGGCGCGGCCGAGCCCGGGTCGGGGGTGGCGGCGAGCGGGATATGTCCCTCTCCGGTCAGCAGGCCGGACGTCGGATCGAGCCCGACCCAGCCGGCGCCGGGCAGATAGGCCTCGGCCCAGGCGTGCAGGTCGGTGAAGTCGGAGGTCGGACCCTGCGGGCCCTCCAGCGGCTTCACGTCGGGTACGAGCTGGATCAGGTACCCCGAGACGAAGCGCGCGGCATAGCCGAGCCGGCGCAGCGCCTGCACCAGCAGCCACGCCGAGTCGCGGCAAGAGCCCCTGCCCTCCTCCAGCGACCGCTCCGGTGCCCAGACGCCGGGCTCCAGGCGAACGATATAGGCAATACGATCATGGACGCGCCGGTTCAGCGCGGTCAGCATGTCCACCGTAGGCTGCCCGCCGCGCGGCACCGCGGCGAGAAATTCGTCCAGCAGCGGACCCGCCGGCGCCAGGTGGCAAAACGGCGCCAGCTCCTGCTCCAGAACCGGATCGTAGCTGAACGGCCAGCGCTCGGCCTCGGGTTCCAGGAAGAAGTCGAACGGGTTGATGGTCGCCATGTCGGCGGTGAGGTCAACCCCGACATCGAAATGCGTGACACGGTCGGGGAAGACCACGCGGGCCTGGTAGTTGCCCTGGGGGTCCTGCTGCCAATTGACGAAGTGCGGCGTGGGCGAAATCGTCAGTGCGTAGGACAGCACCGGCGTTCGCGCATGCGGCGCCGGGCGCAGACGGATGGTCTGCGGTCCGAGCGCAACCGGGCGGCTGTAGCGATAGGTGGTGCGATGGGTCAGGGCAACATGCAGGGGCATCGTCTTCTGTCGCGGTTCCGTTGATGGCTGGACACAAGCACGAAATGTGCCGCGTGCGGTAGGGAAGACGTCGGAACGGCCGCACGATACACGGAGACGGTCGTCCGGCACGGCGTCAGCGCCCCTGGCAGCGGCGAACCGCGGAGACTGCATCGAACCTTAAATTGACTTGCCCCGGTCGGTGGTCTCCTGCTGCGGCAAGGCGAGGGGACGGAGAGCCGAATGCTGGCGCCATTCAGGATTACTGTCTGCGGCATCGACGAACTGGCTGGCCATGGCGACGCTGGGGTCAGTCATGTGCTTTCCATCCTCGACCCGGGTTGGCCGGTGCCTTCGGCCTTCGGCACATACGGCGAACACGAGCGGCTGGAGCTGCGGTTCCACGACATCATCGAGGACGAAGCCGGCATGATCCCACCGCGGCTGGAGCATATCGAACGCCTGCTGGCATTCGGCCGCGACCTGATGGCGGAGCCGCCCTCCGGCGCCCATCTGCTGGTGCATTGCCATGCGGGGGTCTCGCGGTCCACGGCCTCCATGGCGGTGATCCTCGCGCAGGCGCAGCCGGCGCGGCCGGCGGAGGCGGCTTTCGACAAGGTGCTGCGGATTCGGCCGGGCGCCTGGCCCAACCTGCGCATCGTCGAACTGGCGGACGCGCTGCTCGGTCGCCAGGGCGAACTGGTGGCCGCGGCGCACGGGGTCTATCGCCGCCAGGCCGTTCGCCGGCCGGAGCTGGTGGACGTGATGCGATCCTCCGGCCGGGGGCGCGAGGTTGAAACGGTCACGGCGGATGCGGTGCCGCAATGCTGATCCATGAGTTGACCGATCTGCCTGTCCGCCCGCGCGGCCAGGCTGCCAGCCGGGTCTCGGAGACTGCTGGTTGAGCGAGCCCTGCTGGTCCATCAGGTCGAGATGACGCCCGATCCGGGCGCGGAAGCTGCCTTCGTATTCGAGCCGCCGGCGTTTCAACTGCACCGCTGGGCCGAGGCCGACGCAATCGTGACACACACCGACTTTGTCGAACAATTCCCAGGTCCCTGCCCATTCCTCCCTGGGACAGATTATTCCCTGGGAACCTGATCACGAAGTGTTCAGAGCGCGAACCCGGCCGGATTGGCGCATAGTTCGCCAGTTCGATTCAAGTAAAGACTCACGATTGCGCGCGTATTTGTAGTACGGAAAAGCACCTCCTCACGCCATGACAGTGACAACGTGGCAAGCAGCGGCGACCGCACTAACGCTCCTGGCATGGGTTCTTCTGCTGCTGAGCGTGTCCGCCTGCTGCCTGCTGATCATCGCCGGGTTCAGACGGCTAAGGCGCCTACGAGCGCGCCAGGGCGGCGTTCCGGCCGGGACGACGGTGGTACGTCAGTGCCGGGGCGAGCCGGCGCTGACCTTCGCCGCTGGCCTGCTGGATGTCGGCGCTGAACTCGAAACGGCTCTGGCCACGGTGATGCCGGACGCCGCGCGCACGTTCGTCGAGCTTGAGATCGCCGCCCAGCCCGGCCTTGCCGTAAGAGCGGACCCGCTTGGCTTCCACGAGATCGTGACAAGCCTGCTGCTCAACGCAATCGGCCACACCCCGTGCGGCCGAGTCCTGCTCACCGCGGTGCGGCTCGCGGGGGACATACGGATCGCAGTAACCGATGACGGCGTGCCACCGAGCCGTGAGGTGCTGGCGCGCTCCCTCGCCGAAGCCGAGGGCTGGGCGGCGTTGCACGGTGCCAACCTTGATATCGAGTTACAACCCGGCGAGGGCACGACCGTGGCGGTCCGCCTGCCTGCGCCGCCGCTGATTTAGCCCGACAGTCACCCACCGGGAGCCGGACCGGCTTTGCGCCAGAGGCGGCGTTCGCCATTGGCAACGCGCGGTTGCAAACCCCGAGCTGCAAGCATGAAGCGGCGGCGATCGGGTTCGGAGGGGGATGGCAAGGCAGGCACCCAGCGCGACCTAGCAGTCGGTTAGGCTGGGGCAATATTCTTGTCTGAGGCGGGCGGTCAGCGTAAGCGTCCGCCGCCCTATCTCGGGCGGTTGGTTTTAGGGGCGGGCCATGCGCGGATCAAGCTTGAATCGTCGATACGGCAGTATCGCGCAATGACGGTGGCAGCTTCTGCCGAGGAGAAGCTCCACAGGCCGGCACCGGCGGTCGGCATGCTGCTCGCGGTGCTGGGCGTGGTTTACGGCGACATCGGCACCAGCCCGCTCTACGCCTTCAAATCGAGCCTGCAGTTGTTCCAGAGCGTGCCGATCACGAACGTCGAAATCCTGGGTATCCTGTCGCTGATCTTCTGGTCCCTGGTGCTGATCGTCACGGTCAAATACGTGATGCTGATCATGCGGGCCGACAACCGCGGCGAAGGCGGCATCCTGGCGCTGATGGCGCTGGCGCAGCGGGTCTCGGCGGGGGCCCGGATGCGCAACTTCCTCGCCCTGGTCGGGATCGCCGGGGCCTGCCTGTTTTTCGGCGACGGCGTGATCACCCCGGCGATCTCGGTGCTGTCGGCCGTCGAGGGGCTGGAGGTCTCGACGCCGGCGTTGCAGGAATACGTGCTGCCGATCTGCGTTGTCGTGATCGTTCTGCTGTTCGCCATGCAGTACCGGGGCACCGGCAGCGTCGGCCGGGTATTCGGCCCGGTGATGGCAGTATGGTTCCTTGTCATCGGGACCCTTGGCCTGCTGGAGATCGTGAACCACCCGTTCGTGCTGCTCGCTGTGTCGCCGAGCTATGCGGTAGAGCTCTGCATTCAATACAAAGGTCTTGCCTTCATCGTGCTGGGCGCGGTGGTGCTGTGCGTCACCGGAGCCGAGGCCCTGTATGCCGATATGGGCCATTTCGGTGCGACGCCCATCCGGCTGACCTGGACGGTGTTCGTGCTGCCCTCGCTGGTCCTGAACTATTTCGGCCAGGGCGCGCTGGTGATCAGCAACCCGCATGCGATCGAAAACCCGTTCTTCCTGCTGGGTCCCGAATGGCTGCGCCTGCCGCTCGTGGTCCTCGCCACCGTCGCCACCGTGATCGCCAGCCAGGCGGTCATTTCCGGCGCCTATTCGGTCACACGGCAGTGCATGCAACTCGGATTTCTGCCGCGCATGACGGTCCGCCACACCTCGACCACCGAGGAAGGGCAGATCTACGTCCCACAGGTGAATTCCTTTCTGCTGGCCGGTGTGCTGATCCTGGTCGTGACCTTCAAGACCTCCGACAGCCTGGCCTCGGCCTACGGCATCGCGGTGACCGGAACGTTCTTGTGCACCTGCGTCCTGGCGATGGTGGTGTTTCGCCGTCAGTACGGCTGGTCGCGCCCGGCCGCCGTCACGGTGTTCGGGTTCTTCTTCCTTGTGGACCTCGTGTTCTTCTCCGCCAACACGCTGAAGGTGGTCGAAGGCGGCTGGGTGCCTCTGGTGCTCGGCCTCGGGCTGACCGCCCTGATGACCTCATGGAAGCGGGGCCGCGACCTGCTGCTCGCCCGCTGGCGGCAGGACAGCCTTCCGCTCGCCTCGTTCCTGGGCCGGCTGCCTCAGTCCCGCACCGTCCGCGTGCCAGGCATGGCGGTATTCCTGACTGGCAACCCCGACTACGTGCCCGGGGCGCTGCTGCATAATCTCAAACACAATAAGGTGGTTCACGAGCGGGTGGTGTTCGTGAACGTCCAGACCATCGACGTGCCCGAGGTGGCTGCCTCCCGGCGCATCGAGCTGACCGAACTGGCGCCGGGAATCCATCGCGTGGTCCTGCGTTATGGCTTCATGGAAAGCCCGAACATCCCGCGCGACCTGGAGGCTCTGAACGACCTGGGGGTCGTCTTCGACCAGATGCAGGCCAGCTATTTCCTCAGCCGCGAGGTGCTGGTTCCGGCGATGGTGCCCAAGATGCCGGTATGGCGGCTCTGGCTGTTCCTTCTGCTCGCGCGAAACGCCGTGCCCGCGACCGAATTCTTTCGGATTCCTTCCGACCGGGTGGTCGAACTCGGCGTACGCGTCGCAATCTGATCTCGCAATGGGGATGCCTCGTTTCGCGACCGTGATCGCCGCGCTGGCCGGCGGCCCCGGCTGCCCGGCGGGCGATCCCGGCGTCACGCTGGAACTGCTGGTGCCGCTGACGGCGGACGCGCAGATCGACCCGTCCGGATACGCCGTTGCGGCCGATTACTGTCGCGCCCGCCTGCTGCGCGCCGGCCGGGAAGACTGGTCGCTCCGCTTTGCCAGGGTGGAAGCAGGCTGGGCGCTGCGCGCGGCCGAAGACGAACCGCTGTGGCTGTTCGACGCCCGCTTGCTGCGCCCGGGCGCGTATCTGACGCTGCGCCGCCCGGATGGGGCTGAGTTCATTTTCCGCGTCGTGAATGTTGAACGTCCGGAGCCGGCTTGACCTATCGCAAAATTGTCACGCCAACCTTGATTCCGGACGCGGCGGGGACTAGATGGCGAATCGGAGCGTTTTTGAGATGCGCTCCGATCGATTTTTGTTCGGTTCGGAAATTGGGGGGTCGTTTCGGGTGGCTTTGTCAGATTGCGTAGCATGCTCCTGATTTGTGCATACGCACCCGGGAAGATTGATAACCGCAAACTTCCTGGGGTGAAGGCAACGCCAGATTGGTTCAGATTTCTTCCTTGGGAGAGCCCCGCCATCAACATGATGATGCCGGGACCAACTGGTTCACCAGTCGCGGTGTTGCCAGGCATCGTTAGTTTTTCGTTATTTGGTAAGTAACTCAGCCACCTGTTACGGGTTCCGCTGTTTGGTACAAGCACTCGTTACGCGACTTGAAACCGGCGATTGTGACACTCTACGCATGGATGGCTGTCGGGCGGGCGGGGACAGCACCAGTTGTTTAAGGAGGAGATTGGGCAATGATCACGAACGAAGTCAGTGACGGGCTGGCCGGCATCTTGCGAACCGCGATCGTGGAACTCGTCCGTCGGGACGGTCCCGATCTGTCCGCACGGCAGCTTGGGGTTTTCCTGACCTGCTATTTGGAAAGTGAAGCACAAACGGTGCGCGGCCTCGCCGCCAAGCTGGGCGTTTCCAAGCCGGCGATAACCCGGGCTTTGGACCGGCTGTCGGAGTTCGACCTGGTTCGGCGCAAGACCGACCCGTTGGACCGGCGCAGCGTTCTCGTCCAACGCACCGCCACCGGGATGGCGTTTCTGCGCGAACTGCGGACGATCCTGCGCGATGCCGCGTCGGCGATGCGGATCACCGCCGAACCCGGCTCCGGCAGGCAGCGGGCGACCGAGACGGCGCGCGCCGCGCATTGACAAGGCTGTCATTGCCCGACCACGGCGGGCTGCCCTGCACGGGGCGGCCTGCTCCCGTGGATTAATAAGCCACGCCGTCCAATGCGAAGCAGGGGACCCGGTCCGTCCTACCGGTGACCGAAAATTGCGCTGCCGACACGCACCCAGGTGGCGCCACAAGCGATCGCGGTCTCGAAATCCGCGGACATCCCCATCGAAACGACCGGCAGACCATGCTTCGCGGCGCGATCGGCCAGCCAGTCGAAATGCGGCCGCGGGTCCCGGTCGAACGGCGGGACGCACATCAGCCCCGCCAGGGCGGAGCCGAACCGTGCCTTGCACGCATCGATGAAACCGTCGGCGTCGGCGCGTGAGACCCCGGATTTCTGGTCCTCGCCGGCGACATTGACTTCGATCAGCAGCGTCGGCGTTCGTCCCTCCTTTTTGATCGCCGCAGCAACGGCGTCGGCGATCCGGGGCCGGTCCAGCGTCTCGATCACCCCGGCAATGCGTACCGCGTCTCGCGCCTTGTTGGTCTGCAGCGCGCCGATGATGTGCAAGCTCACTTCGGGATGCTCGCCCGCCAGCCCAGTGAATTTGGCCACCGCCTCCTGGACGCGGTTCTCGCCGAATACCGTCTGGCTAGCGGCAAGCGCGGCCCGCACCGCCTGGACCGGGTTCGTCTTCGACACCGCTACCAGCGTTATGTCCCCTGGCCGCCGGCCCGCCTTGATTGCGGCGTCGGCGATACGCTCACGGATGCGGTGCAGGTTCGCGACGATCTCGGTGTCGGCGGATGCGTTCATGGCAGGGCGGCCTGGCTGGTTGCGGCGTCAGGATCGGCGCCGGACGCCGCTTGCGACAAGGCCTCGCACACGCTGGCAACGACGCCATCCCACGCACCGGGGATGGACTGGCGGAATTGACGCATCGTCGGGTACCAAAGACTGTCGTTGCAGTTCAACTGCCAGCGCCAACAGGTGTCGAACCGGTTCAGCAACCAGACCGGCTTGGCCAACGCGCCGGCCAAATGTGCCACCGCGGTGTCCACCGCGATCACCAGGTCGAGCGTTTGGACCAGCGCCGCGGTCTCGGCGAAGTCAGCGAGATCGTCGGTCCAGTCCTTGACCGCCGGCCCGAGCGCGGAATCGCGCAGCGCCGCGCCGCCGCCCTTCTGCAACGATACCAGGCTGATCCCGGGCACCGCCGCCAGCGGCGCCAGGCGATCGAGCGGGATCGAGCGCCGCCGGTCCAGCCGTATGTCGTCCGGGCTGCCGGCCCAGGCGAGCCCGACGCGCAACCCATCCAGTGACGCGGCCCGCTGCTGCCAGCGCGACACAAGCGCCTGATCCGGCGCGAGATAGGGCACGCCGGCCGGGATGTCCGGCGGGCCGGCGACGCCAAGCCGGTGCGGCAGGCTCAGCAGCGGGCAGTGCAGGTCGCAGGGCGGCGCGTCCCCCGGGGCAAAGGCGCCGCCAAGACGTGGCAGACCGGCGAACAGTCGGACCAGCGGCGTTTGGACCTCCAGCAAGATTTCGCCGTCCGAGGGCATCGCCTGCAGGAAGCGGCCAAACTGGATGGAGTCGCCCAGCCCTTCCGCGCCATGGACCAGCAGGCGGCGGCCGGCGAGCGGCTCGCCGCGCCACAGTGGCTGGGCGAGTTGGCGCGCGGTCTCCGGGCGGGCGCGCAGGCGCCACTCCCACTGCGCCCAGCCCTCCTGCCAGCGTCCGTCCAGCAGCAGCAGCACGGCAAGGTTGAAGTGCAGCACCGGATCGTCGGGGCTGCGGCGCAAGGCATCCCGGTACAGCGTCTCGGCCTCGGCGAGCCGGCCGAGATCCTTGAGCACGCCGGCCAGGTTGCCGCGCACGGCATCGTCGCCGGGGCTGCGGCGCAGCGCGTTCGCCAGGGTGTCCGCCGCCTCCTCCAGCCGGTTCGACTCGCGCAGCGCGAGGCCGATGCCGTTGGCAAGGTCGGGCAGGCCGGGCTTATGGCGCAGCGCCTCGCGGTAGGCGTCGAGCGCCGCCTCCGGCCGGCCGAGGTCGCTCTCGATATGGCCGAGCGCCTGATAGGCTTCGGCGCAGTTGCGCTTGTGCCGCAAAGCCTCGCGGCAGGCGGCCAGGGCGTCGTCCGGCCGGCCGAGCGCATGCAGCGACGCCGCCCGGTTGACATGGTACATGGCGGCCGATGGCTGCACCGCGATGGCCTGGTCGATGCACGCAACCGCCGCCTGCGGCTCGCCCGCTTGCAGCGCCAGCACGCCGAGCCCGTGCAGGCTGTCGGCGTGACGGGGCATTGCGGCGAGGATCTGGCGGTAAAGCTGCTCGGCCTCCGGCAACCGGCCTGCGGCGTGCAGGCGGGCGGCGTGTTGGAAGGCCTCCTCGATGGCATGCTTGCGCTTGCTCATTGTTCCTCGATGGGCGCGGGGTTCCTCAAGAGGACGCGCCGTGCGCCGGGTCAAGAGGTTTGGTTCAATGACGGTCTTGTTGCAGTGCCGCATCCGGCAACGGCGGAGCCGACCGAGGGATCGGCCACGGCGTCCTGGCGGTCGGCCCGCCGACGGGCTCAAATCGGGCTGACACGCAATGGCCGAGGCGTGCAGCATCGCCAGCCTCGGCCTCAGCGTCTGCCAAATCGGTGAAAAACGTCGAGGCTCGAAGGGCGATGGACATGCGATTGGTGGCCTGGGCGCGGGCGACGGCGGCACGTCATCGCGGCAGGCATGGGCGCCCTCTGCCGCCGCTCTGGCTGTTCACCGATGCGGCCCGGCTGCCGGACCCGCGTCCGGCGGTGGCACGTCTGCCGAAGGGCCTGGCGGGCGTGGTGCTGCGGCACGACGCCGCGGCGGATCGGGCGCAGCTCGGCCGCGACCTTGCCCGTCTGTGCCGCGCACGCCGGCTTTTGCTGGTTGTCGCCAGGGATGTCAGGCTGGCCGCGGCGTTGCGGGCCGGGGTGCATCTGCGTGCCGGCCGCTGGTCCGGTTCGGTGCGGCCTCGGCGCGGTCCGGTGACAAGCTCCGCCCATGACGGCGCCGAGCTGGTACGCGCCCGCCGGGCCGGTGCGACGCTTGCGTTCCTGTCGCCTTGCTTTCCCACCGCGAGCCACCCGGACGCGGCCGGGCTCGGACCGCGGCGATGGGCGCGACTTGCGCGGGATGCTGGCATCGCCGTGGCGGCGCTCGGCGGGATCGACGGCGGGTCGGTGCGGCGACTCCCGTCCGCGCTGTGCGCGGCAGCGGGGGCGATCGGCGCGCTGGCCGATGAGACCGGCGAACGCTCCGTGGCGGAAACATCACAGTGTTTCGGAAATACCATGCCGAGGCCGTGCAAACCGTTGCGGCCACGGCCGTTGCGCGACAATACTTCCGTCCAGGTCTGGCTGCCCATCCGTTCCGCTTTCGCGGAAGCCGGTGGGGGCCTTGAATGAAGGCCGGCGCGCCGGCGACACTAGGAGAACTATAATGCGTAAGCTCTTGCTGGCCAGTGCGGCCGCGATCGGAGCGACGGCCGGGATGCTCGACATTGCGTCGGCACAGACGCTGGCCGCGCCTCAGACGCAGACCCTGGCACCCAACCCGGTGAAGACGCTGGTAACACCTAGCAACGCCACGGCAGCGAACAACAACAACAACTATCAGGCCGCGGCAATTCCCGGGCCGATCGCGACCCCGACGCCCGGCAGCTTCGTGATCCGCCTGAACGGCTTGGTGACGAATGAGTTCACCTTCACGGGGTCCAGCGCGAACAGCGCCATCGTCACCACGCCCGGAACCACCTCTACGTTCGTCGGTCCCCTCGGGAAGCAGACAACCGTCAGCTCTACCACTGTCGGCAAGAACAACACGCAGGCTCTCTACACCTACTTCCGCCTTTATCCGGGCTTCGACGCGATGGCGGCGAATGGACTCCGCTACGGCGGTCAGGCCGAAATCCGCGAGAACTTCGGCGGAAATGCGACCAGCACCACCAGCAGCGGCACGGCGGCGGCCACGTCCAGCCAAACGCTGTTTGTCCGTCGCGCTTTCCTCTACGTGGCGGCCGACCAGGCCGGTCTTCTGCGCATCGGTCAGACCGACGGCGTGAGCGGCATCTTCGACAACGGCGTAACAACCTTCCAGAACTTCGCTTCGGGCGGATGGAACTCCGACGCCAGCGGCCCCGGCCCAGTCCCCTCCAACGTCGCCGTAACCTTCCCGTTCTTCACGCAGAACGCCGCAGAGTACGGCAACTCGAAATTCGTCTATCTGTCGCCGCAGTTCGCCGGCTTTGATATCGGCTTGCAATATGCGCCCAACGCCGGGAACGGCGCCTATAGCTGCCCCTACGCCGGCAACGTCTCCGCCACCTCCGGGACCTGCCCTGCGCTGTCGTCTTCGAGCACGCTTGGTGACGGCAACCGCTACACCAACCAGTATGTCGCGGGCGCCCGCTATCAGGGTGCTTTTGGCCCGGTCGCGTTGTATGCCTTTGGCAGCTACACCGGCAGCGGTCACGTGAACTACACCGGCTCACCGGTGGCGGCGGCGGAATCCGGCCCTCGGGGCAACACTTACAGCGGCCAGTTCGAGAACCTGAGCGTCGGGTTTGGCGGCGTCGCTTTGACCTATGCCGGCCTGACCGTCGGCGGCGCGTATCAGGGTGGCCAATACAACGGCGCCGAGGCGCTGGCACCGCAAGGCGGCGTCAAAGGGCGGGCGTGGGTCGCCGGCGCGCAGTATGCGATTGGTCCGGTTGTAGCCGGGGCGTCGTTCTACAACTATCAGAGCCAGGGTGCCGTTGCGCTGACCAACATCTCGCAGCGGTCCGAGAACGGCCTCGACGTCGGCGGCACATACAACATCGCGCCTGGTCTCTGGGGCTTCGCCGAATACCTGTACGGCACCCGCCGTCAGGGCGACTACAACTTCGTTGCCGGCACGGTCGGTGCTGCGAACAACAGCGTCCAGGCGCAAACACTCATGCTTGGCACGAAGGTTCGCTGGTAGTCAGCCCTTCACCCAGACAGAACAGGCGGCGGGGGCTTTCCCCCGCCGCTTTTTTTGTGCCGGAAGGCGGCACTTGGCGACCGTCCTTTGGCGGGCTAGAGAGCGATTGCGCGACTCGCCCCCCATACAGGCACATCATGACTGTCCGACTGAACCACCTTCCCATGCTGCTGGGCGCACTCCTGCTCGCCGCCTGCTCCAGCACGAAGCCCAACCCCACGCCGCCCAACTACTCTGGATCGCAAGGGTTCAACGGCCCCGGGCAAAACCAGAGCCTTCTCGGTGGTGAGGGCCTTGTGTTCGGCACCGCGAAGCCACGCCCTGGTGACGCCGGCGGGGATACCGGCGGGGGCGGGACCATGGGGGTGAACGCCTACCTGTGGCGCGGCGCCCTCGATACGCTCAGCTTCATGCCGCTCGCCTCCGCCGATCCGTTCGGCGGGGTGATCATCACCGATTGGTACTCGCCGCCCAACTCCAACGACGAGCGGTTCAAGGCCACCGCCTATATCCTCAGCCGGCAGCTTCGCAGCGATGGCGTTCGGGTTACCATCTTCCGCCAGGTGCTGCAGAACGGGCAGTGGGTGGACGCCACGGTCAGCCCTGTCACCGTGGGCGAGATCGAGGACAAGGTGCTCGTCCGCGCCCGGCAGCTTCGCGAGGAATCCAAAGGCACGAGCTAAACCGAGGCGGTTTGGCGGAGCGCTGAGCCGGCTACCATGCCCGCCGACCGGACACGCCTCGTCCTGTTCAACGCAAGACCTTGATTTTCCGCGATGAAAGTCAAAGCGGACTTGACGCAGACCTAATCCAGCGCTTCGAGCAATCCCGCCAGTAGGGCCGCACGCGGGGCCAGCTCGCGCCACAGGATATGCTCGTGGCTGGCGTGGGCGCCGCCACCGGGACAGCCCAGCCCGTCCAGCGTCGGGACACCCATCGCCGCCGAGAAATTGCCGTCCGAGCCGCCGCCGCGATGCTGCTTCGGCAGGTCCATGCCTATGCCGCCGGCGATCGCCCGCGCCTTTTCGTACAGCAGGGTGATCGCGGCACTCTCGGCGAACGGCGGACGGTTCATGCCGCCTTCGACGGAGACCGTGCAGCCCGGCGTCTGCGCGGCTAGCGCCAGAAGCGTGTGCGACAGCCGCTCGCCGTCCTCGGTGGAATTCACCCGGAGGTCGATTTCGCAGCCGGCATCGGGCGGGATGACGTTGGGCCGCGAGCCGCCCCAGATCGGAGCGACATTCAGCGTGATGCCGTTCCCGATGTCCACCATGCCGTGGATCGTCAGGATCTGACGGGCCAGTTCCACCACCGCCGAGGCGCCGTCCAGGAAGCTGACCCCGGCATGGGCTCCGCGCCCCTCCACGCCGAGCACGAAGCGGCCCACCCCCTTGCGCGCGGTAACGCAGGCGCCGCCAGGGCCGGCCGGCTCGGGGATCAGCACGCAGGCCGCCGTGGCAGCCTCCCGCTCGATCAGCCACCGGCTGGAGGGACTGCCGACTTCCTCGTCCGGGGTCAGCAGCAGGGTGATCGGCCGCCTGGTTGGTACCTTCTGGCGCAGGATGGAACAAACCGCGTGGCAGGCAAGGAAGCTGCCCGCCTTCATGTCGAAAATGCCCGGCCCGTGCGCCTTATCGCCGTCCAACCGGTACGGCATGACATCCAAAGTGCCCAGCGCCCAGACCGTGTCGAGATGGCCGGCAATGACCACGGGCTTGCCCTCGCCCTGGGTGCGGGCGATCAGCATGTCGCCGAAGCCGTTGCTGCCAGGAATACGGGTCAGGGCGGCGCCGGCCTGGGCAAGCTCGGCCGCGGCTCGGTCCACGAGGCGATTCACCGCGGCGGGTTCCGTGGTGGGCGTCTCGATCCGCACCCAGGATTCCAACTCGGCCAGCAGGTCCTCGGAACGTCCCACGTCGGTCGCTGGCATCCTCGCTCCCCTGAGTCTGTCCCGTTTCTCGTTCCCTGCGCCCGAACCAAAGGCCTGTCCTCGACAGCGGCCGGGTTGATTTGCCGGCCCGCATCCCGCAGAAACCACCATGTCATCAATCAACGGGGCGGAACCGATGAGCACCACGATTTTCTTCGAGGACCTGAAGGTCGGCCAGACGGGCAGCCTCAGCAAGACGATCACAGAGGCCGATATCGTGCTGTATTCGGCAGTCAGCATGGACACCAACCCCGCCCATCTGGACGAGGAGTATGCTAAGAAGACGGTCTTCGGTGGGCGGATCGCGCACGGCATGCTCTCGGCCGGCCTCATCAGCGCCGTGCTGGGCACCAGGCTGCCCGGCCCAGGCACCATCTATTTGGGCCAGACGCTGAAATTCAAGGCACCAGTCAAGATCGGTGACACCGTCACCGCGACCGCCGAGATCACCGACCTTCATGCTGAAAGGAAGCGGGTCACCCTCAAGACCACCTGCACGGTCGCGGGCAAGGTGGTGATCGAGGGCGAAGCTACGGTGACGGTGCCCTCGCGCGGCTGATGCTGCTGCTTCGCGACTGGCGGGACCTGCCGCCGGACGCGCGGGGTGCGACGGTTGCGCTCGGCAATTTCGACGGGGTGCATCGCGGTCACGCCCAGGTGATCCGCGCCGCCCACGCCGCGCGCCCCGACGCCCCGCTCGCGGTGCTGACCTTCGAGCCGCACCCGCGCGAGCTGTTTCGCCCCGACGATCCGCCGATGCGCCTGACTCTGTCGGCGGAGCGGGCGGCGGCTCTGGAGCAGCTCGGTGTGGCGATCCTGTACGAACTGCCGTTCAATCATGCCTTCAGCCTGATGCCGGCCGAGGCGTTCGTCTCCGACGTGCTGCATCAGGGCGTGGGGGCACTGCATCTTGCGTGCGGGTACGACTTCGCCTTCGGCCACCGCCGGAGCGGCGGCATCGCGGTTCTGGCGGCGCGCGCCGAAGCGCTGGGGATGGGACTGACGCTGGTCCCCCCGGTGACCGATGCCGAAGGTCCGCTGTCGTCCAGCCGCATCCGGCGCTACCTGCAGGACGGCTATCCGGAGCGGGCGACGGCCGAACTCGGGCGGCCCTGGGCGATCCGCGGCACGGTCCTGCATGGCGATAAACGGGGCCGGACCATCGGATTTCCGACTGCCAACATCCCGCTCGGGCGGCACCTGGAGCCGGCGCGCGGCGTCTATGCCGTGACCCTCATCCTGCCGGGCGGCGAACCCGGGCAAGGCGTTGCCAATATCGGCCGGCGGCCCACGGTGGACGAACGGACGGCAAGCCTGCTGGAAGTGAATGTATTCGACTACGCAGGCGACCTGTACGATGCAGAGTTGTCTGTCGCCTTGCACGCATACCTGCGGCCGGAGCAGAAGTTCTCAGGCATTGAGGCCCTGCGAACACAAATCGCTTTGGACGCCGCGGAAGCCCAGCGGGTGCTGACGCTGCTTTAGTTCACAACGATCTATCTGGCAGGACCAAGATTGTAGGGTGGATAAGCGCAGCGCCATCCACCTTTGCCGCTCGCCGCACCGCAATGGCGGAGGGCGCCACGCTCCTCCGCCCAACGCCGGCACGCAAGAAGCCCACCCGGCCGAAGCCAGGTGGCCCCCCTCTACAAAGCTCCCAGCTTAGCTCCCGCTATGGCCGCCATGACTGTGCTGGCCGCCTTTGCGTCCGGCCTCCGAAGCTTTCTCGCGATCCTGAGCGAAATTGCCCGGATTATGCTCGGCACCACCGCCGCCGTGGCTATGCTGGCCGCCCTTGCGACCGGCTTCCGACGCTTTCTCGCGGTCCTGCGCGAAATTGCCCGGGTTATGTTCCGCGCCGCCGCCGCCGTGGCTGTGCTGGCCGCCCTTGCGCCCGGCCTCCGAGGCCTTCTCGCGGTCCTCGGCGAAATTGCCCGGATTGCCGGTGTGTTGATGCTCTGCCATTTGTTTCCATCCCTCGGTTCAAAGGAACGACGGACCCCTTGACCCGTCACACCGTCAACGACAGGCGCAGACGCGGGTTGTGTTCAAATATGTCGTGAGGCCGATGCGGCCAGCGTTTCGCTGGTGTCAGGTGGCCGCCTGAGACGGGGCCGCCGGCATTGCTGTTCGGTTGCAGCGGTCTTATTCTTACATGTAGGAGTAAGAACCAGATGCGCATCACATCGAAAGGCCAGGTGACGATCCCGGCGGACATCCGCGAGCGGGCGGGTTTGCTGCCTCACACGGAGGTCGATTTCGAATTCGACGGCGCGGTTGTGCGGATCGTCCCAGCCGCCGCCCGACGAGCGGACGGCCGAGGGGCCCGCCTGATCGCACATCTCCGGGGACGCGGGGATGTCGCGATGAGCACGGACGCCATCATGGCGCTCACGCGCGGCGAATAAATGAGCGCCGTTCTGATCGACAGCAACGTGCTGCTGGACCTCATGACCGAAGACGCAGATTGGCTGGCGTGGTCGGTGGCGGCCGTGCAGAGCGCGGCCGATCGCTTTCGTCTCGTCGTCAACCCGATCATCTACGCGGAGGTCTCGGTCCGCTATTCTCGTATCGAGGATTTGGATGCAGCGCTGCCAAGAGAGATGTTCCGATCGAGAGGCAGTCCCCTATGAGGCAGCGTTTCTTGCAGGTAAGTCGTTTCTTGCTTACCGTCGCCGCGGCGGAACAAAGCGAGCACCCCTGCCGGACTTTTTTATCGGCGCCCATGCCGCAATTGCCGGCTATCGGTTGTTGACCCGCGATGCGGCGCGTTATCGGACGTATTTTCCAAGCCTGCCGTTGATCGCCCCGAACCGAGGCGGCCCTCAGACGGTGGTGTCGACCGGCGCCGGCTCATAGCCCGTTTGCAGATCTGGCATGCGGCATGACCGGCGGCGGAACATGGAGATCATCTGGCCCCCACCAGCCCCTCCTTCCGAACTCGCGCCACTGCTTGACGCCGCGCTGGCCGGCTTCGCATAGTCGGCGGCATGGCAGCGGTGTATAGGCAGGCGCGAATTCCTGGCCCGGTGGCTCGCTGAGCCCCCGGGGTCACCGATTCGAGCGCGCCTGAGACCTTTGGCGGCCAACGCCGCCCGGACTTGTCCACACGGGATTGCCCACACGGGATCGCCCAGACGGGATTGCCATGAACGACGCCACCGCCGAGCCGCCTCGCGACTATCGCGACACCGTTTTTCTGCCGCAGACGGGGTTCCCGATGCGCGGGGACCTGCCGAAGAAGGAGCCGCAGATCCTCGCGCGCTGGAACGCCGCGAACCTGTGGCAGACACTGCGCGCGGCGTCCAAGGGGCGGCCGATGTTCATCCTGCACGATGGGCCGCCCTACGCGAACGGCAATCTGCATATCGGCACTGCGCTGAACAAGATCCTGAAGGATGTGATCAACCGCTCCCGCCAGATGGCAGGCTACGACGCCGACTACATTCCCGGCTGGGACTGCCACGGCCTGCCGATCGAGTGGAAGATCGAGGAGCAATACCGCGCCGCCGGCAAGGACAAGGACGCTGTGCCGGTGCTGCAATTCCGCGCCGAGTGCCGCGCCTATGCGGAGCACTGGATGGGCGTCCAGGCGGCCGAATTCCGCCGGCTCGGCGTCGAAGGCGCCTGGGTCGAGCGCTACGCCACGATGGACCGCCCGTCCGAGGCGGCGATCGCGCACGAAATCTGCAAATTCCTGCTGAACGGTGCGCTGTATCGCGGCCTGCGCCCGGTGATGTGGTCGCCAGTGGAAAAGACCGCGCTGGCGGAAGCCGAAATCGAATACCACGACCACACCAGCACGACGATCTGGGTGCGCTTCCCGGTGCTGCGCGCCCTCGCGCCTGACCTGATCGGCGCGTCGGTGGTGATCTGGACCACCACGCCCTGGACCATGCCGGGCAACCGCGCGCTCGCCGCCGGCGAGGACTTCGACTACGCGCTGGTCCACGTCGATGGCGTCGAAGAAGGCTCCCGCGCCAGGGTCGGCGAACGGCTGCTGGTCGCGCTTGAGCTGCTGCCGCAGGTCTGCACGGACACCGGAATCGCCCTGCACCACGTGGTTCGGGTGGTGAAGGGCGCGGACCTCGCCGGCACGATCTGCGCCCATCCGCTGCGCGGACAGGGCTACGAGCAGGACACGCCTCTCCTGTTCGGCGAATTTGTCACCACCGAAGCCGGCACCGGCTTCGTCCACATCGCCCCGGGCCATGGCGAGGAGGATTTCGACCTCGGCCGCAAGAACGGCATCGAGGTGCCGGAGACGGTCGGCGACGACGGCACCTATAATCCCTGGGTGCCTTTGTTCGCCGGGCTGCATGTGTACAAGGCGGCCGATCCGGTCTGCGCCGCGCTCGACCAGGCGGGGGCGCTGCTGGCGCGGGGCAAGCTGGTGCATTCCTACCCGCATTCCTGGCGCTCCAAGGCGCCGCTGATCTTCCGCGCCACGCCGCAATGGTTCATCCGCATGGACGGGCCGGAGCACATCCGCGAGAAGGCGCTGGCCGCAATCGACGCGACGCACTTCGTTCCCGACCAGGGGCGCAACCGCATCGGCTCCATGGTCGCCGCCCGCCCCGATTGGTGCATCAGCCGCCAGCGCGCCTGGGGCGTGCCGATCACGGTGTTCGTCGAAAAGCGCACCGGTGAGCCGCTGCGCGATCCCGCCGTGGTCGCGCGGATAGTCGCGGCGTTCGAGCAGGAGGGCGCGGACGCGTGGTACTCGTCCCCGCCGTCACGCTTCCTGGGGCCGGACTGCAACCCCGAAGACTATGAGCAGGTGATGGACATTGTGGACGTGTGGTTCGAGTCCGGCTCGACGCACGCCTTCGTGCTGGAGGGGCGGCACCTGCCCTGGCCGGCCGACCTGTACCTGGAAGGCTCCGACCAGCATCGCGGCTGGTTCCATTCCTCGCTGCTGGAATCGGTCGGCACCCGCGGCGTGGCGCCGTTCAAAGCGATCCTCACCCATGGCTTCGTCATGGATGAACAGGGCCGGAAGATGTCGAAGTCGCTCGGCAACGTGACCGCGCCGCAGGAGGTGGCGGACAAATACGGCGCCGACATCCTGCGGCTATGGGTCATGATGTCCGACACCAGCGAGGATCTGCGCATCGGCCCGGAGATACTGAAGCAGCAGGCGGAGCTGTACCGCCGGCTGCGCAACACGCTGCGCTGGCTGCTCGGCAGCCTGTCCGGCTTCAGCGACGCCGAACGCGTGCCCGCTGCCGAGATGCCGGCGCTGGAGCGCTGGGTGCTTCACCGGCTGACCGAGCTGGATTCGCGCATCCGCGCCGCGGTGGAAAGCTACGACTGGACCGGCGTCTATCCCGAGCTGCACAATTTCTGCGCGGTCGATCTTTCGGCATTCTACTTCGATATCCGCAAGGACGCGGTCTACTGCGACCGGCCCGACAGCCTGCGCCGCCGCGCCGCGCGGACGGTGCTGAACCACCTGCACCGCTGCCTGACCAGGTGGCTGGCGCCGGTGCTGTGCTTCACCGCCGAGGAGGCCTGGGGCGCTCGGTTCCGCGACTCCGGCAGCGTGCATCTGGAGCTGTTCCCCACCCTGCCGGCCGAGTGGCACGACGACGCGCTGGCCGCGCGGTGGGAGACGATCCGGGCCATCCGCCGCCGCATCACCGTTCCGCTCGAAGACGCGCGGCGCGAGGGAACGCTTGGGTCGTCGCTGCAAGCCGCCGTGACGCTGCCGCTCAGCCAGGAGCATGCCGGGCTGCTCAGCGACGACGAATGGGCCGAGATCGCCATCGTCTCCGCGGTGCAAACCGTGACGGACCCGGACGAGCCGCCCGCACTGATCACCGCGGCGCCCGGCGCCAAATGCGCCCGCTGCTGGCGGGTGCTGCCGGAGGTGGGCAGCCAGCCCGGCCATACCACGCTGTGCGCCCGCTGCGCCGATGCGGTCGAATCGGGCCTCGTTTGCCGGCCGGCGGCGTGAGCCGTAACGGCCTGACCGCACTGGGAGTGATCACCGGCCTGCTGGTGCTGGTGGCGGACCAGGCGAGCAAATGGTGGGTGCTGGACAGAATCGACCTGCCGGAGCTGCGGCAGATCGAACTGCTGCCGGTGCTGAACCTGACCATGGTGTGGAACCGCGGCGTGACGTTCGGCTTGCTCACGGATTTCGGCCCATGGGGGCATATCGCGCTGGCCGGCTTGGCGCTGGCGGTGGTGGCGGCGCTCGGAGTCTGGCTGCGCCGCGCCGAACGGATTCCGGTGGCGGTGGCGCTGGGCGCCATCGCCGGCGGCGCGATCGGCAACGTGGTGGACCGGGTTCGCTTCGGCGCAGTCGTGGATTTCATCGACGCCCATGCCGCAACCCCTTGGGGCGACTTTCACTGGTATGTGTTCAATCTGGCCGACGCGTCGATCGTTTGCGGCGTGGCGGCCCTGGTGCTGGACAGCCTGTGGGGTCACCCAGTGAAATCCAGGACGGAAGACGCTTCCGCCGGCTGACATTGCTTGGTAAAAAGCGCGCCATGGCAGCATCAAGCGTCCGTTTCCTTCCCATCCTGGCGTTGACCGGAGCCGGCCTGGCCCTGGCCGGTTGCGGCAGTGGCCTGTCTCGCACGTTCGGTCTGACGCGCGATGCGCCGGACGAGTTCACCGTGACAACCCGGGCGCCGCTGTCCATGCCGCCAGACTTTACGCTGCGTCCGCCTCGGCCTGGCGCACAGCGGCCCCAGGAGCAGTCCACCAGCCGTCAGGCGGAGGAAGCGCTGGTGCCGGAGAGCGCCGTCGCCGGCCAGCAGACGGGAGCCTTGACCCCGGGCCAGCAATCGCTGGTGCAGGCCGCCGGCCCGGCGGCACCCGGCAACGTGCGCAGCCAGGTGGACGAGGCCGCGCTGGACACGCCGAAGCCGGGTTTTGTCGACGAGCTGCTGTTCTGGCGCAGCCCGCCGCCGCCCGGGATCGTCATCGACCCGGCCAAGGAGTCGCAGCGTCTGCGGGAGAACGCGGCGCTCGGCCAGGGGCCTGAGGTCGGCGACACGCCGATCATCCAGCCGCGCAAGAAAGGGTGGCTGGAAGGGATTCTCTGACAGCACAGTCGGTATCGGAATCGTCCTGCGCACGCGGATGTGAGCGCCGCCAGGCTCGGTGGGCGCCCCGTTCCCCGGCATAGTGGCGTAATCGATGTCGATTAGAACGCTGCCAAGCCCACTGCTAAGGGCATCCAGTCGGCGTAATGGTGTTATTCATCCGTGATGTTGTTTGCTCAATACTGTATTGATGGTCCTTACAAAGAGATCATCCCACGAGAGTTACAAGATCACAAAAACTGGTTTTGCCGCGGATTTAGCTTGGACCGATGCAACCTGAATTCCTTTGCCGAAGTGGCCGCACGCCGCGTCACTCATCTGGATCAGGAGCCACCTCATCACAGGCCGGATAAACGCCCGGATGTAGGTCGAGCGAAACCCGTTCTCGATTGAGCGACCAATCAAGCACGCGTAATGTGCGTTCCGCACTGGTCGCAGACGTTGATTATCTGAAGGTCAGCGCGCTGCCAGGACCCGCTCCATGGGGGATCATGCTGCAGCTCGACAACGCACAGGCGCCTGCCCGCGAGTGTCTGTCCGGTGTGACCCCGGAGGACAAGGCGGCGGATGACGACATGATCGCGACGCTGGCGACATGCCAGGCCACCAGCATCGACCGCGCGCTGGTGATCGCGCTATGCGCGGGGATGGTGGCGATCACCCTGGCCTCCTGGCCGCTCGCCGACAGGCCGATGCAGCGGCTGCCGGGGACCGTGGCGTTCCAGGCCGGCTTGGTGATCGCCTTCGACGGCATCACCGCCTTGCTTCTGTTGTACCAGTTCACGCTGCTGCGCCTGGCTTCGCTGCTGATCCTCGGCGGCGCCTATCTGTTCAACGCCGTGATGGCGCTGCCGCAGTTCCTGACGTTCCCAGACGGTCTGGGGACGGCAGCGCGCATTCCGCAGACCAGCCCCTGGCTGTGGATGGTGTGGCACGGCGGCTTCGCGCTGTGCGCGCTCGGTTATCTGCTCGTGGTTTCACGCGGCGATGCCGCGCTTCAGCGCCCGGGCCGGGCCCTCGCGGCAACCATCGCCGCGGTGCTGGCCACGGCCGGTGCCGTGACCGCGGCACTGATCGTCGGGCACGACCGGCTGCCCGTGTTTTTCCAGGCCAGCGACCACGGCACGACCCCTGCCCTGTGGTTCAGGCTGCTGGCATCTGCGGTGATCGCCGCCGCAGCCGTTCCCGCCATCGGACTGCTAGGGTCGCGCCGCCACCGGACCAAGCTGCGCATCTGGCTCAGCCTGTCGCTCGTCGCCACCGGCCTGGAGGTGTTCTGCGCGGTGACGCTGACCGATCGCTATACGGTTTATTGGTATTTCGCACGGCTCAATGGCATCGTCGCCGCGGGCGTGGTGGCAACCCTGCTACTGGCGCAGACCGGCAGGCTCTACCGACGCCTGGTCGCCGCGCTGACCGCGCTGACGGTCGCCAACCGCACGCTGGAAACCCGGGTGGCGGAACGCACCACGGTTCTCGCCGCCACCCTGGCCGAGAAGGACAAGGCGCTGGTGGAGCGCAGCCTGCTGTTGCGGGAGGTCTATCATCGGGTGAAGAACAACCTTCAGGTCATCGAGGCGATGATGGCCATGCAATCGTCCCGGCTGGAAGATCCGGCAGCGCTTGACGCGTTCTGGGCAACGCGGCGGCGGTTGCACGCGCTGGGCCTGGTGCACCAGCAACTGATGCAAGCGCCGGACCTGGCGACCATCGCGCTGGACAGGTTCGTTGCCGAACTGTGCGACACGCTGACGTTCGCAGCCGACGCGCAGGCGCGCGGCATTGCGCTGTCGCTGGCGGTCGAACCGGTGCCGGTCGATCTCGACTTCGCCATCCCGTTCGGGCTGCTGGTGAATGAATTGCTGTCGAACGCCTTCAGGCACGCGTTCCCGACCGGCGGGGGGACGGTCCGCGTCGAAGTCTGCCGGCTCCAAGGCGGCGGCGTGGGCACGGTCATCCAGGATGACGGGTCCGGTCTTGGCGTCGATTCCGGTAACGAGCGCACGGGCGGGGGCGCGGTACCTGCGGCACGGCCGGATGCGACCGGGCGCAGAATCGTCTCGGCGCTGGTGCGACAGCTTGATGGCGAGATGACCGTGTCAGCGGCACCGGGCGGCGGCACGCGCGTGGCTTTGCGCTTCCCGCGCGAGTCGCGGAAGGAAGCCGCATGAACCGCCGCGCCGTTGTTGTGGACGACGAGTTGTTGGTTGCGCTCTATCTGGAGGACGTTCTCGCCGATCTCGACTGGACAGTGTGCGGAACCGCGGCTACCGCCGACGGCGCGGTGGCGACCGTACTGGCGCAGCGTCCCGAGTTGGTCCTGATGGACGTGCGCCTGAAAGGCGGGGGCGACGGGGTGGATGCCGCGAACCGAATCCGATCCGACCATGACTGCGCCATCATCTTCGTGACCGGCAGCAGCGAGCCGGAAACGCTCGCCCGCATCCAGCGTGTTCGCGGGGCAACGGTCCTGATCAAACCGATCATGGCCGACCAGCTACGGCGCGCGATCGCTGAGATCGTAGGGTCGGATGACGCAGGACGACCGACAGAGGACGGAGCCGGATCGGACGGCGGACGGCGGAGAGCAGGGATCGGAGACTAGCCGCGAGCGGCGTTGTCGGACGACCGATGACCGAGGGCAGAGTCCGGAGTGCGATTCGTCGATTGGTTCGTTGGGCGGCCGTTAAAGCAAGAACGGGCGGAGCCGAATGGCCCCGCCCGTCCCGATCCGTCAGAAACGCTTGCGCGTTTCTTACTTCACCACGGCCGACTTGGCCGGGCCTTCGATCCAGTTGAACTTCGGCTGGCTGAGAACAGCGAAGTGCACCAGGATCGCAACGATCAGGGCAGCGCCCCAAATCAGCGGGAGCGCCTTGGCCGGGCTCAGGACAAGCCAGATCTTGTAGTCGTCAGCGGGATTTGCCATGGGAATAACTCCTTAAACTGAGATGATTACGAGATTAGTACCAGGGCTTCCAGAACCACACGCCGGCATGTGCCAGGGCGGCGATCAGCAGGAATGCGGAGAAAGTGGTGGTGAACTGGCCGTGGAACTCACGGGCTTCGGCGTCGGTGAGACCCGACAGAGAGGCGTCAGCCATAGGTTTACCCTCCAAAAAGAAAACATTCAGCCGTTGCCGCGATGATCCTCGCGGTGGGGATTATCGCGACCGCACGTGCCGCGACCAAGCCCTAACCCAAACCCGATGGACTGGGTTGTCAGTTCGTTACTTGATGCTATTCTTGCCGCTTCGTACGGTGAGATACACTTTCGACACCGAAAGCCAACCCGTTCAGTCCGGTCGGCCTGCGTAACTTGGCTTGCTGGCGGCGCCCTCCGCGATCTCTGGCGTCAACCTACATTGACGGAATTTAATGTCAAGCGACTTTCTCACAGGCGCTCGATTCGGCTCGCAGGGCGCGCCGGACCGCCGTTTTGCCCGCCAATCCTGCATTCGGGACGCCCAGCCAGACAGCCTGTCGCTCGTCCCGCCGGAGCCGGCCGCAAAAAAATTCGCCTCCCCGGTCGGGCCGGCAGCAACCTGGTCAGCCGGGCCTGCGGCCGGAACGGCGGGGGAAGCTGGGTAAGCGGACCAACCGAAGCGTCCGCGGTCGGACGGGCGGAGGCGACACGCCATCCCGGGCCATCGGCGACCTTGCCGTATCGAAGCAATCCGGCCTCAGACACGGTTCGGCTACGCGTCAATCATCTCGCCCAGGGCGAGCGATCGGCAGACGGGCAAATCGCGGTCGTCGGTGGATGGCGCCGCCACAATCCGGCCATATTCCAGCTTGATCACTTGGTCGGCGACGTCGAAATACCGGTCGTCATGGCTGACGGCGATGATCGTCTTTCCGTCCGCCTTCAGTTGCGGCAGCAACTGCCGATAGTACATCGCCCGGAACCCGGCATCCTGATCCGCAGCCCACTCGTCCAGCACCAGGACCGGCTTGTCGTCCAGCAGGCAGACCACCATGGCGAGTCGCTTTCTCTGTCCCGTCGAGAGATCAAGGTTCGTGAACCGGCCGCCCTCGTAACGCGTCACCTCGCCAATGCCGAAACGACGCAGCAACGCGTTGACGCGCCCCTCATCGATTCCAGCCAGACCGTAAAGACGGTCGAACAAATAATAATCCGCGAAAATGGCGCCAAACAGGTCGCTGGACGCAGGATCTGCGCGGACGCCGTTCAGCAGGACCTGCCCGCGGCCCGGCTGATAGAACCCGGTCAGCAGTCTCAAGATCGTCGATTTTCCCGAGCCGTTGCCTCCGACGATGAACGTGATTGAATTGGCCGGGATCGTGAACGATAGCGGCCCGACTCTGAAGCAGGGGCCGTGCTCACTGTCGCCATAATTGAACATCACGCCGGCAAACGCCATGCTCTGGAACAAGGGAAGCGCCGCGGGCGCGGCGCGCTCCGAAGCAGGCCTCGCACCGCGATCCAACCGACTCTCCAGCTCGTGGATCTCGCGATAAGCCGCGTTCGACCGCGCAATGTCACCCACCGACGACAATATGCTCATCGGCAGCGCCATGATCACGGCTGTCGCGATTGCGCCGGCCATCGCGAGACCGGGAAACAAGCCTGGCACCAGCAGTCCGGTGATTCCCATCAGAAACAGCGGCATCGCATTTGCGACTCCATAGTTCAACGCCACCACCGAACCGGCGGCAGACCGGGCAGCGGCAGCTTCGGTGACCGCCGGAGCAATTTGTTCCTCTTGCAGGCTGAGCCCCTTGCCAGGTGCCAGCTTGATCTCCTTGAAACCCAGGACCAGGTGCGACAGACCATTCGACGCGCGACGCTCGCTCTCCAGCGCGTACCGATACCGCACGAACAGAAGCCCCTGAAACGACGCCCACGCCGCCAGCAGCACGCCAAACCCGCCCAGGAAGAACCCGAGCATCGGCCCGGGCTCGATACCCAGGACGACGACGCCGCCGATCACCCCGGCGACCGGATAAGTCAGAAGTGAAATCGGCGTGACGGCGGCTGCCATGAAGCCACTGCAGCGCGAGAAGACGTCGATGAACTCGGCCGCCCCGATCCGCTCGATGACCGGCAGTTCCGCTGCCATCGCACCACGCAACGTTCGCAACTGAATTCGCGCATTTGCGCGCTGCACATGTGCGCTCAGGGTCATGTGCACACGGAACCCGCTGAACGTCGCCACGGCCAGCACGATGGCAAACTCGGCCAGGAGCGGGACTCCGTCGTTGACCGTCGCCGGTGCGAGCGAGGCTTCGGCAAGGACCGCATGGGTTATTGCCCAAAAGATGCCAGTTGTTGCCAGGAAGACGGCCAGCCAACCCAAGCCGCGCCAGCCAAGCGAGCGCATGAGGCGCCACAGTTCCATCAGGCCAACGGGCTCCGCTCGGCGACCATGCGACCGCCTTCCATGACGATCAGCCGGTCGCACCTGCTGAAATAACGATCGTCATGCGTGGTGGCGATAACCGCCTTGCCGGCCGCCTTCAGGTCCGGCAGCAGATGTTCGTAGAAAAACGCCCGAAACTCGGGATCCTGATCGGCCGCCCATTCGTCGAACACATAGGCCGGCCGGTCCTCCAGGATAGCGACCACCAAGGCCAGCCGCTTGCGCTGTCCGGTCGAGAGTTCGGTCGTGGTGAACGCTCCGTCGACAAGCCGCGTCTTGCCGTCCAATCCCAGACGGCACAGCAGGTCGTCCGCATAGCCTGGATCAACGTGTTCGACACCGTAGTTCCGGTCGAACAAGTGAAAGTCTGTGAAGACGCTGGAAAAAACAGCGCGGACGGCTGGGCCGTCCACAGCCATGTCATTCAGCCAAAGACCGCCGGCGGAAAGTGGGTACAGCCCCGCCACCAGCTTCAGCAGCGTGGACTTGCCGCTGCCGTTGCCGCCGGTCAGGAAGGTGATACTGCCCGGCACCAACTCCAGATCGACCGGGCCAATGCCGTACGGGCGCTCAGATCCGTTGCCCGGATAGGTGAAGCATGCCGCCGCAAGCCGCACGGATACCAATCGGCTCGGTGGCGCGCGGAGCCCCGGTCTGTGCGGCGTGGCCGCTACCAGTTCCGCCTCCAATTGGTCGAGTCTCTCGACGGCGTAGCCTCCCGCCGCCAGATCCGCCGTGGCCCAGATCAGCGTCGAAAACGGGTAAACCAGGTACATCGTTATGAAGGTCGCGGTCGTCGCCTCGGGACCAAGGCCAAGGAGCGGCGCACCGAATGCCGCCAGCGCGGCGATGGAGTAGACCGTAGCGTCTTGCAGGCCCTCGAACCGATACGCCAACAGCCGCGCCCTGCAGCGCGCCGCCACGACGCGTGCTGCGGCGGGTCGAAGCGCTTTATCGAAAAGCGCCACACTCTTGCGCGTATCGAGCTTCAGTTCCTTGAAGCCCGCCACGACAGAGACGGCAAGGCCCAAAAACCGGCGTTCGATGGAGCCGGCTCGCGCTTCCTCCTCAGCGATACGCTTGAACTCCGTCGATCGAACCGATGCAACGACAACCAGGATAGCCAAGACGCCGATCAGCGGCATGACGCTGAGCAAAACCATCAGCATTACCACTGCCATCGCGATATTCGCGACACAGCCGAGCATCTCCCGTTGCATCGCGGACACCGCCGCCAGGTCTCGCGCTGCGAGCGTCAGCAGTCGTTGTGGGCCAATCCTTTCCAAATCCAGGAGTTCGATGGCCCGGGCACGCGCCACCAATCGAAGCCTGACGCGGCCGATCGCTTGCTCGGACAGTTCGGTCACACGGCGATGGGCATATTGCTCGCTCGCCAGCAGCAGCAAGACACAGGCCAGAAAAGCGAATGCAACCGGCAGTACGCCGGGCCGGGCCGCCTTATCGATCCAGAACGCGAGGACACAAACCAGGACGCCATTCATCGCTCCACAGGCGATGATCATTGCGACGACGAGCGATCCTCGCGCTCCGGTTTCCCGGAGGAAGAAGGCCAGCAGGTTGCCCTGTTCCACAGGTTCCGAGGTCATGGTGGGGATCCCGGGCACGGGCGTTCGCGCGTCGGCGGGAATCCCGCCGACGCGCAAGGTCGTATTTCGCACACTTTCCCAATCCTGCTCGCGCACGGCTTCATCCGGCCCCGGTAATCTTCCAAGTCCATTTGGCTGGGTTTGTCGTCTGGGTTCTTATCTGCGCGAAGATGCTCGATGTCCGTTATCACCATATGGCGTCAATGCGTCGCTGAAGGTACGGCGAAAACTGACCCCGGTAGAGCCGTTGCAGATCCGGGCGACGCCAGTCCTGCGCGGTTACCTGCCCGCGGCAGCGTGGGCTGCCGCACAGGCAGACAAATTCGTACTCGCGCAGCCTGATACTGTTTGTCGTTGCGTTATCGTAAAGTACCTGCTCGCCCGCGCGAATGTCACGCCGCGCGATGAGGGTGATCTGTCCGGACAAGACCGCATTCGGGTCACAACTGTGGTTGACGTAATCGCCGACGCCGATCAAGTCCGGCAAGGTGACCGAATGGAGATCTTCCTCGACTTGAACCACATAGAGGTTCCGATCAGCGCGCTCGGACTCGATGGCGCTCGTTGTCAATATCCGACCGCCCCAGGTTAGCAGGTACTCTCCCTGCACAAAATCGCGCATGGCAAAAACGCCGTGGCCTGACATGTTGGGGGTCGCCTGGACGTGCAGGCCCTCTGCATGGTGGTGCATGGGTCATGCCTCCACACGCATCACCGCGATCATCCGGCGCGATCCCGCCGTATTGTAACCGTCGTTTAACTCGAACAATTCGCTCTGAAACCAGACTTCGCCGGATACATAACGTCCAAATACGATATTGTAATACCGGGCGCGCTTACAAAGATCGCTAAATTCGGCCATCTTCATCTCCGGAATGGACTGGACCTTGCCTCCCGGAGAGCACCATTACGGTTTCCTGGAGCCCAATGTTTCCGGGCCTTAATAGCATCGGAGACCGAATTGGTCAACCTTTCGTTGACGGGCTCTCGATCGTCATCCAGGCCGGCCGAAGGACCGCGGCGCCGGCGCCGCGAGAAGCCGGCAGCCGCGACACCCGATCGGCATCGGGCCACGGCCGGTGTCTCGTCGGCGCCTGCCAATCGACCATCAACTTGAAGCGCCGCCCCGTTCCGCCCTACGCGACCGCCCGCCGACGCGGTAGAATGGCCCCATGTCAGCCAATGCACTGAACGCCGCGTTCCAGCGGCTCGCGGATCTCGCCGCCCGCACGGACGGGCGGCGGATCACCCCCCTGTTCGACGCCGATCCCGCGCGGGCGCACCGGTTGAGCGCATCGCTCGATGATCTGACGCTCGATTTCTCTAAATCATCAATCGACGACCCGGCGCTGGAGGCGCTGTTCGCGCTCGCCACCACCGCGGACCTGGACGGCTTTCGCCGCCGCCTGTTCGCCGGCGAGCCGGTCAACGTCACCGAGCACCGCGCCGCAATGCACATGGCGCTGCGGGCGCCGGCCGATTCGGGGCTGCGGGCCGCGTTGCCCGGCGGCTGGGAGGACGCCGCCAAGGACGCCGCCGCCGAACGCGGCCGCATGCGGGACTTCGTTGCCGCGGTGCATGACGGCACGCTGCGCGGCGCCACCGGGGAAAAATTCAACGCCGTGGTCAATGTCGGCATCGGCGGCTCCGATCTCGGCCCCCGCATGGTGGTGCTGGCGCTGACCATCGGCCGCACCGACGCGCGCATGGAGGCGCGCTTCCTGTCCAACGTGGACGGGCACGACTTCCTGGACGCGATCAAGGGGCTGGACCCGGCCCGCACGCTGGTGCTGGTCGCCTCCAAGACCTTCACCACGCTGGAGACAATGAGCAACGCCCAGGCCATGCGCGGGTGGATCGCCGGCGCGCTGGGCGAAGCGGCGGTGGCGAAGCACTTCGCCGCGCTGTCCACCAACCTCAAGGCAGTGTCCCAGTTCGGAATCACCGAGGCGCAGACCTTCGGCTTCCGCGACTGGGTGGGCGGGCGCTACTCGCTGTGGTCGGCGATCGGCCTGTCGATCCCGCTCGCGGTGGGCTGGGACAAGTTCCAGGCGCTGCTGGACGGCGCCTGGGCCATGGACTGCCACTTCCGCGACGCGCCGCTGAAACAGAACCTGCCGGTGCTGCTGGCGCTGGCCGGGATTTGGAACGTCAACGCGCTCGGCGCCGCGACCCAGTGCGTGCTGGCGTACGACCAGCGGCTGCTGCGCTTCCCGGCCTTCCTGCAGCAGCTCGAAATGGAGAGCAACGGCAAGCACGTCACGCTGGCCGGCGCACCGACCGGCCACGACACCTGTCCGGTCGTGTTCGGCGAGCCGGGCACCAACGCGCAACACAGTTTCATGCAGCTTGTCCACCAGGGCACGCGCGTGGTCCCGGTGGATTTCATCCTGGCCGCGGTGGCCGACCACGACCGGCCGGAGGCGCATCGCGCCCTGGCCGCCAATGCCTTCGCGCAGGCCGAGGCGCTGCTGCGCGGCCGCAGCGAAGCGGAAATCCGCGCCGAGATGGCGGCCAAGGGCGCCAGCCAGGCGGAGATCCACGCGGTCGCACCGGCAAGGGTGTGCGTCGGCGAGCGGCCGTCCAACACCATCCTGTTCCGCCACCTGGACGCGTTCACCCTGGGTCGGCTGATCGCGCTGTACGAGCACAAGGTGGCGGTGCAAGGCTGCCTGTGGGGCATCGACAGCTTCGACCAGTGGGGCGTGGAGCTGGGCAAGCAGCTTGCTGGCGGGATTCTGCCGGAGCTGGAACCGGGCACCGTGCCCGGCGCCCATGATGGCTCCACCACCGGGTTGATCGCACGCTTCCGGACGCTGCGCGGCGAGACCTGATGGGCGCGATCCGCGTCCTGCCCTCCGCCGTCGTCAACCGCATCGCCGCCGGCGAGGTCATCGAGCGGCCGGCCGCGGCGGTGAAGGAGCTGGTGGAAAACGCGCTGGATGCCGGCGCCACGCGGATCGCGGTGGCGCTGGCCGGCGGCGGGATCGACCGGATCGAGGTCACCGACGACGGCATCGGCATGACGGCGGACGAGCTGGCGCTGGCGGTGCTGCGCCACGCCACCTCCAAGCTGGCCGATGACGATCTGGTTCGCATCGCCACGCTGGGGTTCCGCGGCGAGGCGCTGCCTTCGATCGGCGCGGCGGCGCGGCTCGCCATCACGTCCCGTCCGCGTGGAGAGGCGCATGCCAATGCGGTGCGGGTGGATGGCGGCGAGGTCTCCGACGTGGTGCCGGCCGCCGGGGCGCCTGGCACGCGCGTCGTGGTCAGCGACCTGTTCTTTGCCACACCCGCTCGCCGGAAATTCCTGAAGGTGCCCCGCACCGAGGCGGAGCACGCGGAGGCAGCGGTGCGGCGGCTGGCGATGGCCGCACCGGGCGTGGCGTTCCGGCTGGAGACCGACGGCAGGGTGGTGTTCGACCTGCCGGCGCAGGATCGCGCCGCGCGAGTCGCCGGGTTGCTCGGACCGGAGGCAGCCGGTGCATTGCTGCTGGTGGACGCGGAGCGCGGGGCGCTGCGCCTGTCGGGCTACGCCGCCTCACCGGCGGTGACGCGCGCAACCGGGGCGGCGCAGGCGCTGACGGTGAACGGCCGGCCGGTGTCCGACCCTGTGCTGAAGGCCGCGGTGCGCGTCGGCTATCGCGACGTGATCGCCGCCGGGCGGCATCCGGTGGTGGCGCTGTATCTCGACCTGCCGCCGGAGGAGCTGGACGTGAACGTCCACCCGGCCAAGACCGAGCTGCGTTTTCGCGATTCCGGTGCGGTGCGGACGCTGGTGATCGGCAGCCTTGGGCGTGTGTTGGCGGGCGGCGCCGCGGGGGCACCCGCCCCATCCGTGCCGTTTCGCGCGCCGGGGCTGCAGCTTGTGCACAGCCGGCCGCCCTCCGGCTTCCGCATGCCGCTGCCTGGAATGGCGGAAGCGCAGCTTGCCTTCGACGCCGGGCCGGCTGCCCGGGTGCTGCCGGCGCCGGAGGCCTCGCCTGACGATGCAAGCCGGTTCCCGCTGGGCGCTCCGGTGGCGCAGGTGCTGGACACCTACATCATCGCCGTGGCGTCGGATGGCGCGCTGGTGCTGGTCGATCAGCACGCCGCGCATGAGCGCCTGACGCACGAGACGCTGCGCGCCCAGATGCTGGACGGCGGCGTGCGCAGCCAGCCGTTGCTGATGCCTGCCGTGGTCGAGCTGACGCCAGCCGATGCGGCGCGGCTGCTGGCGCAGGCCGAGACGCTCGGCCGGCTGGGTCTGGAGATCGAGGCGTTCGGCACCGGCGCCGTGCTGGTGCGCGCTTTGCCCGCCGCTCTGGGTGCGCCCGAGCCCGCGCCGCTGCTGCGCGACCTGGCGGACGAGCTGGCGGAATGGGAGGAAGCCACCGCGCTGGATTCGCGGCTCGATGCGGTGATCGCGCGGCTGGCCTGCCACGGCAGTATCCGCGCCGGGCGGCGGCTCGCGCAGCCCGAGATGGCGGCGCTGCTGCGGTCGATGGAGGCGACCCCGCGCGCCGCCACTTGCAGCCATGGGAGGCCGACATTTGTGAGGTTGTCGCGGACGGAGATCGAGGCGCTGTTCGGGCGGCGGTGAGGGGCGGGGGTCTGACGCGCTGCCGTTCAGCGCCTAAGCGCCGGACCAGCCACGCCGGCGACGATCCCCCGCTTCCCGGCCAGCATCGTCCCAGCATGGCCAGCCGCGTCGCACTCAACTGTTGCGCGGTGTCGAACTGCGACGGCTTCGACAGGTGCGTGATGTCGCCTGTGTGGATCATGAAGGTCCGGCGGCTTCCCCAGCGGGCCCACCTGACTCAATGCGTCCTGCAGCGTCGCGGTATTGGTCCTGGCCTGCCGCTGCAGGGGTCAGTCAGAACAGATTGGCCCTCAGCCAATGCAGCAGGAATCCGGCATCCGACGATATGTCCTTGGGCGTGTCGAGATTGACAGTGCATGTCATGCCAGCGGCGATGTCGATGGTTGGCGGAATCCAGTCGATATGAACGCGCACGGGAATTCGCTGGGCCAGGCGCACCCAGGTGAACACGGGATTGACGCTGGCGAGGCCGCCGGCGCCGGCCTCGGCATTCTGGTCCGAAATGCCATGTGTCAGACTTTCGACATGCCCTTTGAGCGGCTGGTCAAAGCCCATCAACTGAATGAAAACCGGCGCACCGGTTCTGATCTGCGGCAGCTTGGTCTCTTCGAAATAGGCGGCGATCCAGAACGAATCCTGATCGACCACAACCAGCGCTGTCTTGCCGCTATCGACGTAGTCGCCAACACGCAGCCGCAGGTTCGTCACGTAGCCGTTGACTGGTGAGCGGATCACCGTCTTCGCCAGATTGAGCCGTGCCAAGCTGACCTGCGTGAGCGACTCGGCATAGTTAGCAGCGGCGATGGCGGCGCCGGCGGAATATTGTTCCTTCTCCTCATTCGAAGCGGCCACCACAGTCAGCCTGGCGCGGCGATCGCTTTTCGCCTGGGCCAGCCGAAAATCCTGCTTGCGGCTTTCGGAAATGGCATCAGCCTGGGCCGCGGCAATACGAAAGCGCTCCGGGTCGATGACGAACAACACGTCGCCCCGGTGGACCATCTGGTTGTCGCTGACCTTGATTTCGGTCACTGGGCCGGAGATTTCCGGCGCGATGGTCACGGTCTCGACGCGCACGCGGCCGTCGCGAGTCCAGGGTGCCATCACGTAATGGTGCCACAGGGCGGCGACCAGATCGGCGGCAACGAGCAGAACGGCCAGGGTGATGGCAACGCGCAAAAACTGACGCGGGAGGGACATGGTAGGACGGCTCAGCGCAAAGCGACGACGGCGGACAGGATCACGCCGAACAAAGCGATTTCAAACAGGGCAGGGTGCCAGACGAAAGACAGCACGCCGAGGCGAGCGAGCATCCATCGGCAGAACAGAAACGCGGGGGTCGCCAACATCAGATACAGGACAATCGGCGCCACATAGATGCCGGTTAGGTCGATTTCCTTCAGCATTGCGATCTCCACGCGGGTTAATTGGTTCCGGTCTGGAAAAAACGCCGGTTGTGCCCGAGTAGCAGGGCAATTTCGAGCAGCGAGGCGGCAACCCGTCCGAGGTCCGCCGCGATGTCGGCGCGTTCGGAAACCGCGAGACCAAGCAGGCGATCCGCCGAGACCCGCAGCGCATGAACCGCAGCCGACGGGGCCGCCGACGGGGCCATGGTCAGCGTGTGTAACGCGTCCCGCGACGGCGCCATTGCCGCGGTGATCTGCGTGTCGTCGGAAAACCCGGCCAGAAGCCGGCGGACGCGAATGATTTCACGGCCGATTCGCAGGGACGCGAAGCCGCCGCGCATCAGGAATTCGTCGCGCATCTCGGCAACCCGCATGCGGCTGATCAATTGCAGCATGCGGTCATGCATGCGGGCTTCCCAGCCGATCGGTGTGCTCGCGCGCCGGTTGCTCAGCAGCGCCTGGATGTCGCCGCGGATCGTGCGGACCATGGCGCGCACGTGCCCGCGCGGATCGCTCGGCAGGATCAGACGAAACACCACCATTGTCAGGATCGCTCCGCCGATCATCGCGAGGGCGCCGTTCAGATAGAGCTCCGCGTCGTACACCATGGGATTGGTTGGGCTGAGCATTGTCAGAAAGAACACGGAAATGCCGAGGCCGATGAATGCGGTCTGCGGGTTGTTCGCCAGCATGACCGCCATAAACAGGCACGGTCCCAGCACCAGACAAAGGCCGGGAAAACTGTCGGTCATCGGCAGCAGGTAGAGCAGGCAAATCCAGCCCATCACAGCGGCGGCCGTGCAGCCCTTGATGAATTCCACCGCGTCCCGTTCCGGATAGTCGCGCAAGGCCAGCAGGCCGGCATTTGGCACCACCATGACCAGCATCATCCAGCCATAGGGCCAGCCGGAAAGGATCCAAATCGCCCCGGCGAACCACACGGCCAAGGTGGCGCGGATGCCGTTGATCAGTCCGGCACGCCAATCCAGATGGAAAGCAAGGCGCCGCGGATGGCTGATGCCGCCAGGCATGGCCTCGGCAAGGTCGATGGGACGGCCGGCTTGCAGGGCAATCATGCCGGCCAGCCCGAGGCGCAGTTCGTCGAGCAATTCGGCGAGGCGGTCGTGCGCCACCAGCAGCGGCAAGTCGGTTGGGTCCAACTCACCGGCGATTCGCATTCCCAGTGTGGACAGCCTGTGATGCAGGAGGGTCAGACGCTCGGCGGCGGCGCGCGGCTCGCCGATGTCGAGGCCAAGATCGATTTGCGACAACAGGTCCAGGCAGTCGGCCACCAGAGGGGTCAGATCTGTGTCTGCGCGCTCGTTGTCGCTTCCGGCGGCGTAGCGCAGTGCGTCGTGCAACGAGGCGGCGGCCGCCAGCACGCCCAGCATGGCCGCCAGGCCAGCTCGTAGCGTGTCTCGCAGCGGCGCCACCTCGGCGGATTCCGTGGCGGCGAATTCCACCAGCGCGTCAAGTTTGGAGATCTGATCGCTGAGCTTTCGCCGCAAAGGCAGCATGCAGCCGCTGTCGTCCCCTGACAAAGCAAGCCGGGCATAGGCGTTGATGTCGTGCATCGCGCTGCGCAGCCCGAAGTGCAGGCCGCGCACGGCGGAGCGCGAGGTCAGCAGGGCAGCCACGATCCCTGAACAGGCGATGCCGATGGAAACGACCGACACGCGCGTGGTCACCAAATCGAACATCGTCTGCGGCGCGTCGGTGCCTGGCATCGCGATCAACACGACCGTGTAGCCGGCCAGCACCGTCCCGTAGGAGCGGAAGTTCCGCAACACGGTCGATCCGAGCGTGCAAAGCCCCATCCAAAGGCTGAGACCCAGCATGAAGAGTTCGGGGATTTGCGAGAACAGCCCCATGAGCAAGATCGCCATCAGCGCGCCGGCCATGGTGCCCAGAAATCGGCTAATGCTTTTCGCCAGCACCATGCCGTGCACGGGGTGCGCCACAATCAAGACGGTGACGGCTGCCGAGTAAGGATTGTTCAGTTCCAGGTGATAGGCGATGCCAAGCGCAGCCAGCGCCGCCAGGGTGGTCCGGCCAGCATGCGCCCAGGCGGGCGGCGGTGCCAGTCTGGGCAGCGACAACGCGATGCGGCGCCGCTGCGCCGTCGTTGTCGCGCTGCTCATTGTGCCTTGGGTCCGGCAGGCGATCGGGCAGGGTTGGCTGTCGTTCGCGCTGCCGCCTGTCCGCTGGCAGCGGCGCCGATCGCGGTCGAGATGCGGGCAAATACGCGCGAGACCTCGGCCAGGTCGGCATCGCTGACACTGTCCATCAATCGGCGGGCGACCCGCTCATTGGCGATTACTGTGCGACGGTGGACAGCACGGCCGGCTTCGGTCAGATGAACCGTTTTGCAGCGGTGGTCTTCGGGGTCCTCGCGCCGCGTCACCAGCCCGTTGGCTTCGAGCCGGTCGAGCAATTGCGTGAGCGAGGGACGCTCCATCTCCAGCGCCTCGGCCAAATCCTTCGGCCGCACGCCGTCGCCGAGTTCGCCCAAATGAAACAAAGCGCGCCAGGTTGCCGATGTCACGCCGAAGCCGCGCAATTCGCCATCCACGACATTGCGCCAGCGGCGGGCCAGATGGAGCATCCGTAGCCCGAAGTCACGCCGTTCGGGCGGGCAATCGGAGGGGGTGTCGTCGGCAGCCACGGTAAGGGACCTAACAGTTAGGTGGCTAACTATATCTGCCTGGACGGTCGCACAACTGCTTCGCGGCGCAAGGCAGCCATGCAGGAGGCGCGACCGGCAGTCGAAGCTGCTCTCGACGATGTACTACGTAGGACACAGCGACCATCGGCGCGCGCGCCCGTACTGCCGCTGGTCGCTGATGGGCAGGCCGCCAGCTCGCTCCCAGCGGTTTCCTGGGCGGTTGCAGGTCTGGCGCGGCGTGGAACCTGCCCGCAACGGAGCGCTTGAAGCTGCCGATCAAACCTCCACCACGACCGTTCCATGCATGCGCGGGTGCAGGCCGCAAACGTAATCGTACCGTCCCGGACGATCGAAGTGGGTGCTGATCTGTTCGTCGCTATCCAGCGCGTGCGAATGAAAGCCCAGTGCGGCACACACAATGCTATGGGGCATGTCGTCGCGGTTCACCCACGTCACGGTCGTGCCCACCTTCACCGTCATCGGGCTCGGCGCGAACGTGAAGTTGTCGATCACGATCTCCGTCTCCGCCGCCACGCCCCGCCGGGCGAACAGCAGTGCCGCACCCACGCCGGCGACGGCGCGCAGCAGGCCACGCCGGGCGATGCCGCCCGGTTGTCCCAACCTCGTCATGGGTCGCCCCCCTATGCGCCGAGCGGCGTATCCACGATCGCCAGCGGCGCCTTGATCGAGACCAGGCTGACCTGTGTGATGCCCAGATGCTGGCGCAGTTCTCCCGCGGGCACTGCCAGCGGTCCCGGTCCCTTTGCCGCGCCAGGCGCGGGCTGCGGGAAGGCGGTGGAGCGCGCGGTGTGGAAGGCGACGCGGCCTTCGACCTTCTGCATCGTCTGGTGGATATGGCCGTTCAGCACCGTGACCGAGCCGAAGCGTTTCAGGTGCGCGAGCGCCTGCGCGCCGTCGCCCGTCCCCCAGCCCCAGTCGGCATACACCGTCCACAACGGGACATGCGCGAACACCACGATCGGGGTACTGGCCGACAAAGGCTGCACGTCGCGCTGCAGCCAGTCGATCTGCGTCTGACCGAGGTTCCCGAGTCCGTTGGCCTGCAGGTCCACGACGTTTACCAGGCCGATGAAGTGAACTCCGCCGGCATCGAAGCTGTACCAGCCGTCCCCCGTCGTGCCCTTGCCGAACCGGTTGAGGTAGCTCTTGCCGTCTTCCTCCAGGATGTCGTGCTCGCCGGGAACGGTGTGAATGGCCAGCCGCGTCGCATCCATCAACTGCTGAGCGGTGTCGAACTGCGCCGGCTTCGACAGATGCGTGATATCGCCGGTGTGGATCATGAAGGCCGGCGGCTTCGCCAGCGCGCCCACCTGAGTCAGCGCGTCCTGCAGCGTCGCGGTCGGATCGGGATTCGCCGCCTTGTTGAAGCCCAGATGCGAGTCGCTGATCTGCACGAAGGAGAATGCGTCCGGCAGGGCGGCGGCCTCCGCGGTGCCGATCAGGCGCGAGCGCGGCACGCCGCCGGCCATGGTCCAGACCATGCCGGTGCCGGCCCAGGCCATGCACTTCAACAGCCCGCGACGCTGCATACCGTCGGTGGTTTCGGTCTCGGTCATCGGTATCCTCCCGGCAGGCGGACCCGCTTCTCGGGTCCTGATGCCGCCTCTACCGCTGGCCGTGGCGCTCTATTCCACAACCGGCGTCGTCGTCCCGCCGCGGGAATAGAGCGCCGCCGCGCGCGGTAGGATGGATGCCAGGACGCAGGATCATGCCCGTGCACCAGGATGACCGCCGACGCCGCTTCGAGCTTCTCGCGCTGCCGCACCTGGACGCAGCGTATAACCTGGCGCGCTGGCTGGCGGGCAACACGACGGACGCCGAGGACGTGGTGCAGGAAGCGTATCTGCGCGCCTATCGCTACTTCGACGCTTTCCAGGACGGCAACATACGGGTGTGGCTGTTGACCATCGTGCGCAATTGCTTCGTGACCTGGGCGAAGGGAAACCGCTCCGGCCGCCTTTCCTTCGTCGCCGAAACGCCTGTGGCCGAGACCGCGGGGGGGGAGGAGACCCTATGGGGCAGCGCGCCGCGCGATCCGGAGGCGCTGCTGCTGGACCGCATCGACAGCGAGACGCTCAGCGCGCTGATGCAGCGCTTGCCTGCGGACTATCGGGAAATCCTGCTGCTGCGGGAGGTCGAGGACCTGTCCTACAAAGAGATCGCCACGGTTACCGGCGCCGCGATGGGGACGGTGATGTCGCGCCTGTCGCGCGCCCGGGAAGCGCTGCGCAAACTCTGGATGCAGCAGGCAGCGAAGGAGACCGTGGATGGCGTGTGATCACGCAGGGCTGCTGCCGCTTCTGGTAGACGGCGAACTGGGACCGCCGCGGCGGTGGCTGCTGTCGCGGCATGTCGCGCGCTGCAGCGCCTGCGCCGCGACGATGGAGGAGTTGCAGTCCATGCGCGCCGCCTTGCGGACCAGGCTGGTCCGGCATCGTGCCCCTCCGGAGTTGGCCGCACGGATCGGCGCCGCGCTGGCGCGCGAGCCCGTGCGTCCCGCGCGCCGGTCCCCGTTGCGGCTGGCGTCGCTCGGTTTTGCCGGCGGTGGTCTGGCCGGCGCGCTGGCCGGCGTGGCGCTGACGCTCCTGGTGGTGCGGACGCCCGCTGGGGACGAGGGCGGGATGGAGAGCGCGGTGATCGGCAGCCATGTCCGTTCGCTGATGGCCCAACACCTGACGGATGTGGCGACCAGCGACCAGCACACGGTCAAGCCGTGGCTGTCCGCGCGGCTGGACGTGTCGCCGCCGGTGCGCGAACTGGCGGAACACGGGTTTCCGCTGGTCGGCGGACGGCTGGACTACATCGACGGTCACCCGTCGGCGGCGGTGGTGTATCGGCACGCGCAGCACGTCATCAACCTGTTCGCCTGGGCGAGCCCCGGCCAGCCTGACGCCCCGATCCGGACGGAAACGCGGCAAGGCTTCAACCTGGTCAACTGGCGGACGGACGGCATCACGTTCTGGGCCGTGTCCGATCTGGAAGCCGACCAGCTTGGCACGTTCGCCCGGCTGGTCCGCGGCGGGTGACCGGGTCGCGCGTCCGCAAATCTTCGTCGTCACGCGCTGCGGCCGGCTCCGCCGCGCGCCTGCGCCAATGGCGCGCGGTGATCGTGTGACACCAACGCCGTGCTGCTGGCGCGGACAAGCGGCCCGTTCCGCCGCGGTGCCTTGCCCGGAGCAACGCCTCATGGCTCCCTTCATCCGGGTGGCGATAGACGGAAGGAAGACTCCGGCGAACGAGGATCACAGCAAAGCGGGAAAGCAGGCGTCGAAAGGCGAGGCCGTTGGGCGCTGTCCTATCCGGGCACGGGGCGCAGCAGCGCGGTCAGTATCAGCATCGCCACGGCGGCAAACGACACAATCATGAAGCCGTCGCTGTAGGACAGCACATTGGCCTGGTCGCGGATCGCCTGGCCAAGCAGCAACAAGGCGCGCGCCGACGCTCCCGTGACTCCCACGGACCGCGCCAATAAGGCGTCGGTATAGGCGGTGAGACGCTCGTCCGCCAGCGCGCCGCCGGACTGGACGTGCAGACCGACCAGGTTCGATGCGATCTGTTCCTGCACTCTCACATAGGTCTGCATGAAAGCATTGCCGAGCTCGCCGCCGAACAGCCGAGCCGTTTGCAGCACCACGCCAAACGTGAGCGCGTCCGCCGGGCGTAGGTGCCGTACCGCGAACAGCACCAGCGCGATCAGCGCCGCCGATTGCCCGAATGCCTGCATGACCTGCGAGGGCAGAAAGTCGTCGGTCGCCCAGTCCCTTGTCACCTGGGCTGCCATCACGCAGGCGGCCCCGACGGCGAAGATACCGGCGGCGAGCATCACCCGCGGATCAAGCCAGCGGAGCAGCATCGCGATCGTTGGCGCCAGAATGAGCTGAGGCACCGCGATCCAGATCAGCACCTTGCCGACCTCCAGCGAGCGAAAGTTCTGGATGGTCGTCAGGTATTGGGGGATCAGGTAGCTGGTTGACAGGATGATGAAGCGGTACAGCACTAGGATCGTCACCAGCAGTGCGATGTTCCGCCGCAGCAGGAAGCGCGGGTTGACCCAGGGGTGCTTCGAGACCCCGATCTGCACCACGAACGCGGTGATCAGCACGAAGCCGCCGAGCAGCAGCCCGCAGATCACACCGGAATTCAGCCAGTCCAGCCGATTGCCCTGGTCGAGCGCCGCATAGAGCATCGAGAAGCCGGCGGCGGCGTAGAACATGCCCCAGACATCGGCGTTGCGCAGCGCATCCCGGTTCACCGTCTGCCGCGGCATGCCGAAGCGGATACACACCAGCATCGGCACGGCAAGCAGCGCGCCCTGCCAGAAGATCCAGTGCCAGGAGAGATGATCGAGATACCATCCCTCCAACGACGCCGGAATATTGAGCGAGAGCTCCAGATTCAAGCCATAGGCGGCAATGCCGTAGGGCCATAGCGTGGGCCGCAGGCTTTGCAGCACGAAGCCGATGGTCAGCGGGATGAAGGTGCCGGAACTGAGCCCGCCCAGCGTCTGCCCGACCAGCACCGTGGTCAGGTCCGGCGCCAGCGGGATCAGCGCCGATGTCACGCCGAACACCGTGGCGGAGACTATCAGCACCCGCCGGGGGCCGAATGCCAGGCCGAGCCATGCCGCGACCGGCCCGATGCACATCTGTCCGACGGTGGAGGCGGTGGTGATCCAGGCGCCCTCGTCGAAGCCGGCATGGACCGCGCCGCGCAGATCGGCGAGCCCGTAATTGGTGATCCGGCTGTAGAGCGTCGAGATCACCGCGCCCAGCAGCACCGCGGCAATGCCGATGACGGGCCGGGTGCAGGCGGGGGCCGGCGGCGCGTCGTGGTAGGCGGCCGGCGCCAGCCGGGCGGCGCTCATCCCGGGCTGCCTCCAGCCCCCTGTTCGTCGGTGTGGATCGTGGTTTCGACCGACATGCCGGGACGCAGCCGGTCGCCGAGCCCGCCATCGGCGTCCAGCACCAGCTTCACCGGCACGCGCTGCACCACCTTGGTAAAGTTGCCGGTCGCATTGTCGGGCGGCAGCAGGGCGAATTGCGAGCCGGTCGCCGGCGACCATGCCGCGACATGGCCGTGCAGCAACACGCCGGGGAACGGATCGACCCGGATCTCGGCACGCTGCCCCTCCCGCAGATGCGTGAGCTGCGTCTCCTTGTAGTTGGCGATCACATAGAGTTGGCGCAGCGGCACCACCGCGCTGACCTGCGCGCCGACCCCAACATATTGGCCAGGATAGACGCGGCGCTGCCCGACCATCCCGTCGATGGGCGCGGTGATCCGTGTATAGCCGAGATTGATTTTGGCGAGGTCCAGCGCCGCCTCGGCGCCTTTCAGGCTTGCGGCAAGCTGGCTCTCCTGCGTGTGCTGCACCTCAAGCTGCCGTCGCGCACCCTCCAGCGCCGCGCCCGCCTGCATCACCTGGGCGTCGGAAAGCTTCTGGGCGGCGTCTGCTTGCTCGACCGCCTGTTCAGTGCCGGCGATGCGGGTCGCCAGCAGCTTGCGTTGGCGGTCGGCTTCCAGACGGTTGCGCAACGCCGTCGCGCGGCTGCCGTCGAGCTGCGCCGCGGCGGCGGCGATGTTGGCAGCCTGCAGCAGTTCCTGCGCCTTCAGGTTGGCGATCGCCGCCTGCGCCGCCGCGACGTTCGCCTCGGCCTGGCCGAGCTGGGCGCGGAACGGCGCGTCGTCGATCCCGACGAGCAGGTCGCCAGCCCGCACGGGTTGAAAGTCGCCGGCCGCGACCTCGCTGATCCGCCCGGCCACCTGGGCGGACAGCGGCGTAAGATCGGCCTGCAGGGTGGCATCGTCGGTCCACTGCGCGCCCGCGGCGCCAACCCAGCGGTCCCAGTTGACCATCACGACGGCGGCAAGGCTGATCGCCAGGACGACCGCGAGAAGGCGTGGTGCAACGCCAAGCAGGCGCTGTCCCATGCTGTGCCCAGAGACTTCCCCCAGCCTTGGTCGCGCGGCGGCGCCTTCGCTTGTCGCCAGCCCGGTGGTCGTATCCGGGTTTACGCTACCGGTGCCGCGGGAGGAAACCGCGTCCATCAGGAGACGTGCTTTGAGCCGAACCTGATCATTTGCTCATTCCCCTGGATGCCCTTCATTTTCCACGGCTCGTGTCCAGACGCGCTCAGGCTGCCTGGCATGAGCTGTGAGATGGACCCCGTCCATCGGATAGCAATCGGGGAGTGCTAATCAGGCGAGGCCCCCGTGGTTCAGGCCATAGGTCGAGGGTATTACCCGTCTGTGGCCCACAAGCGGCATGACGCCCGAGGTATCGTGAAAGTGACAGCTCCCCCTTATTGCCTCGTCATCTTCGACTGCGATGGCACGCTCGCGGATTCCTTTCCCTGGTTCCGGGCTGTGATCAACGATGTCGCTGATCACTTCGGGTTCCCGCATCTGGACGATGCGAAGATCGAGGCGCTTCGCTCCGCCGGGGCACGCGAGATTCTGCAACAGCTCGGCGTGCCGCGGTGGAAGGTGCCTCTCATCGCGCGACACATGCGCCAGATGAAGACACGCGATGCCCATCGCATTGCGCTGTTCCCCGGCGTGCCCGCGATCTTGCGCCGGCTGAAGCAGAACGGCGTGACGCTGGCAGTGGTGAGTTCCGACTCGGAGGGCAATGTTCGGCACACGCTCGGGCCGATGAACGCCGGTCTGATCGATCACTTCGCCTGCGGTGCACCCGTCTTCGGCAAACCCGGCCTGATGCGGCGCGTGCTGCGCAGGAGCGGGTCCCAGCCCGGCGAGGTGCTCGCGATCGGCGACGAGATCCGCGACGCCGAGGCGGCGCGTTCCGTCGGCATCGCTTTCGGGGCGGTTTCGTGGGGCTACACAAGGCCGGCGGCGTTGGCCGCGCACGCGCCGGCCATCATGTTCGCGACGATCGACGAGATACCCTTGCATGTCGGGGGCTGTAATGTTCCGAACGGCATTGCGCAGACGGAATATTGAAGACTGAAACTGGTAGATCAGTGGCGTTGTCAGGCAACGTGCGCCGCCTGCCAATTACGATGAACGGAGGCTGGAATTACCCGCCTCCGTCCATACTCAAGCGTTATGATACCAGAAAGACCCAGCGGCCTGCTACCTGGCGACGCTGCCCGTTATTGGCTGATCGTCTTGCGCAAACCACCGGCGGAACAGACCGGTTGGTGCCCAATAGAAAAACACCAGCAGTCCCGCAAGCGCGAACAGGAAAAACACATCCGGAGACGCGCAGGTCACTATGCCCGGAACAACGCAATATAGTGCCACCACGCCCGCAATGGCGCCCTCTGTCTGCAAACCCAGGTCGCGAAGCCGCCAGAACGCGGTCTGCCAGGTGGACCAGAATGCGGCGGCGGCCAGAAGGCTGCCGACGATCCAGACGACGGCGAGGCTGGATTCGGGGCTGACCGTAAGCGCGGATTGTGCCCCGACGTAGCAAATAACGATCAGCGCGGTGCGCAATAGATCACGGACAAGCATCTCCAGCCCCGTGATGGGCCCTGTCGGAAACAGGTATGACACGACGTTCTCCCCGGTTGTAGTATTGAAACACCCTACCACCAGGACAGCCCGTTTTTTGATGACGACACCGTGAGGGCGTCGATTTCGTTGGAAACATCAAGGAAGCGGCTGCAGCCGTTTCGTGCAGTGCAGCAGATGCAATGCAGCAAATGATCTCTGAGGCAGATTGCTCGCGGGCGCGTCTCCGTTGGTAAAACGTTCGGGCTGCGGGACCGGACGGTGCTCGCGATCGCAAGCGCCGTCACGAAGCCTCGGCCGTCACACACCAGGCGGGTTGAACAACTGCGTAAACGTCGCTGCCTGGTTGGTCACCGCCCAGCAGGTGTAATTGCTCAGCAGGCTGACCTCGGTCGCTGTAAGCGATGTGTCCAGCGTGCTGTAGTGCGGAAAATTGACGGGCGAGGCGCGTGCGGCCGCCACAAGGGCCGCGACCTCGGGGTTGTTGGCAAACAGGTCCGCCCAACTCTGGGCAAAATTCAGGTAGCACCACACCACGGTCACCGTGTTGCCGCCGGAGATGCCGAACCATGCATTGGGCAACACCGTCAGGCGTTGCGTGAAGATTGCGGCATCGGTCGAGAAGTTCGCCCCGGCCGCGGACGCGAGTCCTTGCAGCAGCGCCGGAAACTGGTCCGATGGGAAAACCTGGTTCTGCGTAAACGCGCTGAAATCGGTGTTCGTGGTGTCGGTGGCGAGGACATAGCCTTGATATTGGCCTGGCCCGCCGTCTTCGTAGGGCTTGTAGCCGAACAGCGGCGGAATGCTGCCGTCGATGATGAACTTGGTATTCGGGATAACGCCGCCATGTCCATCGGAAGCCCCGTAATCGCCTGCCGCGATCGCCGTTTCCGAGTTCACGAAGGCAATCACGCTATCGATGTCGGAATAGGCCAGCAGGCCGTTGATTCCGGTATTCTCCAGGCTGCCGCCATCGGCGAAACGGGTGGGAGCCGGCTGCTGCACGCCTTCGGGATACGCAGGCGACCAGTAATAGTATTGCGGGATCAGGTCCTGCAGGTTCGGCAAGCTGAACTTCAGCGCGGACAGATCCGCTGTGCCAGCGGGCGCGGCATAGCGCAGCATCATCGCGCGTGCCTTGGCTTGCTGCGGCAACGGCAGGTGCGTTCGTATCCATTGCAGCAGCGCCTCGGTGTATTTCGCGACATCCGCCGCGAATTCCAGCGGGTTTTGTTCCCAGATGGCGATCTGGTTCTGCAGCGTATAAGCAGTGGCCGCGCTGCTGGCGCCCACGGCATCGGTCAGCGACCACTGCCGTGTCTGCGCGACTGTAGCGGTTTCCCCAGCCTCGCTCGCAAACACCGAGTTGAAGGCGAACGAGGTCACCGCGCCACCGCCCACAGGCAATCCATTGCCGTCGGTGCCGCTCGGCTTGCCCAGGATGCCGGTGATGAGGCCGCCGGTCTGCACCGGGGCCAGCGGCAGGACTCCCGTTTGATCAAGAAACATCGATGTGTTGCAGATAAGGTAAGGCCGCACGACCCTGCCTGGCGCGGCGGCAAACTGGTCGATGACTTCGTCGGCCAGCGCCGGATTCAGGGGCGGCTGCGCTGCCGGGTTCGTGACGGATGACGTCTGTGTTGTGTCGTTGAACGTGAAGGTATCATCGGGTACCAATTTGGCGGTTGGCGATGTCAGTCCATGCGCGGCCAGGATGTGCACCGCAATCAGCGTCTGCCAGAGCATGTTCGGGGCGACACCCAGCACCTCGTACAGGACCAACGCTTCCAGCGCGAGCATGCCGATACTGAACGCGTCCGATGTGATCGGAGCCCCCGCGTTGCCAGCGGAGAGAACCGCAAGCTCCGCCGGGGTCAGCGTGGCCTGGTCCGCGACATAGGGACCGAGATAGGCGTCGTCGCTTGCGACGGTCGACGGCAGGAACGTGAACGGCACGCCGAGCCACGATCCCCCAGATACAGTGGACAGCGCCCGGACCTGTCCGAGCAGCGGCGCGCCATTCACGGTTAATTGCTTCAGCGCGCGCAACTGGCCCATGCCAGCCGTCAACGCGCGCGATCCGCCCCCCGACAGGCACACGCCGACCCGTCCCGGCGTCGCAGGCAGCGTCAGGCCTGCCGCCTGATAAAGACCTTCGATCGAGAGGCCGCTCCCTGTCAGCGTGATGCCGGTCGAAAAGCTGCCGAACGCCATCTGATCCCCCTTTTTCGCCCGATATTGTGCATTGATTCGGCTTCTTGGCCAGGAATGTTGCCCATGTTGCCGGCTTCTTTCAAATGTTTTCTCGATTACATCTGCGCGGGCGTTCGCGCGCGCAGGACACGAGCCGGTCGACTGAAACGGCCGGCGCCTTGCGGTCGCCCTCAAGCCGCAAGCGCAACCGCGTGCCACGGCCTTCTTACTGGACTCGTTGCACGTCCGCTGGTGGATAGCATCGGTCGCAACGGATCATGGTCATGCCCGTCTGTCGTTCGTTACGCCTTGTTCTGTTCCAGGTTTTTATCGTTCTGTCGGCAACCCTGCACCCGGCTGAGGCAACCTTGCCTCGCGCCAGCCAGTCGGACGCGAAGCGGGCGCCGACCTGGCCGGTGCGCACGGTGTCGCTGCTGCCGCCGGTGACGCCCGCCTGCATCTCCTCGCCGTTCGGCCCGCGCATTTTGCCGAACCGCCCGCTCGCCGGGCGCTTCCATCCCGGCATCGACCTTCCGGCGCCGGCCGGTGCGCCGGTGCACGCAGCCGCGCCGGGACAGGTCGTCCGCGTGCAGCACAAAGGTCCGGGCGGGCTCGAAATCCTGGTGCAGCACGACGGGTTCGTCGGCGTCTACAGCCATCTCGGGATGATTGCGCCGCCGATCGCCGAGGGAAAGACCAGGGTTGCCGCCGGCGAGACGCTGGGGGTCGTCGGCCTGACCGGCGTCACCTACGGGATGCACCTCTATTTCGGCATGATCGCACAAGGGCGTCCGATCGACCCGGCCGCCTTCCTGAATGTTCCATCGTGCAATCTGGGCGGCGGCGCGGCCCGGTCTGGCACGCCATCCAGCGACGGGCGCATCAGACCCACCCGCCGTTTCGCCGGCCTCGGCTGACCCCGAGCCACGGGATCAGCGGCCCGCCACATGGTTCCCGCCGCCGATTGGCAGGCCGCGCCGCGGCTGATACACGGCCCGTAATGGACGCCAGCACGCCAAGCGCCGCCCTGCGGCCGAACCGCGACAGCACGCGCAGCCTCCTGGCCCGTCTGTGGCGGGAGCATATCCGTCACAACCGGTCACGCCTGCTGACCGTCCTGTTGCTGACGCTTCTGATGGCCGGCACCACAGCGCTCTACCCGGTGGTGATCGACCACGCGTTCTCGATGTTCACCCGCAAGGACTCTCGGATTCTCTATCAGATTCCGGTCCTGGTCGTCGTCGTAACGTCGATCAAGGCGGCGGCGCAGTATTTCCAGAACGTCCAGGTGCAGCGGATCGTGCTGCTGGTGATCCGCGAACTGCAAGGGCGGATGTTCGCGCACCTGGTCCACGCCGACCTGTCCCGGCTGGAGCGCGAGGCGCCGGCCCAGCTCGCCGCCAGGTTCACCACCGACGCCACCGTGATCCGCGACGCGCTGACCCGGGCGGTGAACGGCATCGCGGACGCTGTCACTGTCATCGGGCTGGTCGCCTCGATGATCTATCTCGACTGGGTGCTGAGCCTGATCGCCGCGACGCTGTACCCGCTCGCGGCGGTGCCGATCCAGCGCATCGGCAAGCGCGTCCGTCGCGCATCCGGCGGCATGCAGGAACGCATGGGCGAGACGGCCGCGATGCTGAACGAGAGCTTCGCCCAGGCCCGCACCGTGCGCGCGTACCGGCTGGAGGCCGCCGAGACGCAGCGGGCACGCGACGCCTTCACCGAGCTGTACCGGGCGCTGTTGCGCATGACCAAGAGCCGGTCCCGCATCGATCCCATCCTGGAGGTGCTGGGCGGCGCGGCGGTCGCGGCGGTGATCGGCTTCGCCGGCTGGCGCGCGGCGGTCGGCGACAACACGATCGGCAATTTCACCGGGTTCGTGGCCGCGCTGCTGATCGCGTCACGCCCGCTGCGCGCGTTGGGATCGCTGAACGCGGCGCTGCAGGAGGGACTGGCCGGGCTGATCCGGGTGTTCGCCGTGATCGACGAGCGGCCTCGCGTGGTCGAAGCACACGACGCCGTGGCACTGCCCCCCGGGCACGGACGGGTGGTGTTCGACGACGTGCGCTTTGTCTATCCGGACGGGCGGGTGGCGCTGGCTGGCCTCGGCTTCACGGCCGAGCCCGGCACGACGGTCGCCCTGGTGGGTCCCTCCGGCGGCGGGAAGTCCACGGCCCTGGCGCTGATCCCCCGGCTGCAGGATGTTGCCGGCGGCGCAGTGCTGATCGACGGCGCCGACGTGCGCGCGGTCACCCTGGCCAGCCTGCGCGACGCCATCGCCTATGTCGGCCAGGAAACGCTGCTGTTCGACGACACGGTCGCGGCCAATATCCGGATGGGGCGGCCGAACGCCACCGAGGCCGAGATCGAGGCCGCCGCCGAGGCCGCCGCCGCCGCAGACTTTATCGCCGCGCTGCCGGACGGCTACGCGACCCGCGTCGGTCCGGGCGGCCAGCGCCTGTCGGGCGGCCAGCGGCAGCGGGTGGTCCTGGCCCGCGCGCTGCTGCGCAACCCACGGATTCTGCTGCTGGATGAAGCAACCAGCGCGCTCGACACGGAAAGCGAGTCGGCGGTGCAGGTTGCGCTGGCGCGGTTGCGGCAGGGCCGCACGACCATTGTGGTGGCGCACCGGCTGTCCACCGTGCGCGACGCCGACAAGGTGGTTGCGATGGCCGACGGAAGCTCGGTCGAGCAGGGCACCCACGCGGAGCTGCTCGACAAGGATGGGCTTTACGCGCGGCTGGTGCGCAGCCAGGCGTTGGCTCAATAGGAATGGCTTGAGCTGGGTCATTGGGTTCGGCCATTCTAGCGATTACAGGCTATCCCCATGGACGATCAGGTCGCCACCGCTCCTCACCCAGTCCTTGACCTAGAGCGCACGTCCCAACAATCGCCGGCCCGCCTCCGGCGGTCTGGGATTGCGCGGTGGGCGCTGCTTGTGATCGTGCTGGCCGCTGCGTCGGTCGCGGTTGGCTACTGGTATGTCACCCGAGATCAGGTCTCCACCGACGACGCCTTCATCGAAGGCCGGGTTGTGACGGTGGCGCCGCAAGTGTCCGGCGCCGTCGTGGCACTGCACGTCGATGACAATCAGCGCGTCAAGGCGGGGGACGTGCTGATCGAAATCGACCCGAGCAGCTACCAGGCGCTCCGCGACCAGGCCGCCGCCAGCCTGAAAGTGGCTGAGGCGCAGCTTGCCAACGCCCGTATCGCGCTGGACGCCGCGCGCATCGACTACCCGGCGCGGCTGGCGGGGGCGCAGGCGCAGCTCGAAGCGGCCCGCGCAACGCAAGCCCGCGCCGACGCCGACGCCCGCCGCCAGCGCAGCCTGCCGAAGGCGGCGACCACCCAGCAGGAGCTGGATGCGGCCAACGCCGCACTGCGCGGCGCCACGGCGCAGGTGGCGCAGAACGAGGCGACGGTGCGCCAGGCCAATCTGGTGGGGCAGTTCATCGGTCAGGCCGAGGCGCAGGTGCACCAGCTCGAAGCCCAGGTGGCCCTCGCGCGCGCCCAGCTTGCCCAGGCCGCGCTGAACCTGTCCTGGACCCGGGTGACCGCGCCGCAGGACGGCTGGGTGACCAAGCGCAACGTCGAGGCCGGCAATTATGTGCAGTCCGGCCAATCGGTCCTGGCGCTGGTCACGCCGCAGGTCTGGGTGGCCGCCAACTTCCGGGAGTCCGACCTGGAGCACATGCGGGAGGGACAACCCGTCGATATCAGGGTCGATGCGTTCCCCAGCCTGCGCCTGACCGGGCACGTGGACAGCGTGCAGCTCGGCACCGGCGGGCGCTTCACCGCCTTCCCGCCGGAGAACGCCACGGGGAACTTTGTGAAGATCGTGCAGCGCGTGCCGGTGAAGATCGTGATCGACCACGGGCTGGACCCCGACCAGCGGCTGCCGCTCGGCCTGTCCGTCGTGCCGACCGTGCGCCTGAAGTGAAGCCGAGCTGTCGTCCGAATTGTAGGGCGGATCAGCGAAGCGCCATCCGCCAACGCGCCGCACGGTGGCGGATGGGCGGAACCGCGGTGGATGGCGCTTCGCTTATCCACCCTACCGGAGTCCGCTCTGCCCGGACTGATGGGCGATCGACATGAGTCACGCCGCGACGCTGGGCGGCACGGGGCACGACGAGGGCTTTCACCCTCGCGCCAGCCCCTGGGTCATCGCGGTGGTGGTGACCCTGGCGCCGTTCATGGAGATTCTGGACAGCACCATCATCAATGTCAGCCTGCCGCACATCGCCGGCAGCATGTCGTCCAGCTTCAACGACGCAACCTGGACGCTGACGTCCTATCTGGTGGCGAACGGGGTCGTGCTGCCGGTCGCCGGGTGGCTCGGCCGTTTGTTTGGCCGCAAGCGCTATTTCCTGATCTGCATCGCGGGCTTCACGCTGTTCTCCCTGCTATGCGGGCTGGCCACGAACATGACCGAGCTGGTCGTGTTCCGGCTGTTCCAGGGGCTGTGCGGCGGCGGGCTGCAGCCGACGCAGCAGTCGTTCATCCTGGACACGTTCCCGCCCTCGCAGCGCGGCCGTGGCTTTTCGGTGGTCGCCATCGCGGTGATCTTTGCCCCGGTGTTTGGCCCGATTTTGGGCGGCTGGATCACCGATTCCTATTCCTGGCGCTGGCTGTTCCTGATCAACGTGCCGGTCGGCCTGTTCGCCCTGATGGCCGTCGGACAGCTTCTGGAGGACCCGCCCTGGGTACTGTCCGACCGCGCCCGCCTGCGCGACATCGACGGGATCGGGGTTGGACTGATCGCGCTTGGGCTGGGCTCGCTGCAATACGTGCTGGACCGCGGCGAGGACGCCGACTGGTTCAACTCGCCGCAGATCCGGTTGTTCGCGCTGCTGGCCGCCGCCGGGATCGCAGGAGCGATCGCCTGGCTGCTGCTGAGCGAGAAGCCGGTGGTCAGCCTGCGGTCACTCGGCGACCGCAACTTCGCCGCCGGGGTCATCGTCATCTTCATGATCGGCCTGCTGCTGTATTCCAGCAACGTCGTCATCCCCATGCTGGCGCAGCAATGGTACGGCTACACCGCGCTGCTGGCGGGCTACCTGCTGTCGCCGGGCGCCGTCTTGATGGTGCTGCTGATCCCGCTGACCGCCAAGCTGGCGATGCCCAACGTGCAAACCCGGTTCCTGATCGCCATCGGGTTCTTCGCGATGGGCTGCGCCTCGGTCTACGCGCGCCGGCTGACCCTGGAATCGGACTTTCTGACCTTGGCGACGGTGCGCGCGTTCCAGACCATGGGGCTCGCGTTCCTGTTCGTGCCGAACAGCACGATTGCGTATTCCACCCTGCCGCGCAGCGAGAACGCAGACTCCGCGGCGCTGTATTCGATGTTCCGCAACATCTCGGGGTCGATCGGGATCGCGCTGGCGACCGCCATTACGGCGAACCGGACGCAGGTTCACCGCGGCTACCTGGCCGAGCACCTGAACCCGCTTGATCCGTCCTATCAGGCGCTGCTGTCGCACCATACCGAAACGCTGCGCGGGATGGGGCTGACCGGTGACGGCGCGCACAGCGCCGCCATGGGCGTGATCAACCTGTCCCTCGCGAAGCAGTCGGCGATCCTGGGGTATCTGGACCTGTTCGCTTACTCGGCGATCGCGGCGTTCTGCGTGATCCCGCTAACGCTGCTGTTCAGGCCTGGGATTGCCGGGCGCCGGTAGGGGCACGCCCGGGTTCGCCACGGTCCCGATGGGGCGCTGAGGGCACGCTGGTGCGAGTCAGCGCGGCAGCGTGCTGCTTCCCATCAGGAACGCATCGACCGCCCGCGCGCATTGCCGGCCTTCACGAATTGCCCAGACCACCAACGACTGCCCACGCCGCATGTCCCCCGCGGCGAACAGCCTGGCGACCGAGGTGCGATAATCCGCCGTGTTGGCCGCCACATTGCCTCGCGCGTCCAGCGCCGCCCCGGCCTGTTCGACAAGGCCCGACCGGATGGGGCCGACAAAGCCCATGGCGAGCAACACCAGATCGGCCTTCAGCCGAAACTCGCTGCCCGGCGTCTCAATCATCGCCATGCGGCCGTCGGCGCCCGTCTGCCAACCGACACGGACGCATTCCAATGCCTCGACGCGCCCCTTCGATCCGACGGCGCGCTTGGTCAGCACCGACCAGTCTCGCTCGCACCCTTCCTCGTGAGCGGGTGACGTGCGCAGCTTCAGCGGCCAGTCCGGCCACGTAAGGCCCTTGTTCTCACGCTCCGGCGGCTTCGGCATGATCTCGATCTGCGTGACCGAGGCAGCCCCCTGCCGGATCGACGTGCCGATGCAATCGGCGCCCGTGTCGCCGCCGCCGATCACGATCACATGCTTTCCCTTGGCACTGATCGTGCCGCGCGGCGCCGCGCTGGCTTCATCGTCGCCGGCACCGCGCTTGTTCTGCTGGACCAGGAAATCCATGGCGAAATGGATCCCGTCCAGCGCGCGCCCCGGCACGTCCAGATCACGTGGCGCCTCGGCACCGCCGGCCAGCACCACCGCATCGAACGCCGCCAGCAGCGAGTCCGTGGTGAGCGCGACACCGACCTCGACGCCGGTGCGAAACACCACGCCTTCCGCCGCCATCTGCTCGATGCGCCGGTCGATCAGCGGCTTTTCCATCTTGAAGTCCGGGATGCCGTAACGGAGCAGCCCGCCGATTCGGTCGTTCTTCTCGAACAGCGTCACGGCGTGGCCCGCACGCGCAAGCTGCTGCGAGCACGCCAGGCCCGCAGGCCCCGAGCCAACCACGGCGACCAGCTTGCCGGTGTGATGCGAGGGCGGCTGCGGACGAATCCAGCCTTCCTGCCATCCGCGATCGACGATGGCGCACTCGATCGTCTTGATGGTGACCGGCGTGTCCTGGATGTTCAGCGTGCAGGAGGCTTCGCAGGGGGCGGGACAGATGCGGCCGGTGAACTCGGGAAAATTGTTGGTGGAATGCAGCGTGCGTAGCGCTGCTTCCCACTGGTCACGGTAGACCAGGTTGTTCCAGTCCGGGATCAGATTGTTGACCGGACAGCCGTTATGACAGAACGGAATGCCGCAATCCATGCAGCGCGCCGCCTGCTGTTCCAGCGCCGGTTCCGTCAGCGGCTCGACGAATTCCTTCCAGGTCTTGCGACGCACGTCCGGCTTGTCGTAGCCGCGGTCGCGACGCTGGATTTCCAGAAAGCCGGTGGGCTTGCCCATAGCGAGAATTCCCCAAGGCGACCGAGCTCAGTCGGCGGCCGCTGCCTTTGCCAGACGCTCGGCCTGCAGCGCGATCAGGGCACGCCGGTAGTCGATCGGCATCACCTTCACGAAATGCGCACGTGCGGTCTCCCAGTTCTCCAGCAGCGTGCGCGCCCGCGCGCTGCCGGTGAACAGCAGATGCCGCTCGACCAGGATGCGCAGCCGCTCCGCGTCGTAGCGCAGGACGTCGCCCATGCCGTTGTCATCGACCGACACCGAGCGCTGCCGCGGTCGGTCCGCATCCTCCCCGGACGGGTCGGGCGAAGCGACCGGTTCCAGCGTGACGCTGTCCTTGTTGCACAGGGCGCCGAAGCGGCCGGCCGGGTCGTAGACATAGGCGATGCCGCCCGACATGCCCGCAGCGAAGTTCCGGCCGGTCTCGCCCAGAACCGCGACAACCCCGCCGGTCATGTACTCGCAGCCGTGGTCGCCGCAGCCCTCGACCACCGCGACGGAGCCCGAATTGCGGACCGCAAAGCGCTCCCCGGCGACGCCTTCGAAATAGGCTTCGCCGGCGATCGCGCCGTACAGCACCGTGTTGCCGACGATGATGTTCGCGGCCGGATCACGGCGCGCTTCCGCCGGCTGGCGAACCACCACGCGCCCGCCGGACAGCCCCTTGCCGACATAGTCGTTGGCGTCGCCGATCAGCTCCAGGCTGACGCCGCGCGCAAGGAAGGCGCCGAAACTCCCGCCCGCGGTGCCGCGCAGCGTGATCGAAATGGTGTCTTCCGGCAGACCGGTATGGCCGTGGCGCTTGGCGATCTCGCCGGACAGCATCGCGCCAACGGTGCGGTTGACGTTACGGATGTCATGCTCGATGCGCACCGGCGTCCCGTTCTCGATGGCCGGCTGGGCGGCGGCAATCAGCGCGTGGTCCATCACGGTATCGAGGTTGTGCTCCTGGCGTTCGCAGCTCTGGATTGCCACACCCGGACGCGGCGGCACCTGGTGCAGGATGCGGCCGAGATCGACGCCCTTCGCCTTCCAGTGGTCGATGGCGCGGCGCATGTCGAGCCTGCCGACCTGGCCCACCATCTCGCTGAAGCTGCGGAAGCCGAGTTGCGACATCAGCTCGCGCACTTCCTCGGCGACGAAGAAGAAGTAGTTGATCACGTGCTCCGGCGTGCCGGTGAAGCGCTTGCGCAGCACCGGGTCCTGGGTGGCGACGCCGGCCGGACAGGTGTTGAGATGGCACTTGCGCATCATGACGCAGCCCGCGGCGATCAGCGGGCCGGTGGCGAAGCCGAACTCGTCCGCGCCGAGCAGCGCCCCGATCACCACGTCGCGTCCGGTGCGCAGCCCGCCATCGACCTGCACCGCGATGCGGCCGCGCAGCTCGTTCAGCACCAGCGTCTGCTGCGTCTCGGCGAGGCCGATTTCCCACGGAGACCCGGCATGGGTGAGCGAGGTCAGCGGGCTCGCCCCAGTGCCGCCGTCGAAGCCGGCGATGGTGACATGGTCCGCGCGCGCCTTGGCCACGCCGGCCGCGACCGTGCCGACACCCACTTCGGAAACGAGCTTGACCGATATGCGCGCTCGCGGGTTCGCGTTCTTCAGGTCGTAGATAAGCTGCGCCAGGTCCTCGATCGAGTAGATGTCGTGGTGCGGCGGCGGCGAGATCAGGCCCACGCCCGGCGTGGAATGCCGCACCCGGGCGATGTTCTTGTCCACCTTATGGCCGGGCAACTGGCCGCCCTCGCCGGGCTTCGCACCCTGCGCCATCTTGATCTGGATGTCGTCGGCGTTGACCAGGTACTCGATGGTCACGCCGAAGCGGCCCGACGCCACCTGCTTGATAGCGGACCGCATCGAGTCGCCGTTGGGTAGCGGCTTGAAGCGGTCCGACTCCTCGCCGCCCTCGCCGGTGTTCGACTTGCCGCCGATGCGGTTCATCGCGATCGCCAGCGTGGTGTGCGCCTCGCGGCTGATCGAGCCGAAGCTCATCGCGCCGGTCGCGAAGCGCTTGACGATCTCCTTCGCCGGCTCGACTTCGTCCAGCGGCACCGGCGTGGCGGCGAAGTTCAATTCCATCAGGCCGCGGATCGTCAGCAGCCGCTCGCTCTGGTCGTTGATGCTTCGCGCAAACGCCCGGTACTCGTCGAGCGAATTGCCGCGCACAGCATGTTGCAGCCGTGACACCGATTCCGGCGTCCAGGCGTGGTCCTCGCCACGCAGGCGGAACGCGTAGTCGCCGCCGACGTCGAGCATGTCCCGGTAGATCGGGTTGTCGCCATAGGCGTTGCGGTGACGCTGCACCGCTTCCTGCGCAATCTCTTCGAGGCCGACGCCTTCGATCGGCGTCGCCGTGCCGGTGAAGTGCTTCTCGACGAAACCGCTGGACAGTCCGACCGCATCGAAGATCTGGGCGCCGCAATACGACTGGTAGGTCGAGATACCCATCTTGGACATCACCTTGAGGATGCCCTTGCCGACGGCCTTAAGGTAGTTCTTCTGCACCTCGTAGGCGGTCAGCTTCAGCCCGTTCTGAACGCGGATCTGCTCCAGCGTGGCAAAGGCGAGATAGGGGTTGATCGCCTCGGCGCCATAGCCGGCCAGTACGCTGAAATGGTGCACTTCTCGCGCTTCACCGGTTTCAACGACGAGGCCGGTGCTGGTGCGCAACCCCTTGCGGATTAGGTGGTGATGCACGGCAGCGGTCGCCAGCAGCGCGGGCATCGGCACGCGGTCGGCAGATACCGCGCGATCCGACAGGATCAGGATATTGTAGCCGATCCCCACCGCGTCGGATGCTTCGAGGCACACGCGATCCAGCGCAAGCTGCATGCCGTCGGCACCCTGGGCCGCCGGCCAGGTGATGTCGATCGTCTGAGTGCGGAACGTGTCGCCGGCCAGCGTCGCGATCGTGCGGACTTTTTCCAGATCGCCGTTCGTCAGGATGGGCTGCGCCACTTCCAGCCGGTCATGCGTGCCAGCCTGGTGGCCGAGCAGGTTCGGGCGCGGGCCGATCATCGAGACCAGCGACATCACCAGCGCCTCGCGGATCGGATCGATCGGCGGGTTGGTAACCTGCGCAAAATTCTGCTTGAAATAGTTGTAGAGCAGCCTTGGCTTCTTCGACAGCACTGCGATCGGCGTGTCGCTGCCCATGGAGCCGATCGGATCGTCGCCGTCGCGCGCCATCGGCTCCAGGAAGAACTGGATGTCCTGCTGCGTGTAGCCGAATGCTTGTTGCTGGTTGAGCATCGCCGCCGGGTCGTTGTGCAAAGGCGGGGACAGCTCCGGCTCCGGCAGGTCTTCGAGCTTGACCTGCGTCGCCTTGAGCCACTCGGCGTACGGGTGCGCGGCGGCGAGTTCGCGCTTGATCTCGGCATCGTCGATGATACGGCCCTGGTCGAGGTCGATCAGCAGCATCTTGCCGGGCTCAAGGCGCCACTTGCGGACGATGCTCTCCTCGGGGACCGGCAGCACGCCGACTTCCGATGCCAGGATGACGTGGTCGTCGTCGGTGACCACGTAGCGCGCGGGCCGCAGGCCGTTGCGGTCCAGCGTCGCGCCGATCTGGCGGCCGTCGGTGAACGCGATCGCCGCGGGTCCGTCCCACGGCTCCATCAGCGCGGCCGAATACTCGTAGAAGGCCCGCCGCTCCGGGTCCATCAACGGGTTCCCCGCCCATGCCTCGGGGATCAGCATCATCATGGCATGGGCGAGCGAGTATCCGCCGGCGACCAGCAGTTCGAGCGCATTGTCGATGCTGGCAGTGTCCGACTGGCCGTGCGGAATCAGCGGCCACATCTTGTCGAGGTCGCGGCCGATCAGGTCCGACGACATGGTGTGTCGCCGCGCGTACATCCAATTGACGTTGCCGCGGACGGTATTGATCTCGCCGTTATGGGCCAGGAAGCGGTACGGGTGCGCCAGGCGCCACGAGGGGAACGTGTTGGTCGAGAACCGCTGGTGCACCAGGGCGAGCGCGGACTCGGTAAGCGGGTTGCTCAGATCCTGATAGAACTTGCCGACCTGAGGCGCCAGCAAAAGGCCCTTGTAGACCACCGTCCGGGTCGAGAAGGACGGGATGTAGAACACGGTCAGTCCTGGCAGGTCGGGCGGGTCACGCTCGTCCGCCAGGGCATGGACGATGTTCAGGGCCTGCTTCCGAATGGTGAGAATCTTGCGCTCGAACGCGTCCTGGTCCTTCAGCGCGGGATGGGCAACCACGATGGCCTGCCGGATCACCGGCATCGATTCGATAACGTGGACCCCAAGGCCGGTGAGATCGGTCGGCACGTCGCGCCAGCCTAGCAACGATTGGCCTTCGGCCGCGACATAGTGCTCCAGCAGCTTGATGGCGAAGAGCCGCGCCTTCTCGTCCTGCGGCAGGAAGCACATGGCGACGGCGTAGCGGCCGGGCTCCGGCAGGTTGAGGCCTTGCTCGGTGGCCCAGTGGCGCAGCAGCGCATCGGGGGTCTGGATCAGGCAGCCGGCGCCGTCGCCCATCAGCGGGTCTGCACCGACCGCGCCGCGATGGTCGAGGTTGACCAGGACCTGCAACCCGCGCCGAATGATGTCGTGCGACTTGCGGCCCTTGATGTTGACCACGAAGCCGACGCCGCATGCATCGTGCTCGTTGCGGGGGTCGTACAGTCCTTGCTTCGGATGGCTCGTCATGATCGGCGTCCGTCAGCGGATGTCATTGGCGCGTCTCCGCCGCATCGTTGTGTCGTCCAGTCACCTGAGTTGCGCTCGCCAAATGTCCGTTTTGGCCCGGCGGCCTTAAAGCTGGGAAGGAGTGGCGGGCTGCCTTCGTCTTGGGTCATCGCAAACGCCGAACTGTTGGCCGGCGCATGGGCATGCCCGCCATCGAGCGGCGATATAAAACCTATGGCGCCCTCTGCTGACGCAGAGGCAGACGATAGAAATCGACGGGCTAGATCGACTGTCACACCGACCAAGTGCCGTCAGAGGTCCCACCGCACGAAGAAAACGCGTCGGTGGCCATAAACCGCCCGCCGAGCCCTGTGACCGACCAGGCAGCGGGATTGGTGCTCTCGATAAAGCGGAGAGCGGTAACTAGCAAGTCATAGGAATGACCGCCAGCGCTCCCAGCGTTCGGCGCTACCGACGGGACTGCGAAACTGCCGGGCACGGTCGGGACGGGAAAGCGATGAGCCGCGTCAGACGCAAACATCCGCATATGTAATGCCGTCAGGAGGAACCGCAAAGTTACGCTGCGGTTGTTTGTGCCTCACGGGTTTGTCAATGTCAATCATCGCGGACGCGCGGCACCGGAGCCGCCCGTCAAACGCTTTCAAATCCTGGCTGTTGTATTGATTTTGCTATGAACCGTCACACAACGGCGAGGCTGCGCACGAGCGCTGCGTTTGTCAGCAGATTAGGATTAGCTGGTTGCGGGGATAGGATTTGAACCTATGACCTTCAGGTTATGAGCCTGACGAGCTACCGGGCTGCTCCACCCCGCGAGGGTGAGTGAGAAGGGTGGGGTGGATTGGAA
>Ga0302279_10000343_pt1 | contig 68030 bp, 59 predicted proteins | sample III_Bog_N3_3_FD_194541 | JGI IMG/M metagenome (GOLD analysis project Ga0302279, IMG submission 194541) | Peat permafrost microbial communities from Stordalen Mire near Abisko, Sweden - III_Bog_N3_3 | ecosystem: Environmental > Terrestrial > Soil > Wetlands > Peat | place: Sweden: Abisko... | reverse complement strand
GCCCGGACCTACCGCCTGCACGGCTGTTTCCGCAGCCCTTTCAGACGTGGCGGGAATGTCGCAGGCAACGTCGTTGAATTCGACCAGGCGCTTGGTTTTGCGCTGGCTGGCTTCAAAGTCGATGCCGGCGGAGTTGACGGTGGTGCGGGAGTCCATGGCCTTGAGCTGGCCGATCATTTCGTTGGCTGTGTCAATGCGGGCCTTGGACTTGGTGGTGCGTGCCTTGGGGCCGCGGCGGAGCCATTCAATCTCGGTCTTGACCTGGTTGCGGAGGCTCTCCTGCTGTTTGCTCTGCGACTCGAGATAGGCCTGTTTTTCTTCAAGGAAGCGGCTGAAGGTGCCTTTGACGCGGAAGAGGCCGTCGGCGAAGACGCGGTTGAGCTCGACGATCTGGCTGGAGGTGGATTCAAGGAAGTAGCGGTCGTGGCTGACGGTGACGGCGGCGAAGGACGAGGCGCGGAGCAGTTCTTCAAGCCATTCGATGCCGGCCAGGTCGAGGTGGTTGGTGGGCTCGTCGAGCAGCATCACTTCCGGCTCGATGACCATGGCTTCAGTGATGGCAAGACGCTTGCGCCAACCGCCGGAGAGCGCGGCGGCTTCAGCGTCGAGATCGGTAAATCCGGCGCGGCCGGTTAATTCGCGGAGACGCCCCTCGCGTTCCGACTGGTTGACATGCGCCGCGGCGAGAGCTTTCTCAAGCACCTGGCGGATGGTGAGGCCGGCGGCGAAGCGCGAGTCCTGCGGCACATAGGCGGCGCGGGCGCGCTTGCGGACGGCGAGTTCTCCGGAGTCGGGCTCGACCTGGCCGGCTAGGATGGCGAGCAGGGTGGACTTGCCGGCGCCATTGGGGCCGATGAGGCCGATGCGGTCGCCGTCTTCCACGGTGAGGCTGATATTGCGAAAAAGGGGAGTTGCGCCAAATTGTTTGGTGACCGACTGCGCGTTTAGAATAGGAGGCATCTCTTCAAGAGTACTGTGTTGCGCCGCGGCAGTCCGTATCAATGGGCACGTCGCAAAGGGCTCAGGAGTTTTCATGGGCTCAAAAGCGACCCGGAATCGTACCCCAAAAGACGTATCGCCCTACCCGGTCGCCCGGCTTCAATATGATGATGGAGGAAGGAGTTGTCTTGACAACGATTACGCTCTACAAACCCAACGGGGATCCGATCACGTACATGGAGCCGACCAATGTGAACGTGGAAAACGGCACATTGTCGTTCTACTGGACGAAAGAGATCTCGGGAAGGGCGCAGAAGATCATGACCAACCTGCCCTTCCTTATCCAGCACGACATCATAGGCTGACGGCGAAGGCTAAGTCTTTCCCTTCATGCAGTGCGCCAAAGCGGCCAGACGATGCGGTTTCTTGAAATACGGATGAGCCTGAATCTGTTCCCTCAATGAATTCGTTCCTGGCCCCAAATTCTTTCTTTGAGCTGAAAGGCTCGCTTGTTGCGGACTTGCTCTCTCACGAAAACAGCCGGAAGCCTCCCGGAAACGGGGGGCTTTGGTGCGTTTGGGGGCGGGGAATTACCGGGTGGGGAATCGAGTTGAGGATTGAGGACCCAGGGCCTTCTGGTGGAAGGCCCTGGGAGGTTTGCCCGGAGATTACTTGAGGTCGAAGCGGTCAAGGTTCATCACCTTGGTCCATGCAGCCACAAAGTCACGCACGAACACCTGCTGCGCGTCGGCGCTGGCATAGACTTCAGCGAGGGCCCGGAGCTGAGAGTTCGAACCGAAGACAAGATCGGCTACGGTGCCGGTCCACTTCAGCTCGCCGGTGTCCCGATCGCGCCCTTCCAACACGGCTCCGTCCGTAACCGACTTCTGCCACTTGGTGCTCATGTCGAGGAGGTTGACGAAGAAGTCGTTGGTCAACGTTTCAGGCCGCTTGGTGAAAACGCCGTGCTTCGACTGCCCGACGTTCGCATTCAGCGCACGCAGGCCGCCGACGAGAACCGTCAGTTCGGGAGCAGTGAGGGTGAGCAGGTTTGCGCGATCGACGAGCAACTCCGCCGCTGAGCCTTCGTGTTCCTTGCGGAGGTAGTTGCGGAACCCGTCGGCGACCGGCTCCAATACTGCGAACGAGGCAACATCGGTTTGCTCCTGCGACGCATCGGTGCGACCCGGCGAGAAGCCCACCTTCACGTCGTGGCCGGCCTTCTTCGCCGCTTCCTCGACGGCTGCGGAGCCGCCCAGAACGATGAGGTCAGCCAGCGAAACCTTTTTCCCACCGGATTGCGCGGCGTTGAATTCCTTCTGGATTGTTTCCAAAGTCTGAAGGACCTTGGCCAGCTCGGCCGGCTGGTTGACTTCCCAATCCTTTTGCGGCTCCAGGCGAATGCGCGCGCCGTTGGCCCCGCCGCGCTTGTCGCTGCCGCGGAAGGTTGAGGCGGAAGCCCAGGCCGTGGTGACCAGTTGGGGGGTGGAAAGTCCTGATGCGAGGATCTTCGCCTTCAGGGCGGCAATATCCTGCTCCCCGATCAATGCATGATCCACTGCGGGAATCGGATCCTGCCACAGCAGGTGCTCTTTGGGAACAAGCGGGCCGAGATAGCGCGCGATCGGCCCCATGTCGCGGTGCGTCAGCTTGAACCAGGCCCTGGCGAAGGCGTCTGCGAACTCCTGTGGATTCTCCTGGAAATGCCGCGAAATCTTCTCGTAGCCCGGGTCGATTTTGAGAGCGAGGTCGGTTGTGAACATGTTGGGTGCGTGCTTCTTTGCCGGGTCGTGCGCATCGGGCACGGTACCCGCGGCAGCTCCGCCCTTTGGCGTCCATTGCTGAGCGCCGGCAGGGCTCTTGGTGAGTTCCCATTCATAGTTGAAGAGGTTTTCGAAGAAATTGCTGTCCCACTTCACCGGGTTGGTGGTCCATGCGCCCTCGAGGCCGCTGGAGATGGTATCTACGCCGTTGCCGCTGCCAAAACTGTTTGCCCAGCCCAGGCCCTGTTCTTCAATGGGGGCAGCTTCAGGTTCCCGGCCGACATACTTCACCGGATCGGCAGCGCCATGCGCTTTGCCGAAGGTGTGTCCGCCGGCGATGAGGGCAACTGTCTCCTCGTCGTTCATGGCCATGCGCGCGAAGGTCTCGCGAATATCGGTTGCCGCCGCGACTGGATCCGGGTTGCCATTGGGTCCTTCCGGATTCACATAGATCAGGCCCATCTGCACGGCGCCGAGAGGATTGTCGAGCTGACGGTCGCCCTTGTAGCGTTCGTCGCCCAGCCACTTGGTCTCAGGTCCCCAGTAAATGTCCTCTTCCGGCTCCCAGATATCGGCGCGCCCACCGCCAAAACCGAAGGTCTTCAATCCCATCGACTCCAGCGCCACGTTGCCGGTGAGAACGATCAGGTCAGCCCAGGAGAGTTTGCGGCCGTACTTCTGCTTGATGGGCCAGATCAAGCGGCGCGCCTTGTCGAGGCTCACATTGTCAGGCCAACTGTTGAGCGGAGCAAACCGCTGCGCTCCGGCTCCGGCGCCGCCGCGGCCATCGGCGATGCGATAGGTGCCCGCGCTGTGCCACGCCATACGAATGAAGAACGGCCCATAGTGGCCGTAGTCGGCTGGCCACCAGGCCTGCGAGGCGGTCATCAGCTCCTTCAGGTCCTTGATGACGGCATCGAGGTCGAGGCTCTTGAACTCTTCTGCGTAATTGAAGTCCTCTCCCATGGGATTGGAGAGTTGCGAGTGCTGGTGCAGGATCTTCAGGTTCAGTTGATCGGGCCACCAGTTTGCGTTCACCTGGGCTCCGCCCACGGTGTGCTTGCGGGCGCCGTTCAAGAACGGGCATTTTGCATCGCCCGACTTGGCGTTTTGATCGTCGACTATCGGTGGTCCGGGGGTCTTTGTCTGGTTGTCAGACATGGGTAAGTCTCCTTGGCTTTCGTGTTGCAATTCTGTTGTTGATCCCGCAGCGCGCGGGAAAAATGCGAAATTCAACCGGGTGCCCCGCCTTCGCCGCGTCTTTGTTTTTGCGGCCAGGGTGGGATTCCACAACTGCGGCGCAATCGCTACAGCGCAATCTCCGCCGCCGTAATAATACGCTTGCTCTTTTAACCTAGTCTGCTCACTTTGATAAGTAAAATCAATTGTTTCTACGATCACGATTCTTCTACTCTATGATGAAAGCAGGCATACACAGGTCCTCTTATGAACCTCCAGGAACTCCGCTATCTCGTGGCCGTGGCCGAGCTTCGCCACTTTGGCCGCGCGGCCCAGGCCTGCAACGTGAGCCAGCCGACGCTGTCCAGCCAGATTCGCAAGCTTGAGGAAGAGCTGGGCGTGATGCTCATTGAGCGCACCAACAAGCGGGTGGAGATGACGCCGGTGGGCAGCCTGATACTGATTCACGCGCAGCGGGCGTTGGCCGAGGCAGGGCAGATGGAGGCCGTGGCCCGCGCCGCTCGCGACCCGCTGGTGGGGCCGCTCAGGCTGGGGGTGATTCCCACGCTCGCGCCGTACCTGATGCCGCTGATTCTGAAGCCAATGCAGCAGGCCTATCCAGGGCTGACGATTGAGCTATGGGAAGACCAGACGCGTTCGCTGATCGACGGGCTGCGCAACCACCGGCTCGACGCAGCGCTGCTGGCTACGGCGGCCGAATCGCCCGAGATTACCGAGATTGCCCTCTTTGACGAGCCTCTGCTGGCCGCGCTGCCGCTCGAGCACCGGCTGTCCAAATCCAAATCCGTCTCAGAAGAAGCGCTGGCCGATGAGCTGATGGTGCTGGCCGACGGGCACTGCCTGGCTACCCACGCCCTGGCTGCGTGCGGCGGCAAACGCGCCCTGCCGCGCAACGGGCTTCCCCAAGCCGGCATTCAAAGCTCGATGCAGGCAGCCACGCTGGAGACGCTGGTCAATCTGGTGGCAGCAGGCTATGGGGCCACGCTCATCCCGGCTCTCGCGGCGGCCACGCTCGGCCAGCGCGGCATTGTCCTGCGCCCGCTGGCGGGCAAGTCGTCGCGCACCATACGGCTGGCGAGCCGGCCAGGCTTTCCGCGGCCGCAGGCGCTGCGCGCGCTGGAGAAAGTAATTCGGAAAGCAGTGCCGGTGGCGAGACCATAGAGTCTGGATTTGAAGTCGGGGCACAGCCTAGGAAAACAGAGTCGCCAGCTTCGCCAGAACTTCTTCAATGATCATTTCAGGAACTGACTCAAGCCTGCGGGCACGACGGGCTTCCAGGTCGACGGGGCGGGGTTGGTCGCAGCGGATGACTCCGGTGGTTTGTGTTCCCGCGCCGGTCAGGGCAACGGTGAACCCCTGATTCCGCGCAAATGCGCCCCCTGTTGTTATGGGAACGACGAGAGGGACACCGGTTAAGGCATTGAAACGGTCTGGAGAAACAACCAGCACGGGCCGTGTTCCCTGTTGTTCGTGTCCCTGGGTTGGATCGAGTGAAACCAGGTAAATATCACCTCGCCTTGCGTTCATTGTCGTGCTCCAATTTATCGACTAAATTATCTAGAATCAAAATGATAAAAGGGAGTCTCCCTGGCTCAGGGCGTGCCCAGTTCAAAGTTCCCTCCCCACTGGGGCCAAGTTAACCCACGCGCGGTCTTCATCTTGTTGTGCTATTGCATCAACGCCCTCCCGGCACTGGTCCAGAAGTTCGTCGAGTGAATAGCGTGGCCTCTTTTGAGGCTCAATGATCAGACGTTCACCGTCCATAGCAAGTTGGACCGTAGCCCCTGCCTCCAAGCGCATCATGTCTAAAACAGCGCGCGGAACCGCCAACATCACGGATCCGCCGACTTTGCGTAGGTTGGTAGTGAGCATCGCGCCCTCCAACAAATATTATACCCAGATATAACTCAATTGCGTTGAAAAATAAACATCAATTCCGGCCGCCCTTATCCACATAAACCGGCCCTCCCGCCGTTGACCCCACCCGCTCGGCTCCGTAGAGTCTGTAATCGGACGGCAATATTTCCCCGCCCGTTCGGCCTGGAAAGAAGCTTGCAGCGAACGATCGGAAATTTACGCAATGCACCCCTGAATTCGGAGTCAACATGCTGAAACTGAAAAAGATCCACATCCTCGGCTTCAAAAGCTTTTGCGACCGCACGGAACTGACCGTGCCGGGAACAGGCATAGCCGTGGTGGTGGGCCCCAATGGGTGCGGAAAGTCGAACATCCTGGACGGGGTGAGCTGGGTGCTGGGCGAGCAGAGCGCCAAGTCGTTGCGCGGCACGCACATGCAGGACGTGATCTTTGCCGGGACGCGGGAACGCAAGGCGTTGGGCATGGCGGAAGTTACGCTGACCATGGTCGATCCCGAGGCTTACGAAGGCCCAATCCCGGTGGAGCCGGAAGTTTCAATCGACCACGACGGCCCCACCGACTGGGACGAAGATGCCATGCGCCGCGCGCGTGCCGAGGAGGCCGAGGAGATCATGGCCACCGAGCAGCCGGGGCAGGTTCTTGAAGAAGAGGATGGCCAGCAAGCCACCGCACCGCAGGCGTCAGGCACCGAGGGCGGACCACAGGCGGTGGTGCTCAAGATCCGGCGGCGCAAGTTCCAGCGCACGCCGCAGAAGGGCGAAGTGGTGATTACGCGCCGCCTGTTCCGCACCGGCGAGAGCGAGTACTTGCTGAATGGCAAGCTCTGCCGCCTGCGCGATATTCAGGACATCTTCATGGGCACGGGCCTGGGGCCGGAGAGCTACGCGATCATCGGCCAGGAGCGCATCGGGCAACTGCTCAGCTCCAAGCCGCACGATCGGCGCGCCATCATTGAAGAGGCCGCCGGCATTACCCGCTTCAAGACCAAGAAGCGCCTCGCGGAGCTGCGCCTGGAGAGTGCGAAGCAGAACCTGGCTCGCGTGGACGACATCTTTGAAGAAATCACGCGGCAGATGAACAGCCTGAAGCGGCAGGCCGCCAAGGCAGAGCGCTTTGCCGCGGTGCGCGACGAGCTGCGCGGAAGACTGCGCGTGGTTCTGGCGAGCCGCATCGCGCTGATGGATGCGGAGCAGGCGCGGCTGGAGGAGGAGATTGGCGCGCTGACCGGGCGGATCGACAGTTCGGCCGCGGAGATTGAGACGCTCGAAACGAGTCAACATTCGCTGACCGAGCGCGGCTACGAGCTCGACCACCAGGGCCAGGAGGCGCAGAACCGCGCCAGCGAAGCCGCGGTTGAACTGGAACGCGCTACGGCCCGCGAACGCGGCAACGCGGAGCGCATCGGCGAGCTGGAGACGCGGATCGCGGCTGCCGGCGCCGAGCTGGAGCAGACGAAGACGCAACTGGCCGGCATCGCCGAAGAGCGCGAACAGCAGCGCACTTTTCTTGAATCGGCAGCGGGTGAGGCAAAGGCGTTTCGCCAGCAGGTGGAATCGCGCCAGCAGGAAGCGCGTACCGCGGCGGACGCCGTCTTCAGCGCCGAGCGCCAGTTGGAAACGGGCCGGCGCCACGCCATGCACGTGCTGACGCAGGCAGGCAACGCGCGCAACCACACGGCGCAGGCGGAAGAGAGCCTGGCCGCGCTGGAACGCGAGTCTGGCCGGCTTGAGGCCGAGATGGGCCAGGCGCGCAACGAGCTTGAAAACCTGGGTGTGCAGAGTGGGCAGGTCCGTGTGCGCTTCGAGTCCGCTGCCGACGCGCTGAAGCGCCTTGAGGGCGAAATTGCAGCCCTGCGCGAGGGCTTGCTGGCACGCCGCGCCGAGGAGAATGCGCAGCGAGCCCGCGCCAACCAGTTGCGCAGCGAGCAGGCCACCGTAGCCGGGCGGCGCAATTCGCTGGAAGCGCTGATTCGCAATCACAGCTACTCGACCGACACCGTGCGGCGGCTGCTGAAGCCCGGCGCGCTAGGCGCTCATCTCGCGCCCATTGGTACGCTGGCTGATTTTCTTGAGGTCAACAGCACGCATGAGGCGGTGGTCGACGAGTTTCTGCGCGAGGAGCTGAACTACGTTGTTGTCGAAAGCTGGGGCGCGGCAGAAGAAGGGATTCGGCTGCTCAAGTCCGGCGTGGATGGGCGGGCCACGTTCCTGATTCATCCCGCTGACGCGCAGGCCGATCAAGCGGCAGAGACTGGCGACGCAATCGGCAGCGCCGGGATCGTTCCGCTGCCCGGACTGACTCCTCTCAAGGATTCGATTCGCGTGCTCAATGGCTTTGGCCGTTCGCTTGAATCGATTCTGCCCAAGCTCCGCGACGGCTACCTGGTGGAGAATTCCGGCGAAGCGCGCAGCCTGGCCGCGCGGCACGCGCACGCCTACTTCCTCACGCCGGAAGGGGAGTGCTTCCACAACGCGACGGTCACCGGGGGCAAACCGGCGTCGGAAGGCCCGCTGGCCCTCAAGCGCGAACTGCGCGAGACGGAAACCAAGCTCGCCAAGCTCGAAACCAACGTTGCTCAGGCGGAGACCGAAGCCGCTGCGCTGACGCGCACGATTGAAGAACTGACCGCGCAGCTTGAAGCGCGCAGCCAGGAGCGCCGTCAGACAGAGACGGACACCGCGAACCAGGGCGCGGCTCTGCGCCAGATGGAAAGCGAAGCGCAGCGCATTGAGCGGCGCTTGCAGGAATGGCTGACCCAGGCCGCTCGGAACAAGGATGCGCGCGAAGCCAAGGCTGCATCGATCGAGCTGAACCGCAACGAGACGCAGCGGCTTGAAGCGGAACATGCCAAGGCTGAAGCAGCTCTCGACGAACTGCAGGCTCAGCTCGCGACCTTGCGCCAAAGCCGCGAGGGCTTGCAGCAGGAGGCCGCGCAGGTGACTGCCGAGCTGGCCGGCCTGGAGGAGCGGCGCCGCGGCGCGGAAGCTGCCTTCCAGCGCATCGACCGGCTCTATGCGGATCTCGATCGTCGCGTGACAGCCATCGAGCAGCAGCGGGCGAACGCGACTCAGGAACGCGAACAGCGCATCTCCGACAGCGCCGCGCTTGCGGGCAAGCAGAAGGATCTGGCCGATGTGCGTGCCGAGGCGCTGGCGCTCGCGCAATCGCTCGCGGCTCAGGCACACGCTTTACGGCAGCAGTTGACAACCATGGAGACGCAGCTCAAGACCGGCCGCGCCGCGCTGGATCAGTTGCGCGAAGACCGCGCCAGCCGCGCCAGCCAGCAAGCCAAGCTGGGTTCCGACCTGGAGCACCAGGAAGCGGCCTGCGTGAGCGAGATCAATCTGGAAGCTGCATTGGTGCGCGCCGATGAAGCCATCGAGCGGCTTGCGGATGAGCTTCTGGCCGCCGAGGAAGAAACCTGCCAGGCGTTGCGCCAGCGCATCGAGCAGATGGGCCCGGTGAACATGATGGCCCTGGAAGAGTACAAGGAGACGGCGGACCGGCACAGCTTCCTGGATACGCAGCGCAAGGACCTGATCGAATCGATCGAGAACACGCAGGAGACCATCAAGGAGATCGACCAGATTTCGCGCACCAGGTTCGACGAGGCGTTCGCCAGGATCAACGAGAACTTCGCCCTCGTCTTCTCACGGCTCTTTCAGGGCGGTCAGGCCTTCCTGCGGCTCACCGATGCGGAGAACCAGGCGGAGAGCGGTCTGGAGATTGTGGCTTCGCCTCCGGGCAAGAAGCTGCAGAACGTGCTGCTGCTCTCAGGCGGAGAAAAGGCGCTGACGGCGCTGGCGCTGCTGGTGGGCATCTTCCAGTTCCAGCCGAGCCCCTTTTGCGTGCTCGACGAAGTGGACGCGCCGCTGGATGAGACCAACGTCGGCCGCCTGGCCGAGCTGCTGCACTCGCTCAGCAAGGACACGCAGTTCCTGCTGGTGACGCACTCCAAGCGCATGATGCAGGCCGCGGACATGATCTACGGCGTGACCATGCAGGAGCCGGGCGTGTCGAAAGTGGTGAGCGTGAGGCTGGGGCACCATGAGCAGCAGCGCGCTACGGCGTAGGTCGGCTTGAACAGGATTGATTGCTCTAGAACGGCGCGGTTTCAGTGGTGCGGCTAGTCGCCACAAAATGAAGGTGGGCTTTCAGCATCTGTGCTTTTTCTTTGCTCTTGACTGATCTTTGATCTGTGACAACTGATCTCTGCGCCAAAAAAAATCACCCCCGAAGGAACTCGTCGCTTCGGAGGCGCTTGCTTTGACACAAGTTAAAAACGGGGACCAGTAGCCGGCACTGGAGGTCGGTAGCACGCGGCTACTGGTGATCCCTGCACTAACGAAGCTAGCAGCGGCTTCCCCTTTCCACAGCTGCCTCGTGTCGCCCGGCTCTAAGAAGGCTATTCTTGCTCGCCTTCCGAACCATGTTGACAACTGGAGTGTCTCCCATGTTCACGGTCCGTTCCGTGATGGCCGTCACACGGGTGATCGAAATTTTCCACACCAGATCGCTGATCGCATTCGATCACCCGACCCCCTCCATCCGTCTGATCAATCGGGACCACTTCTCATCCCTGTTCGCGGTTTGACAAACGCCGCCGCGCACTCGAAAATCGAAGATTCAGTCCCACCGAGGCAGGCCTTCCGTGACAGCTCTCCTGACAACCAATCTGGGTACCATTCCTCTCATCGGACGGGGCAAGGTCCGCGATCTCTATGCCGTGGATGGCGCGCTGCTGCTGGTGGCGACCGACCGCATCTCCGCCTTCGATCACGTGCTCGCCACCGGCATTGCCGGCAAGGGCAAGATCCTGACGCAGATTTCATTGTTCTGGTTCGATTTGCTCAAAGGCATCGTCCCTAACCACATCATTTCCGCGAATGTGAGCGAGTATCCCGCGGACTTGCAGCCTTTCGCGGACCAGTTGGAAGGCCGCTCCATGCTGGTGAAGCGCGCGACCATGTTTCCCGTGGAATGCGTGGCGCGCGGCTACCTGGCCGGCAGCGGCTGGAAGGAATACCAGGCGACCAGCGCAGTCTGCGGCATTCGGCTTCCCGCGGGGTTGCTGGATGGTTCGCGGCTGCCTGAACCGCTCTTTACGCCCGCCACCAAAAGCCAGGACGGCGCGCACGACGAGAACATCTCCTTCGCCGCCACAGAGAGCTTGCTTGGCGCTGCGGACGCGGCTGAACTGCGCCGTCTCACGCTGGCGATCTACAGTCGCGCCTCTGAACATGCCGAGTCCCGCGGCCTGATTTTGGCCGACACAAAATTTGAGTTTGGCAGAACCGGCGATGGGATTATTCTTGCCGATGAGGTGCTCACGCCGGATTCCTCGCGTTTCTGGGAGGGGTCGGCGTGGAAGCCGGGCGGCCCGCAGCCCTCGTTCGACAAGCAGTTTGTGCGCGACTACCTGGAATCGATCCACTGGAACAAGCAGGCGCCCGCGCCCGCGCTCCCGGACGATGTGGTGGAGCGCACACAGGCCAAGTATCTTGAGGCTTTTCGCCGCTTGACCGGGCACGAACTACCTGGGCGCGATCTCAACCTGTAAACGGAGCGCGATATGCAATGGATCGACTGGGTCATCGTGATCATCATGGCTGCGGCCATGATCGGCGGCATGTCCCAGGGATTCTTCCGCTCCGCCTGCGGCCTTGCCGGCCTGCTTATCGGGCTCGCGGTCGCTTCCTGGAACTACGGCCGGGTGGCGAAAATCTTTCTGCCGTTGGTCAAGCTGCATGCGGTGGCCGACGCGATCGGATTCCTGCTGGTCGCGCTGCTTGTGATGGCGATTTTTGGCATCCTTGGCGCAATTCTGGCCAAAGCTTTTCGTCTAATCGGGCTGGGATGCCTGGATTCACTGGCCGGCGCAATTTTTGGATTCTTTCAGGGCGTTATTCTGGTAACGTTAGGAATCCTCGCACTCGCGGCTTTCTTTCCGGATACGCAGTGGCTTGAAAATGCACGGCTGCCCAAACTTTTCTTCGGAGCCTGTCATCTGAGTACTCATGTGAGCCCGGGGGAGTTGGCGCACCGCGTGCGCGATGGATTGAAAATTCTGGAACACGATTCGCACGAGTTGATCAATCTCAAACCGTCCGGATCATGAAACACAGCACCGGGCCCCGCAGATCTTGCAATGCAGCAATAGAAAAACATGCCGCAATAGGGCAAACTAATAGAGCAGCAAGAGGTGAACGTGAGACGAGAACTGGATATCCTGGTGTCGCAGATGCACTCCAACGGCATTCGTTACGAAGATGCCGTGCGCGATTTCAAAAGGCAGTATCTGCGCGAAGTTTTGGTGGCACACCGGGGAAACCAGTGCAAGGCGGCTGAAGAGTTGGGGATACATCGCAACACGCTGAGCCGCGCCATGGCGGAACTGGACCTGGATCTGGCGGAAGTACGCGCCGGGCTCAAGCGTCCGCCGCGCAGCGAACGTCCTGTATTCAGCGCGGTGCGACCGACTTACCGCCAAGGCTGATTGTTGTTCCCAATCCATGCTGACATTTGAACCTACCTCCGAAGCGCGCATTGCCATTGAGCCGGACTTCACCTGGGACGCGCAGGACGCCTATCTGTTTGACATCGACGGCACGCTCTTGCGCAGCCGCGACCGCGTCCACGTGGACTCTTTCGTGTCGAGCGTGCATCGCGTCACCGGCTTTGAAGTCACGCTGGCCGGCATTTTGCTGCACGGGAGCACGGATACGGCCATCCTGCGGGAAGCGTGCAAACAGGCCGGCGTTCCTGCCGAAGTGCTGGAATCGCGCACGGAGGCCATTCTTGAGGCCATGCGCAACTCGGTAGCCGAGCGGCGCCACGAGCTCGATCTGGTCCGCATGCCTGGCGTGGAGCAGACTCTGGACCACCTGGCGCGCCGCGGAGCCCTGCTGGGCGTGGCCACGGGCAACCTTGAAATGATCGGCTGGATCAAGGTGGAGCAGGCCGGGCTGCGCGAGTGGTTCCGCTTCGGCGGATTCAGCGACCACTTTCCCATCCGCTCGGAGCTCATTGGCCAGGCCGCGCAGAAGGCCCGTGAATTGGCCGGACGCGGCGCGAGCATCTGCGTGGTGGGCGACACGCCGCGGGACATTGAAGCTGCGCGCGCCAATTTTCTTTCGGTCATCGCCGTGGCCACGGGCAAATACACCTTCGAGGAGCTGCTCGCGTATCAGCCCGAGGTGTGCGCCTCGTCGCTGGCGGATCTGTTGGCGTTTACACGGAACGCACAGTGAACCCGCATCGAGCCAACCCGGCCTGCCTGATGGCGGAGGCACTCAATCCTCCCAAGATGTGCAGAGACGTTTTGAAAGGGCACGACTTCAGTCGTGCCGAGAAGGCGCCAGGATTGACATGGTTGTTACGGGCTGCGGAAAAAGGGCACTTCTGGGGTCGTATCAGCCCGCGCTTTGCAGGGGCTAAAGCCCCATTCTCTCATTTTAAACAACTTATGGCACGACTGAAGTCGTGCCCCTTCGCACATCTACTGCCAAGCTGGAGTTTTTCCGCAGCCTGTGAAGCCCACGTTGAGTTGAGCGGCTTTATACCGGAGATAAATCCCCGGCCTACCGCACGAGCGAGTTTTTCCGCGGCATGTAAAGCCGGCTTTTACCCTGCTGCACTTATGGCACGATTAAAATCGTGCCCTTTCAAAACAACGACACCGACAACTGTTCGCGGGAGTCTTCCCGCGGCCTATTCAGTCCCTATGGGCCATCACCGTGCCGCACCGTATTCTGCGCGCCAACTCTGCACGGCCTTGGTGGGCTTGCTTCTCGCGTCCATCGCATGCGCTGCGCAGACCCAGACCAATCCGGCTGCCGCAAATCAAACCGCGGACGCACCCACCGCGAAGGCCCAGCCAACCGCAGCTTCGGACGATGCCGCCAAGGACTCCAAACAGCCCACCCGCAGCGAGCGGCGCAGGGCCGTCAAACTTTTCCTTGAAGCCAGCAAGCTCTTTGAGAAGGAGCAGTTTGAAGAGGCGATGGCCGCGTATAAGCAGGCTGCGGCGCTGGACCCGACCAACAACGACTACACGCTGGCCGTGGACGTTGCCAACAGCCACGCCGTCACCGCATTGATTCAAGCCGCGGCCAAGGCCAGGATTCGCGGCGATGCGGCCGGCGAGCGCGCCGCACTGGCTGGCGCGCTCGAACTCGACCCACGCAACATCGAAGTCACCGAGCACCTGCACGAGCTGGCCGAGGATGCGATTCGCGGCGAGGCAAAGCCCCGGTACGAGGAGGGCGCCAGCAGAATTGGGGAAGCAGTCGAGCTGGTTCCAGCGGCCGGTGTGCACAGTTTTCACCTGCACACGAGCGCGCGCCAGGTCATTCCGCAGGTCTTCAAAGCCTGGGGCCTCGAATGCACTCTGGACGAGAGCGTGCGCGCCGCCAATATCCGTCTGGACATGGACGACGCCAGCTTCGAGCAGGCGATGAAGGTGCTCAACCTGCTGAGCAACACCTTCTACGTTCCACTCGATCCGCATCGCGTGGTGGTGGCCAGCGACACGCCCGACAATCGCAAGCGCTTCACGCGCCAGGTGATGGAAACCGTCTACCTGCCGGGCATGAACACGGCGGACATGGACGAAGTGGCCGCTCTGGCCAAGAATGTTTTTGAGATCCAGAGTGCAAATCTCGAGCACAACGCGGGAACCATTACCGTGCGCGGATCCGAGACCACGGTGAACGCATTCAACGCCACGCTGCGCGACCTGCTGGACGGGCACAGCCAGGTGATGCTTGAAGTGCGGATTATTCAACTGGCGCACACCAGCACCCGCAACACCGGCATCACGCCGCCGCAAACCGTGTCTGCCTACAACGTCTACGCCGAAGAACAATCTATCCTCAACGCGAACCAGGCGCTGGTGCAGCAGATCATCTCTTCCGGGCTCGCATCCCCCAACGATCCGCTGGCGATCCTCCTCATCCTGGCCGCCTCGGGCCAGGTTTCAAACTCTCTATTTTCCAGCGGACTCGCAATCTTCGGCGGCGGCAAGACGCTGTCCGCGCTTTCTCCGGGCGGAATCAAGGCCAGCATTGACCTCAACTCGTCTGACTCGCGCGAACTCGACCAGTTGCAATTGCGGTTGGGCGACGGTGAAGCGGGGACGGTGCGATCGGGCACCAAGTACCCCATCCAGACCTCTTCGTTTTCAAGCCTGTCGGCCAGCGTTCCCAACATCCCCGGCCTGACCGGCGCAGGCAGTTCCAGCGCTCTCTCGTCGCTGCTCGCCGGATTGAGTTCGAGCGTGCCCAACATTCCGCAGGTGCAGTATCAGGACTTGGGCATGACCCTCAAGACGACGCCGAAGGTGCTGCGCAACAACGACGTCGCGCTCACCATTGACTTGAAGATCGACGCTCTCGCCGGCAGCTCGATTAACGGGAATCCGATCCTCGACAGCCGCGTCTATACGGGGGTCGTCACCCTTCCTGAAGGGCAGGGCGCGGTCATCGCCAGCGAACTTGACGCCCAGGAATCCCGCGCCATCAGCGGCACGCCGGGCCTGAGCGAGATTCCGGGCCTGAACAACCTGACCGACAAGAATGTGCAGAAGAACGGCTCGACGCTGCTGATCGTGATTACGCCGCACGTGATTCGCGGCACACAGGCCGCGGGCCACACGCCGATGCTGCGCATCGACAAGAGCACGACAGCGCATTAGCCTGTATTTTTCACAGACGACGAGCGAGCCCCAAATTCGGTATTTGGCGAAGGCTCTGAGGGCCTGGAGGCCCTCAGGACAGCCGATCGGGAGATCGGCGCTACAATTTTCCGCGCGAGTGAGAAATGCTTCTTAGCGTGTCGCCACGCCGTCCAGCTTGGCCTGGTACTCGACGATCTGCTTCAGCGTCTCGTACGGTACGGTGGCAGAGATGCTGCGGCCGTTGATGATCAGCGTAGGGGTCTGGTTGATGTCCAGGTCCTTGGCCAGCTTCACGGATGCATCCACGGTTGCCTTGGTTGCGGGTAGGTCGGCGCAGGCTGCAATCTTTGCGGGATCGAGGCCGGCCTTGGTGACCGCGCTGTTCAGTGTCAGGGTTGCGCCGTCCGGCGTCGCCAATCCGTCCTGGCCCTCAAATACGGCCGAGGCGAAGGTGAAGAAGGCGTTGCTGCCGCCCTCCTTGGCCACGCAGACACCATGGGCTGCCGCGCCGGCCGCCGCGGGATGCTGCGGCAGCGGGTAGTTCTCAAACACGATGCGCGCCTTGGGGAAGTCGACAGCCAGCTTGTCCATGTTGGCCTCGGCTTCCTTGCAATGCGGGCATTGGAAATCGGCAAACTCCACGATCTCCAGATCTTTCGTGGCCGCATTTTTATACGGACCGTCGGCTCTCGCCTGTGCCGTTGCGCGGCCCTCTGCGTAAGGATGCGGGCCAAAAGGAATCACGTCTTCGCCGGCGATGATGTGTTTGCCGTCGGGCAGAACAAAGAACTCAATTCCGCCTGGCTTCTGCTTGCCAGCCTTGTCTCCCACATAGATGATGACTTTGCTCACGCCCTCGGAGGCAGTCTTGAGGATGGCCTGGACCTGCCAGACGCGCGACTCATCGTAGCCCCAACTGTTCTCAAGAAATGCGTTGACCGTCTCCTTGGTGGGCGATGCGGCGGTAAAGTTGGCTGGATCGGGTTTGGGAAATGTGGGGGCCTGCGCGGGCGCCGGGGCCGATGGGTCCTGGAACGCAGGCGAGGCGGTTGCGGGCGCGGGCGGAACCTGTTCCTGTGCGGCGGCATGCAAAACGGACAATGAAAGCAATGCCAGGGCGGCAACACGCGCGACGGAGGCGCTGGCAAGACGGTTTGACAAACGAATCAAGCGAATTCTCCTTGTTTCACGGGAAATCTCCCGAACTTCTAGCTTATACCCCGTTGGCGGGGAGCTTATACCTGCACCTTGACGGCTACGGGAAATCTGCGTCCCAGGCCAAAGGATTTTGAGGTCACCTTCAAGACTGGGGCAGCCTGCTGGCGCTTGTATTCGGAGCGCTCCACGAGACGCACCACCTGTTTGACGAGATCGAGAGGGAAACCGTGTGCGGCGGCAATCTGCTCGGGGGTCTCGTAGCGCTCCACATACGCTTCAAGAATGGGATCGAGAACCTCATACGGGGGCAGCGAGTCGGTGTCTTTCTGGTCGGGCCGCAGCTCGGCAGAGGGGGCCTTTTCGAGGATCGCCGCGGGAATCACCTCGACCTCGCGGTTGAGCCAGCGGCAGACGGCATAGACGCGGGTCTTCACCAGGTCGCCGATGACCGCCAGCGCGCCCACCATGTCGCCGTAGAGCGTGCAGTAGCCCACGGCCATCTCCGACTTGTTGCCGGTGGTGAGCACGAGCGCGGAAAACTTGTTGGACAACGCCATCAGGAGGCAGCCGCGAATGCGCGACTGAATGTTTTCCTCGGTGGTGTCTGCTTTGGTCCCGGCAAACAGCGGCTGGAGGGCGCGCGTGTACTCGCCGAACAGCTCGCTGATGCCGATGACATCGTAGCGAATGCCCAGGTTTGCCGCCAGTTTGCGGCTGTCGTCGATGGAGCCTTGTGAGGAATACGGGCTGGGCATGCCGATGGCATGCACGTTTTCGGCACCCACCGCATCTTTCGCGATCGAAGCCACCAGCGCCGAATCGATGCCGCCGCTGAGGCCCACCAGCACTTTACCGAACCCGCACTTGCGCACGTAATCGCGCGTGCCCAGCACCAGCGCCTGGTAGGCCGCCGCATCCTCGTCCACTTCATCCACCGGAATTGCGGGGGCGTCGAAGGGGTCAACCACGACGAGGTCCTCTTCAAACGAGCGAGCCTGCGCAATCAACTCCCCGTGCGCATTGAGGGCCAGCGAGGAGCCGTCGAAGATGAGGCTGTCATTGCCGCCCACCTGGTTCGACATCAGCACCGGCACGCCGTCCCGCCGCGCAATGGCCGCCAGCATCTCACGCCGGATGGCGCGCTTCTTGTGCCAGTACGGCGACGAGGAGAGATTGATGTGAATCGCCGGCTGCTGATGCATCAGCTCTTCCATCGGGTCGACCTTGTAGAGCCGTCGCGGCCAGTAGTTCTTGTCGTTCCACGCGTCTTCGCAGATGGTGATTGCCAGGCGATGGTCGTCCAGTTCCACCACGCTCTGCTTCAGAGCCGCCGCAAAGTAGCGCTGCTCGTCGAAGACGTCGTAGAAGGGAAGCAGCCGCTTGTGCTGTTCCAGGAGCAACTGCCCCTGGTCGAGCAGAACAGCGGCATTCACCGCCGGCTTGCCGGTGACGCCTGTGGCCGGCAGCGCAACGCCCGCCAGCACCGCGGTGGGCAGTGCGCGCGTGGCCTCCGCCAGTTCATTCACAGCCGAGCGGCAGCGCGCCAGAAAGCTTGGTTTTTCAAGGAAGTCGGCAGGAGGATAGCCGCAGATGACCAACTCAGAGAAGACGGTCAGACGCGCACCCAACCTGGCCGCGCGCTGACTGGCGGCAATCATCTTTTCAAGATTTCCGCTGAAGTCCCCAACCGTAGGATTGATCTGCGCGAGTGCGATCTTCACACACACAGTTTAATGCATCGAAGGCAGCCTCTAGCTTCTAGCTTCCACATGCTGCCCGCTGAAGAAATCGGATGCGGCGGGATGGGGCGATTTTGAATCAGGAAAAGCCGGCGAAATCATAACGGCCTTCCGCACCCGATAGCGGTCCGAGTACGAACCAGATCGGAAGCAAAAGGCCGAATGCCGCAACGTCAAAGCTAAGAGCTAGAAGCTAGCAGCTTGAGGCTGTTTTTAGGACCCCGTTCCCGCGAAGACCACGCCGATCGTGCGGGCGATGATCTTGAGATCGAGCCAGAGGCTCCAGTTCTCGATGTAGGCCACGTCCAGTGAGATGTAGTGGTCAAACGAGGGATCCTGGCGCGCCTGCACCTGCCAGAGGCCGGTGATTCCCGGGGTCACGTCGAGGCGGCGCAGGTGGTTGAGCTTGTATTCCTTCACCTCGCTGGCGATCGGCGGGCGAGGGCCCACGATGCTCATGTCGCCGCGCAGCACGTTGATGAACTGAGGCAATTCATCCAGAGAGTACTTGCGCAGGAAGCGGCCGAGCTTGGTGATGCGGGGGTCGTTGGAGATCTTGAACAGCACACCGTCCCGCTCATTCATGTGCATGACATCGCCGCGGCGCTTTTCCGCGTCGCGCACCATGGTGCGGAACTTGGAGCAGCGGAAGACAATGCCCTTTTTGCCGATGCGTTCGGAAGAATAGAAAACGGGGCCGCGTGAATCCAGCTTGACGGCGATGGCGATGGCCAGCAGCACCGGCGAAAGAATGGCCAGCGCCAGTGCGGAGAAGAGAATGTCCAGCACCCGCTTGAACATCAGGCCGATTTCCGGCACATGGCCGCGGTGCAACGGGATGGTGGGGAACTGGCCGATGTATTCGATGGGGCTGTTCCACAGCAGGCCGTCGTACATGTCGGGGACCATTCTCAGGTCCACTCCCTGCACGCGGGCTTCTTCCAGCACATTCTGCACAATCCCGCGGTCGCAGGGCGTGGTGAAGAAGATCTCGTCCACAAACTGCTTGCGTGCGTGCGCAAACATGGTCTCCAGTGTGCCAACCACGTCGCCCGAGGCGGCTGAAAAGTTCGTTCCGCCTCCGGCAAAATCAATGAAGCCCCTGAATGTGTATCCCAGGTGGCGGATGCTCTCCAGGTGATGGCGAAGCGCGTGCGCCTCAGGCCCGGTGCCCACAATCAGCACGTTACGGGTGCCCACTCCGCGCTCAAAGCGCCGGTAGATCAGGACGCGGTAAACCAGGCGACGCAGGCTCAGTGTGATGGTTACCAGAGCCAGCGTGACGATGACGATGGTGCGCGGAATTTCCTCTGCGTGCACCAGGTAGAGTGTGCCGGTCAAAAGCAGTCCCGAGGTAAAGCAGGCCTGCACGCTGAGCCTCTGCTCATGCAGGAAGCTGGTCAGGCGCTTGGGGGCATACAAATGAAGGCGACGGCTGGTGAGGATGAGGGTAAAGGTGAATCCGCACAATAAGGCCAGCAGGATGCCCATGGACCAGCCGTGAATCAGCGTCCCGCGCCAGAAACTCTTTGCTCCGGTCACCGGACCGGTATGGAACTCATAGAGAGTGGCAAGCACCGCGGAGCCCAGGACCGTTATCCCGTCCAGAACCATCCACAGTTTGGTCGTACCCCGTGCGCTGCGCGTGGAATTTGACGCCGCTCCTTCCGCCCAATCCGGGGCTGAAGACACGGACGCTGAAACTCGTTGCCAGAATTCGGATGTAGCCATATGCGTTCCGCAGACCTCAAAAGTTCATTACATCGGGAATAAGTGGGGAACGTCTTCCCACAAAGGAACCATGCAAGGAACCGTGACAATGAAACAGTTGTTGTTGACGACTAAAACGGGGCTGATGATTTGAGCGTCTCTTTTGGGTTTGGGTTGCCCGCGTTCGATGCAGAACATTCTTAAGAACTGCAATACATCCCGGCGGCCTCGTCCAGCCGTATCAGGATATTCATTTTTTCATTCCTCATTGTTGGACCCAGGCCAATCGGAAAAAGAGCTTGCGGCCAGTGGGTAACAGCGAACAGATGCGGCCGAGAGCGTTTTCGACCTGCGGTATGAATGCAACCTACAAAAGATGAGACTCTGCAAATAGTGCCGTTGGGGGTGAACACTTGCCCAGCTATCCCAAGCCGAGCAGCCTGCTTGCAACCGTTACTTGACCGGCGACTGCTCCGTCAAGCCTCAGCGAATCCCTACCATTCCAGCATCGCTCGAAGTGGCCCGTCATGGCAAGGAAAATCTTATGAATGAGAGGTTACTAAACTCTAAACAACTCATTCCGAGGGTAATACATACGCGTCCAGAGCCAGGAATTGCCGGATATGCGGGTCGGTGGAGGCTGTGAACTCCTTGAGCGGCCCGAAGAACCGCGCCTTGCCCTCGTCCAGGAACAGCACCTCGTCGGCCAGCCGTTCGGCAAAACGCATATCGTGGGTCACGACAATGCTGGTGAACCCCAGTTGCATCTGCAACCGCTGGATCAGGGTCGCCATGCGCCGGGCAATGATCGGATCCACCATGGTGGTTGGCTCGTCGTAGAGCACCACCTCAGGCTGCGCAGCCAGAGCACGGGCAATGGCCACTGCGCGCTTGCGTCCGGTGGAAAGGCTGGCTGGATAGGCTTCGGCCACGTCTTCTGCGCCCACCATCTTGATGAGCCGGTCCACAATCTGCTGAATCTGGTCTTCGTCGAGGCCACCGTGTTCGCGCAGCGGAAACGCCACGTTCTCGCGCACGCTGAGCGAGTCAAACAGCGCCCCGTTCTGAAAGACCATGGTCACGCGCTTGCGAATCGCCCGCATTCCCTCTTCGCTCAAGGCGTTGATCTCTTCGCCTTCCACGCTGATGGATCCCACCTGGGGCTTCAGAAAGCCCATCAGGATGCGCAGCGCCACCGACTTTCCCACGCCGCTACGGCCAAGAATGCAAAGGGTTTGTCCGCGCATGACGGTAAAACTCACATCGTCCAGGATCCGGCGATCGCCAAACCACATGGAGACGTGCTGGAAGGAGATAATCGGCGTCTCGATCGGCACTTCCGGCCGCTCGGAGTCAGGGAGCGCGGGCAGGGTTTCAGAGAGCTCGGGGATCAGCGTCTCGAAAATCTCCGGGTTGGGGAGGGTATCCGACATCGGGTTGCCTTCAGCTTACGCGATTCTCCCCGTGAAGCAAGTCTCGGCACGGCAAAGATCCCGCGGCTGGTTCACGTTGAGGAACCAGCGCGCCGGGATCAGCCGGCCCGGATGGGCAACCTGGCCGGCCTGGATCAGGGATTCGACCTGCAGGATGGCCATGGACTGGTTCAGCGCGGCACAGGACGCTTGAAACGCCGCAAAACAGCCTCCGCGCCCGGCTTCGAGTGCCGTGCGCAACGCCGGCAATGCCGCACGGTCCACCACCGCCGGAAAGCTTTGCGCGAAACCGTTTACCGAGGATAATGTGACGGCGTGGCCCGTGATCCTGGCGTGGTTCAGCAGAAATGCAACAAGCGTTGCAGGTAAAAGGGGCAGATCTACGGGGAGAAACACGCTCCATCGAGCGTCGGTCGATTCCAGGGCCGCGCAGATGCCGCTCAGGGGGCCGAGGCCGGCCTCCGCATCCTCCACCACCGGAGCAAACGCTTTCAGAGATTGGAATGCGACTGAAGATCGCGCGCCGGCGATCGACGGTTCCAGGTCGGCTTGGCGCAGAGTTTCGAGGGCTCGTTCGACCAGGGGTTTGCCCGCAAACCGGACCAGCGCCTTGTCCTCGCCCATGCGGCTGGATCGGCCGCCGGCCAGCACAAATCCGGCCGCGTCCGGCCGCGGCGGCCCTGCCAGGTCTTGCTTTGGGCTCAACGCCCTGCAATCTCCAGGAAGCGAATCAGCGACTGGATGCCCAGCTCAAAGTTCTTCAGGTTGAACTTTTCGTTGGGCGCGTGGAGGCCATCGTCCGGAAGCCCGAAGCCCATCATCACGCTGGGCAGGTTCAGGTGCTTCGCAAAGTCGCCCACAATTGGAATGGAGCCGCCGGAGCGGATAAAGACCGTGTCCTTGCCCCACACCTCGTGCAAGGCCTCGGTGGCGGCGCGAATGTAGGGGTTGTCCACGGGAATCAGGCAGGGGTCGCCGGAGTGAATCAGGCGCACTTCCACGTCCACGCCCTTGGGGACAATCTTTTCGACATAGCTCTTGTAGAGCTGAAACGCCTTGGCCGGCGTCATGCCTGGAACCAGCCGCATGGAGACCTTGGCAACCGCCTTGGCCGGAATCACGGTTTTTGCGCCCGCGCCGGTAAACCCGCCGGGAATCCCGTGCACATCCAGCGTCGGCCGCGCCCAGGTGCGCTCCAGCACGCTGAATCCCTCTTCACCCACCAGTTGCCGCGCGCCCACTTCCTTGATCCGGTATTCTTCCTCGTCGAAGGGCAGGCTGCTCCACGCCGCCAGCTCCTCGGCGCTGGGCGGAATGATTTCGTCGTAGAAGCCGGGAATCAGGATGTGGCCGTGCTCGTCCTTGAGCTGCGCGAGGATCTGGGCCAGTGAGACGAATGGGTTTGGCGCCGCGCCGCCGTACATGCCGGAGTGCAGATCGGTCCTGGCTCCACGCACTTCAAGCTCGGTATAGATCATGCCGCGCAGGCCCACGCAGAGCGTCGGCAGACCGGGCGCAAACAGTTCGGTATCCGACACCAGCGCGAAGTCCGCCTTCAGCTCCGGCGGCTTCGAGGCGACAAAATTCGCAATGCCCTCGCCGCCGACTTCTTCCTCGCCCTCAAGAATCACGCGCACGTTCAGGGGCAGTTTTCCTGTCGCAGCCAGCAGGCTTTCAAGAGCCTTCACCTGGGCCACCACCTGGCCCTTGTCGTCGACCGCGCCTCGGGCGTAGAGGTTGCCGTTGCGCTCGGTGGGCTCGAAGGGCGGAGAAAGCCACTCGTCCAGCGGATCGGGCGGCTGCACGTCGTAATGGCCGTAAACCAGCACGGTAGGCTTCCCGGCGGCGTGAAGCCAGTCGGCATACACCAGCGGATGTCCTTCGGTTTCGATGAGCCGCACGTTCTCCATGCCGATCCGCTTCAGCTCCGCGGCCAGCGTTTCGGCGGCGTGGCGGCAATCGCCCGCGTGTTCCGGCAGCGTGGACACCGATGGAATGCGCAGCAGGGACTTCAGGTCTTCCAGGAAGCGGGGGTGGTTCTGGCGGGCAAATTCTTGAGCGGATAAGGACATCGGGGTACTCTCTTTCGCGGATTTGGCCAAGAAGCAGTATAGGCGTTTACGCCCTGTGGCAGGAAACAAGCGGTCCCTTCCAAACCGCCGGTTCGATGGAAGCGAGAGCTCCGGTCAATACGAACCATCAATCTCAAGGCAGACGCGAAACACTGGTTGTGGAAGAACACGCCACGGACCCCAGGCCGCCGGATTCTCCGGCGTGCAACCTCAAGTGATACCGACAACATAACGAGGTTGCATGATAACCGCCGTGCGAGTGAGTCGGAGAGAAAACCGGAGAAACATGAAACTGCTCAAAGGAATTGGAACTGGACTGTCCCTCACCGTGCTCTGCCTGCTCATTGCGCCCAAAGCGAAGGCAGACGAATGGAATCAGAAAACCACGGTCACCTTCAGCGAACCGTTTGAAGTTCCCGGCGTCGGCCAGCATCTTCTGCCGGCGGGCACCTATGTTTTCAAACTCATGGACTCGCCCGCCGATCGCCACATCGTTCAAATCTTCAGCGAGGACGGAACCCATGTCTTCGCTACCATCCTCGCGATTCCCAACTTTCGCCTGAGGACAACGGACAAGACGGTCATGACGTTTCGTGAACGTCCCGCCGGCGAGCCTGAAGCGCTGAAGGCATGGTTCTATCCCGGCCGTGAATACGGCGATCAGTTTGTGTATGAGCGGTCCAGGGCGATGCAACTGGCGACGGAATCGAATGAAGCGGTTCTCTCCACGCCGGCGGTGCTGGCATCCTCAACCGCCGATGTTCTGAACACGGCGCCCGTCGAGGCAGTCAGCCCCAGCGGAGACACGGTAGAGACAGCAACAGTTGTCGATACGCCTCCCGTTGTTGCTGCCACTCCTGTGGCCTCACCGGAACCCGCGGTTGCCGAAAACCTTCCCAAGACTGCAAGCAACCTGCCTCTTATCGGATTGGCCGGTTTGGCGATGCTTGGCGGCGGAATTGTCGTGCTCGGCTTCACGAAGCTGCACGCATAAACCAATGGGGTGTGCGAACACCCCACATTCACCATGAACAGCCGGACACGGGGAGCGCGGTGCGTATCGCTCTCCGTGCCCGCTCTGGTCACACGCAGGGACACGAGCACCGCTTCATCGACTTTGTCCGATTCAAAATGCATTCTCGGAATGGACCGTTGACTGGGATGACCGCAATCCTCAATCGCGCGCAGACAACAACTGAGTCCTGCCCCGCAACTCCGCGATCTACGACCTCCAAGCGCTGGCTGCACCGATGCCTGATCGCACTCATCGGCCTCGTTGTCGTGCGTTTTGTCTCCGGCGCGCAGAGCGCTCCGCACGCCGATTACACCCTCAAGCTGAATGCCAACATGGTGATTCTGAGCGCAACTGTTCTCGATCGCCACAATGCGCTGGTCTCAGGCCTCAGCCAGGACGATTTCCGGATCTATGAAGACGGCGTTCTTCAGCAGATCAGACATTTCAGCCACGAAGATATTCCTGTAGCCGCGGGCATTGTGGTGGACAACAGCGGCAGCATGGGGCCGAAACGCGCCGACGTGATTGCGGCAGCGCTGGCCTTCGCCGGCTCCAGCAATCCCCAGGACCAGATGTTCGTGGTCAATTTCAATGACCACGTTTCATTTGGGCTTCCGCGCGACATCCCGTTTACCGATCGGCGCGATCAACTGGAGCGAGCCCTGTCTTCAATTCGCACCATCGGCATGACCTCTCTTTACGACGGCATCGCGGCGGCGCTCGATCATCTCAAGGATGGCGATCGCGACAAGAAAGTCCTGATCCTGATCAGCGATGGCGGCGACAACGCCAGCAAACACACCCTGGCGCAGGTCATCGACATGGCCAAGCAGTCCACTGCCATTATTTACACCATCGGCATCTTCGATGAGCAGGACGGCGATCAAAATCCCGACGTGCTGCGGCACTTTGCAAAGGAGACCGGCGGTGAAGCTTTCTTTCCGGAATCGCCGAAGGAAATCCCCGCCATCTGCGAGGGTATCGCGCGGGATATTCGCAACCAATACACACTGACCTACGCACCGACGATTCCGTCGCAGGATGGAAAGTACCGGTCCATCGATGTGAAGGCGGCTGCGGCGGGCCACGGACGGATGTTTGTCCGCACCCGCACCGGCTACGCCGTCCCGCTCAACCCGGACGACAATGCGCAACCGCGCACGCAGCCATGAATCCCCAGATGGAGCAGCAGTCGTTCAGCCTGCGCGGCCGGGTGTTTCTGCGCTGGACACATTGGTTCCTGTTCATTGCGGGCGCCGTCACCCTGGCGTGGGTGGCGCTCAGCTTGTTTCAGGCACGGCTTTACCAGCAGAGCGCAGGGAGCGCACTGGACGCGCAGGTGCGGGCCGCACAAATCCAGTCCGCACAGATCCAGCCCGCGCAAATACAGGCCGCATCGCAACTTCCGGCGAACCTGCCCCGCGCAATCGTCAAGGAGGGCGAAGTTCTTGGCCGCATGGAGATCTCCCGGTTGGGGATGAGTATCGTGATTCTTGAAGGAACGTCGTCGCGGACGCTGCGTCTCGGCGTCGGTCACATCGCGGGCACCGCTTTTCCCGGCGAGCCCGGTAACATCGGCATCGCGGGTCATCGCGATAGCTACTTTCGTGCTCTCAAAGACATTCGAAGCGGCGACGAGATCGGCATTCAAACCGCAACCGGCCTGAGCCGCTACCAGGTCGACCGTGTGCAGATGTTGGAACCGAGCAACATTGCCGTGCTGGCGCCTACAGCCATTCCCGGCATTACGCTCGTGACCTGTTATCCGTTCTACTTCGTAGGCCCAGCGCCGCAGAGATTCGTGGTCCATGCGCACCATGTGTAACGAACCACTCTATTGTGTACGGTTTTTTCTAGTAGCGAGGCAGGCCAGGATCCACCTCGGCGGACCAGGCATCAATGCCGCCGCGCACGCTTTGCGCATGTTCGAAGCCCTGGTTGCGCAGCCATACGGTCACGTTCATTGAACGCATACCGTGATGGCAGAGGACCATCAGCCGTTCATCGGGATCAAGCTCCTGGTGCGCGCGCGCGGGCACGTCGCCCATGGGCATGGCCACGCTATTCGTAACATGCGCCGTCTCGAACTCCCATGGCTCGCGCACATCGATCAGCCTCGCCTTGTCCTCGCTTAAAAGCGCCGCGGCCTCGCCCGGCGAAATCTCATAATCCAGCATGATTCCAGTTTATCTTTTTCTGGAACGGCAGGCCGCGGAACGATGGGGCGCCGAGTTCAATTTCAGGCTGTGACTGAAACGCCGACGGCTGCTTCCTTGTGGATTGCAGCGATGTCCCGGACAGCCCAGCCGGCGATGAGCAGGCTGGGCGCGGCGGTGTGCGTGGCATTGCCGAGGGCGGCCAGGGTGGTACACCGCACCTGCTGGCCAGGCTGCGCGGCGCGGGAGACGACGGCGCAGGGGAAGTCGGGCGGAAGGCCTTGCTGGAGCCATTCCTCGGCCAGCAGGTACAAGTTGCGGCCGGGCATGTAGACGACGCGGGTGGCGCTTTCGACTTCCGGCAGCGGCGACTGGTTGTGCGAGCTGGCGTGGTGGCCGGTGGAGAAGATGACGCTCGACGCGCTGTTGCGATCAGTGAGCGAGCATCCGATGGCTGCGGCTGCGGCGAAAGCGGCGGTGATGCCGGGTACGACTTCGTAAGGGATTTCCGCTGCGGCGAGGGCGGCCATCTCTTCAGTGGCGCGACCGAAGAGGAGCGGGTCGCCGGACTTGAGGCGGACGACGCTTTGGCCGGCGTGCGCGTGATGGATCATCAGCGCGTTGATTTCGTCCTGCGTGATGGTCTTCTTGCCGCAGCGCTTGCCGACGTTGACGACCACTGCGTGGGGCGGCGCAAGATCAAGTATTGCTTTGACGACCAGGTCGTCGTGGAGGATGACCTGGGCGGATTGGATCAGACGCAATGCTTTGACGGTGAGCAGATCGGGATCGCCGGGGCCGGCGCCGACGAGGTAGACGTGGCCGGAAGAAATGGAAGAAGCAGAAGCAAGAGCAACCGCAGGTCCTTCGACTCCGTTCGCATTGCTTTGGTCGCTCAGGATGACAGCTTCTGCGGAGAGTGCAGCGTGGTTGATTTGAGCGAGCTGTCGCGATGGGCAGGTTGTGGATTCGCAGAGCTCGCGTTGGGCCAGTTGATGGAGAAGCAGCTTGCGCGCTTCGCCGCGGAGATGAGTGGCGAGGACTTCGCGGCGGAGCTCGCCCAGGTTCTGAAGCCAGGGGCCGAGGTCGGCGGGGAGCTGTGCGTCGATTTCGCGGCGCAGACGCTGAGCCATGGCGGGGCTTTCGCCGGCGGTGGAAATGGCGATCTGCAGACTCCCGCGGCTGACGACCGAGCCGAAGAAGAAATCACAGTTGGGGATGTCGTCGACGCTGTTGGCGAGGATGCCGCGCGCGACCGACTCGCGATAGACTGCGGCGTTGACCTCAGGTAAATCGGTGGCGGCGATGACCAGCGAGTTGCCGTCGAGGTCGGAAGGTTCGAAGGCGCGCTGGATCCATTCGAGCTGGCCTTCGCGGGCGAGCCGTTCAATCTCAGGACGCGCATCGGGCGCGACGACGCGGAGTTGAAGGCCCGTCTTCCACCCCGGCGACGAAGACTTGTCGCCGGGGACCCCGGTCTTCATCAGGCTGTTTATCTTTTCGAGGGCGACGTTTCCCGCGCCGACGAGGAGGCAGCGGCGGCCTTCGAGCTTGAGGAAGATTGGCAACATCGGCATGAAGACATTCCCTCAGGGGCTAAAGCCCACAGTTCATCCGATCCATTTACGGCACGACTAAACAGGTTGGTGAAAAAGTCCTGGTCTTCCTGAAAATTGGAAAAAGTGACGCAGGGGCTAAAGCCCTTTCTCTCAATCTAAACGGCGCGCGGCCCGAGTAAACTCGTGCCCTTATTACAAAGCGCATCCAAAGCTGAGTATTTCACCAAGCTGTAAAGTCGTGCCCTTTCAATGGCGCTCATTCAGCTACCGCGTGCGGCACATGGCCGGTGGGCAGATCGCGCTCGACAACTTCCAGTTTTTTACCGCTGAGATACACGTGCAGTTCTTCGTTGGAGTGGCGGCTGAACCACGCGCGCAGATTCTCATCCGGCTGGCGCGTGAGCAGATAGCGGCGCAGCAATCGCTCGATCGAATCCGGAACATGCGTGGCAAGGCAGCGGTAGCCGACGGGACGCGCGACAGCGGCGTGCTGTCCTACCGACCCGCCGAGGCAGAAGTAGTACGCGTCCGTAAGCTTGCCCTCGTGCTTGATCTTCTTGCCTTCGATGCCGATGTCGGCGATCCAGTGCTGGCCGCAGCTATTTGGACATCCAGTGACGTGGAGGCGAAGCTGCTGATCGAATTGCGGCAATCGCTCTTCGAGTTCGCCGACAAGCCAGCGGGTGAAGCCCTTGGTCTCCGTGATGGCCAGCTTGCAGAACTCGGTGCCGGTGCAGGCCACGGCGCCGCGCCAGAAGGACGAGCCTTCCACGTACAGGCCGATCTGGCCGAGTTCAGCGGCGAGTGCGGCGACGTCGTGATTGGGAATGTCGATGAAGACAAGATTCTGCGAGACGGTGGTGCGCAGGTTGCCGCTGCCGTAGCGCTCGGCGAGGTCTGCTGCGGCCTCAAGCTGTTCACCGGTGAGGCGGCCGCGCAGGACAGACGGGCCCACGTAACTGAGGCCCGGCTTGCGCTGGGGATGGATGCCGGCGTGGTCGCGAAGAACGTCATCGGGCACCTTTTCGGGCACGCCTTTGAGCATTGTGAAGTCGAGGCGCGACTGGAGCTCGGCGAGGAAGGATTCGGCGGTCCATCCCTCTTTCATGAAGAGGTATTTCAGGCGGGCGCGTTCGCGGCTTTCGCGCAGGCCCTGCTGGTCGCGGAAGATCTCAGCGATGGCGCGTACGACAGGCACGGCCTGATGGGGAAGAACGAAGGCGTCGAGTCGCACGGCGAGATGCGGCTCGTTGGAGAGGCCGCCGCCGACGCGCAGCGAGAAGCCGACTTCGCCATCGTGCTTTACGGGCGTGAGGCCGATGTCGTTGATCTCGGGATAAGAACACCAGGAGGGGCAGCCGGTGATGGAGATTTTGAATTTGCGCGGCAGGTTGTAGAACTCAGGGTTGGCGGTGAGAAGGTGCGCGACCTCGCGTGCGATGGGCGAAGCGTCGAGGATCTCATCGGCGGCAACACCGGCGAGCGGGCAGCCGGTGACGTTGCGGACCACGTCGCCGCATGCGCCTTTGGGCGAGAGGCCGATGGCGGTAAGCGCGTCGACAACTTCGGGCAGCGACTCGATGGTGAGCCAGTGTAGCTGGATGTTCTGGCGGACGGTGATGTCGGCGAGGTTGCGCGCGTGCTTGCGGGTGAGGCCGCCGATGACGCGCAATTGCGAAGACGTCAGGATGCCGTTGGGGATGCCGATGCGCATCATGAAGTAGTCGGAGACAAGACCTTCGCCACCCTTGCCGCCGGTAACGCCTGCGCCGTCGCCCTGGGTGTAGATGCCCCACCACTTGAAGTACATGCCGGCCCACTCGGGGACGACGCTGGAGCGGCCTTCACGGGCGAATGCGCGCACCTCATCGAAGGCCAGCCAGGGGTTCTTCTCGCGCTTGAGGCGTTCGGCGCGCCGCGCTTTTGTCTCTTTTACTTCAGAGGGTTGAGTCATGATTTCCTTTTTGTGGGCAGAAACAGAAAACCCGCGGCAGCTTGGCTGGGTCGCGGGCTTTTCAGAAACCTTGGTTTACGGAAGAACTATTTCAGACCGAGGTCACCCTGTGCTCGCGAAGCGAGGTACAGAGGCGACAACAAAGGCGGTCCTGCATGAGGATATGGTAGCGGCGGGGTGGGGGAAATGCAAATCTGTGCAGCGGCGCGAGCCGCTCAGGCAGAAGTCAACTGACTGAAGAGATCGGTGAGGCTGAGGTAAAGTGGAGTGCTCCTCACTTCAAGGCGCGAAGCTTCAACCCATTCCTTACCAGTGCACATGCGGCCTGAACGCGTCTTTGGGTCGATGATCCAGATCGTTTCCACGCCCATCGCCTGATAGTCCCGGGCGCGCTCCTGGGTGTCGGAATACGTGTCGTCGGGAGACAGGATTTCGATGACGAGCAGTGGCGGATCGGCGATTACATCGGGTTGAGCGCCGAGCGGGAGCAGAGCGACATCTGGAATCCGGACCCGAGTTTTCGAAACCTGAACGCGTTGTTCAGTAACGACTTGAGCGCCCCATTCGCTTTCATGCTGAATAAACCAAGCTGCCAGTAATGCTTGAATGCGCGCATGCTCGTACTTGCCCACGTTGCGCTCCCTGATTTCTCCATCCACGTACTCACGGTCCGGCCGATAGACGGTAGCGAGGTACTCGCGCAGCAGGATTGGAAAAGTGGTAGCCATACACTTGAACGATAGCACGATTCTCGTTCGCGGTTCAGCGGCGGGAGCAAGGCTCAGCGTGGCTGACAGGTCTTGAACGCGGCTTTAATTCACGCGGTTGCGTGCGCCAACTCTTCCTTGGCAGGGAGCTCGCGGAGTTCAGACAAAATCTGATAGACAGCCACCTGGGCGGCGGCTTTGCCATCTTCCGACAGGCTCATGCGGATGGGCTGCCGCGGATCGATGGTGATGGCGTAGAGGACGATCTCGTGCTGCCCGCTCTGGATATAAAACATGTCGAGCAGATCTTTCATGCCGACATCGTGGGCCGTGAGGGTAGGTGGGTAGTCGCGCGAAAAACGCGGCGTGGTGCGGGTCACCGTTCCGATGGGATTCTCGTCCCCCGCGGCGTCAATAAGAATGATGCGCTCGGCATTTTCCAGCGGCTCGAGCAGCGTAAAGCCGCCCGTGCCGCCGTCGAGGCATTCAACGCCTTCAAGTGGCGCATGCGTTGCCAGTTCCTGCTCGATCGCCCGCACTACATAGACGCCGATACCTTCGTCGCCCATCAGGACGTTGCCGAGGCCCAGAACCAACGTTTTGTTTTGGCTATTTGTCACGATTATCCCGCTCGAACTTCCATCCGCCGATGATCGAGGATACCGTGCCGCGGCCCTCGATGTAGTCGTGATAGAAGGCAAGGTAAATGTGAACGATGACGAACGTGACGAAGAACCACAGGAACGTATGGTGCCAGAAACGTACACCGAACTCGCCGCCCATCAGCGGAACGATCCAGGTGAACATGCGCGGCAGCCAGGAGTTGCTCATGCTGGAGTAGAGAGCGAAGCCGGTGATGGTCTGGAATACGAACGCCAGGAAGGTACCGAAGTAAATTACACCGGCCAGCGCGTTGTGACCGGTGGAGATGGGCCCGTGCAGCTTGGTCTCAAGAACGTCTGCCTTGATGACGTCGACAATCTCCAATTGCTGCTTGCGCTTGAGCGGAAAGAACGCATACCACCTGGCGTACTTGTTGCCGACGAATCCCCAATACAGGCGGGCCAGGAAGTTGAATACGTAAACGAATGCGGCCACGAAGTGGATGAAGCGGACCCAGCCGAACCAGTACTGCTGATAAGCTTCAGCCGCGTAGAACGGGCTGGATGGGGCGCCGATCAGGTAGCCGGTGACGAGCAGCGTTACGAGGACGACCGCGTTGATCCAATGGTAGACGCGCACCGGCAGTTCCCAAACATAGATCCGCCGGTAATCGGCCGGACGCTTGGAACCGGCCGATAAACCACTGCCTGTAGCGATAACTGGAGTACTCATGGGCATCACTCGAAGGAAACCTGGTGAAGGTGCCGTCCCTGCGGATCGTACAGATGCACGGCGCAGGCCAGACACGGGTCAAAGGAATGAATGGTGCGCAGAATCTCGACGGGCTCGTCGATCTTTGCCACCGGCGTGCCGATCAGCGCCTGCTCAAAGGACGAGCGCTGCTGCTTGGCGTCGCGCGGCGAACCGTTCCAGGTGGTGGGCACCACGAGCTGATAATTTGCGATGGCGCCGTCGTGAATCTTGATATAGTGCGCGAGCGCGCCGCGAGGAGCCTCGGTGAGGCCAACGCCCTCCGCATCCTTGGGCCAGCTCTTGGGTTCCCAGAACTCGCCGTTGAAGGTGGAGACTTCGTTGATCTTCACTTGTTGCATCAACTGGCCAAAGTACTCCTTGAGCCAGATCATGGCCAGGTCGGCGTCGAGTGCGCGAGCAGCCACGCGGCCCAGGGTGGAGAAGAGCGCGCCCACCGGCACGTTGAGCTTGCCAAGCGTACCCGTAACAACTTCCTTCACGTCGGTGCGCCCGGAGGCGAAGGCGACGATCAGGCGCGCCAGCGGACCCACTTCCATGGGCTGTTCTTTCCAGCGCGGGGTCTTCAGGAACGAATACTTCTCGGAGCCCTCGAGTGTTTCAAAGGGAGGTTTGGGGCCCGTGTAATGAATATTGGTCTCACCGGCCCAGGGATGGATTCCCTGGCTGTCGCCGCCCTTGTAGTCGTACCAGGAGTGCGCAATGTATTCCTTGATCTCCTGGGAATCGCGTGGATTGACGGGATGAACGGTCGAGAGGTCGCGGTTGAGCACCACGCCGCGCGGATACTTGAAGGTGTCAGTTCTGGCGTATCCCTGGGTGGGGAACTCGCCGTAGCTGAGGTAGTTCGAAAGGCCGCCGCCGTACCCTGCCCAGTCCTTGTAGAACGAGGCAACGGTGAGCACATCGGGAATGTAGACCTGGTTGATGAATTCGTCGGCCTGGTCGATGAGGCGCGAGACCAGGTTGAGGCGCTCGGAGTTGATGGCGGCCACTTCATTCATGTTGATGGAGCAGGGAACGCCGCCGACGAGGTAATTCGGATGCGGGTTCTTGCCGCCGAATACCGCGTGGATCTTGACGATCTCCTTCTGCCATTCGAGCGCGTCGAGATAGTGAGCGACGGCGATCAGGTTCACTTCAGGCGGCAGCTTGTAGGCCGGGTGACCCCAATAGCCGTTGGCGAAGATACCCAGGCCGTTGGCGGCGAAGGTCTTGATCTTATCCTGCACGCCGGCGAAATAGGCGGTCGTGTTCTTGTCCCACTTGGAGTAGGACTGCGCCAGCTCCGATGCCTTCTTGGGGTCGGCCTTGAGCGCGTTGACGATGTCCACCCAGTCCAGCGCATGCAGGTGATAGAAGTGCACCACGTGGTCCTGCACGTACTGCGTGGTCATCATGATATTGCGAATGATTTCAGCGGTAGGTGGAACGGCGATGCCCAGCGCGTCTTCCACGGCGCGCACGCTGGTGAGAGCATGCACGGTGGTGCAGACGCCGCATACGCGCTCGGTGATGGCCCAGGCATCCCTGGGGTCGCGGCCGATGAGAATCTTCTCCAGGCCGCGCACCATGGTTCCTGAGCTGAATGCGTCGGTGATGACGCCGTTTTCAACCACCGCCTCAATGCGCAGGTGGCCTTCAATGCGAGTTACGGGATCGACGACGATGCGTGTCATGGTCTCTTAAATCTCCTTTTGATCATCGGCGTGGACTTCTGCAATCACGGGCCGCTTGCGAATGTTGGTGACTACCGCGTGGGCGGCGACTCCGGCCAGCGTGGCGACTCCCACGACGGTGCCGACGGTGTCCGCGGTGCTCTCGATGCCGAAGCCGGGGAACGAGGCGAGATGCTGGTAGAACGGACCGTTGTCCCAGAAGCCCTCTTCACTGCAGCCGATGCAGCCATGGCCGGATTGAATGGGATAGCTGGTGCCTTCGTTCCACTTGACCACGGAGCAGGCGTTGTAAGTAACCGGCCCGCGGCAGCCCATCTTGTAAAGGCAATAGCCCTTGCGCGCGTTCTCGTCGTCGAACGACTCGACGAAGAGCCCGGCGTCGTAGTTGGGGCGGCGATAGCAGGTGTCGTGAACGCGGCGCCCGTAGAACTCCTTGGGCCGGCCCTGGCTGTCGAGCGCGGGCGTCTGCCCGAGCACCAGCAGGTGGGTCACGACGCCCATCATGACGTCGGCGATAGGCGGGCAGCCGGGAACGTTGATGACCGGCTTGTTGACCAGCTTGTGAATCGGGGTGGCGCCGGTGGGATTCGGCTTGGCGGCCTGCACGCATCCGTTGGAAGCGCAACTGCCCCAGGCGACCACCGCCGCGGCGTCCTTGGCGACGGTCTGCAGAATCGACTCGGCAGTCTTGCCGCCGATCATGCAGTAGACTCCGTCGTCGCCGGTGGGCACAGCGCCTTCCACCAGAACGATGTACTTGCCCTTGTTCTTCTCGATGGTGTCGTTCAGGCTTTTTTCCGCCTGGAATCCGCTGGCGGCCATCAAGGTTTCTGTGTAATTCAGATCGAGGACATTGAGCAGCACATCGAGAACGATGGGATGCGATGCCCGGATAAACGACTCGCTGCAACAGGTGCACTCTTGAAAGTGCATCCAGATGACAGCCGGTCTGTCTTTCTTCTCAAAAGCCGAGACGACCTGCCCCATGCCGGTTTGACCCAGCCCAGCCACCGTCGCGGCCGCGGCGCAGAACTGAAGAAAGTCTCTGCGGCTGTAGCCCTTCTGTTGCATCGAATTCCAAATTGACTGACCCATGCCTACCTCGCTCTGTGCATGTTTCGGCGAAGTTCCTCAAGGCGGAAGAACCTTTGAAATAGCCTCTTGGATTTCCCCGAATGACAGATGCGAAAGTACCCATCGCAAATAACGGCACGCTGTGCGCTGCGTCACAGTTGTAAGTCCAAGATTTGCAGAGTTTTGGGCGTAATGTGATTTAAATCACGCAAAAGAAAGGTCTTTTTGACACGGAGCGTACGGAGAAAATACAGGGAAGAAAAGTGCATTCGTTGCGATTTGCGGGGACGGATGGGGGCTGCGGACGCGAGCCTTCGAAAACTGATCGAATGTGCGCTTGGTCAGAATCCTGTATGGATCGCGTTTCCAGGACTCAGGGAAGCGCGAATGAAGCGTCAGGCTTCTTCGTCTTTCTTCGGCGGGCCAAGCGGGTCGTTGTCGCGGTCAGTCACTTCCACCAGCCCGGCCAGGAGGTCGGCGAGTCCTGGCGTCCAGCAGGCCTCCGGCGCACGCCAGCTCCAGTTGCCGGAGGGCACGGCGGGGGTGTTCATGCGAGCCTCCGAGCCGAGTTCGAGCAGGTCCTGCGCGGGAACCACGGCGAGCTGGGCCACGCTGGTCTCGGCGGCGCGAATCAGCGGCCACACGGGGCGCTGAGTCACGGGCCCCACGTAGGCCTCGACTGCACTGCGCTCAAAGCTGCCGGCGGCGTTCCACCAGCCCTGCGTGGTGTCGTTGTCGTGGGTGCCGGTGTAGGCCACGGTGGCGGGCACAAAGCGGTGCGGCAGATGGTTGTGTGCCGCCTTGCCGCCAAAGCCGAATTGCAGCACGCGCATGCCCGGCATGTTGTTGTTGAGGCGCAGTGCGTCCACTTCCGGAGTGATGACGCCCAGGTCCTCGGCCACCAGCGGCAGCGGCCCCAATGCGGCCTCAAGCGCGTGGAAGAGCTCCTGGCCGGGCGCTTTGACCCACTCGCCGTTCACTGCCGTCTCTTCTTCGGCGGGAATCGACCAGTAGGCCTCGAAGCCCCGGAAGTGGTCGAGGCGGACGACGTCATACAACTGGCAGGCGCGGCGGATGCGGTCGATCCACCAGTCGAATCCCCGCTCTTCGAGCACGTCCCAGCGATAGAGCGGATTGCCCCAGCGCTGGCCGGTGGGGGAAAAGTAGTCGGGCGGGACGCCGGCGATGCGAATGGGCTGAAGGTCCTTATCCAGATCGAAAATGTCGGGGTGAACCCACACGTCGGCCGAGTCCATGTTGACGAAGATGGCCACGTCGCCGAGGATCCTTATTTCGTGCTCCGCCGCAGCCTTGCGGAGGTCGCTCCACTGCTTTGAGAAGGCGAATTGCAATACCTGTTCCTGCGCCAGGGCGCGGCCATGCTTGGCGGCGATCTGCGCCAGTGCCTGGGGATTGCGGCGGCGCACCGGCTCAGGCCATGCGGTCCACGCGCCGGTCGAGAACTGGCGGCGGAGCTCTGCGTAGAAGGCGTAATCGACCAGCCAGCTGGATTCGGCACTGCAAAACTCTTCGAACTCTTTCCATTGCTCCGCGAGCGTTTCATCGTGCGGGCCGCGGTCAAGGAAGTTGCCGGCGGCTTCATACAGCAGCGGAAGCTTGCGCGTTTCCACAGATTCGAAGTCGGCGTTGCCACTGCGTCCGGCCAGGCCGGCGATGCGGTCGCCGCCGATCCAGCCCCAGTCAGAGAGGAATTCGAGGCTGATGAGGTAAGGATTGCCGGCAAACGCCGAGGAGCCTGCGTAGGGTGAGTTGCCGTAGCCGGTGGGGCCGAGCGGCAACACCTGCCAGACGTGCTGCTTGGCTTTGGCGAGGAATGCTACAAACTCGTGGGCCGCCGGGCCGAGATCGCCGATGCCGCCATACGAGGGCAGGGAACTGACGTGGAGAAGAATGCCGGAGGAACGCTGAAACTCCATGCATTGATTATCGCCTGCTCAGGGAGTGCGAGGGCCGCCGGTGAGATCGCCACTCAAGGTACGCAAGTATGCGGGAATAAACGGGGGGCTTCCCCGACCGTTGACACTCAAAATACAAACGCCCCGCCAGCTTTTGGAGGCTGACGGGGCGTGACGTTCAACAAGCCCGATTTAACGGGAACATTCCGATCTTACCAAATCATCAGGAATAACGAAAAGACTAGACTGACTGACTTTCTGACTTCGCAAGCGTGCTAGGCGAAAAGGACAGGAGCGCCCATCGCTTCCCACACCAGCCGTTGAATGCAAAGAGTATCCTTTGGATCCAAGATCGGAGTACCCCACTTCCCATTGTCGATCACTCTATCAAGTCTTGCGACCGAGACGTGTGTGACCATATCTCCTTTTGCCCAGCAATCTGTATCCTCTTTGAAGAAGCTGTAGGTGTTTGCTGGAATCCTGTGATGCTATCTCTCCACAGGATTCGGTGCGACGGTGCTGAAGGGAACCACCAAACACGATCCGTGGTTTCGGCGTCTCCGAGGCGACACCACGACTACGTGCCTCTTCTTATTCATCTCTGGAGGTACTGAGTCCTTGAAGTCGCAAATCAGAATCATCCCAACCGTTGGGGCAAAAGTTATTGCCATGAGTCATTTATACATACCATTGCGGCAACGGAAAAGGCCGCCTCTGTTCGGAAGGCGGCCTCTCAGTTGGTTGGCTCGGTTGAGCCGGCTTACAGGCCCGGAACTTCCGGGGTCTTTTCCTTGGCGTTGATCTGGATGCGCTTGCTCTTTTTGTAGCTGTCCATCACGGAGCTCATGAAGACGCCGAAGGCATCGTTGCGGCGCTGTTCCAGCATCTGGTCGCGCGCCTGGTCGAGGTTCTTGGCGATTTCGTCGGCGGTCGGCTCCTGCTTGTCCACAATCTTTGCCACCACGCCGGTGCGCGCGGTGCTGATGGGACCGCTGATGTCGCCCACCTTCATGTCGAGCAGTTGCGGAGCCACCTGCTCCAACTGGCCGAGGTCGGGAACCTGGCCGGTTGCGCCCACCAGGTCACTGGTCTTGACGGTCGCGCCCACTTCCTTGGCGGCCTTGGCCAGATCGTTCCCAGCCTTGGCCTTGTCCGCGAGCTCTTTGGTTTTCTGGCTGAGCAGGGCGGCCAGTTGCTGATCGCGGTAGTCGTCCAGCACATGGCTCTTCCAGTCGGCAAATGTGGGCGCATGCGCCGGCGAGATGCCTGCGACCTGGAAGATGGCGTAGCCTTCGCCGGTGGGTGCGTACTGCGCGGGGTCACCCAGCTTGGCCTGGAATGCCTTGGCAAGCAACTGCGATCCATCGGGAAGAGCGGAGATCACTCCGCGCTGGCCGGTGGGGGGTGTGGTGACCAGGTTCAGACGATGAGCCGCAGCGGTCTTGTCCAGGCCGGTCTTGACGGCCTCGGCAGTCAGCGCCTTCGCGTAGCTGTCTTCGGCCTTCGCGGTATTCTCGCGGATCAGCGTTGCCTGGATGGTGGGCAGCACTTCGTTGATTGCCTGTGGATGCGCTGTCTGGCGCTCTTCCACCTGCACAATGTGATAGCCGAACTGGCTCTTCACAATCGCTGTATCGCCGACCTTCTGGTTGAAGATGGCGTTGTCGAACTCCGGCACCATGCGGCCCTTCTGGGCAAAGCCCAGTTCGCCGCCCGCGTCCTTGCTGCCGGGGTCGTCGGAGTACTTTTTGGCCAGGTCGGCAAAGTTGGCGCCGCCCTTGAGCTGCTTGACAATGTCCTCGGCCTTGGCTTTCGCAGCGGCGTCCGTCTTGGCGTCCGCGCCGGCATCCACCTTGATCAGGATGTGCCGCGAGCGTGCCTGGTCGGGCACCTTGTACTCCGACTGGTGATCGGTGAAGTACTTCTGGATCTCCTGCTGGCTGGGCTGCGGCACGCCGCCGGGCAACTGGTCGGGCGTAAACGCAAAGTAGCTGATCTTGCGCTCTTCAGGAACCCCCGCGGCGTAGCGCGCGGCGTTCTTCTTGAAGAATGCTTCGAGGTCGGAGTCGGAAGGATTGATGGTCTTGCGCACGTCGTCCGCCGAGAGGACCGCGTAGTCGAACTTGACCTTGATGTTGTCCTTGCGATACGCGTCGGTGACTTCCTTGTCGCTGACCGTAACTCCGGCGGTGATGAGCGCCTGCAGGCGGTGCATGATGATGTCGTGACGGACATCGTCTTCAAAATCCTTCACCGAGAGATTGAAGCGCGTGGCGATCATGCTGGCGTACTGCTCTTCGCCAATGAACTTGCCGCCGGGGAAGAGAACCTGGCCGGCCTGGCCGGTCTGCAGGTACTGGCGCACATCGTCTTCAGTGGCGTGAATGCCCAGCCGGTCGGCCTCAACCAGCAGAACCTGCTGCTGCACCAACTGCTGGCCGATGCGCTGCTCAAACAGGTTCAGGATCATGGGGTTGTCGGGGTAGCGCTGCTGGGTCAACTGCTGGCGCGCCAACTGCTCCACGCGCTGCTGCGTAACCGGCTCGCCCCCGCCCACAAAGCGGCTATACCAGTGGGGGTAAACCATGGCATACGTGTCATTGGACGTTGCGCCCATACCGGTGAGGCCTGGAATCAGGTACACCACCATGCCCACCGAGACGACGCCGATGATGACCACGAAGATCGCCTTGGTAATGCGATTATCTTTTTGCTGCAGGAAGCGAATCATGAATGGACTTGAACCTTCAACTCTCTACGCGCGGTCGTGAAGTTTCCCCTGGCCGAATATTGCCCGGCTGCGGGAATCTCCCACTGTTGCGCAATTCTCGCGCAATTCTTGATTGACGCGATTCATTGACATTATAGACGAGCAGGAGCGCCGCGCGCCCAAACCCTCCAGGTTGCGGCATGGCAAACGTATCTAATTCTCGGGGCAATGGCAGTCAGGGCCGGAGTTCCCTCGCGAGTTTTGTTTTTGGAGGGAGCAGGGGCATTTATACCCCTGAAGAATGCTGTTCAGGGAGTTGCCTTTAGGCACCGGTATTTCCCCGGCTGGAAAATAGAGGCCCGGGGCTAAAGCCCCTTCGCTTTAGGCATGGTTTCAGGGGCATAAATGCCCCTGCTCCTTCCGAAACGGCAAACCAAGGCAAGGTCAATCCCATTTTCTGCCGGGACCTTACCGCAAGATTCGGATGCGTTTGTCCTGGCGCTTGCCGTAGCGTCGAGCTTGGAACAGCCCGCCCCAAAACACCGCGGGCATCCCGGCGACCGGAATGCCCGCTATGTTTGAGTTCCGAGTCCCCTCGGCCTCACTGCTTCACTCGTTCACTTTTTCACTGCTCTTAGCGCCAGTAGTAGTAGCCGCCGGCCATGTAGTACGGACGATAGTAGACCGGAGGATATCCTCCGTAGTACGGTCCCGCTGTTGCGTAGGCGCCGCCTCCGTAGGGTGAGCCATAGGGATAATAGCCACGGCGATAGAGCGACGGGCCGCCTTGAAAGAGTCCCTGGGACAGCCGTGCCGCTTCCTGCGGGCTCACCGGGTTGACCGTGAGCGGCGTCTTCAGGTGGAAGGTCACCAGCGCCTCGGCGGGAATCCACGCGTTCGGTCCGGGAGTGGCCGCGGAAGCGGCAGTGCCAGCCGCCACGCCTGCTCCTGCGCCGACCGCGCATCCTACGCCACGGCCGACAGCGCAGCCGATGATGGTGCCCAGAATTCCGCCGCTTACGGCATTTCCAACGGTGCGTCCGGTCTTGCTTGGGCCCCTTACCTTGAACTGGTCGGAATCGAGCGGGTAGCTCTGGCCGCCCAGGTCAAGCGAGGTGAGCTTGAGTGCCAGCTCGGGGCTGCCGCCCAGGTCGCCGGCCTTCTTGACTTCGCTCACCACGCCATGAACGACTGCGCCGCGCGGGATCGCCAGCACGTTGCCGTAGGCCACATCCTGAATCACGGTGAATTGAACCGGCTCGCCGTCCTTGGCGCGCTTGCTGACCACGGTCTCGTTGGTGCGCAACTGCAAAAGCGTTCCCTGAGGGATTGTCACCGGGCCCTTGGCGGGCTCGTAGACCGGAGCTTGGGGCGCCGCATAGCGCGCTTGAGGGGGCGGCATAGGTGCGTACTGAGGCCGCGCCGGGGGATAGGGTCCCTGGGGCTGGTTCGGGCCTGCGCCGGAGTTGTCCGGCGGCGGGGCTGCCGCATCGTCCGGCTGGTTGTCTGCCATCTGCTGCGCGCCGGGGTCGCCGGCGGGGGAGGCCTGCGGGTCGCCGACGGTCAGATTGTTCTGAACCTTGATGACACCGGCTACCCGGCCGGCGATCGACTCAGCCAGCTCGCTCGAGGCTGCGGTTGAAACGGTTCCCGAGAGCGTAACCTCGCCCTGGATGGTTGCGGCCGTGATCAGGTCGTTCTTGAGCGCCTTGGAGCCGTCGAGGGCGTGCACCACGTCCATCTCGATCTGCCCGTCGGTCCGCTGTCCCGCGCTGGGAGCCGCGGGCGGGGTGTTTGCGTCCTGGGCCAGCGCAGCCTGGGGCAGCGCAAACAGGCCGCACAGCAAAACCACCGCGACCCAGGCCGGGGTCTGGGGGAAAACTCTCTTGAGCAAGGTCCGATTCATGGTGATCTGTCTCCTCTGCCTGAAGCATTCTTCCAACGGCTGTTGGATGCCGCACAGCCTGGAAAGACGCTTGAAGCTTTCGCTTCCGCTTCAGACCGTTAGACGAGGTCTGGGGGAAGCCGTCACAGGCATTAACCCCGCCGCGAAGAAAAAGTTCCGCAGCTTTACGACGAGTTTGGCACAACTTTGAGGGAATCCGGGGACAAATCTGCGGTCCAGGCGCCAGGATGGTGCGCACTTCATACCCTTAGAACAGCTTTCCATCGGCCTCGGTTTCGATAGCTGCAATCAAGTTGCGCAGTACTTCGACGCGCGGTTTGGCCAGTTGGCGCGCACTGTCCAGGCGGATCAGGCGGGGAAGGCGCTCGACCGCTTTTTGGAGGACGGGAAGCACAGACGAATAGGAGGGATAGCGGGTGTCGCGTCCCACCTTCACCAGGGCGCGCAGGGCTCCAATGGCACCCAACTGCTCCAGAATGTCGGCATCGCGCAGCAGAACCGCCTCGATCGTGACCGGCTCATCATGTGGCTGGTGGGTGCGGATGGCCTCGGCGACGCCGTCAAGCTTCTCGGCGGGAAATCCCCAGCCCGGCAGCAGCTCACGCGACCGCGCAATCGTGTAGGGCACATGATCCCAGCGCGCCAACTCCGCCGGGTCCTGGGGACGATGCCCAAGAAAGACTCCCAGATCGTGCATCCAGGCGGCGGCAAAGAGAATGTCGTCGTCAAACGGCGTTCCCTCGCCGAGCTTTGCCGCCAATGTGTAGAGGCGCGGCTGATGGCCGAACTTGTCCGCAGGCTGCGCCTCGGCGCGAATGTATCCAATCACCGACGCCCGCCACGCAGCGTTCATCGTGTCGCGGCCGGCCAGTTGGGCGTCATGCGGATCAGGTCCAGTCCGCCCGCGTCTTCCAACGTGAAGGCCGGCGAGGCGGCAGGCACGGCCACCATGCCGCGCGTGGGCAGATCGACCGGCTCAAAGTCAGGACCGGTGATTCTCGCTGTCCCCGCTGCGGCAAACAGGTAGGCCAGGCCCGGCTCCGGACGGTCCTTATCAGACAGGCTCGCGCTGGCCCGGCTGACGTTTACCGGAATTCGCTCCACGCGAAAGTACTCCACATCGATCAGAAGGGTGCGGTCGTCGAGCACCCTGGGCGCAATCTTGCCGGCGCGGGTGACGAGCCGTGTTGCTTCAAGGGATTTTTCAATGTGCAGTTCGCGCGGGCGTCCGTAGTCGAACATCCGATAGGTCAGGTCGCAGTTTTGCTGCGTCTCCAGCAGGATTGAGCCCGGCACGATGGCGTGGACCGTTCCCGCATCCACAAAAACCATGTCGCCGGCGTTGATATCCACCATGTGGAGGCTCTGTTCGAGGGTGCCGGCGTGAATCTCTTCCCTTACTTGTTCCAGAGTCACGCCCGGCTTGAGACCGGCGGCGACCTGCGCTCCCTGGTCGGCCGCCAGCACGTACCAGCACTCGGTTTTGCCGCGCGGATCGCCGTACTTCTGCGCCATCTTGTCGTCCGGATGCACCTGGACGCTCAGCTTTTCCTTGGCGAGAATCACCTTGATCAGCAGCGGCGATGCGCCGTCGGGCGCGTTGTTGCCCAGCATGACCAGGGGATGCTCGGCAAACACGCTGCTCAGTTTCTTTCCGGCGCAGGGGCCGGTGGCCACAATGCAGTCGTCGCCGGTGAGCCAGACTTCGCCCAGCGGATCTTTGTCGGCCACCTTGTCATACCAGGGGCGCAGATCCATGAACCCCCACACCCGGACATCGAAGTGGGGCTCGATGCGAAACGGGGCCAGAGGGGAGAGCGAAGACGGTTCGAATAACGCCATTCAGTTTGCCTCCATCCTTGGGAAAGAAAGGACCGCCAACAATCTGCGGCTTCAACTCCACTTTATCGTGCTGGCCGGCCCTGTGACAGGCGTTTGCGCCTCGATGCGCGGATCCACGCGAGTGAGCGAGTGCTTTTCGTTCTTTGACGGTTCTCGAAACCGTTCTATGCTGAATTGCATGTTCTCTTCGTCCATGTTTGACAGCATGTTTCACCTGCCGCTTCCCATCCTGGAGAAGCTGGCGCGCCCGGTCATCGTCTACCTGGTCCTCGTGGCGCTGCTGCGCGTCTTCGGCAAGCGGGAACTGGCGCAGCTCAATCCCTTTGACCTGGTGGTGCTGCTCTCGCTCTCCAATACCGTTCAGAACGCCATCATCGGCGACGACAACTCGGTGACCGGCGGGGTGATCGGCGCCTTTGGCCTGCTGGCCATCAACTGGCTGGTGGTGCGCGTGCTCTTCAGCTCAAAGCGCCTGACGCGCGTGCTGGAGGGCCGGGCCTCGATTCTGGTCCTCAACGGCCAGATCGACCTGAAGGCGCTTCAACGCGAATCGCTCACCCGCGAGGAACTGCTCGCCGTCATCCACAAGCAGGGGTTTGAGGACTTCGACAAGGTGCGCAAATGCCAGCTCGAACCCAATGGCACCTTTTATGTGGAAGCCTTTGACCCGTCCGTGGCCGACAAGCGGCACGATGAACTGCTGGCGCGGCTGGATGCTCTGGGCCGCGAAGTGGCGGTGTTGCGAGGGCAGGCTTGAGCGTCGTAATCCGGCGGCCGGAGGCAGCAGAAAAATAGTGCGAATATTTCTGTTGCAGATATATCTGTAGCGGATATATATTTCTGGCATGGCTACTGGAACCGTACCCGCAGCGCCCCTTTCACCGGCGGTTTTCGCCATTCTGCTCTCCCTGGCTGAAGGAGAAAAAACCGGGTCTCCATCGACAGGTCCTGGCCGATGGGGTGGCAAACACGGCTATCTGATCATGACGGACGCACGCAGGCCCCAGGGCGGCGGCATCCAGATGGGTCCCGGAACCCTCTACGGCTCGATTGAACGCATGATGCGCGACGGGCTGGTGGAGGAGTCGGGCGCCTCCGACGACGCGCGCCGCCGCTACTACCGTCTGACGACCTGGGGCCAATCCGTGCTTGCCGCCGAATTGGGCCGATTGGATGCGGCTGTTTCCTCGGCTCGCTCACTTGGGCTGATCCCGCAGGGAGGACGCTCATGAGCCGGCCTGTTGATTCCACTGACCGGCTGATGAGTCTTTATGCGATGGCCGTCCGCCTCTATCCACGGGCGTTTCGAGAGGTGTATGGGGCATCGCTGCGTCAGACCTTCCGCGACGCACTCGACGATCGCACTCTCTCTCGCCGCGCGCTTATTCCGCTGGTTCTGCGCGACCTTGCCTTATCTCTTGCAAAGGAGCATCTTGCCATGCTGCGTGACACGTTTGGACGCCCCGCCCTGATCTTCAATGCGCTGGTTCTGGCCGCGCTGGCCACGGTGCTTGCCCAGGCACTCTACACCATCCCGCAGCAGGTTCTGCGTCTGGGCGCCAACGACCCGCAGATCGCCCTCGCTGACGACCTCGCAGCCAAACTGGAGCAGGGAATTGCGCCGGCGGACGCGGTTTCTCCGGGCTCCATCGATATTGCCCGCAGCCTCACGCCGTTTGTGATTGCCTACGACGATCAGGGGCATCCACTGGCTTCGCAGGCGCGGCTGGACGGCGCGATCCCCGCTCCCCCCAGCGGCGTGTTCGACTACGTCCGCCAGCACGGCCAGGACCGGCTGAGCTGGCAGCCAGTCCGGGGGACAGAGCATGGTGTGCGGATTGCCGCGGTTGTCGAGAGAGTTGCGCCGTCAGGGAGCGCGCCGGGAGGCTTTGTGCTGGCCGGCCGCAACATGCGCGAGGTAGAAAGCCGCGAACACCTGGTGGGCCAATTGGCTCTGCTGGCTTGGATCGCCATGCTGGGGCTGATCTCCGTTGGCACGGCTGCGTTTGGCTGGTATAGCCGGCCGAAAATCTCCGTGGCTCGGGTCTGAAACCTTTAGGTGTTCGCCAGTCGGCCTTTGAAGGGAAAGAAGCCCCAAGCCCAAGTGGCTTTTTCCAAAACTCCATGGAGGACTGCGGAAAGCCTGGCACCGGCTATTTCTCGAACTGAGCATCCCCTTGGTCGAGCTCGGTTATGGCTACGTCTGGCGATTCACCAATCAGCGAATCGGCACGGACGACATGAATGATACCGCCAACGGATTCCACTGTGAGCTTTTCGCCCAACTGCCAGCCAACTTCCTGAAGGATGTCCACAGGGAGGAAGCACCCGCCGTCTGAATCGAGAGTCATCGTGCCTGTTTCCATCTGATGGCTCGCGGCTATTGTGGCATGAATTTGGTGATTCTGGGTTTCGACAGCAGCGACGAAACCGACCAAGTAACCCCGTAACAGGCCAAATTTCGCCAACGGGAAAGCAGGGCTATTGGATTCGAATAGATTTCTCATCAAGTTTCCCATTCTCTTGGCGACAGGAGACGATCACGCTCTTACCATCTGGAGAAATGCGAAACGCCGGGTTGCCATCCACGATTTCGCTGGTAAAGCAGCGATCATCCAAGGCCTTGTGCTTCAGTAACGGGAACCATTTGGGATTGGTGTAGATCTCGTATGCAACCCAATCGCTGGTAAAGGACATGCTCGTCCAGTCGGTTCGCCAGGTTACGGTCGGGCTTAAGCGGTCGGAATTATGAGGAAACGCGAACATCCCGAGCAGCATGATCCAGCTTGAAAAGCTGAGATACACGGCCGCGGCGGTGGGAAGCAGGAGTGTCGCCCAAACTACCCGAAAAAACCATCGCGTGAACGAGGACCACAGCAGGGAAATCAAGCAGGTGTATCCGACAACCGCAAATGGGTACACGATCAATGGCGCCCAATACCCCGCTAGATACCAGTCGGTTTTCAGCTGCATGGCCGACAGGAAAACAGGAGAGCAGAATGCGATGACGAGCGCCCATTTTGCGGGTGCTTTCAAATGGCGCCAAATGCGCGAAGTTCCCCACCAGGCAACGGGAATCAGCAAAAGCGGAATCCACCAAATTAGACAAAACGCCAGGAGGTGGTGAGCCGGGTCATCGTGCAAGAACTCGTTGAGCATCCACCTCATTGGACATCGTCCTCGTTGAACTGCTGGTCCTCTGCGGCGAAGCCGCGTCTGCCTGGACGGCCAGTCCTATTCCCACTCGATGGTGCCGGGGGGCTTTGAGGTGATGTCGTAGACCACGCGGTTGATGCCGCGGACCTCGTTCACAATCCGGCTGGAGATGCGCTTGAGCACTTCGTAGGGCAGCGGGGTCCAGTCGGCGGTCATGCCGTCTTCCGAGTGCACGGCGCGCACGGCGCAGGTATAGGCGTAGGTGCGCTGATCACCCATGACGCCGACGCTCATGACGGGAAGCAGCACGGCAAAGCTTTGCCAGATCTTGTTATAGAGCCCGGCGGCCTTGATCTCCGCGACTACGATCTCGTCGGCCTCCTGCAGCAGTGCAACGCGCTCCGGGGTCACTTCGCCCAGGATGCGCACGGCCAGACCGGGGCCGGGGAAGGGCTGGCGGCCGAGAATATCGTCGGGCATGCCCAGGTCGCGGCCGATGCGGCGGACTTCGTCTTTGAACAGGTCGCGCAGTGGCTCAATCAGCTTGAGCTTCATGCCCAACGGCAGGCCACCGACGTTGTGATGGCTCTTGATGGTCTGGCTGGGGCCCTTTACGCTTGAAGACTCGATGACGTCGGGATACAAGGTGCCTTGCACAAGCCAGTCAACACCGCCGGATTCCTTGGCAATCCGCGTTGCTTCGTCGTCGAAGACTGCGATGAATTCCGCGCCGATGCGTTTGCGCTTGGTCTCCGGATCGGTGACGCCGACCAATTGATTGAGGAAGCGCTCGCTCGCGTCCACGGCCACGATGTTGAGGCCGAGTTTCTCGCGCAGGTTCTTTTGGACGCTGACAAATTCATTCTTGCGCAGGACGCCATTGTTGACGAAGATGCAGGTCAACTGGCTGCCGATGGCCTTGTGGACCAGCACTGCGGCGACCGACGAATCCACGCCGCCGGAGAGACCGCAGATGACGTGTCCCGCGCCCACTTTTTCACGAATTCCGGCGACGGTGGTTTCAATGAAGTGGGCGGGCGTCCAGTCGCCTGCCGCGCCGCAGATGTTGAAGACGAAGTTCTCGATGAGCTGCGGCCCAAGCGGTGTGTGGTGCACCTCGGGATGAAACTGCACGGCCCAGATGCGGCGTTCTTCGTTGGCGATGGCGGCCAGCGCGTTTGACGTGACGGCAGTGCGATGGAATCCGGGCGGCAGAGTTTCTGCCTCGTCGCCGTGGCTCATCCAGACTTGGATCGTCGCCGGCAGTCCGCCGAACAGGGCAGTCGCACCGTCTTCAATGATGACTTCGGCGTGGCCATATTCGCGCAGCGGCGCCGACTTCACCTTGCCGCCGAGGTGGTGCACGATGAAGTGCAACCCATAACAGATGCCGAGTGTGGGCACGCCCATCTCGAGCACGTTGGCGTCGGCCGCCGGAGCGTCCGCGTCATACACAGACGAGGGTCCGCCGGAGAGGATCACGCCGAGCGGCTTGTGTGCCTGGATTTCTGCGAGAGGGGCAGTGCAGGGAAGGACCACGGAGAAGACGTTCAGTTCGCGGATACGCCGGGCAATGAGCTGCGTATACTGCGAACCAAAATCAAGGATAACGATTGTTTGGGTGTCCACTTTTTATTGTGGCAGCAAGGGACGCAGTGTGGCAAGAGCTTCGTGCGCGCAGCGTGGTTGCGGGGCAACGATGTTTTTCGGAGCGGACTGCACATTTTTCTGTTGACAGGGAGGAATATGTGCGTGTTAACTTACCGTAAGTGGACGCTTACCTACAGGCCGGACTCGACGCATTAGGTGATGCAACCCGCATGGCGATCTTCCAGAAGCTTGCCGGCGGTCCCGTTGCCGTCAACGAAATCGCCAGCATGATGCCGGTCAGCCGTCCCGCTGTCTCGCAGCATCTGCGGGTGCTCAAGGATGCGGGGCTGGTGATGGACAGCAAGGCCGGAACGCGGCGGCTTTACCAATTGAATCCCGAGGGAGTGGCGCGCTTGCGTGCCCACTTCGACCAGATGTGGACCCAGGCAATGAGCTCATTTCAAGTAGCAGCAGAAACCAAACCCATGGGAGAGAAAGATGCCAAACACAGCAGAAGAAGCCGTCGTACGTAAGAGCGTGTGCGTGCGGGCGCCCATCGAACGCGCATTCAGCGTCTTCGTCGAACAGATGGAGACATGGTGGCCGGCAACGCATCACATCGGCAAGACTCCATTCGAAGCCATCTTTGTTGAGCCGCGCGTGGGCGGGCGCTGGTACGAGCGCGACGTCGAGGGTAACCTCGTTGACTGGGGCAAAGTCCTCGCATGGGACCCGCCCCATCGCGTGACGCTCTCCTGGCACGTTGGCCCCGGGCACGACTCGCCGGATTGGGTCTGCGATCCCGATCCCGCCAAGGCCAGCGAAGTCGAGATCCGATTCACGCCCGATGGACCGGGAGTCACGCTGGTTGAGCTTGAGCACAGCAAGCTCGAGCGTCACGGCGAAGGCTACCAGCAACTCCGCGCCATCTTCGACGGCCCCGGCGCCTGGAGCGGCATTCTGGCCCTGTATGCGAGGAAAGTGGATGGGGCAAAGGAATGAACAAGCCTGTTTTCTTCCTTTCCATCGCGTCGGCACTCACCTTCATTCATGCGGTGATGCACACCATCGGCGGCGTCTTCGGCAAGACACCCGCGGGCCCGGCGGCGGTTGCCGTTGCAGCCATGAAAGCGAATCAGTTTCTTCTGATGGGAAACCTGCGCACCCTCTGGGATCTCTATCGCGGGTTAGGCCTCGGCGCCACGATATTCCTCACCGCCGATTCGATTCTGATGCTGCAGATGGCGTTTCTGGCGCGGACCGGCGCGCGCCGTTTGCGCCCCATGATGGCTACGTTCCTGGCCGCGTACGCCGTATTCGCAATCAATTCGTATGAGTATTTCTTTGCCGGTCCGGTCATTGCAGAATTACTCATTGTCGCCTGCCTGGGAATGGCGATCGCTACCGCGGGAAAGGAAGTTGCATAAAGTAGGAACGGACGCCGGGCTTGAAGATCGAAGTACGGCGTCCGTTATATTCCCTATTCCCTATTCCCTAATCCCTGGCCCTTGTACACCACCCCAGCCTTCATCACAAACTTCACGTCCTGCAACACCTTCACATCGTCCACCGGGTTCCTCTCGACGGCGATAATGTCGGCCCACTTGCCGGGTTCCAGGCTGCCGGTTTTCGCGGTCCAGCCCATCAGGTCGGCGGCGTTCAGGGTTGCGGCTTGCAGAGCGGTCAACGGAGCCATGCCGAGTTGGTTCACGTAGACATCCAGTTCATGCGCATTGAGGCCGTGCGGATAGACGGCCGCATCGGTGCCCATGGCGATCTTCACGCCGGCCTGCATGGCGTGCTTGATGTTGTTCTTGGCTACGGCGATGGTGTCCAGCATCTTCTGGTGGTAGAAGGGCGGCAGGTTGCCGAACTCGAGCATCCAGTCTTCGAGATAGAGCGTGGGCACCAGGTAGGTCCCATTCTTTTTCATCTCGGCAATGGCTTCGTCGTTGATGTAGCTGCCGTGCTCGATGGAATCGACGCCGGCCTTTGAGGCCCACAGGATTCCCTGCGCTCCATGAGCGTGCGCGGCCACTTTGCGGCCCAGGCGGTGCGCATCGGCCACGATGGCCTGCATCTCTTCGAGAGTGTATTGCGAAGCCTGCGGATCGTCGCCCTTGGAGAGCACGCCGCCTGTCGCACAGATCTTGATGAGATCGGCCCCGTACTTGATGTTTTGCCTGACCTTGTGCTGCACCTCGGCAATGCCGTCGGCCACGCCATCGCCCACAGAGTTGTAGTGGAAAGGCAGCAGATTGTCGTCGCAGTGGCCGCCGGTGATGCCCATTGCCGGACCACTGACGAGCATGTGCGGTCCGGGAACCTCACCGGAGTTGATGGCGTCGCGCAGGTCCACATCGGTGTAGCCGCCGGCGCCCACGTTGCGCACCGAGGTGATGCCGGCCAGCAGCGTCTTCCGCGCATTCGCCACGCCGTGAATGGCTTCCTTGGCATCGGTAGACGTCACTTCACGGAAGGGATCGAAGTCCGAATTCATGGTCAGGTGGGTGTGCACGTCGATCAGGCCTGGCAGGACGGTCAATCCGCCCAGGTCGACGACTTTGTCGCCCGGCTGCGCGGGCACGGAGGCGGAGGGTGCGATGGACAGGATGGTGTCGCCCACCACAACGATGGTCTGGCCATCGAGCAGCTTGCCGGTCTTTACGTCAAGCAGGTGTCCGGCGCGCACCAGGGTCCGCTTCGACTCCGGCTTCGCCGCCGGTTGTGCTGAAAGGAAAGACGAGCCGATTGCAAGGGCCAGGGCAACTGCAAGTTTGCGGTGCGGATTCATGCGTACGCCTCCAAAGAGCGATGAAGAAGAGTGATGAAACGGAGTGTAGCAAACGAGCCGCGCGGGATCGCTCTTCGGGGTCGCGGCTCTTCCGCCTTGGCGCGGGCTGCGTCTTTCTTTCGCGCCCTTCCGTCTGCGTGATAGGCTCCAAATCAAACCGCTGCGCTTGTTTGCCGGCGCGTTCAACCATCTGGCTTCAATCCGCGCGTTTTATCTCCGCGAACGACACGCCTGTTGATCCCACAGAAAAAAGGACTCCCGATGAACTGTACACGTTTCGCATCCCTCTTGTTGCTGGCAGCCGCGGCCGCGTTTGCGCAGGCGCCAACCCCACAAGCCGACGCATCCAAGCCCGCACCTCCGCAGGCCATCAAGAGCTTCGATCTCTCCGCCATCGACAAGACGGTCGATCCGTGCGTTGACTTCTACCACTACGCGTGCGGTAACTGGGTCAAGGAGAACGCCGTTCCCGCCGACCAAACGCGCTGGGCGCGGTCCTTCTCGCTGCTGGGCGAGCGCAACCGTTACCTGCTGTGGCAGGAGCTGGATGCCGCAGCCACTCATCCGAAGACGCCGCTCGAAAAGAAATACGGCGACTACTATGCCGCCTGCATGAATACCGATCTGATTGAACAGAAGGGAATTGCATCGATTGAGCCGGACCTGAAGCAGATCGGCGATCTGAAGGATGCGCACAACCTGGGCAAGCTGATGGGCGAGCTCGAGGCCGAGGGCGGCGCAGCGCCGCTGTTCCGCTTCGGCGTGGGACAGGATGAGAAAGACTCGTCCAAACAGATTGCGGAGATCGGCCAGGCCGGTCTCTCGCTGCCCGATCGTGACTACTACATTGTGGACAGCAAGCGCTTCGAGGGCATTCGCAAGCAGTATGTAGAGCATGTGACAAAAATGTTCACGCTGGCCGGCGACACGCCGGAGCAGGCGGCGAAGGAAGCCGCGGCAGTGATGGAGATTGAAACCGCGCTGGCCAAGGCCTCCACCAGCCGCACCGACATGCGCGAGCCCGAGAACCGCTACCACATCTACACGCTTGTTGAGCTGCAGAAGCTGGCGCCGGACTTCGACTTCAGCATCTACTTCAAGGACGTGAAGATCCGTCCCTTCGACACGCTCAACGTGTCTACGCCGGAGTTCTTCAAAGCCGTGAACGGCCTCATTTCCTCCGAGCCGGTGGACGCCTGGAAGTCCTACTTCCGCTGGCATACGATTCACGCCTCGGCCACCAATTTGCCCAAGGCTTTCTACGATGAGAACTTTGGCTTCTTCGGCAAGACGCTGGCCGGACAGAAGGAACCCACACCGCGCTGGAAGCAGTGCACCAGCATGACCGACCGCGCGCTGGGCGAGGCTGTCGGACAGGACTGGGTCAAGGTGAATTTTCCGCCCGCGGCCAAAGCCAGCATGGACCACCTGGTGCTTGCCCTGGAGAAGTCCCTGGGCGACGACATCAAGACACTCCCCTGGATGACAGATGCCACCAAGGCGGCCGCGGAAGAGAAGCTGGCCATGATTCGCAACAAGATCGGCTATCCGGAGAAGTGGCGGGATTACTCGGCCTTCAAGGTCAAGCGCGACGACCTGATCGGCAACCTTCAACGCGATGCGGTCTTCTCTCGCGCTTACAACCTGAACAAGCTGGGCAAGCCGGTGGATGAAAAGGAGTGGGGCATGTCGCCGCCCACGGTCAACGCCTACTACAATCCCTCGTTCAACGACATCAATTTCCCGGCAGGCATTCTGCAGCCGCCGTTTTTTGATTTCACGATCGATCCGGCGGTCAATTTTGGTGGCATTGGCGTGGTCATAGGCCACGAAATGACGCACGGCTTTGACGACGAAGGGTCGAAGTACGACGGCAAGGGCAACCTGCGCGAGTGGCAGACGCCCGAGGACCGCAAGGCCTTTACCGAGCGCACGGATTGCGAAGTGGCCGAGTACGGCGGTTTTGAGGCCGCTCCGGCGCACGGCGACACCCCGGCGCAGCATCTGAACGGCAAGCTCACGCTGGGTGAGAACACGGCCGACAACGGCGGCCTGCGCATCGCCTACCTGGCCCTGCTGGATACGCTGGCCGAACAGCACAAATCCATCGGCGACAAGGTAGACGGATACACCGAGGCGCAGCGCTACTTCATCAGCTTCGCCCAGGTGTGGTGCCAGAACCAGACCGAGCAGTCGGCCCGGCAGTCGGCGCTCACCGATCCCCACTCACCCGGCGAATGGCGCGCGAATGGCGCAGTGCAGAACTTTGACGAGTTCGGCAAGGCCTTCGGCTGCACCAAGGGCCAGCCCATGTACCCGGTGAATTCCTGCCGCGTCTGGTAGGGCCGGCCGGGGTTTCGGAGCCATGGCAGAAGATCGCCGTGGCTCCGGCTCTTGAGGGCGCGCATTGGAATACTTTTCAGATGGCGCAACGGTGAGCTGAAATGTCCGTGCCGGGATGGTAGGGTAGCGAAAGGACTTCCAATCAGGATCGGAATCGGGGCCGGACTGTCCTTATTGCAGGATTCAACCCCAACTCGTTGACGTTTTTGGGCGTTGCGGCGTCCAAACGGCAACCGAGCCCGCAACACAAACACAATGCTCGGACGGCGAATTGGACCGTACACGAGGCTGGATGGCCTCGGAAAACCGTATGTTTTGCTCAGTCTCCGGCTCTAAACTAGGCACAACCAGCCCTAGCCTTTTACAATGCATCAGGGACCCGTCCCAACCCAGCTCTGCTGTGGAACTAGCAAACTTGGCGGCGCACGCCTGACCAGGATGAAGGAATCGCATGAAGTTTACGAAATTCGGAAAGGCCCTCCTGCTGAGCGCCCTCTCTGCAGGTGTCATCCTCGGCGTTACGTCTTGCATCGAGAGTTATGCCACCGGTTATTTGTATGTGACGGGCACAGTGACGGCCCAGTCCGGCGGTAACGGCATCATCAGCGGGTATCACATCGATCACAATACGGGCAAGCTCACACCTCTGAATGGATTACCGGTTGGTTCCGGCGGGGCCAACCCGGTGCGCGCGGTCCTGATCACCGGCAGCCGCTTCCTTTATGTTCTGAACCGCGGCACAAACAAAGAGGGCAACGGCGACTGCACCACGGCCGATCCCTGCAGCGGCTCCAACATCACCGAGTTCGCGGTGGGCGGCAACGGCATCCTGACTGCGCAGGAGACCTTCTACAGCCAGGGAATCAACTCGTTCCGCCTGATAGCCGATACTTCGGGCAACTACATTTACGTGCTTGACCACGACTCGCCGGTTACGCTGGCTGACGGCACAACGGTTCCGTCGAGCGCGACGAATCCGAATACTAGTTGCGGCAAGGCGCTCGGCACCGCTGTCACCACCTGCGGCGACATTACCGCCTTCCAGGTGGACCCGACCACCGGCCGGCTGCAACTGATTCTGAACAAGCAGGTGACGGCGCAGGGCGGTTCTGTACTCTCGTACTTCCCGATCCCGTCCAATCCGGTCGACTTCGCCGAAGCCTCGGGCGCTTTCATCACGCTCTTCGGATCGACAGCGGCGGCCAGCTATCCGTATACGGGCGGTACTTCGGTTTTCCCCTATGCGTTCAACTCGGGCAACGGCCAGTTGACCATCAGCCAGAACTCTGCCCAGCCTCTGAGCATTGGCGAGGGTACGGCGCTCGTCTATACCGGCGGCGTGCTCTACGTTTTGGATAATGAGCCCATCACGGCCTCGTTTAACGGCACAGCGGTCCCTGCGCTGAGCCAGATCCTGCCCTTTCAGGTGGGCGCGAACGGAGCCTTGCAGGCGGAACCGGGTGGGATTGTTCCCGACGATCCAACGCTGGCCAATCCGATCAATCTGCTACTCGAGTCCAAGGGCAAGTTCCTCTACGTGGCCAATCAGGGGAACAACACCACCGGCGCCAATGCGAACAGTGGTTTGTCGGGCTACTTCCTCACCACCAGCCCCGCTTACCAGCTCAGCTTCATCGCCGGCGAGCCCTTTGGTTCGGGATCGGGTCCGCAGTGCCTCGTCGAGGATCCTTCCGACCAGTTCATTTACTCGGCGGACCTCAACGATTCCAGCATAACGGGCCGTGTGGTCGATCCGAACTCAGGCGTGCTGACTAATCTGCGCACCACGAGCACCTACGCGCTGCAGGGACCGGCCACGTGGTGCTTGATTGACGGACGTACAAACTAGGGTGGCCAGGCGGGGCACAGTTGGTGCTGGGACGGGAGCCGGCCGGCGAGCCGGCTCCCTGCCAGCCCTCCGCTTCGGGATCAACTCCGGAATTCGCAAGGGGCGGATTCTTTTTAAAACGTAGCCGAATGCCGGGCGAGGCTTATCCAAGGACGCCGCGGGGTTCGATTCCAAACCAGATTTTTTCGGACCGGGTTGCGGTCCGCTGACGAAAGATGCGCATGAAGTTCAACAAATCGAGCCAGCTTTTGCTGGTCTCCGCGGCCAGCCTCCTGGTGGCTGGACTGATGACCGCCTGTCAAACGCTTACCGTGGATGTCGTCTTCGTGGCCAGTTCCAAGGCTGCGGGAGCCAACAGCTACGGGGAGCTTGACGTTCTTGAGATCAACTCCGAATCCGGCACCATGCGCCACATCCCCACCTCGCCGTTTCCTTCCGGCGGCCGGAATCCGGTGGCTGAGGCCGTGTCTTCCGACAACACCAATCTCTACGTGGTGAACCAGGACGACAATACCATCGTCCAGTTCATCATCGGCAACGACGGCAAGGTCTATCCGCAGAACACCGTGAACACGCCGGGCATCTATCCGCTTGCTGTCGCCGTGAACGGCACAAACCTGTTTGTGCTCGACACCTATCAGCCGCTGCCCACCTGCTCCACCGCCGAGCCGTGCTCGGGGTCGATCGGCGTCTTTCCCATTACCGTTGGGCCGGGCTCTATCCCCAGCGATTCGATCGGGCCGCATCCGCTGGCGAACGGAAGCTTGACCTACTGGCCGCTCTCGCTGCCCAGCAGCCCCACCGACGTGATCGAGCCGACGGCGCTCAGCGTTGTCCCCTCCGGCGCTTTCCTGTATGTGGCCGCGTACGACCTGAATACCTCAAAGAGCTACATCTTCGGCTTTTCCGTCGCCTCCGGCGGCGCACTTTCCCCGCTCAACAACGGCGTGCCCCTGGGAACCGGGGCGTTTGCGACGGGCATCTGCCCTACCGCCTATATCAACGCTCCCTTTGTTGTGGGAACTTGCCCCTCCGCCCTGGCCAGCGCCAGCGATTCCACCGGAACCTATCTCTATGTCACCGATGCGTACCTGGGCCAGGTGCATGGCTACACCGCCGGAAGCACGGGGCTGCTGACGGAGCTGAGCGGCAGCCCGTACAAAACCGGCAATCAGCCTTCCGCGATCGTTGCAGACCCCAATTACCCGTATGTCTACGTGGCCAACGCGCAGGACTCGACGGTGACCGCATTCTCGGCAAGCAGCGGCGTGCTCTCCAATCTAGGCGGCATGTACACCTCCTACGCCACGGGCCTGCAGCCGGTAGCCATGGGCATCGATCCCTCCACCAGCCATTTTCTTTACACCACCAACTATCTTGGCAGCGGAGTCAACGGCACCGTCTCCGGCTTTGTGCTCAGCCCGACCGACGGAACACTGGTCAACTCGCAGCAATCTCCGTACACGGTCAATGCCCAGCCCACCGCCATCGTTGCAATTCCGCACAACGGCACCGGGGCGGGTGTGACGAAGTAGGCGCCACCGCGGTCATAGCAACACCCCGTATCGAGCTTTTACAATACGTACGGGGCAACTTAACCAGCATTCTTAGGGCTTCAGCTTGAGGGCCCACGACGAAGGAAGCGCATGAAGTTCAGCAAATTGAGCCAGCTTTTCCTGGTCTCTACTACCGGTCTTCTCCTGGCCTCTCTCTTGACGTCCTGCGAGATCACCACCATCGACTACGTGTTCGTGGCCAGCTCCTCGGGATCGGGAACCAGCGCCACTGGGCAGATTCAAACCTACGCAGCGGACTCGGAGACTGGTGCGCTCCGCGTAGGACCGGCTGCCGTGGCCTCTGGCGGAATCAATCCAGTTGCGATGGTTGCGACCTCTGACTATCAGAATCTCTTTGTCGCCAACCTGGGGGACGCCTCGACCGCTCCCAACGTGACCCATTTTGAAGTTGCCGCCAACGGCGTGCTCACTGCGAAGGAGAATGTCGCCTTTTCTCCGAGCAATGCCCTCTCCGCCGCCATTGCAGTCAACACCACCGCAAGCGACTTGTTTGTGGCTTACACATACGGGACTGGCGTCAACGCACAGCTTCTGGTCTATCCCATCACTTCGGGTGCGCTCGGCAGCTCCACCGCGGCGGTTGCCAATCTCTCCAATGGCTATAGCGGAGATGTGATCATTCCCACTGGCGTGAGTGTTCTTGCCAACGGCACGGCAGTCTACGTCGCTGGGTATGACCAGTCCGCGTATAACCCGGGAGGCGCGGTCACCAGCAGCGCCAACCCCGGCTGGATCTGGGGCTTCACCATCGGCTCCAATGGTGCTCTTACGACGATCGCAGGCAGCCCCTGGAAGGCCGGCGTCAAGCCCACCGCTGTGGTGACCGATCCCGCCAACCGCTTCGCCTATGTCACCGACTTCGCCTCCAACGAGATCATCGGCTACACGGTCCAAAGCACAGGGGCCCTGGACTTCATGGTCAGCGGCCCGTACAAAACAGGCAACGAGCCGCAGGCGATTACCGTCGATCCACGCGGGCTCTTTGTCTACGTTGCCAACTCGCTGGACTCGACGATCTCGGCTTACGACATCACTCTGGCCACCGGCGCACCCTCGGCTGCGGTCAGCGTAACCGGTACTCAAGCCAACGCTACGGATACAACTCCTGTGGCCGTTGCGGTTGATCCGGCGCTGGGCCGCTTTGTCTACTCCGCCAATCAGCAGGGCAATTCGATCTCCGGCTTCAAGCTCGACCCGAACTCCGGCGTTTTGACTCCCACCATTGCCACGCCGTACCCAACCGGGTTCAAGCCCAGCGCGATCGCGGTGGTTCCGCATGGCAGCCACGCAATTGAGACCATCAGCCCGTAGTCTTTGGCCGCCGGGAACGATTTCTGTTTCCGCGGTACGGATTTTTGAAATGCAACTCGATGCGAAAGCCCAGCCTGAATGGCTGGGCTTTTTGCTGCCGGAAATACGCTGTAGCCTCGCTCGATGCCGGTGAACGCCTAATCGTTTTACCAAAGGGCGTCGAGCGCATATACTGGCTCGGCCCGGCTTTCCGCTGGGCGAGGAGATTCCTGCGTGCTGTCGAGATCCCGATTGCTGCTGCTTGTTGCCTGCTCGTGTCTGTCGCTAAACGGCGCTTCGTCCGCCGCCCCTGCACCAACCGCGCCCGGATCTGACCAGTTCCGCGTGGCAGTCTACATCCCGGTTGGCGTCGTCGAACGCATGAAGGATCCGGCATACCTTGAGAAATCCTGGAACGAATTATTCAGCCAGGTGCACGTCGACAAGGTGTATATCGAGAGCTATCGCAGCGGGACTCTCGCTGACGGCGCGCTGCTGGAGACAGTGAAGGCATTCTTCGTCGCGCGCGGCGTTCAAGTGGCTGGCGGCATTGCCTATGCCGCGGGAGGCGATATGGCCGGCTTCGAATCCAGCGACGGCAGCGACGGCCAGTTCATCTCCTTCTGCTACACCAACCCCCAAGAGCGCGACTACGTGAAGAACGTGGCCGAAGTCACGGCGCGCCATTTTGACGAGATCATTCTCGATGACTTCTTCTTCAACAACACCAAGCGCGACTCCGACATAGCCGCGAAGGGTAATGCGAGTTGGACCGATTTCCGCCTGAAGTTGATGGACCAGGTTTCGCGCGAATTGGTGGTGGGTCCGGCGCGGGCCGTCAATCCAAAGGTGAGGATCATCATCAAGTTTCCCAACTGGTATGAGCACTTCCAGGCCAATGGCTTCGATCTCGACCAGGAGCCGAAGATCTTCGACGGCATCTACACTGGCACCGAAACACGCGATCCAGTCACCACAGATCAGCATCTGCAGCAGTACGAGAGCTACCAGATCATTCGCTATTTCGACAACATCAGCGCTGGGCGCAACGGGGGTGGCTGGGTAGATATCTACGACAACCGCTATCTCGACCGTTACGCAGAACAGTTGTGGGATACGATGCTGGCCAAGGCTCCGCAGATCGTTCTCTTCCAATACAGCGATCTGCTGCGGCCTGCCGTTCTGGGCGACCGCGCGGCGTGGGATTCCCGCGACACGACGTTCACCGCCGCGGGTCTGAACAATTGGCACACCGCCTACGCTCCCGCTGCGCCAGTCAGTTACGCCACGGCCGCTGGTTATGCACTCAACGCGGTCAATGCTGTTGTGGGCAAGCTCGGCAGCCCGGTTGGGCTCGCCAGTTACAAGCCTTACCAATCCACGGGCGAGGACTTCCTGCACAATTACCTTGGCATGATCGGGATTCCCATCGATCTTCATCCCGAATTCCCTGACGAAGCAAAAACAATTCTGCTCACCGAGTCGGCCAAGTTCGATTCGGATCTGGTCTCGAAGATCAGAAAGCATCTTGAGGCGGGAGGCACCATCGTGATGACCTCCGGCCTGCTGCGCGCTCTTGAAGGGAAGGGGATTGAGCAGATTGCCGACATTCACGCCACGGGGAATGTTCTCAAGGTGCGGCAATACTGGGGCGCATCGGGCGCCGGGGCCGGCGTCGATCTGGGCAAGACTTCAGAGGTGCTGATTCCCGAGATTGGTTTTGAGACCAATGACGCGTGGCCGGTGGTGCGCGGAACCGCGAATGGCCGCGGCGCGCCGCTTCTGATCATGGATCGCTATTCCAAAGGCATACTGTACGTGCTCACGATTCCTGAGAATCCCAGCGATCTCTACGCTCTTCCTCAACAGGTGCTGGCGCAGATCAGGCAGTATCTTCTGCGGGATATGTCCGTCCAACTTGATGCACCTGCCCAGGTGAGCCTGTTCGACTATGACAATCACACGTTTGTGGTCGAGTCTTATCGCGACAAGCCTACGCAGGTGACTGTCTCCGTCCCAGGCAAATCCGCCAAACTGCGAAACCTGGTTACGGGCGAAACGATCTCGCCTGCACCTCAGTCCGCGCAACCGCCCAGCAATCACCGTCCACGCCGCCAGCCCGAGCACAGCGAGTTTCTGATCAATATCAATCCGCACAGCTTTCTGGCCTTTGCTCAGCAAGACTAGAGCGGTGAGTCTGAAGTTCATTGAAGAAATGAGGAGAGCAACAGCAGATCCTTCGACTCACCACCCCCAGGCTGAAGTACGCCTGGGGCCCCGTTCGCTCAGGATGACACTCTCTTTGGGGGGCAAAAGATTATTCAAATTACGAAGCGAAAGTTAGACTCAGGACACTCGATCGGTTTTGATGACCTGGGAGAGCCGAAAGCTGAAAGTAAGGAACTTACTTTCCTCACGGCCCATCCTTGTCCGCGCCGACCATCTCTCGTTTCTTCTCTTTCACCGGTGTCCCCGCGCGCATCCACTGGCGCAGCAGGTTCTGGGCCGGCTTCTCCACCAGGTGCAGTGCCAGAATCGCCAGCGCGATCAGGATTCCGTAGCTGATCCAGGGATCGTACGGGTCAAGGTGCAGCCGGTTCAGGATATGCGAGTCGTGCAGCAGGTTCCACAGCGAGAAGTGCAGCAGGTAAAGGCAGTAGCTGGCCTCGCCCACAAACACCAGGGGCCGCAGGCCGAAGCTGCTTGCCAACAGGTTCTGGCCGGCCAGCCCAAGGATGATGCAGCCGAAGAGCGGCATCAGCAGGCCGTCGTGAATGAGCGCGTAGGGAATTACCGGCCCCATCTCAAGAAGCGCGAATAGCCCGGCAAAACCGGCCAGGCCCAGCCAAAGACGCAACTGGCTGCGGCGCGGGATCATCTCGTCCAGGTTGGCCAGCATGACGCCGAAGATGAAGCTGGCCAGATGGGTATAGGGCGTGTACTTGAGCGCCTGCAGCCAGGTCCCGTAGCTGAACCGGTCAGGATGGGCGATGCCGTCGGGGTTGAATGCGATGTAGAGCGCGCCGGGCAGCACGCCCAGACACCAGACGCCGGCCATTTTCATCAGGTGCGGCCTGAACGCTTCGGGCCGCTTCCAGCTCGCCAGCCAGGGAAAGATCGCATAGTACGAGCATTCAGCGGACATGGTCCAGGCCGGCGTGTTCAGGAAGGTCGCGATGGATGGAATGAATCCCTGCAGCAGCAGGGGAGTCAACACCATTCCCATCCAGAACATGAGGTGGGTGTGCGCGCCCTGTTCCTGAGTGATCATGCGCCAGCTCAGGATGAGGCTCAACAGGTAGATGGGATAAAGCCGCGTGAAGCGCGCCTTCCAGAACTTCACACGGTCCAGTTCGCCGGCCCGCGCCCGCCCGGCGTAGTTGTAAGCCAGCACAAATCCTGAGAGCAGGATGAAAAAGCTGACCGACGCGTAGCCGGCATTGATCACCGGCGCCAGAAAGCCAAATTTACGGGGATCGGAGAAATGGAAGAGAACAATGTTGATGGCCGCGAAGGTGCGCAAGCCCGTAAGTGCATTCAGTCGCGCTGGCTTGCTCGTCTCCACTGGGCTATTAGACGTCTCCGGCCAGAACGATGATACGCACTATTGATCAAAACGCAGCCTGAGCGGGAATTCCGATCTCTGACCCCTGACCCCTGATCTCTGACCACTGTTCTTACGCGGTTACCAGCGACCCGACCTTTTCGCCCAGCACGACCCGCTTGATGTTTCCCGGCTGGTTCATGTTGAAGACGATCAGCGGCAGGTTGTTGTCCTTGCACAGGCTGACCGCGGTCAGGTCCATCACCTTCAGGCCCTGGCGCAGGATCTCCATGTACGTAATCTCGTCGTACTTGACCGCATCCTTGAAGAGAACCGGATCAGCGTTGTAGACACCCTCCACCTTGGTGCCCTTCAGCAGGACGTCGGCCTTGATCTCCATGGCGCGCAGGCTGGCTGCGGTATCGGAAGAGAAGAACGGGTTGCCGATGCCGGCGGCGAAGATCACGATCCGGCCCTTTTCCAAGTGACGGACGGCCCGGCGGCGGATGTACGGCTCGGCCAGTTGGTTCATGAATACGGCGCTCATCACGCGGCACTGCACGCCGCGCCGTTCAATCGAATCCTGGAGGGCGATGGCGTTGATGACCGTGGAGAGCATGCCCATGCTGTCGGCGCTGACGCGGTCCATCTCCCTGGCCTGCCCCTCGACGCCGCGGAAGAAGTTTCCTCCGCCCACCACAATGCCGATTTCGACGCCAAGCGCGTGGATTTCGACGATTTCGTCTGTAATCCCGGATACCTTGTCGACGTCCAGACCGAAACCTTGATCGCCGGCCAGCGCCTCACCCGAAAGCTTGAGAACAATACGTTTATACATGCCTTTTCGAGTATCGCATACCAGCGGCTCGGTTGGGTTCCCCCCGCTTGGAGACGCACATCCTGGCACTCTACCAGGACCCGTTTCTGCATCTCCGTTCGACCGGAACTACCGCGCTTTGCAGGGGCAACACCAAAGTTATACGCCTGATCATTTCAGGTTGGCGCGAGGAAGGCTTGAGCGCTATGCTCGCACCAGGGGAGTCGCCGATGAGCCGATCGCTTCAATTCGCTTCGTTTGTGCCGGGTTCAGGCATGAGTTGCGCAATTGTCGCCGCGATGTTCTTGGTCGCCGGATCGTTCTCGTTGCTGAGGGGGCAAAGTTCCGCCACCAATACGGACCCAGGTACGGCGGCAGCACTTCCTGCGACACCTGCACCTGCCGCGACGGATTCAAGTTCCAAAGCGAACGCTGCCGCACCAACTCCGGACCCCGGCTCTCAAGCCTCTGCATTCGGTCAGGACCAGGGGCCGAGCCTGCTGCCAGCCTCGTCAAGATCCGCAGGCGCCAACTCCCGTCAATGGAGCCGGTCCATGCTCGATCCGTTTGAGCCCGGCCCGAACTTCGGCAACTTCTCCGGCTCTTCAGGTGGCGGCATGGGGTTCACCGGCACTGGGTCAAACGGCACAGGTCGATTTGGCGAACGCCGGGCAGGCGCGGGGGGTATGGGAATGGGTGGGCGACAAGGCGCCTCCGGACCTCTTTTCCCGGATGGCGGCGGCATCGCAGGCGGCTCGAATAGCCTCTTTGGACCCGCTCCATCGGCTATGCCCTCGCTGAACCAGCTGATGCGCGGCAGCTTCAACGTGCCTTTCAGCTCGTCGACAAGCAGCTTGCGGTTTGCCTACCAGGATGTGCTCAGGCTCGGTGGGAATCCGGGCGAGCTGGCCCGGCCTTCTACTTCCATGATGTTCAGCACTTCGGACCTTGGCAATGGCGTGTTCTTCTCTGCGGGAACTTCCTACGGCCGTTCAATGGCGGGCAGTCCGGCCGCCAGCCTTGGAAGCAATGCGTCTGCTGCAGGCAAGCATTCCGGCCCTTCCGTGGCGCTCAAACTCTCGTTCTAGAGGGCTGCTAAGAAGCTTATTCGGGCGGTAGGCCGGGGATTCATCCCCGGCAAGAGAGCCAATAGATCCGACGCGGGCTTCAGCCCCTGAGGCGTGTCTTTTGCGGAAATCCGCCCAAAATCAGAATTTTTTCGCAGCCTGCCAGAGCATATCCAGACCGTAAAACAGCGCGTCACGACGGTCGCCATTCCGGAACTTCCCTTTTCCAACAAACTGGTATCTAATGCTGGAGTGCTGCCGCCCGGCAGTACATCGGCATTGATTGAGGAAGGAGCACTATGGCCAATCCCAAAAAATGCGGCAACCTGGCATGTACCTGCATTCCGCCCGGGAACGCCAAGTATTGCAGCCCCCATTGCGAACAAATTGGAACCAGAATGGAAATCGTTTGCCTCTGCAGTCACGCGGATTGCGGCGGCAACGTGAAAGACGCGCCCGGTACCCCATAATGCAGAAAGGCCCGGAGATTGCTCTCCGGGCCTTTTTGCCAGTCCGTGTTGCCTTTGAAAACTACTCGCCTGCCGGCTCGACGGCCTTGGTCTGCGAGACGGTCCAATCGGGCGCGCCCACCTTGAAGCGCGCAAAGCGCCGCACGGTGATGTTCTCACCCAGCTTGCCCACCTTTTGGGCGATGAGTTCCTTGATGCTGACCGCCTGGTCCTTGATGAAGGGCTGCTCAAGAAGGCAAACCTCCTCATAGAACTTGGCCATCTTGCCGTCGACGATGCGCTCGATCACCGGGGCAGGCTTGCCGGTTGCGGCAGCCTGTGCGCGATAGATGTCCTTCTCGCGCTCCAGATCTTCGATGGTCACGTCCTCGGGCTTCACGTAGCGGGGATCGCTGGCCGCGATGTGCATGGCGACGTCCTTCATCAGATCCTGGAAGTCCTCGGTGCGGGCCACGAAGTCGCTCTCGCAATTGATTTCAAGCAGCACGCCGATCTTGCCGCCGGCGTGGATGTAGGTGCCCACCGCGCCCTCATTGGTGGAGCGCGCAGCCTTCTTCTGGGCGGAAGCCATGCCGCGCTTGCGCAGCACAACGAACGCGCCCTCGATGTCTCCCTTGGTCTCCTGCAAGGCCTTGAGGCAGTCGCCCATGGGCGCGCCGGACTTCTCGCGGAGGTCTTTCACCAACTTTGCATCAATCTTCTCGCTCACTGTAGTCATCTCTCTTTTCCTGGTTTCCCCAGCCCCTTGAAAGGAGCTTCCTGTTCATCAATTCTCGTTCTTGCCTTACCGCGGACAAAGTCTGCCCCACCGCAGGTGCCAAAGGAAAAGCGTGGCTGTCTAATTGGCGGCCACGCTTGTCCTGTTGTCCGCACTTGCTGTGCGACGAAAGGCTAGTGTGCGCCCTCGGCCACTTCGGCCTCGTCCAGCGCAGCCACTGCAACGGGAGCCTTGCGAATGCCGCCGCCGAGTGCCGTTTCCAGGTCCACATCCTCCACCGGAGCCGCTTCTGCCGCCACAATCTCTTCGGCCACCGGCACAGGCAGTTCCTCCTGGAAGGCCTTGTCGCCGACCAGGTTCACACCTTCGGCCGCCGAATCGGCGATCTTCGAGGTGAACAGGCGAATGGCGCGCAGCGCATCGTCGTTGCCCGGAATCACGTAGTCCACAACCGTCGGGTCGCAGTTGGTGTCCACCACGGCCACCACCGGAATGCCCAGCTTGCGGGCTTCCTTCACGGCAATCGCCTCGTTGTTCGAGTCGACGATGAAAAGCGCATCGGGCAGCCGCTTCATCGTCTTGATGCCGGCCAGGTTGGCCTGCAGGTGCTTGCGTTCCCGCTCCAGCTTGATGACTTCCTTCTTGGTCAGCAGCTCGTAGCGGCCATCCACGGCCATTTCATCCAGTTCCTGAAGGCGCTTTACACTCTTCTGCACCGTCACCCAGTTGGTCAGCAGGCCGCCCAGCCAGCGCTGGTTGATGTACGGCATCCCCGCGCGGGTGGCCTCTTCAGCCACGGCATCCTGCGCCTGGCGCTTGGTGCCGACGAAGAGAATCGTCTTGCCTCCCGCGCACAGCTCAGTGACAAACTTCGACGCGTCCTTGAACAGCTTGAGCGTCTTCTGCAGGTCGATGATGTAAATTCCGTTGCGCTCGCCGAAGATGTATTCCTTCATCTTGGGATTCCAGCGCTTCGTCTGATGCCCGAAGTGAACTCCAGCTTCGAGCAGCTCCTTCATTGTGATCGTGGCCAATGGGCCTCCTTATTGAGTTGCATCCGGGCAAGTCCAACCTTGGCCCGGATTGATCCCGCCGATGCGGGGATTTGAAACCGAGGGGTCAGGGGTCAGAGATCAGGGGTCAGAAAAGCCTCGTCAGCCAACTGATCCCTGATCCCTGAATCCCGATCCCTGGCAAGCGCGTTAGCGCTTGCTGAACTGGAACCGCTTAACCACCCCAGCGACGAAGACCTGTCGCCGGGGACCCCGGTTTCCCAAACTAGCGAAACCAGGCACCAATTAACGTTTGCTGAACTGGAATCTTTTCCTGGCGCCCTTCTGCCCGTACTTCTTACGTTCCTTCTGCCGGGCGTCGCGGGTCAGCAGGCCTTCGGCCTTCAGCGTCTTGCGCAGCTCGGGGTTGAACTGAATCAGTGCGCGGGCAATGCCCAGCTTGACGGCATCGGCCTGTGCAGCCACGCCGCCGCTCTTGACGGTGGTGATTACGTCGAAGCTCCCGGCCAGCTCCGCCACAACCAGCGTCCGCTTGGCGGCCACGCGCTGCTGCTCGGTGACGAAGTACACCTCAAATGCCTTGCCGTTCACCTTCCACTCGCCCGTGCCGGGACGCAGAAAGACGCGTGCGATCGCCGACTTGCGCCGCCCCGTCCCGTAATACTGAACCAGATCTGCCATTCTTTTCTCAGCTCCTAGCTTCTAGCTTCTAGCCTCTAGCTAAAAGCCGTAAATACCCGAATCGGAATGCATGAGCTAGCAGCTAAAAGCTAGCAGCTAGCGGCTGCCTTACTTGATCGCCAGCGCCACAGGCTCCTGTGCCTGGTGGGGATGCTTGTCGCCGCGATAAACCTTCAGCTTGGTCGCCATCTGGCGGCCCATCTTGCTCTTGGGCAGCATGCCCTTGATGGCCTGCTCCAGAATCTGTTCCGGCTTGCGATTCAAGAGGCGAACAAACGACTCTTCGCGCAACCCGCCGGGAAAACCGGTGTAGCGGCGATAGAGCTTGCTCTCGGCCTTGAGGCCGGTCAGCCGCACCTTCTCCGCGTTGATGACGATCACGTGGTCGCCCATGTCGATGTACGGCACATACTGCGGATTCAGCTTGCCGCTCAGCACATCGGCTGCCTTGGTGGCCAGCCGGCCCAGTGTCTGGCCGCTCGCATCTACCACAAACCACTTGCGCGCAATATCCTTGCCGCTCGGAACAAAGGTACCCATTTCGATCTCCTGCCCTCTTGAAACTTGCCCGGCACAATCGAATCCTGCCGGTTCAACAAACCTTGTCAAAAACTCATTCAAAACTCTCGCGCAAAGCGCATTCGCCCACGCAAAACGCGCACGGGCCTTGTTTCTACCCACGTCCAAACAAATCTGTTCGGGTGAGAACTGCGTGAAGCTGGCCCTCTAGGGGCTTTGGCCATGCTGGACCGCGTCGAACAAAACCGCATCCAGCAGCCGGTGGCCTTTGCCGGCCGTTCCCACCAGGGATTCCGACCAGCCGGGTCCGGATGAACGCCCCAATCTGACGATTGTCTGTCGTTGGGGGCCCGCACACACAGAGCCCAGGCGCAACACCGCGCAAGGACTCCAGAATACCCGAAACAACCCCCAGAGTCAACGAAAAGCGATGTCGAAACGCCCAAAACCCGTGTCGATCGAGTTCTGCGTTGCAGATGAAAAAGAAAACTCTGAAAATCAAGGCAGGTCGAAGAGAATTCCTAGCGCTCCAGCCACATTTTTCAGCGCCGCATCCCGCGTCCACAATTGAGTTCCCGGCGTCATCAGGCAGGACGCAATCAGGTGCGCGTCCGTGAGCCCAATGCCCTTTGAATAGAGGCTCTGGGTCTCAATCATGTGCCGCACTTCGCTCAGTTTCGCCACTTTCACTTCGATCAGCGCATCCAGGTCGCCCAACTTTTTCCGGCGATTATGGAGCGAACCCAGAGCAAGTTCCGCGACGATAAACGGATGCATCGCAATTTGCCCACTCCCGAGCCGTAGATGCATCTCGGGGTTATGCTTGCGAAGATGATCAACCCATACGGACGTGTCTGCCAGAATCACAAACTATCGGCCCTGACACGCTTGATGTCTTCCAAATCCGGCTCCGAGCCACCCACTGCCGCGAGCCTGCGCGACGCTTCAAGATGAATCAGCGCCTTCAGGGCCTCGCGGAGAAGCGCTGTTCTCTCTGTAACGCCAGAAAACTCCTGCGCCCTGCGAACTAAATCATCATCAAGTGCAACCGTCGCTCTCATATATAAACCTCATCACCGATAATATCACCAAATGGTGACAAGATGGCTTCCAACTCAAAAAGAAAACCCCTGAAACGCGAC